>Ga0210408_10004128_pt1 | contig 13063 bp, 8 predicted proteins | sample IncBWH4MmetaG_FD_155471 | JGI IMG/M metagenome (GOLD analysis project Ga0210408, IMG submission 155471) | Forest soil microbial communities from Barre Woods Harvard Forest LTER site, Petersham, Massachusetts, United States - Inc-BW-H-4-M | ecosystem: Environmental > Terrestrial > Soil >...
GGATGCCATTGCGATGATGGCCGGTGGCATAGATCAAACCTTCGGCCGGGCCCGGTCCGAGGATCGGAGCGTCATCGCGGCTTCCGGGACGGTGCCCGACCCAGATTTCCTCGACCGCCAGTTCCTCCACCGCGGGCACCGCACGCCAGGCGGCTTCGAGCAGCGTCAGCATGCCGCCGGCGGTGATCTTGTCGTCAAAGCCTTGCTCCTCGACCGTCGCACCGACAATGAGCCGGCCGTCACGCCGCGGCACGAGGTAAGCGCCGGGCGCCCAGAGCACGTGCGTGAGCAGCGGCGCCGCCGTGTCCATCTGCAGCGCCAGCATCTGCCCCTTGACCGGACGCACCGGCGGCCGGCGATCGGGTGGCAGCCCGCCAATGCCGCGCGACCAGGCGCCTGCGGCCAGCACCACAATATCGGCGGCGGCGACCGTGCCGTCCTCGAGGGCGACGCCCTTCGCGCGGCCGCCCTGTACGAGGATCTCCTTCACCGGCCGCTGCTCGTGGATGGTGACGCCGGCGGCCTCCGCTGCCACACGCAAAGCCTGCACCAGCTTGCGGTTGTCGACCTGATGGTCCTGCGGCGAGAACACGGCGCCGGCGATCTTGCCGGCGAGGTGCGGCTCGCGCGCCCTCGTCTGCGCCGCCGACAGCCATTCGAGCGGCAGATCGAGCCGCCGTTGAAATTCCAGGCGGTGGGCAATCTCGGCCTGATCGTCCGCGGTGAGGGCGAGGACCAACGTGCCCTCGCCACGCAATTCGACGTCGATGGCTGTCGCGCGCAAAAGCTCCGCGGCGAAGCCGGGCCAGCGCGCCTGGCTCTCGCGGCCGAGCGCAACCAGTGCCTCTTCGCCGGGCTCCGCCTCGCAGCAGGCGGCTAGCATTCCGGCGGCGGCGTGGCTTGCGCCGGCCCCCGCCTTGCCGCGCTCGAAAACGGTGACCGCGGCGCGGCCAGCGAGCCGCCACGCGATGCCGAGCCCGATGACCCCCGCGCCGATGATGGCGACGCGCGGGCCTCGCCTGGTGTTGGAATTCGTCCCGGTCAACGCGGCTCCCTTCGCTGGCATGACCCAGACAGGTTCGACGGGTGTGATCTCAGCCGGCCCGTCCTTGACCCCGCACGCGGCGGCGAAAAGGAGGCACGGCACCCCTGGCCGATGCCGCAATGATGGGGATTTTTCCGCCCGCCGGCAAGGGCACGCTCCGGCGCCCGAACAGGGTTATGCCCGGACCGCCGGCCTCGGCGACCCCTTCGCCAAGGCGTCGAACTGCATGAGCCGCTCAAGAAGCGGCTCCATGTCCTTGAGCGGCATCATGTTCGGGCCGTCGGACGGCGCGCGGTCGGGGTCCTGATGGGTCTCGATGAAGACGCCGGCGACGCCGACCGCCACCGCCGCCCGCGCCAGCACCGGAACGAACTCGCGCTCCCCGCCGGAAGCGGTGCCTTGCCCGCCCGGCTGCTGGACCGAATGGGTCGCGTCGAAGATCACCGGCGCGCCGGTCTTCGCCAGCACCGGCAAGGCCCGCATGTCGGAAACGAGCGTGTTGTAGCCGAACGAGACGCCGCGCTCGGTGACAAGCACGTCGGCATTGCCGGCGCCGGTGATCTTCTCCACCACATTGGCCATGTCCCACGGCGCGAGGAACTGGCCCTTCTTCACGTTGATGGCGCGGCCGGTCTTTGCCGCCGCGACGAGGAGGTCGGTCTGCCGGCACAGGAAAGCGGGTATCTGCAGGACATCGACGACCGCGGCGACGGCGGCGCATTGCTCCGGCTCATGAACATCGGTGAGCACCGGCACCCCGAGTTTCTCGCGCAGCTCGGAAAATATCGCGAGCGCGTTATCGAGGCCGACGCCGCGCGCGCTCTTGCCGCTGGTGCGGTTCGCCTTGTCGAACGAGGTCTTGTAGACGAAGCCGACGCCGAGCCGCGCCGTCAATTCCTTGAGCGCTGCCGCCATCTCGAACGCATGCGCGCGGCTCTCGAGCACGCACGGTCCGGCGATGAGCGAGAGCGGCAGCGCGTTGCCGAAGCGCACCTTGCCGACGGCGACGATGGAATTCGGTCGAGCCATGGCGTCCTCACCACCGACGATGATGGCCGGCGGGCAAACGGTCAACCGCGTTCGCAGCCTGGGCTATTTGACCGCGGAGAACGCCGTCGGCCGGAGGAACGAGCTCTTGATGTTGGCGATGATGGGACCGTCCTTCTCGCTGTCGTCGCGCGCCTTGATCCACGCCGGGTCGGCGAGAAAGGTGGCCCACAGGCGCTCGCGCTCGGCGAGCGATTCCCAAGCGAGCAGATAGTGAAGATCGTTGTTGCCGTCGCCGACCAGCACGGTCCAGAATCCGGCCTGCCTGATGCCGTGCTTGTCCCAGAGCTTGAGGGTGTGACCCTCGAAACGCTTGAGCAGCGCCGGCAGTCTGCCCGGGATGCATTGATAGATGCGCAACTCGTAGATCATCGGCCCACTCCGTTTTCGCAGCTCCGCCTGCGTCTTTACCGCCAATCAGGCCGAAGACACAACGCCGGAAAAGAACGCGCCGGCCCCTTGCGGAGCCGGCGCAACGCCGGGATGGATCGACCATCCCAACCGCTCAGGGGCCGCCGATATCAGAAGTGATAGTTCACGCCCATCTTCATCTCGTGAATCATCGACGTGAAGTCCCAGCCGGCAAAGTTTATGGGCGCGACCACGGTGCTGGTCACCGGGAAGTTGTAGAGCTTCGTTCCGAAATCGATGAAATCGTATTCGATCTTGGCCGACCAGTTCGGCAGGAAGGCATATTCTATGCCCATGCCAATGGTCCAACCGTAGCGGTTCACGGAGAGATTGCTCGAGAACGCGGTCGCAAGCGGCGCCAAAGCGACATTGGAAATGGTTTCGCTTTCGCGCCCCCAGGCACCGCCGCCCTTGAAGTAGATGAGCGCCCGGTCGATCGACGCGCCGACCCGGCCGGTGACCGTCGCCAGTCCCTCGATCTTCGAGCTGCAATTCATGAAGAAGGTGGTCGTGTTGCACAGGCCGTGGCCGGTGATGTTGCTCCAGCTTCCATCCGCTTCGAGCCCGAACAACATCCATCCCGACTGCCAGTTGTAGCCGATCTGGCCGCCGGCGAGCGGGCCGCTGACCGGAATGCCGGAATCCCAGCGAAATGGCGCAAGCGCCGTGGGATCGTTGAAGTCGTCGTTGGTGGAGCCCCAGGCGGCGCCGGCGTGGCCGCCGAAATAGAAGCCGCTCCAGTTTGTCGTTAGCAACGACGGCGGCGCCGCCTTGTAGGCCGGAAGCCCCATGTCTGCGGCCTGCGCGGCCACCGCGGTTGCGAGCATTGGCATGGGGCCAAAGCACCGACGATCAAACGGCCTTTCATCTTGTGCCCTGTTCTGTCTCGAGGACGTCTGGTTTCTTGATCGCAAGGGCGCGCGCCCTCGCGCGCGAACGCACTTGCGATTCGCGATCAGTTGGTGGAACGCCCGTGAAAACTTGAAACTGACGCTGCCCTGGCGGCCGATTTCCACGGCCTGACACGTCACGCTGAAGCGCCCCCGCCCGACCGCGCGCCGTGAGATCAGCGCCGATCGCAGCACCTGCACCTGGGACTTCGCTTCGCGACTCGATTCGGCGAGTCACAGCGACGGTAGCGAATCCGCCCGCCCGATCAATGATTCGAATGGGCGCTCAGCCAAAGGCGTAAGCATTTACCGCGACTGTTGCAAAATAGACACACACAACGGGTCAGTTCTGTTGTCCCCGTTAACCCCGGACTGGATTTCCGAATGCCGGCGTTCTGCTGCCGCCCGAGAACGAGCAGCACAGCAAGACGCGACGTGGCAATGTCGCTCGCTACACGAGCCGGCTCTGCTCTACCGCCGCCTCGATGAAGGAGGAGAACAGCGGATGCGGCGCGAACGGCCGCGATTTGAGCTCGGGGTGGAATTGGACGCCGATGAACCAGGGATGGTCGGCGTACTCGATGATCTCCGGCAGCAGCCCGTCGGGCGACATGCCGGAGAAGCGCATCCCGTGCTGCGCCAGGCGATCCTTGTAGGCGGTGTTGACCTCGTAGCGGTGGCGGTGGCGCTCGGAAATCTCCGGCGCCTGATAGATGTCGGCGACGCGGGAGCCGCGCTGCAGCAGTGCCGGATAGGCGCCAAGACGCATGGTGCCGCCGAGATCGCCGCTGATGCCGCGCTTCTGCAGCTCGTTGCCCTTCATCCATTCGGTCATCAGACCGACGACGGGCTCGGACGTGGCGCCGAACTCGGTCGAGTTCGCCTCCTCGATGCCGCACAGGTTCCGCGCCGCCTCGATCACCGCCATCTGCATGCCGAAGCAGATGCCGAAATAGGGAACGTCGTGCTCGCGTGCGAACCGTGCCGCGCGGACCTTTCCCTCGGCGCCGCGCTGGCCGAAGCCGCCGGGCACCAGGATCCCGTCGACGTGCTCGAGGAAAGGCGCGGGGTCCTCGTTCTCGAACACCTCGCTTTCGATCCAGTCGAGATTGACCTTCACCTTGTTGGCGATGCCGCCATGGGACAGCGCCTCGATCAGCGACTTATAGGCGTCCTTCATGCCGGTGTATTTGCCGACGATGGCGATGGTGACGTCGCCCTCGGGACTGCGGATGCGCTCGTTGATGAGGCGCCAGGTGGCGAGATCGGGCGGCGGCGGCGATTCGATGCCGAAGGCGGCGAGCACCTCGCTGTCGAGACCGCCGGCGTGATAGGCCTCGGGCACGGCGTAGATGTTGTCGACGTCGCGCGCCTCGATCACGGCGCTTTCGCGGACGTTGCAGAACAGCGCGAGCTTGCGCCGCTCGCTTTCCGGGATCGGCCGGTCGGTGCGGCACAAAAGGATATCGGGCTGAATGCCGATGGCGCGCAGCTCGCGCACCGAATGCTGAGTCGGCTTGGTCTTGAGCTCGCCGGCGCTGGGGATGAAAGGCATCAGGGTCAGATGGATGTAGATGGCGTGGCCGCGCGGCAGGTCGTTGCCGAGCTGGCGGATGGCCTCGAAGTACGGCAGGCCCTCGATGTCGCCGACAGTGCCGCCGATCTCGCACAGTACGAAATCAAAGCCCTCATTGCCGTCGCGGATGAAATCCTTAATGGCGTTGGTGACGTGGGGAATGACCTGGATGGTGGCGCCGAGATAGTCGCCGCGCCGCTCCTTGGCGAGAATCTCCTGGTAGATGCGGCCGGTGGTGATGTTGTCCGCCCGCGTCGCCGGGCGGCCGGTGAAGCGCTCATAGTGGCCGAGGTCGAGGTCGGTCTCGGCGCCGTCGTCGGTGACGAACACCTCGCCGTGCTGGTAGGGCGACATCGTGCCTGGATCGACATTGAGATAAGGATCAAGCTTGCGCAGGCGCACCTTGTAGCCGCGTGCCTGCAGGAGCGCGCCGAGCGCCGCCGAAGCGAGACCCTTGCCGAGTGAGGAGACCACGCCGCCGGTGATGAAAATATACCGCGCCATGGGACCTAACCTTTAGCGCCGATCCCACGATTCGACGAGCGCTTTTCCGGAATGGCTGCCGAGCACCCGCCGCGACAAGCACGGAAAGCGTCGCGATTACCGGCTGTTCGCCTGAAATCCTCAGGCCGCGCCGGAGACGCCGCCGCCCTTGTTGCAAGAGGCACGGCGCTCGCTTCCGGCATGGTTGCGGCCTATTTCGATTGAGGCACTTGCGGCCCGCTCGGCGCCGCCGGGGCGTTGGCCGGCGCGCTCCCCTGCAGCTGATCGAGGACGCCGCGGCCGCTTCGGCTAAGCGGGGCGATCGGCGAGCCCGCCGGCACTTCCTGCGTCGCCGGCGCACTGGGATTGATGATCGAGGTGGGCTTGCGGCCGAGCCCCGCGAGCCAGGACAGCGTCAGGCTGGTGACGAAGAAGCCGATGGCAAGAAACGCCGTCGTTCGCGTCAACACATTGGCCGTGCCGCGGCCGGTGAGAAAGCCGCTCGTGGAGCTGACGAGGCCGCCGCCCTCCGACTTCTGCAGCAGCACCACGCCGACCATGGCGAGGACCAGCATGAGGTGGATGACGATAAGGACTGTCAGCATCGACGATTCCGGATGTCTTGCTTGCCGCAGGCGCGCGGCAGCGAGCCTCGCCTTCATATAGGAGGCTGCGCGGGTCTCTACATGATCCGTTATGGATTTTCTATGGCCGGCAGGCGCCGGCGATCGCCAGGAATTGCCCGGCTACGAGGCTCGCGCCGCCGACCAGAGCGCCGTCGACATTCTCCCTCGCCAGCAGTTCCTTGGCGTTGGCGGGCTTCACCGAGCCGCCGTACAGAACGCGGAGCCCCTGCCCCGCTTCGCCGTAGCGCGAAACAAGCTGGTGGCGGATGAAATTGTGCATCTCGGCGACGTCACGCAGGGTCGGGGTCAGCCCGGTACCGATCGCCCACACCGGCTCATAGGCGATCACCAGATGCTCGGCACTGTCCGGCAGCGAGCCGTCGAGCTGCGCGCGCACAACGACGAGCGCATCTCCGGCATGGCGCTCAGCGCGGGTCTCACCAACGCAGACGACGGCGAGAAGCCCAGCGCGCCGCGCTGCAAGCGCCTTGGCGCGCACTTCCGCGTCGGTCTCATGATGGTCCTGCCGCCGCTCGGAGTGACCGACGATAACGGCGGTCGCGCCGGCATCGGCGAGCATTTCCGCGGCGATGTCGCCGGTATGCGCCCCGGAGGGCTCAGGGTGGCAATCCTGACCGCCGATGGCGACCCGGGTTCCCCGCGCCTGGGCGGCGAAGCCGGGAATGAGCAGAAACGGCGGGCAGACCAGGACGTCGATGTTCTCTGGCAGCTTGGCGGCTCCGGCAATGATCCCGTCCAACGTGCCCGAGGAGGCGGAGAGGCCGTTCATCTTCCAATTGCCGGCAACGAGCGGACGGCGTGCGGTCATGGGATCTCCGTTCGCCGCTTCAATCGGCCAGGGCAGTCTCGAATAACGTCGGCGGGTCGATGTTGATCGTGCCGCGGTTCATGCCGGCGCATCGGTGGTGTCGCGGACAACGGGAAAACACAGGCAGCGTCGGGCGCATGCGACAAAGAGCCGTTAGCAGAGCCGTTGCAGACCGAAAAGGGGCGTTTTACGTGAAAATTCCTTTAGTTGCAGGGCAACGTGGCGCTCCCTATGATGCGCCGCCTTTTGCCGGCCTATATTTGGCCGGATCACTCCAGCCGCCGCCGCTGGGACTTCCGCACTGCGCGGGACGACGGAACGTGTTCTGATGCTTCGGGGTATCCGCAAAGCCTCCGCCAATTGGCTCGGCCGCGCCGTGATGGGCGGGGTCATGGGCCTGCTCGCCTTGAGCTTCGCGGTCTGGGGCATCAACGACATCTTCCGCGGGTTCGGCCGCTCGACGCTCGCCAAGATCGGCGGCACCGAAATTCCGATCGAACAATTCCGGCAGACCTATAACGAGCGCCTGCAGCAGATCAGCCGCAAGTGGGGCCGTCCCGTGCCGCGAGAGCAGGCGAGCGCGATGGGCCTCGATCGGCAGGTACTGAGCGAGATGATCGCCGAGGCCGGGCTGGACCAGCGCGCGCGGCAGATGCGGCTCGGCATCTCCGACGCCGAGGTCGTCCGCCGCATCACCACCGATCCGGTGTTTCACAACGCAGGCGGCAACTTCGACCCGGCGCGGTTCCAGGACGTTCTGCGCAACAACGGCTATTCCGAGCAGCGGTTCGTCGCCGAGCAGCGGCGGCTGATGCTGCGCCGGCAGATCGCCGGCTCGGTCTCCGGCGACATGCCGGTGCCGAAAGCCTGGCTCGACGCGGTCAACCAGTACGAGAACGAGGAGCGCAGCATCGAATATGTGCCGCTGGGGCCGGCGCAGGCGGGCGAGATTCCGCAGCCGACTGCGGACGAGCTCAACAAGTATTTCGAGGCGCGCAAGGTCATGTTCCAGGCGCCGGAGTACCGCAAGATCGTCACCGTCGATGGCACGCCCACCGAACTCGGCAAGTGGATCGAGGTATCCGACGAGGAGGTCAAACGCGCCTTCGACGAGCACCGCAGCCGTTACGTCAGACCGGAGCAGCGGCACGTCCAGCAGATCGTCTTTCCGACCATGCAGGAGGCCGAGGCCGCCGACGCCCGGCTCAAGGAGGGCCTGAGTTTCGCGGCGCTCGCTGCCGAGCGCGGGCTCAAGGAGCAGGACTTCGACCTCGGCATGGCGACCAAGGCGGACATCCTTGATCCAGCCGTCGCCGACGCCGCGTTCGCGCTCAAGGAGGGCGAGGTAAGCGCGCCGGTCAAGGGCCGCTTCGGCGCGGCCGTCGTGACCGTCACCAAGATCGAGCCCGCAGAGGACAAAACGCTTGCCGACGTCGCGCCGCAGGTACGCAAGGACGTCGTCGCCGAACGCGCCAAGGCCGAGGTACGGCACATCCACGACAAGATCGAGGACGAGCGCGCCGGCGGCAGCACGCTCGAAGAGGCGGCGGAGAAGCTGAAGCTGCCGGTCGCCACCTACGAGGTCGACATCTCCGGCCGCGAACCGCAGGGCAAGCCGCTCGCCAATCTCGGCCGCCTCGGCGGTGTGATAAAGGCGGCGTTTGGTTCCGATGTGGGCGTCGACAACGACCCTATCGAGACCGACGGCGGCAACGTCTGGTATTCCGTGTCCGGCATCACGCCGTCGCGCGATCGCACGCTCGAGGAAGTCAAGGGCCAGGTCGAGGCGCGCTGGCGCGAGGACGAGATCGCCACCCGCCTCAAGGCCAAGGCGGCCGATCTCCTCGACAAGCTCAAGGGCGGCAATGGGCTCGAGGCCGTCGCCAAGGCCAATGATGTCACCGTCGAAAAGGCCGACAAGATCAAGCGCGGCAAGCCGTCGGGGAGCATCTCGGCGTCGATGGCCGGTTCGATCTTCCACACCGCCAAGGACGCCTTCGGCAGCTCCGAGGGCGACAAGCCCGGCGAATGGGTCGTCTTTCGCGTCACCGATGTCGCCACGCCGAAACTCGAGGCGAACTCGGCTTACGAGAAAAGCATCGTCGAAATCGTGCGGAGCCGGACGGCCGACGACGTGTTCGGCGAATATCTGGCATGGCTCGAGGATGAGTTGGGCACCAGCGTCAACCGCGCGGCGTTGGCGCAGGCGCTGGGCGGCAGCGCCCCGGACACCAACTGAAATGCTGATCGAGCCGTCGGCCGCGGCATTCGCCGCGCGCTATGCGGCCGGCGAGCCGCAGGTGGTGTGGACGACGCTAGTCGCCGACCTGGAGACGCCGGTCTCCGCCTTCCTCAAGCTTTCCGGCACACGGCCGCAGAGCTTTTTGCTCGAATCAGTCGAAGGCGGCGAAGTACGCGGACGATATTCGATCATCGGCCTTGAGCCCGACCTGATCTTCCGCGTCCACGATCGGCGCGCCGAGATCAACCGCAGGCCACAGAGCGATCCCAACGCCTTTGCCGCGACCGGAGACGGGCCGCTCCGCGCCTTGCGCAGCCTCATCGCCGAGAGCCGCATCGCGCTGCCCGAGTCGCTGCCGCCGATGGCCGCCGGCGTCTTCGGCTATCTCGGCTATGACATGGTCCGGCTGATGGAAGACCTGCCGGCAGCCGGCCCCGACCCGATCGGCATTCCGGACGCGATCCTCGTCCGGCCGACCCTCGTCGTCGCCTTCGACGCGGTCGAAGATACGATCACTGTCGTCACGCCGGTGCGGCCGCAGGCAGGCGTGACCGCGAAGGCGGCGCTCGCGCGCGCGGTCGAACGCCTCTCCGGCGTTGTCGATGCCCTCGACCAGCCGCTCGACAAATCGGCGGCGGAGATCGTGCGCCCGCCCCCGTTCGCGGGCGACGGGAAGGAGGGGGCGGCGGCGCCGCGCTCGAACACGACGCCGGAAGAGTTCAGGCGCATGGTCGTACGCGCCAAGGACTACATCACCGCTGGCGATATTTTTCAGGTCGTGCTGTCGCAGCGCTTCGAAACGCCGTTCGCGCTGCCGGCGTTCGCGCTCTACCGCGCGCTACGGCGCGTCAACCCTTCGCCGTATCTGTTCTTTCTCGATTTTGGCGCCTTCGCGGTCGCCGGATCGAGCCCCGAGATCCTGGTCAAGGCGAGCCACGGTATCGTCACCGTCCGCCCCATTGCCGGCACGCGCCGGCGCGGCGCCACCCCGCACGAAGACAAGGCGCTGGAGGAGGAACTGCTCACCGATCCGAAGGAACGCGCCGAGCACCTGATGCTGCTCGACCTCGGCCGTAACGATGTCGGGCGCGTCGCCGAGATCGGGTCGGTCAAGGTCACCGACCAATTCTTCATCGAGCGCTACAGCCAGGTCATGCACATCGTTTCCAACGTCGAAGGCAGGCTGCGCCAGGACCGCGATCCGCTCGATGCTCTCGCCGCCGGCTTCCCCGCGGGCACTGTGTCGGGCGCACCGAAGGTGCGCGCCATGGAGATCATCGACGAGCTGGAGAAGGAGAAGCGCGCGCTCTACGCGGGGTGCGTCGGCTACTTCTCCGCCGGCTCGGAGATGGACACCTGCATCGTGCTGCGCACCGCGCTCATCAAGGACGGCATCATGTACGTGCAGGCCGGCGCCGGCATCGTTGCTGATTCCGATCCCGAGTTCGAGCAGCAGGAGTGCATCAGCAAGGCAAAGGCGCTGTTCCGCGCCGCCGAGGAAGCGCGGCGTTTCGCCAGTGCCGCGCGACGCGGGCAGTAGGCCGCCGCCGCACGGACACGGGCCGCAACGGTGAAGGAGACCGCCCTCCCAAGCGGTCTCCTTGCCGCCCTCCCTGCAGCGATCACTCCTCGAAGCGATTCACTCTCCGCCGACGCTCACGCTATCTCGCGCCGACCGGCTGCCGTTTCCGCCAATCGAGGAACTGGCGAAACAGCGCTTCGCGATCCTCGCTCCGTTGGCCGTCGTTCCTGGCCTCCCAGTCGAGAAATTGGCGAAGCGACTCGAGGTCCTTGCCCTGCCCGATATCGTTCTGGGCCTGCGGCGCAGCCGCGGCCGGCGCCGGCTTGTTGTGGTCGAGCCATGTCTGCGCCGGCGCGAAGCGCGTCCATCCGGGCAGCGGCGCATTGAGCGCCACCTCGCGCCACTTCGGATGGAACGGCGGCCGTTGCAACTCCTTGATCTTGGAAAAGAGCGCATTAACGACAAGCTCGAGCCGGCGGTAGCGGTCGGTGCGCGGGGCCCAACTGTAGGCCGCGAGCACCGCCGACACCGCCACCGTATCGATGCCATGCCCGGCAGCGATCAGGTTCGGGTAGTCTTCCGCCGTGAGCTGCGTCGGCAGATAGTCTTCCTGCAGCGGCTTCTGGTAATCGATCGGCACGAAATGCAGATCGTCGCTGTCGAGCCGAGCAATCTCCTGCAGCGGCTTGCCTTCGACCGCGACCACCGCGTCGATCTCGCCGCGCTTCAGCCTCTCGAGCGCCACCCGCTGCTCGATGTAGAGAAAGTGCGGTCTGATGTTGAGCCGCTCGAAGATGGCGATGGCGGTGACGAACGTGCCGCCATTCGCCGAGCCGACGGCGACCGTCTTGCCGTCGAGATCGGCGAGGCTGCCGATCGTCTTCGCCGCCACGACATGCACCTCTTCGTTGTAGAGCTTGGCGATGTAGTTGAACTGCTTCTTGAGGTTGCTCGCGTAGCCCTTCCGCTCGATGTAATCGAGCGTGTCGGAGCGGACGATGCCGAGGTCGACGCCTTTGAGGAAGAGGATGTCGGCGACGCCCTGGACCGACCCGCGTCCGACGATCGGCAGCAGCCGAAGATTGTCGCCCTCGTCGAGCACCGAGGCGAGATCGGCGCCGAACTGCTCGTAGGTGCCGCCGAATGCCCCCGTCATCATCGTGACCGTGTTGGCGTTGAGCCGATCGGCGAGATCGTGGTTCGCCGATCCGTAGCGGAAGATGGCCCGCAGCCCTTCGCTGACCGCACCCGGATCGACCCCGCTGAGCACCGAACCGAACGGCTCCCAGCGCTCGCCGGAAAACCGCATCATCTGCATCTGCTCGATCGGCGCGAAGTCACTCGCGCTGGTGTTGATGACGATGCCAGGGAGCAGCATGCCGAGCCGCAGGCCCTTGAGGTTCGCCGCCTGCCGCATCACGTTCTCGCGCGTGAGCTGATTGCCGCATTGCGTGAGTACCTGCACGAGGGTCTGCGCCACGCTGTAGGCATAGACGCTGAGCCCGTTGTTCTTGTCGCCCTCCGGAAAATAGCGATCCATGAAGTCGAGCCACTCCTTGTACGCCGGATCGTCCTTCCACAGCGGATCGCCCGTCTCCTTCATGTAGTTGGCGGCGAGGATGCCCTGCGCGTTCTCGAAGCCGGCCGGCTTGATCACCGAGGCGACCGAGTTCGACACGCTGTTGACGAAGTGCAGCGGCTTCCAGCCGATCTCGGCCGCCCGCTTCATGGCCATGACGGCGAATTTCGGGGTCGCCACGTCGAAGAACACGTCGGCGCCCGACGTCTTGAGCTTCGCCATCTGGGTGTTGAGGTTGGCGTCGCTGGTTTCGTAGCTGGCTTCGGCGACGACCGGGATCGCTCCGGCGAGCGCATCCTTGAGACCCTTCATGTAGTCTTTGCCGTATTCATCATTCTGATAGAGGATCGCGATCTTGCCGCGCGGCTGGTTGGCCAGCAGATACTGGCCGAAGATGCGGCCTTCGGTCTGATAGTTCGGCTGCCATCCCATCGTCCACGGATGGTTGACCGGATCGTCCCATTTGGTGGCGCCGGAGGCGACGAAGAGCTGCGGCACATGCGTGTCGTTCATGTATTTCTGGATCGCGGAATTCGACGGCGTTCCGAGACTTTGAAACACGAACAGGACGCGATCGTCCTCGACGAGCTTGCGCGCGGCCTCGACGGCCTTTTGCGGGTTGTAGCCATCGTCGTAGGAGATGAAATTGATCTTGCGGCCGTTGATGCCGCCTTCGGCGTTGATCTTCTTGAAGTACGCGGCGACGGTCTTGCCGATCAGGCCGTAGGCGGCGGCCGGCCCGCTATAGGGCATGATGTTGCCGATCTTGATCTCGGTGCTGCTCGCGCCCGGATCGTATTTCCCTTGCATGGC
>Ga0210408_10004129_pt1 | contig 13061 bp, 14 predicted proteins | sample IncBWH4MmetaG_FD_155471 | JGI IMG/M metagenome (GOLD analysis project Ga0210408, IMG submission 155471) | Forest soil microbial communities from Barre Woods Harvard Forest LTER site, Petersham, Massachusetts, United States - Inc-BW-H-4-M | ecosystem: Environmental > Terrestrial > Soil >...
AAAGTCGGCCGCATCTTCGATGCCCGGCTCGCCTGCCGAAGCTTTTCATCTCTATCGGCAGGCCCGGTCACAGCGGGCCCGCACATTAGGTGCGCTGCTGGTGCCGCTGGACCAGGACTACGGCATTCCGCTGCGACGTGCGCCCGACATCCGGCAAGCCTGCGCGGAAGCCTACGGCCCGGGACAGGGACCCTCGGTGGCCTCACTGCGAGCGTTGCTGGGCCTCATCGGCGCGCACGAGTGGCGCACCAAGGGGATTGAAATCGCGGCAATCGGTGGCCGAATCCATCCGCACTACGGAGTGTTCGCGCCGATTCGCGGTGAATACGTCGATCTGGTCGCGACGGCGCCTTTGCCAGCCTTCAGCTCATCATCCAGCTTGGCCTTCGACATCGGCACCGGCACGGGGGTGCTGGCGGCCGTGCTGGCGCGGCGCGGCATCATGCGCGTGGTCGCCACCGACCGGGATCCCCGCGCGCTGGCGTGCGCACGCGAGAACCTCGAGCGTCTCGGGTTGGCGCAGCAAGTGGAAGTCGCGCAAGCAGATCTCTTCCCCGAAGGACGGGCGGCGCTCGTGGTTTGCAACCCGCCCTGGATTCCCGCGCGGCCGACCTCTCCCATCGAGCGCGGGATCTACGATCCCGAGAGTCGCATGCTGCGTGGGTTCCTCGGCTCGCTGCCCGCGCACCTGGAGCGAGGGGGCGAGGGCTGGTTGATCCTTTCGGACCTGGCGGAGCACCTGGGCCTGCGGCCAAGATCGGCACTGCTCGCGGCGTTCCAGGCGGCAGGGCTTACGGTCGTGGATCGACGCGATGTGCGGCCAAAACACCCCCGCGCCTCCGACGAAACCGACCCGCTGCATGCGGCGCGCGCAGCCGAAGTGACATCACTCTGGCGCCTCGCTGTGCGCTGAGATTCGGTCGGCGAGAATTGAGCTGCCGAGTGCTTGCGTTAGTGGACATACACTTTACGCGTGCGCGACCACCACGCAGAGCCGTGACGTCACGCAGCCAACGGCGGACGACCCTACTGCTGTCGCCGACGACCTGCGCGGTAACGAGAGCCCCCGGTACCCATTGAGAGCCTCATGTCGTGCCGCAAGAACTTTGCACAACGCACCGAGGGGTGCGCTTCCTGTCAAAGCTGCAGGCGGCCTCCGCAGGAGAGAACGTGCCCCTCATAAGCGAACTACGTGTCAAGAGGCAATGGAAGACGGCGACGCCATGATGCGCCCACGAGCAGTTTCCGCATTGTCATCGATGACAAGCGCGCAACGTGCAACGCCTGCGGCAGGCGCAGCGTAGCCGCTCAGACGAGCCACCTCATGGGCGATCTCATTCGGGCGCAACACGTAACTCACGCAACCGGTTTCAATGGCAGTGATGGGCATGCTGGGAAAGCGAGCAGATCCCGGGTACTGCGCAAGTGTGGTACCGCCGGCTTGCTTGATCGATTGTATGCCGACGGCGCCATCGGAGCCTTCGCCGGAGAGGACGACGCCGATCGCGCTATGGCCAGGCTGTTTCGCGAGCGAGGTGAACAGAATATCCCCCGGATGATGCAGTCCGCTTGGGTTCGTTGTCACGCGGAGGCGGCCACTGGCCATTGTCAGCGTGGCATTTGCAGTTATCACGTAGACGTGGTCTTGCTCCACTACCGCGCCGTCGTGCGCGTGCATCACCGGAAGAATCGTTCTCTTGGCGAGAGTTTCGAACAGCAACCTCTCGCGGCCCGAATCGAGATGTTGAACGATGATAAAAGCTGCACCGCATTCGGCCGGTAGAGCGGACAGCAGTTCGCAAACGGCCTCAAGGTCGCCTGCAGAAGAAGCCACGGCCACGATAGAAGATGGATCCATTACTGCTCACGCGGTCAGGTGTTCATGACGCAGCCCGTCGCGGCGCGGTGAATCACCTCGATCTAATTGGCGCCGCCCGGTCGCGCCTGCCGGTCTTCCTGGGCACCACATGCCTTTCCGACGCATGATTGCGCGCACGTTGGACGCCGTAAGAACCGTCAGGTACGAGCGAACTTTGGCGCCCAGTTCGAGTCTGGCAAATTCCTGCGCAAACAGACTCCGGACCTCCGCAGGCGGTGCGCCCGTACGGTTGCACAACGAGGTCACCGCGCGCTCGTGTCTGACAGCTTCTTTGTCGGGTTCAAAAAGTGGGTTCATCGGAAACTCTGCCGTGAGATTGACACGTATGTTAGGGCTGAGCCTCGGGGCGGATTCGTGCGGTGGTATACAGGCTACGCCTGTACACTAAACGACGCACCTCGACGTTCTTGTCCGGCTCTCGGTCGCATGCCGTGATCTTCGCCTTGAGCCTCCTCTAAGTCAGCTCGTGCCTTTAAAAAGGCACGAAACGCCCCAATACTTGCGGTGCAAGCGCGCTTGCGACACGTCCACCTGCGATTCTGAAAGGACCGCTATCGAACGGACTCGGGGTGACTGACGCGGCCCGGGTTGCGCCGCGCGGAAAGCACCGGCGTCGCGAGTCTAAACTGCAACAAACTACCGGCGCGGCAGGGCGAAAACCGGAGCACTCAGGAGGGTTTGATGGACTGGATTTTCGTGGAAGGCAGCTGGCAGCGCTTCAGGGACGAAGTACACGCAAACTGGGGGAGGCTCACCTCCGCTCACCTCGACTTGATTGCAGGCAGCCGCGCGCGTCTTGCGAGTAAGATTGAAGAGACGTATGGCGTCACGAGCAACGAGGCCGAACGGCAGATTAAGAGCTTCGAAGCGCGCAACCAGGATCCTCGTCCGGTGAGCTTTCGCTGAGCGGACTGTCGTGGGCGCGCATCCGTCGGCACAATCCAGGGCGCAGAGCGAAGGCGGTGCCCGCGGTGATATGCCGCGCATATTGGTAGTCGATGACGATGTGGATGCGGCCGATGCTCTCGCGTCATTGCTGCAATCGGCGGGGCGCGGTGATGCGCGTGTCGCGTACACCGGCGCGACTGCTCTTGCTCTCGCCCTCGAGTTCGTGCCCACGGTCCTGCTTCTGGATCTCGATCTGCCGGACATGAGCGGTTACGACGTCGCCCGACATCTCTCCCAACATCCGCAGCTACAGGACCTGAGACTGATTGCCTTGACGGCTAGCGGTGAGCACCCCGGCCGCGAACTGGCGCGCGAGGCGGGGATCGAGCGATACCTGATTAAGCCCGTCGGCTCGGCGGACTTGGACGAGCTGTTCCCCTGATCCACTGAGGCCAAAGAGTCGAGCGCTGATGCTGGGATTCCTCGACGCGGGCCAGCCGCAAGCACGCCGCAGCGATCCTTGGTCAATTCCGTTGGATGACACAATGTGGTTGCAATCATTGTCTCCCCCCGAGGTCTTGGCGCGAGCCACCTCCGCAGCTGCTACACGGACGCTCTGCGTCAAGCCACAGTCGCACGTACTCGGCGATTGCCGCAAAGGTTTGACGTAAGAAGATAAATACCTTCGCGCAAGCCATCAGCAGCACGCGCTGGAGACACGCCGGCACCGAAAAGCCATCGCGTGCTCTGCACTCATTGCAAATCGAAACGAGCAGTCTCGCGAAAACAATGTTTATTTTCTTCCCGCGGCGCACACGCTCGGTATAAGGCGCATACTCCGCGCCTTCAGCCGCATACGAGCTGAGTTGGCCGGCGAATTCTCGCTGGCTATACGTCGAGGTTCACTTTTATGGATCAATCAAAGAGCGTTCCTACTGGCGAGGCCGCCAGGAACACTAATACGGCACCCACGAAGAACATCGTCGACACGGTGATCGCCGCGGGCCATTTCACGACCTTGGCCCGCGCCATCAACGCAGCGGGTCTGACTGCGGAGCTGGCCGCCAAAGGCCCGTTCACGGTTTTCGCTCCGACTGATGAGGCCTTCAAGAAGCTTCCGGCGGGCGCGTACGACAGCCTGCTCAAGGACGCGGGCAAGCTCAAGGCGGTTCTGAACTACCACGTCGTCTCGGGCTATTTCATGGCGAGAGACCTGAAGTCAGGAGAAGTAGCAACGGCGCAGGGCACTCCGCTGTCGGCAGTGGTGTCCTCATCGGACGTGCGAGTCAACGGGGCTCGCGTCACCAAGGCGGATATCGTTGCGACGAACGGCATCGTGCACGCGATCGACGCGGTCATTCTGCCCAAGAACTGGCAATTGCTGGCTGCCGCAGCCTGACGATCGCCTTTCGCAAAGCACTTGTGTGCACTCGAAGGCCCCGTTCGCGGGGCCTTCTCTTTTAATTGACCCGCGCCCAGTGATCAGCGATATGGCATTCGTTTGCGGCGCCGGGGGGAACAACCATTCGATCAGCCTGAGTTGTTGCAGAGCGAGTGCCGTTAACTGTGCGGGGCGCGGTCATTACCGCTGTTCGTGACGCCAGCAGGTCCAGTTTCCCCAGCACGCCTGAAAGGATTCATGAAGACACCCGCCGCCCTGCGGCCCGTGATCGATGACGGTGTGATCGACGAAGTCATCCGCTCGCTCAAGAGCGGCAAGGAAGCCACCGTCTATCTCGTGCGCGCGTGGGCGCACATGCGGTGAGCGAAGGTCTATCGAGACATGAGGCAGCGGAGCTTCCAGAAGCGCGCCGCCGGCGTGCGCGTGCCCAAACCTTACGGCTATTTCAACGACGCGCTGATCATGGAGTTGGTGACCGACGCCGCCGGAGACCCTGCCCCGCGCCTTGGCGAGGTCGATCTGCCAGCCGAGACCACGCGTGAATTTCACCGCCTCTTAGTCCAGCAGATCGTACGCATGTTGAGCGTCGGGCTCATCCATGGCGATCTTTCGGAATTCAACGTGCTGGTTGGGCCCGATGGTCCAGGGATCATCGACCTGCCCCAGGCCGTGAATGCGGCGGCCAGCAACGGTGCGCTCGCGATGCTCGAGCGTGACGTGCACAACATTCGCGGCACGCTCCGGCCTCGCTGACCGAGCTCCATCGGCGTCGCGGCGGAAGAGCGAGGGCGAGTGACACCGCCAGCTTGACGGTAAATCACGGCACAAAACTGCTCGGGCCACAAACAAACCATGCGGTTTGACAGCCGACGCTCGCACAGCGAGTGCTAGCGGGTGCATACTCGCGCAGCCTTGTTGGCCAGCGGCTTAAAGGAGTTTTTATGTCAATCGTTGCATGGATCGTCCTCGGTCTAATCGCGGGATTCATTGCCAGCAAGCTCGTGAACAAAAGCGGCGAAGGTGTACTCCTGGACATCGTCCTGGGAGTTGTTGGCGCAGTAGTGGGTGGATGGCTATTCAGCCTCCTCGGAATGGCCGGCGTCAGCGGGCTGAATATTTACAGTCTTGTAGTCGCGGTGATTGGTGCCGTCGTGCTCCTGTTCGCTTACCACGCGATCACCGGGAGACGCACGCGCTCTTGAGTTCCTCCTGAGTTCGAGACCCCGCGCCGGTCCAAGCCGCGGCTTTCCGTGGACATTAATCCCACGCTGTCTTACGCGTGGACGCAGCTGCAGCGGACGGCAGGCCCCCGGAGGAGCCGCGATTCCGGCGCCACCCGGACCGCGATGCGGCGAGATGTTGCGTGGTTGTCGTGCCGTGCTATGACGTCCGCGCTCCGGTATGCGCGCGGCAGCGCCTAGCGAACGATGAGCGGCCCTCCATTTGTTGCGCAGAAGTGATAAGGGCGGAGATAGGTCTGCAGCACAAGATGATTTCCGTGTCGGACGGTGCGGCGGCAAGTGCAACTACGCCGGCGCTGCCCCGGCAATGGATTGACACCAGCGCTGAATTGCTCTCCGGATGCGGGAGCGTGTGCCACCCTGACATGCGAAAGCATGATCTACCGTCGGTAGAGCGACATGAGCTGAGCGGCAGATCAAGAGCTTCGAACAGCGCAACGTGCACCCGCATCCGGTACGTTTTCGTTGAGTACACCGAGGGCGTCAGCCGGTACGCGTGCCGACTCTGCTTCTCGTACTGGTCACTTCACGGGGCGCTAGGCTCTTCAGTCGACAGCTATTTTCCGGCATCCACCCTTGAAATCCAGACTCACGTCACCATTCATACCGAAAGAATACAAAGGAGCGCCCCATTATGAAGATTCGTCCTCTTCACGACCGCGTGATCGTGAAGCGCCTGGAAGAGGATCGTACCTCGCCTGGCGGGATCGTGATTCCCGATACGGCGGCCGAAAAACCCATTCAAGGAAAGATCGTCGCGGTCGGCAAGGGCAAGATCCTTGAGAACGGACAAGTACGTCCCTGCGACGTCAAGGTCGGCGACAAGATTCTCTTCGGCAAGTACAGCGGCACCGAAGTGAAGGTCGACGGCGAGGAACTCGTGGTCATGCGTGAAGAAGACGTCATGGCCGTCATCGAATCGAAGTAACTCACCCGAAGGACACGGCAATGGCAGCGAAAGAAGTACGACTCAGCGACGATGCACGCCAACGCATGTTCAGGGGCGCCAATGTCCTTGCGAATGCGGTGAAGGCGACACTCGGCCCGAAGGGCCGCAACGCGGTGCTCGAAAAGAGCTACGGCGCCCCGACCATCACGAAGGACGGTGTTTCGGTTGCGAAGGAGATCGAGCTCAAAGACAAATTCGAGAACATGGGCGCGCAGATGCTGAAGGAAGTCGCTTCCAACACCTCGGACGAAGCCGGTGACGGTACGACGACGGCGACGGTGCTTGCCCAGGCGATCATCCGCGAGGGCCTGAAGGCCGTCGCCTCCGGTCGCAACCCCATGGACATCAAACGCGGCATCGACCAGGCCGTGCTCGTCACGACGGACGAGCTGAAGCGCCTCTCAAAGCCCTGTAAAGACTCCAAGGCCATCGCGCAGGTCGGTACGATCTCTGCGAATTCTGATGCGTCCATCGGCAAGACCATTGCCGATGCAATGGAGAAAGTTGGCAAGGAAGGCGTCATCACCGTCGAAGAGGGCCAAGGACTTGACAATGAGCTCGAGGTGGTCGATGGCATGCAGTTCGACCGCGGCTATCTGTCCCCGTATTTCATCAACCAGCAGCAGAGTCAGACGGCCGAGTTCGAAAAGCCGTTGATTCTCTTGTGCGACAAGAAGATCTCGAATATCCGCGAGATGCTCCCGCTCCTGGAGGCAGTCGCGAAGGCGGGTCGTCCGCTGATCGTGGTCGCAGAGGACGTCGAGGGCGAGGCGCTCGCGACGCTGGTCGTCAACAACATCCGCGGCATCCTCAAGGTTGCAGCGGTGAAGTCTCCGGGCTTCGGCGATCGTCGCAAGGCGATGCTGCAGGACATCGCGACTTTGACCGGCGGCACCGTGATCTCCGATGAGGTCGGCCTGTCGCTGGAAAAGGTCACCCTGAACGATCTGGGCGACGCCAAAAAGGTTGTGGTCGCAAAAGAGAACACGACCATCATCGACGGAGCCGGCAAGGCCGCGGACATCAAAGCCCGCGTCGAGTCGATCCGCCAGCAGGTCGAGGAAGCGACCAGCGACTACGACAAGGAGAAGCTTCAGGAGCGTGTAGCGAAGCTCTCCGGCGGTGTCGCGCTGATCAAGGTCGGTGCAGCCACCGAAATTGAGATGAAGGAGAAGAAGGCACGCGTGGAAGACGCCCTGCACGCAACCCGTGCGGCCATCGAGGAAGGCGTTGTACCGGGCGGCGGTGTCGCGCTGATCCGTGCCCTCAAGGCGCTCGATAAGTTAGAGGGTGCCAATGAGGATCAGACGGTTGGCATCCGCATTCTCGCTCGCTCGATCGAAGAGCCTTTGCGAAATATCGTTGCGAATGCCGGCGAGGATGCGGCGGTCATCCTGAACCAGGTGAAAGCCGGCAAGGGTGCCTACGGCTACAACGCGGCGACCGGTGAGTTCGGCGACATGCTCGAAGCGGGCATTCTCGATCCAACGAAGGTCACGCGGCTTGCGCTGCAGAATGCCGCATCCGTCGCGGGCCTGTTGCTCACGACCGAGGTGATGGTTGCCGAGGCTCCGAAGGACGAAGAGCACGCCCATGGCGGCATGCCGGGCGGCGGAATGGGCGGAATGGGCGGGATGGATATGTAAGAAGGACGGACGCGCGCAGCGCGCGTCCAGACGGCTCTCATAAGCCGTCGGGATGTTGGGAACTCGAAGCGCGAGGTTTTTTGTGGCTCGTGTTCGCCGGACACCCTGCCTCGCAGTCGGGGCGTTAGGCGCCTCCCCCCGCGTTCCGTATTACGCGGCGTCACCCGCCAGGCCGTCTGGTGGAGTCGACGATGCTTAGAACCGCACTCGCGAGCTTGGCGCTCGACTTCGAAAAAGTCCTCAACTTCAATATGGTGCCCCGCACACAGACTTGCCGTGAGCAAATGGGAACCCTCCGGAGCAGGCTCGGGGCAATCCATTCCCCGAGCCATTTGCCACTGGCAGCCCTGGGAGCGGCGCGGTGCGCGCTCATGATTCACCCTCCTCGGAGGCATCGAGGTCGAACTCGTGGACGTCGCAGCGGCGTGTCTGGATCCGGAAGTCGGCCGTTACGTTCCGATTGACGGCCAGCGGACGCAGTGGCCCACCTGTAAGTAATGCCCTCTTCGCCCTAGGCCAAGAATCTCAGAGGCTGGGACTTGGATACCGTGGCAATGGAGATCGCGGCAGCGGCAGGCTTTGTCTCAAGCTGCCTGTCGGGTGAGGCGCTCGAAGGCCTTCGATGTCTCGCCGTCGAGAGATTGACGCTTTGCTAATGCATGGTTCCCTCATGGTCCCATCCTTTTAAGCGTCCAATGTGGGGAGGCTGAAAGATCCCCGCGTCCGGGGAGCTGAAGCTTAAATGATCACCTTCAGCGCGCGTGTACTGGCCGCGTGCGCGAAGGTTTCGTGGGCATCGTGGATGCAGTCGAGCTTGAAGCGATGAGTGATCAGATGTTTCGGGTAGATCTTGTGAGACCGCAGAGTGTTGAACGGCATGGGGCGTGCTGACCGTGTCGACCAACCGCGTGATGGTCGTAATATTCCGGTCCCACAGGGGCTCTTCAGATGGGCATCCACCCTCCTTCCATGCACTCCGATGTTGGCGAGGTTGCCGCCAGGAGCGACGCGTTTCTCGCACAACTGCAAGGTCTGCTGAATGCCGACCGCCTCGATGGCCGTGTCGACGCCGCGCCCGTCGGTTGACTTCATAATCCTTTCCACGGCGTTGCCGTCGGCGCTGTTGATTCCGGTCGTGGCGTCGAAGCGCTTCGCTACTTCGAGGCGCGAAACAAGGTGTGGCATGCTGCAAGCAACACCACCGCGCCGGTGAGTGCAGCAACGAGCGCGCTCGTGATGTTGAGTCTCGCAGCACCCGTCGCTGCAATGTGGTTGAACAGCGAGCCCGCAATGACGGCCCCGATGACACCCATACAGAGATCCACCATGAAAAGGATCCGGGTGCTGTTGAAGAGCGCGTGAGTGAAGCCGCAAACGGCAAGTCCGAGCAAGATGAAAACAATGACTGACACGAGGTTCTTGCGGGTGTCGCGCGAGAGTGGGGACACCGTTCACCCGAGCACTCTGGCCTTGAGGAACCGGCTGGTCGGTGCGTTGGCGCACACAAGCCCGCACCCACCTCGGTCGATCCCACGAGGCTATTGCTCAAGGCGCAGGTGTGGCACTGCCGCGGTTTCGGATTCTGCCGGCGGCCCGCGTCATCAGCGACAGTCGCGCCGGGCCATTGCTGCCTTGAGACGTTGGATTGCAGGCACAGCCAATTGCATTGGCTTTCAAATCTTCTCTGCACGGCAAATGCAGGGCGTTTCCCTTCAGAATGCCCGCTCACCCACGCGCACGCGCATGGCCGGCTAAAGAAAATTGACGGTTGCTGCGGCCGTGGGACTTCGCGCGGAACAGCGCAAGGTCGGCGTTTTTCAACAGTGTTTCGGCATCCGCACCGTCAATGGGGCACACGGCAATGCCCACACTCGCGGTGATGTGCAAATCTCGATGACCGATACGGTGCGGTCTGCTCACTGCCGCGAGTATCTTGTCGGCGGTGAGCGCTACGTCTTCCGCGCGAGCCACTTCCGAGAGCAGCACCACGAACTCATCCCCACCTTGGCGGCTGACGGTGTCCGAGCTGCGCACGCAAGCCACCAGGCGTTCTGCGATCGACTTGAGAAGCTGATCGCCGATCGCATGACCCAGGGAATCGTTGATGCGCTTGAAGTGATCCACATCCAGGAATAGAACCGCGAGCGATTTGGCGTGACGGCGCGCCAACGCGATCGTCTGCGTCAGCCGGTCGTTCAGCAGCATGCGATTGGGCAACTCGGTGAGGAAGTCGTGCTGGGCCAAATAAGACATCCTGAGCGACATTGCACGGGCCACACCGACGTCGTGGAAAACGATCACGGCGCCGGTCACCTGCCCACGCCGGTCGTGGATGGGGGCCGCGGTATCTTCGATCGCCGACTCATAGCCGTCGCGGCGGATCAGAACACAGTTCGCGCTCAGGCCAACGCTCTTGTTCTGCAGAACCGCCATCGCCAGAGGATCCAGCGCCGGTTCGCGGCTATCCCCGTCGATGATCCGCAACACCTCCCGCAGCGGCCGCCCAGACGCCTCCTGTCGCGACCAGCCCGTCATGCTTTCGGCGACCGCATTGAGATAGGTGACGTTGCCTGCGACGTCGGTGCTGATGACGGCATCCCCGATCGAGTTGAGCGTGACCTGTGCGCGCTCCCTTTCCAGGAACAGCGCCTCTGCGTACGCCGAACGCTCGAGCATGTTGCTCAACGCCTTCGGCAATGAATAACCGTCGAGCCGTTCTTGGAGCAGATAGTCCTGTGCTCCGCGCTGCACGGCAAGTCTCGCGACACCCTCGTCGCGCAAGTGGCTCAAGACCAGGATTGGGGTGTGGGGCGATGCGTGGAGCAGCTGATCGAAGGTCTGGATCCCCTCGCTATCGGGCAGAAAGAGGTCGACCACGACCGCTGCGATGTCTTCCCCTCCTTGATTGCCCAGTCGTTTGATGGCGTCGCCGCAGCCACTTACCCACTCGACTTTGAAGGGACCGTCGCGTGAGTCGGCGAGCGAGCGTCGAACGGCCTTCGCTTCCGCGGCATCCGCCAGGATGAGAAGTACGTTTCGGGACATAGTGCTCGCCAGCAGCACACCACTGTGCGTCCGCGAGGATGCGCCGAGTAGTCCGCTGGTCTGTGCGTTACCGTACACGCCGACCACCTCCCGGTTTGGCGCTCAGTGGCCCACCGAACAGACGCTCGTTCGGCTGTCCATCATGCTGCTGAATCGGGGATCGTCTCCTAAAAGCGACAGCCAGGAGGGCTTCGTGTCACAGCCGTCGCGGCCCGCCGAGAGAAATCGTCTGCTCGCCGCTCTACCCGGCCAAGATCGCCAGCATTTGCTGGCACGGTGCGAGCAGGTGGAGCTGCGCTTTGGCGATGTGCTATGCCAGCCCGGCGAGCGCATCCGCCACGTCTTCTTCCCCACCGACAGCTTCATCTCTCTGATCACGCCAATCGCCGGACGCGCCGGCCTCGAAATCGGACTCGTCGGCGACGAAGGCATGCTGGGGATCTCATTGATGCTCGGCATCAGTACTGCACCGCTGCACGGCTTGGTGCAGGGCGCGGGCCCGGCATGGCGGATGGAGGCGGCGGCATTTCGCCGTGAGCTCAAACAGAGCCCAACGCTGCAACGAGGTCTGAACCGTTACCTCTATGTAACGCTGAGCCAGTTGGCACAGACCACCGTTTGCACTCGCTTCCATGTCGTGGAGGCGCGGCTCGCCCGTTGGCTCCTGATGACTCGCGATCGGGCTCACGGCGATGAGTTCCAAATCACGCATGAATTTCTGGCGTACATGCTGGGCGTGCGCCGCGCAGGCGTTACTCGAGCCGCCAGTTCTCTGCGCAAGCGCAAGCTGATCCGCTACAGCCGCGGCAAGCTCACGATCCTCGATGGACGCGGCCTGGAAGCGGCTGCTTGCGAGTGTTACGCGGCGGCCAAGGCAACGTACGCAGAGGTGTTGAACTAAGCCAGGCGACTTCGTCGTTATGCGCTGCGCGTTGCCGGATTGCGAAACGCAGGCGGGCGACCCGCAGGTGTTCCGCCTTCATCTTCCCACACATCCAATTGGCCGCCTGCTGGTTACTCGCCTCGTCGCAGTCTCGACCTTGGTCGTGATGAGGTTTCATCGACCCGCCGGTCTTCTCACGCCTGCGCGTGAACGAACGATCGAGGGGTGGTCATCAGCACGATCGCTGGCGCGCACCAGCCCCGCCGCGGTCTCGTCGCTAGGTTTGGATTTGTGCACGCGGATCGCCGCGGGGGATGTCTGAGTGCGTTGAAATGCCCGCTCGCGTTCGCATGAGAACACTTGCCGCCCATCCGATCACACCACCGACCTCGAGCCAGATGATGATGTTCGTAAGTGTGTCTTCTGATTATTGGCCCCTGCCCGATGGAAACTATCCGGCTGTGAGCGACTGGGTCTGTACCTCGGCGCACCAAGGACAGGTCAGCCGAGGCAACCGACTCATGTTAGGACGCGCAAGATTTCGGCCCCGCCCGGCACCCAAGTACTTGATTTTCGCGCGCGGTGCCGCTCGCCCGGGTCGTGCGAAGGCATAGACGTTCGCCACAGGAGCTGAGTGCGGTACCGCACAAAGGGCGGAACTCTTGAGCTATACTTTGTGCGCTAACGCCATGGTGGTTGACCAAAGTACGCTCTCGATGCCCGGCTCGCACGATCCGCAACAAAACCGCCTGCTGGCTGCGCTGTCCCCGCCGGAACGCGAACGACTGTACCCGCACCTGCGGCTCGTCCCGCTGCAGCTCGGGAAGGTCTTGTACGAGCCAGGCGATGTCCTGCGCCACGTGTATTTTCCGACCGACTCCATCGTATCGCTGCTGTACGTCCTGGCCGACGGCGCGTCGGCGGAAATCTCGGTGGTCGGCAACGAAGGCCTCATCGGCATTGCGCTGTTCATGGGCGGTGAAACCACTCCCAGCCGCGCGATCGTGCAGAGCGCCGGCCACGCGTACCGGCTGATCGGGCAGCAGCTCAAGGACGAGTTCCATCGAAATGGGGAACTGCAGCTTCTGCTGCTGCGCTACACGCAGGCCCTGATCACGCAGATGGCGC
>Ga0210408_10004130_pt1 | contig 13060 bp, 10 predicted proteins | sample IncBWH4MmetaG_FD_155471 | JGI IMG/M metagenome (GOLD analysis project Ga0210408, IMG submission 155471) | Forest soil microbial communities from Barre Woods Harvard Forest LTER site, Petersham, Massachusetts, United States - Inc-BW-H-4-M | ecosystem: Environmental > Terrestrial > Soil >...
GGCCAACACTTCGCGGAACCGTAAGAGGCACCGGCACCGATGGCAATTCGTATCGCATTGGGACGCGCGCCCGCAGATAGCAAAGTTTCTTCCGCTTGGCAGCGATGCTCCTCGGAAACGTCGAGCGTCACGAAGGATTCACCCGGCAGCGAGTTGATCCAGTCGGCGCGGCGCAAGAGTTCTAGATAGTAGAACTGTTCATGCGCCGGTATTTCGCCGCGCTTTGGAACGGGGATCTTTTTAGTCAGCAACAGGCTGCGCGCGTCGCGCGCGTAGCCGACGCGTTCGGGAATGCCGGCTCGCCAAGCAATCCACGCGGCATCAAAGGCGTTCTGAAGCAGCAGAGCGACATCAAACTTTTGCTTTCGTAGCTCTTGTGCTAGGCGCTCGCGGCCGCTTATACCGGCGTGTGCGCCTTTGGGATCGTAAGAAATCAGTTCGTCACAGATGCTCTGGCCGCGATAAATGTCCGCAATATAGGGCCGAGCCAGAATTGAAATCTTGGCGTCCGGAAAGCGCCTGCAAATGGCCCGCAGCGCGGGCAGAGCCATGACGGCGTCGCCTACCCAGTTGGTGGCGCGGATTAATATTTTCACGCTGCCGCTCCCTGACGGGCCGCAAGCTTACGGTCGATCGCGGCGAGCAGTTCATTCTCGGCAGTAAAAACTAAATCGATGACTGCGATCCAGATTGGTAAGCGAAGATTAGCGGAGGGAAGATTCTCTGCGTCCTTTTCCGTGGTAACCAAGCCCGCGGCGCCGCAAGCCGCGGAACGCAACTGGAGGCGCTCCAACTCCATCGACGAATATTTGTGGTGATCGGAGAAGGATTTTTTATCCGCGATAGGTACATGCCAGCGGTTCAGATCGTCAAAAAAAGCTTCGGGATTGCCAATACCGCAGAAGGCGAGAAAGGGGCCGGAGCCTATTTCGCTGAGATATTTTGTTTCCGAATGGGACCCGAACGGACGGAAGCCAAGTAGCCTGGTTTGCGCATAAAATATTGAGAACGCATGCGCATCTCTGGCCTCAATGACTGGCCTCTCAAACTTTCTTGAAACAACCAGAATATCAGCCCGCCGACAAGCTGCAATAGGCTCGCGCAGCGGACCTGCGGGGAGCAACCATTCGTCCTTGAGTTTGCGTGAACCGTCCAGCATTACGATATCCAAGTCCCGCGCGAGCTGCAGGTGCTGAAAGCCGTCGTCCAGCAAAAATATATCGATTGTGTTGTTCGATTGGAGGCGACTACCGGAACTAAATCGATCAGGACCGACACCGAACAGAACTTTGCCCCCGAGTCGGCGCTTCAGGAGCTCGATTTCATCGCTACTGCCGTGAGAACCTCCGTAGCCTCGGCTGAGGATAGCGACCCTTTTTCCCTCTGCCAAGAACTTGTCGGCGAGCCACAAAACCATTGGAGTCTTGCCCGTTCCACCGACAGTCAGATTCCCAACGCTGATTACGGTTGCTTTGAGGCGCTTCGGCTTAAGTAATCCACGGGTATAAAACGCATGGCGCCACCGAACGTACAACCCATACACCTTAGAAATGGGCCAGAGAACCATTCGGAGCCCGCGCGGCAGGTTCATCGGGCTGAGCCGCCTAGATATTTGGAGATTTCTGCGAGAGCACGGTCGGTGGCGCCGCGGCTGCTATCCACTAAATGTTTCGCGTTCTCGCCCATTTGGTGGCGGCGCTCCGGATTGCGCAGCAGTTCGATCCAAGCCACACCGGCGTCTTCGGGACTCTCCACCTGGATGGCCGCATCGGCAGTAACGAAGCGCGCGGCAATCTCTGAAAAATTCTCCATGGAAGGCCCGAAGACCGGAATTTTACCGAACGCCGCTGGTTCCAAAATATTGTGTCCGCCAGAGGGTACGAGAGAGCCTCCTACGAATGCGCCGTCGGCTAACCGGTAGAGCGACGCGAGTTCCCCGATGGTGTCGAGAAGAATCACGGTAACATCGCGCGGTAGTATTGAACCATTGCTGCCTGCTTCCGTTCCTTGCGCGTGGCCGGACAGTGCAAGCTGAGAGCGGCGAATAAATTTGCGGCGCGATTCGTGAATGAACTCCGCGGCAGCTTCAAAACGTTCCGGCTTGCGCGGGGCAAGGACCAAGAGGGCGTTGGGATGCTCGCCCTGCACGACGCCAAAGGCAATCAACGCGAGCGGCTCTTCCGCAGCCACCACGCTGCCGGCCACTACGATCGGGGAACGGCCTTGCCGGCGAGCTTCCGCTTCGAGCCAGCTCGAAAGAGGCGTGGCGGCGGGAAGCTCCATGTCGTACTTGAGATTGCCGCTGACCGAGACGCGCTCAGCGGGTGCGCCAAGTGCGCGAATTCGCTCTGCATCCTTCTCACTTTGCATCAGGAACGTGCTCGCGTTCCCCAGGGCGGCGCGCAGAAACGGGCACAAGAAAAAACCGAATCGAGCAAGGTAGCGTTGGTATCGCGCAAAGGAACGGTCCGAGATTCTGCCGCCGACAAAGAGCACGGAAATATTTTGCCGCCGCGCCTCGCGCAGGAAATTGGGCCAGATTTCGGTTTCCAACACAACGACGAGGGATGGCCGCACGGCGCGGAGCACGCGGCGCACGCAGAAGCTCCAGTCGAGGGGGAAATAGAAGATTGCGTCGGCAAAATCCAAGCGTTCGCGAGCCAGCGATTGTCCTGTGATGGTGGTCGTAGAAACTACGAGCGGGCGGCCGGGATACGCTTCCTTCAGGCGTTTTGCAAGGGCGATGCTGGAAAGAAGCTCGCCAACCGATACGGCGTGAATCCAGATCGCGCCAGGGCGATCCGGCGGCAATTTGTCGAGCGAGGCAGTGGACAACCCTAGCCGCTCGCGTAAGTTGGCTAAGTACTTTCCCTCCCGCAGGCCCCTGACCAGCCAATACGGCAAGAGCAACAGGGCTGCGGCCCCCATCAAAAAGCTATAGATGAAATACACTTAGCGTGGCTCCGGTCCCTTATCGTTGCCGCCGCGCAACTCATGCGAGGCGCAGGGCAACCCTGCACGTCCCCCAGGAATCGAAGGCGTCGAGATGAGAAAAGTCTATTATAACCTGATGCGAAGGGCTGCTCTGAGAATTCCCTTGGTTGCAGCCGGTTTGCTGGGCTCATTTGCGAGCGCACAGCAGTCGCCGTTGCGAACTGCCGCGCTGGAATCGCACGAAGGTTTGACTATCTCCGCCACGCCGTGGACCGATGCAGGCAAATACAAAGAGAAATTTCCGAAAAAGTCGCCCTACGCCGCGGGGATTCTTGCGGTGCAAGTCTCATTTCACAACGATTCCGAGGACAGCGTGAAGGTCAATTTGTCTCGCATTCGCCTGACCGTGCATCTTGATGCCGAGAATACGCAGGAGCTTCCCTCCCTTAGCCCGGAGGAATTGGTGCAGGCAGTGCTGAAACCAGGAGGCAAAGACCCAACCGCTACGCGCAACAAGCTGCCTGTTCCGGTTCCGCTTCCCAAGGGTAACAAGGACAAGAACGCGGATGAACTGCGGCGGCAGGCTCAGGATGCCGGCGTTCCAACGGGGGTCATCGCGCCGCGCAGCACAGTGCAAGGGCTGCTGTATTTTGACCTGCAAAACCAGTTTGACTTGCTGGACACCGCCCACCTCTACGTGCCCGAACTGGTGCTGATGCGCGGAAACCGAGCGCTGACATATTTCGATATCGATCTTGGGCAGCACTGAAGCCTCAAAGACGGGAACTTAGTGGAAGGTTTGTGCCCGCTGGAGACTGCACTTATCCTCGGGCGGTTTGCACAGGCCAGTTTGCGCGCCTCGCTCCCCTCGGCTACCATGGCTGTGCACGAAATTTTCCTGCCTCGGGACCAATGCTAACTCTTCTTAACGAACTGAATCTAGAACAGCGCGCAGCGGCAGAAACAACGGAAGGACCGGTGCTGATTCTGGCCGGCGCCGGAACGGGCAAGACGCGGGCGATCACTTTCCGGATGGCGCACCTTATCGCCAGCGGCGTGCCGGCGGAGGCGATTCTCGCAGTCACGTTTACAAATAAGGCCGCGGAGGAAATGCGAAATCGCGTCTCCGACCTGCTGCTCCGTGCCGGCGTGCCGCCTGCGCAGCCCTGGCTATCTACCTTTCATTCGTTGTGCGCGCGATTTCTTCGGCGAGAGGCCGCCAATGCCGGCCTGCCGCGCGATTTCGCCATTTACGATGATGAAGATCAACTCGCGGCGGTGAAATTGGTCATGGCGAATCTGGAGATCGATGACGACACGCTCACTCCTAGAAATGTCCTAAGCCGAATCAGCTACGCGAAGAATCATGGGCAGAGCACGGAGAAGATGCGCAGCGATGCGATCGACAAGGATGGCCGCCGAGTTGCCGACATCTATGCCGCCTACGAGCAACTGCTGCGCCAAAGCAATGCTCTCGATTTTGACGATCTCCTGACTCGCACCGTCAAATTGTTGCGGGACTCAGCGCCGGTTCGCGAAAAGTGGCAATCACGTTTCCAATACATTCACGTGGACGAGTATCAGGACACGAACCGCGTGCAGTACGAACTGTTGCGCCTGCTGACCAGCGCCAAACAAAACGTTTGCGTAGTTGGCGATGAAGATCAATCCATCTACCGCTGGCGTGGCGCGGATGTCTCCATCCTGATGAGTTTTTCGCGGGACTTCCCTTCCGCTCGCGTCATCAAGCTCGAGCGCAATTACCGCTCGACGCAGCAGATCCTGGATGCCGCCGGCGCAGTAGTGGCCAATAATCCCGAACGGCTCGGCAAGTCGCTAAGCGCGCACAATGGCTCCGGATCGAACCTGAAATATTTCGAGGGGCGAGACGCGCACGCGGAGGCGGAATTTGTGGCTGGCGAGCTCGAGCGCATTCTCGGTGAAGACTCCTCGCAGACTTGCGCCGTGGAATACCGCACCAATTTTCAATCGCGCGCGTTTGAGGAAGTGTTCCGCCGCCGCGGACTCCGCTACAAGCTCGTAGGTGGCTTCAGCTTCTACAATCGCGCGGAAGTAAAGGACGCGCTGGCGTATGTTCGCCTGGCCATGCACCCGGAAGATGACGTCTCGCTGCTACGCGTGTTGAATGTCCCGCCGCGGGGGATCGGCAAAACCACGGTGGATGCGCTGCAAGCCGCAGCGCGGGCCGATGGTTCCAGTTTGTGGGCGGCGATCGAGAAATTCGTATCCGTAGCGGCAGCCGGCCGCGCGGTAGCGCCTCTCCGCGCGTTCCAGGAGCTCATCGCCAAGCTGCAAGAAGCGCTTGCGACAAGCGAGGCTCCGGATTTCTTGCGCGCCGTTCTCAGCGAAACCGGGTATATGGATATGTTGCGCGACCGCAATACACCCGACGACGTCGCGCGGATCGAAAATCTCGAGGAACTTGTTCGTGCGGTTGCCGAGGGCATAGAAAATGGAGAATCGTTTACCGATTTTTTAGACGCCGCCGCCCTGGTCAGCGACGCGGACTCCTTTGAAGGCAAACCGGGCGTTACGTTGATCACTTTGCACAGCACCAAAGGCCTCGAATTTGACCACGTGTTCTTGACCGGCATGGAGGAAGGCATTTCCCCACACAGCCGCGCGCTGAACGAAGAGAAAGGCATTGAGGAGGAGCGGCGCCTGGTGTACGTGGGAATGACGCGCGCACGAAAATCGCTCACCCTCACGCGCGCTGTGTATCGGCGCATTTTTGGCAATGAGCAGAAACTTCGAGCTGCCCTGCCGTCGCGGTTCCTTGCCGAAATTCCGAGCGAGCTGGTGGAGACGGTGCGTGGCTCCATGGCAGAGATCGGTCAAACGCGGCGATATGAGCCCGATCCGGAGTACTCATACTCACCCGAAGAATTCCTTCGCCGCGTGAGAGGCCAGTCTGTTCCGCCATCCGTACCGCGCCGATCCGCCGGATCGAGTTCGTATACGCGCCCTCCCGCAAGACGCGGCGCCGACGCAAACCCGCTGCTGGGCCGAAAGGTTCGCCACCCGAATTTCGGAGTCGGCACGATTGTCGGCGTCGAAGGCGACGATGAGGACCGGCGCCTTTCCGTCAGTTTCCCCGGGCGAGGCACAAAAAAATTCGTCGAGCGCTACGCCCAACTGGAGCAGATGTAGCGCGGGAACCAGTGTTGCGCCGCTGCGCCTCTCAAGGTACATTGAGCACGGCGTGTCCGGCAGTCTGGGCTTAGCTCGCGGATGCGATCGGAGAGTACGAGTGGCAACACCCCTCTTCCGCTGCAAGGGCATCGACCAGCTGTTGTCGGATTCCGAGAACGCAGAAGTTCGATTAAAGAAGTCGTTGGGCTGGCTGAGCCTCACTTCTCTTGGAATCGGCGCGGTGATCGGCTCGGGAATTTTCACCATAGTTGGCACAGCGATCGCCGGCCAAAAGCTCCAAGTCAAATCCATTCTTAACGCGCCCCTGCTGGAATATTTGATTTACCACTCCGCTTCCTTTGGACGTCCCGGGGCCGGGCCGTCGATCGCGCTGTCCTTCGTCTTGGTGGCGATCGTGTGCGGCTTCGCATCAGTCTGTTACGCCGAACTGGCCGCCATGATTCCGATTGCCGGGAGTGCGTACACGTACACGTACGCGACTATGGGTGAACTCATCGCCTGGATCATTGGCTGGGACCTCATCCTCGAATATGCGGTCAGCAACATGGCTGTCAGCGTAGGGTTCTCCGCGCATATCGTTGGTTTGCTGGATTGGTTCGGCATCCACCCGAGCCTGCGCTGGATCACCCCCGCCTACCTTCCGGGTGGCCTGTCCGATTTGCAAGGAAGTATGCTTTATCCTCCCGGCTGGCATTTGGGCTTCAATTGGCCCGCGTTCATCATCGTCATGTTGTTGACCGTGATCTTGGTCCGGGGAATCCGCGAGTCCGCGGAAACCAACAATGTAATGGTCCTGCTGAAAATTGTTGCCATCCTTGTCTTCATCACCTTCGCATCGCGTTTCATTCACCCTGCCAACTGGCATCCGTTTGCTCCCAATGGATGGCCGGGAATTCTCACCGGCGGCTCGATCGTTTTTTTCACTTACATCGGCTTTGATTCCGTTTCTACCGCAGCCGAGGAATGCAAGAATCCGCAGCGCGACGTGCCTATCGGCATCATTGCCACGCTGGTGGTCTGCACGATTCTTTATGTTGGCGTTGTCGTGGTTTTGACCGGACTCGTGCCGTGGCAGACGCTGGTGGACGATGCCGCTCCCGTAGTCAACACGCTGAAGAAACTGCATTTCACCGGGGTTCGTCTCATCGTTTTAATCGGCGCTCTGATGGGCATGATTTCTTCGCTGCTGGTCTTCCAGCTTGGCCAAGCGCGCGTATGGTTCGCTATGTCCCGCGACGGCTTGCTGCCCCGCATCTTTAGCCGCGTGCACCCGCGCTTCTGCACACCCGATTTTTCCACTTGGATGGCCGGCTTTGTAGTGGGCATTCCTGCCGGGCTTCTCGATATCGGAACCCTCGCAGATCTTTCTAACATCGGAACTCTCTTCGCCTTCGCGCTTGTTGCCGCGGGCGTGTTGATCCTTCGCTATCGCGAGCCTGACCGTCCGCGCGCCTTCCGCGCTCCGGGCGGCCCGCTGGCCCCCATCGTCACGATCGTTACCTGCCTGCTTCTGATGGCAGGCCTGCCAATCACGAACTGGATTCGATTCTTCGTGTGGATGGCAATCGGACTCGTGATTTACTACAACTACGGACGGAGGCGCAGTACGTTGCGCGCCGCAAATCCGGCTTAGAACATTGGAAATGGGGCGCATGTTCCTCAATCCATTCCGAAAGAGCCTCCACGCTAGCCTCGCAATCACAATGAGCCTCGCGCTGCTTCCAACCGGCGCTGCCGCTTGGGGTGGCAACGGTCAAAGAGTTGTTGTCAACCAAGCCATCGATACGCTGCCCGCCGACCTGCGCAGCTTCTTTGAGAACAATCGTTCCTTCCTCGTGCAGCACGTTACCGATCCGCTGGACGCCGAAGCGAAAAATCCGGCCGAGCGGCATAACCACTTCGTCCGTCTGGACAAGTATGGGCGCTTCCCTTTTGAGGCTTTGCCCCGCAGTTATAAGGCCGCGGTGAGCAAATACGGCAAATCCAAAATCGATTCCACTGGCCTGCTTCCTTGGGAGATTGGCGTCTACAGCCAGAAGCTCACTGAAGCCATGAAGCTCGGCCATTGGGACGAAGCCAGGCTCGACGCTGCGGTGCTCGCCTTTTACGTCGCGGAGGCGCACGACCCGTTCAACTGCACGGAAAATTTTGACGGTCACCTGACCAACCAAACCGGCATCAACGAGCGATTTGGAACAAATCTTATCGATCGCTTCTCTTCCTTTTTCCCGATGCGTCCGAATGACGCCGCTTTCATCAGTGATCCGACCGAGCACGGTTTCGATGCATGCCTTAACGCGCATAGCTGGCTCGAGGTCATCCAGCTTGCGGATCGCAACGCGCGTTCGGAGAGCAAGTCCTACAATGATGAATACTTCGATCGCTTCTACAATCTGTCTGCAGGCACGCTGATTCGCCAACTGTCTGATGCCGCCACCGATGTCGGCTCTTACTGGCTCACCGCCTGGACCAATGCCGGCAAGCCTGCATTGCCGCACTAGTGCTGCCTGCCTCAACCATGCTCCCCGAAAGCGTCGCCTCACTTCCCAAAGCGGAGTTGCACCTTCACCTCGAAGGCTCTATTCAACCCGGCACCGTCTGCGCACTCACCGCGCGGCACGGCGTCGCGGTCAGCGAACACGAAGTGCGGCGCCGCTATGCTTACCAGAATTTTTCGGAGTTTCTGGAGGCGTTCAAATGGGTCACGTCCTTTCTGCGCGACCCGCCGGACTACGCGCTGATCACTCGCGATCTCGCGGAGCATCTTCTATCGCAACGAGTGATCTACGCCGAAGTGACGATCTCGATTGGCGTGATGCTGCTACGCAAACAGCGCCCGGAGCGCAATTTCGAGGCCATCCTTGCCGCGGCGGAGCCGTTCGAGAGCCACGGGCTGCGCATGAACTGGATTTTCGATGCGGTTCGTCAGTTCGGAGCCGAAGCAGCCAGCCGCGTTGTGGAAGCAGCAAGGCAATGCGCGTCGAAATCCATCGTCGCCTTTGGCACCGGCGGCGATGAGTTGAGCGTGCCCACAAGAGAATTGCAGCCGGTATACGACCAAGCCGCGGCTCTGGGTCTTCACCGGCTCATTCATGCGGGCGAAATTGGCGGCCCAGGAAAAATTCGGGAGGCTGTCGAGCTCCTCGGCGCCGAAAGGATTGGTCACGGCATCGCCGCGATAAATGATCCGGCGCTCATGGACCTTCTTGCCGATCGCCGCATCCCGCTAGAGATTTGCCCGCAGAGCAATATCCGCACCGGAGCGCTCGCGCTGCAATTGCGCCGCGCGGGCGCGCGCATCGAGGATCATCCGCTCGCTAAACTGTTTCGGCACGGCATTCCGATCGTGCTGTCCACCGATGATCCCGCAATGTTCCACACCACGCTGCTCAACGAGTATGAACACGCCCAAAAACTCGGCATGACAGAGAACGAGCTCCTGCGCTTGGCGCAAATGAGTTTCGATTTCGCGTTTGACCGGCAACACTCCCAGACTGCGAGTTGAGATTTACGAGTTGAGAGCAAGCAAGGAACGGGCAAGCTTGCGCTTTTGCGTGCGCGTCTTCATCACGGTGGGGACGACCTCGACCTTCATCCCCAGCTTGCGAATTGCCCCTGCTTGCGTCTTGTCGGCGGGATCGATGACAAATGTCGCTGTAAAATCGGCATAAAGTTTTGCCACGCCGAACGCCGAAGGCTCGTGGCCAAGCTCGGCGAGCATCTTGTCCGACGGTCCCTTCAGTGATTTGCCGCCGACAATCGGGCAGACGGCAATGACGCTTTCCTTGCGCGCCCGCAACGCTTCGCGAATGCCTGGCACCGCCAGAATCGGGCCGATGCTGATAAGCGGGTTGCTAGGGCAGATCAGGATGCGATCGGCGTCGCCAATCGCTTCGAGTACACCCCTTGCCGGGCGTGCTTTGTCGACGCCATCAAAGCGGATTCCGCGCACCGCCGGCTGCGCGCGGCGCTTCACCAAATATTCCTGAAAATGCAGCTCGCCTTCGGCTGTATCGATCTTTGTCGGCACCGGCTGATCGCACATCGGCAAGATATGGGCTTTAACGCCCAAAGCGAGGCGAATGGCTTCCGCCACGTCGCTCAGCGATCTGCCTTCCGCAAGCATCGCCGAGCGATGAATGTGCGTGGCGAGATCGCGGTCGCCCAGATTGAACCAATTAGAGCGCCCGAAGGCCGCCAAACGCTTCAGCGCGTGAAACGTCTCCCCACGGTAGCCCCAGCCTTTTGCTTCATCCACAATTCCCGCAAGTGTGTAGGTGACGATGTCGAGGTCCGGCGAGATTTTCAGGCCGTGCAACGTGATGTCATCGCCGGTGTTCACAATCACCGTCAGGTCGCGCGGGTCCATAACGTCGTGCAGACCGAGTAGGAGTTTGGAAGCCCCGACGCCGCCGGCCAGCGCGGCGATGGTTTTCTTCCTTGCAGAGGGCATGAGGATAGGCGCCCCGCTAAGCAGCAAAACCGTCGGCGCCGGCCAAACGAAGCGCGCGCTCACGAACGCGAGCCGAGAGAAAATTCCCGCTCTTCACGAATTCAGGATACAGCGCAAGGCGCTCGCGTAGGGTGAATCCGCGAGCTTCTGTCTCGGCGCGCAACTTTGCGATCTGCGGCCAAGCCGCTTCGGGGTTGATGAAATCCTTGGTGACCGGGGAGATGCCGCCCCAATCGTTAATTCCCGCTTCGAGGAGGCGCGGAAAATCGGCGTAACTGAGATTCGGCGGCGCCTGCAAGTTCATGTACGGGCCTAAAATCAGCCGGGCAATGGCAATCGTGCGCAGCAACTCCTCCATCGACGGCTCCGGATGATGGGCCATGGGAATATCAGGCTTGGCGCGAAAATTCTGCACAATCACTTCCTGAATGTGCCCATATTGCTCGTGCAAGGCGCGAATCGCGAACAAGGAATCAACCCGCTCCTCGAAAGTTTCGCCAATCCCGATCAGGATTCCGGTCGTAAAGGCCATCGATAGTTTTCCCGCTTCCTCGATCGTCCGCAAACGCAACGCCGGAACTTTGTCAGGGGCTTTGGCATGCGCCAGACCATCCCGCATGAGACGAGCACTCACGTTTTCCAACATCAAGCCAACACTGGCATTCGATTCCTTGAGCCGCTCCAGCGCGGGGCGGTCCATGACGCCAGGATTCGCGTGTGGCAGGAGGCCTACGCGATCGAGTACCAGCTCGGACATCGCGGCCAGGTAGTCCAGTGTGCGGGCAAAACCTTGGCGCTGCAGAAACTCGCGCGCTTCCGGAAAAATCCGCTCGGGCTGGTCGCCCAGACTAAACAGCGCCTCCTTGCATCCAGCGGCGCGCGCGCGTTCGGCTAGCGCGAGCACTTCGTCCGGCGTCATAAAGTGCGCGCCCGGTTGCCCCGGATCTTTGCGGAAAGTGCAGTACCCGCAGTAATCGCGACATAGCGTGGTTAAGGGAATGAATACTTTTTTTGAGAAGGAGACGACAGTTCCCTTCCCCCGAGCGCGAAGTTGGGTTGCAGCACTGAGGAGAACCTCGAGTGTCGCTTCTTCCGCGAAGCGAAGGGCACTCGGCCGATCAAGGATGCCGGTTTCGCGCGACGTGGCGAGGAGGTCAGTGATTGGCGCTGCGCTTTTTCCCAATGATAAGCCGGTAGACATGTTCGGTCGAGATCCGATCCCTTCAAAGCCGGAGTCTTTTCCGGATCGCGCTGGATAATGACCCTGCCCCGATACGATAGCAGATTCGTCGTTTACAGCCGCAAAGCGGCGGCAAATCGTCGCACTCCATTTTAGCGGAAGAGGTCTTCCGCTGCTGGGCGGATGATGCTGGTGGCGCGCTCGTCCGTGACGCGGTAGCGATACCCGCGAATCAACACGGCGGGAACGCCCTCGGACTTGCCCATCACCAAGCCGGCAGCAGCGGCCAATTCGTCAGCAACAGCGAGAATCGTGGCTTGCAGCGGTTTCGAGTGGCGGTCGCGCATGCCGCGCAGGTCGCGCAGCACGGGAACGCCCGCAGCGCCGATAGCCACGTTGGTGAGGCCCAGCCGCCAGGGACGGCCGAAGGTGTCGCTGATGATTACGGCGATGCGTTTCCTCGTAAGCTTGCGAATTTCCGCGGCAATCCTGCGTGCGGAACCGTCCGGATCGCGCGGAAGAAGGGTAACGACGTCTTCGCCAAGCACATTGGAGTGGTCGACCCCGGCGTTGGCGCAAACAAATCCGTGGTGAGTTTCCACGATCAGCACGGGATGCTCCCTCACGATCCGGCGCGACTCGCGCAAAATAATCTCTACCAGACGCGGATCTCTTCCTGCTTTCGACGCGAGCTGCGATGCATGTGCGGAGGGTTCAATTGTTGAAAGCCTTGCGAGCCGCCCTTCCGCTTTAGAGACAACTTTTTGGGCAACGACCAGAATATCGCCGCTACGGAAAGCGATCCTGGCGTTGCGCGCCGCCCCGACAATTAGGCGCGTTAAGTCATTGCCCTCACGGATCTCAGGCAGCCCCGCAACCGATACCAGCTCGATGGGAACTCTAGCTTGCCGTTTAGAGTCCCTCCCGCTTGCATTTTTCGCCATGATGACGCGAACAGAGTTTATTCGAAGCGCTCGATTAATGCATCGGTTGGCGAGCCGGGACGACTACGGCACGCGGGAAGTCTCGCTACTCAAAAAATGAATCGGGCGGAGCCTGCCCTGCGGCAAATGCTCCGCCCGACCTGCGGTTAGAAGAAAGGCTACCCCTTTGGTGGCTTGTCTTTGTCTTTTTCCTTGGGTTTGTCCTGTTGTTTCGGCTGCTGTTGCTGCTGACGCGGAGGCGGCTGCTGACGCTCCGCCTGCGGCGCACGTTGCTGTTGCTGGACCGCCTGCGGCTCTTGACGCGGAGGCGGCTGCTGGCGCTCCGCCTGCGGCGCGCGTTGCTGTTGCTGGACCGCCTGTGGCTCTTGACGCGGA
>Ga0210408_10004131_pt1 | contig 13057 bp, 14 predicted proteins | sample IncBWH4MmetaG_FD_155471 | JGI IMG/M metagenome (GOLD analysis project Ga0210408, IMG submission 155471) | Forest soil microbial communities from Barre Woods Harvard Forest LTER site, Petersham, Massachusetts, United States - Inc-BW-H-4-M | ecosystem: Environmental > Terrestrial > Soil >...
GGCGAAAAAATTGTGCTATTTTGTGCTGACAAGGTGTGAATCGTGGCTTTTATACCACTCTAGGACATTTAAAAATCAGTAAGTTAGTGATTCCATTCAGCGCTGAAGGGTTCGATTCCAACCGTGACCTGACTGCTCAGTTACCGTCGGCAGCGAACTCGACACGGTTCCGTCCCTTGCTTTTCGCAACGTACAGACCGGTATCGGCGCGGGCCACCAGAACGCTCAAGTCGGGAGGATTGGTCCCGCGAAATCCTGCTATGCCGAAGCTGGCGGTCACCCTGATCGTGCTGGTCCCAAAAACAAAGTTCTTGGTTTCAAACTGTTTACGTATCCTTTCGATGGCAGTGTTCGCGTTCTCCTTCTCGGCATGGGTAATCATGATGAGAAATTCTTCTCCACCCCAACGAGCGCAAATGTTGGATTGGCGTGTATTCGCCTTGAGAATCTCGGCGAACGTCTTGAGAACCGTATCGCCAGCATCGTGTCCAAACGTATCGTTGACCTTCTTGAACAAATCCAAGTCAGCGATCACCGCCCAGATAGAAAAACCATGCCTAGCTGCTGCGCTTAGCTGGCGGGATGCCCAAACTTCAAGCGCACGACGATTAGGTAACCCCGTTAGGTTATCGGTCAAGGCCATCTCTTCCAACAACTTGTTCTTGGCTTGGACTTCGCGATGAAGCTCGACGATCCTGCGCCCCACTTCAACTCGTGCTACAAGCTCACCCGAATGGAAAGGCTTCGTTAGGTAGTCATCGGCCCCGGCAGCCAGACCTTCAATTACTTGTTCCTTGTCGGTGTTGCTTGAGAGCAGGATGAGATGAGCGTGGAAGCCTTGGAACTCGCGACGTATACGTCGGCAAAGTTCCAGACCTGAAATATCCGGCATGTCCCAATCCGTAATGACCACAGCAGGCAGGTGTTCTGCAAACAGACCTAGGGCTTCACGGCCATCCTTCGCAAACAAAATACTGTACCGCGGCCCGGAGAGAGAATGCTCAACCAATTTACGAGAGACGGCCGAATCATCAACTGCTAGAATTTTCAAGGGCTGGGAGCAAGGGTCCATTCGTACCCCCGAGGTCACTGCCGGGCGAGACCGTTCTCGAAAGGTATCGGTCAGTGGGCTACTTCGTTGCGGCAGCACTTTTGTCATACTGTGATCAACGGCTTCTTAATCTTAATCTTGCGTTTAAGCCAGTCATGAAGAATCGTGACATCGACCGGCGGAATGCGGACAAACTCACAACCAGCTCGCCCATACTCCTTCGTCCAAAGCACACGAACCTGGATGTAGATCTCTCTTATGGCTCCCGCCAACAATAGGCGAAATGACAAAAGAGCGCCGACTACGAGGTCGGATTTTGTTATAAGTCCTACTCCACCATCGCCAATGTCAATGATGGTGACGGGCACGGAGCGATTGCTGTCGTCAGATGCATTGACGGACTCCATTAAAGCGCACCTAGCATGTCGGCGATGCTCTTGAACCATTTTAGAATAAGCCGACTTTATAGACTTTGTCCCAGATTCGGCCGTGACAGGTTTTTTCAGGACAACGTGGACACCCGGCGGGTGGCAATCAACAGCCGATATGGCAACAATCGTTGGTTTTTTCCACCTGCTTGTCTTCCAGATTTCCTGTACAAGATCGGACGATGCTTCCCCATCCCAATCGATCACGACTAGGTCGGTGCTGCCCGAGGCTAACAGTTTTGGCGCTTTCGACGAGCTTAGGCAGAGGTTTGTACAGATTGATAGGTCTCGCAATATCCGGTTTACGACCCCGAATACTCCGGGATCATGGGAAATAAGCAAACACTCAAATGCCATGTCAGGAGTCATCTCGGCGCATCCGATCTAGTAACGACTGCCCTTGGAATCTCAGATCTTGGGATTGGGGTGCGACCCGGCCCGGAGCCTGAATAGGTGGGTTTACGTTCGGAGATGCCTTCCCGACCAATGTGCTCGTCTATCCTGTCCATCTCTGTATTGGATGCTGCTATTTTCCTTGCCCCCATCCTTAGAAATGATGCAATGCCGACCAGCAACGCCAAGGTCGGAAAAACTTCCCAAGTCGGTAGGTTTCCTGAAACGTAAAGCCATCGGGACCGATCAAGTTGGTCGCCAGTACCGATCACGATTAGGCCGATGCAACCCAAGCCAGACAATATGACGGCCGGAAAGAGTCCTGCTGTGACGCAAACAACAAATCGTCCTCCCGCACGGCGTGCCAAGTAGGCGGGCGCGGCTCCAAATAGCGGAAGTGCAGCCAGCCACGGCACATAGAGCACCGTCGGTATTTGTCCCACCCACACGACGTTCGGTCGGATGCCGAATTGCCGCACCATGGTGAGAAAACTCATCGCTGCTGCGAGATTGATTAACGCCGGTAACCGAAGCGTAGCTATTCGCCTGTTCATTGCCTTGCCCTTGGCGGAAATCCTTATCTGCAGTCTCATCACCCGTCACTTTTTCAACATGGTCCGGACCGTGGGCCCGATGAATGCGGGCTCCCTTTCGCCAGCATCAGGCTCGGCCTGGCCCACTAAAGTTCTCTTAACGATATGAAGAAAAGATTCGGAATGCTGATCCAATTCCAGTTTCGATTTTTCGAAATAGGCGATGGCACCCAATTTCTTGAGTTTGGCCTCGTTGTTCTGAGAAAGGCTACTCAATACAATCACGGGAACGTGCGCTGTCAGCGCGCAATGCTTTAAAGCATGCAGGACTTCTGCTCCCCCCAGTCTCGGTAACAACATGTCGAGGACAATAAGGTCGGGAATGCTTGCATAGGCCTTTCGCAACGCCTCTTCACCATCGCTGGCGGTTACGACGTCGTATCCGGCTCTCGCGAGCGCCCGCTCCGTAGCTATTCGCACGAACCTGCTGTCCTCGACGAGTAGGATCGACTTCATAGGGTGTACCCCGCGAGCAGGGTTTTGCATGCAGTTGAAAGACCAGAGACTGCAGACTCATAAACTATCGCTTTTGAAGCACAAACAATTCCGTCCGGAGCCGTGTACTGTCCAGAATATGGACAACTGTTGCTGAACAAGGCAGTCAGCCCATGCAAGAGATCGCTGCCCGTAAAAGAGACGCTTGAGACGGGACGTGACCATCGTCACAAACTTTCGCAAGTGAGGATGAGGGGATAGGAGGTAGGAGAGAAAAAGTCCGTCCACTACAGTAATGAGTGAGTAAACATGGATGCCACGGGACAGGCAGGGCGGGATGGGACTCTTCGGAAGAGAGTTAATCAGTTGACCACTCTGCGCTTAACGGCCACGATTTGCGATTCCGCGTCTCGAATCGGCGCATCGAGCATCTCCGTCGCCAACCCCTGGCTAAACCCTGGCATCCTTGTTTCATGCCCAACAAAGTCGCTCCGGCACCAATTGGGGAATTCAGCAAAATCGATTCCGCAGCGTGACCGGTCGTGAAGATCACCGGAAGATCCGGTTTCACAGCGCCCATCTTAGCGTAAGCATCTGGGCCCTGCATCACCGGCATCATAACGTCCAAGACGGCCAGCCCAATCTTCTGCCAGTTCTCCTCGAACAGACAAACCGCTTCCTCTCCGTTACGTGCCATGAGGACTGTATAGCCCTTCGATTCTAGACTCCTTCGAATTACTTCCTGAAGGCCGTCGTGGTCCTCTGCAACTAGAATCGTCTCAGTGCCTCCAGCAATTTTGGCGTTGCTTGGTGTTGCTCGCCTGTCGGCGACGCCGGAGATAAGCGGGATGTGGACGCGGAACGTTGAACCTTGACCGGGCTCGCTGTGTACGGTTACAAAACCACCGTGCTGCTTGAATATTTCTCGAACCTTGTTCTTCCTGAGTCGAGGCCGAATCTTCTGGACGTAGTATTCCTCACTCAGCCAGATTGGCAGACTGGACGAGTCCCACCACGAGCTCGCCAGGGCATGATCGCTAAGGATCTTGGGATGTGGGCTTTTTCGTCTTGGTTTTAGGCTTTGCATGTTCCAGCAGAGCGACCCGTGCCATTGTTTCTCTCGATGCTTCAACCGTACACGAGCGGCAGTAGCGGTTCTTTACTCCCTCCGCGCCACAGACCACAAATCCTGGCGTGACGAGGCGCAACGCTGGTTCGCACTTCAAAGAAGTTTCCTGGTCCTTCGCTTCTCCGACGGTGAGTCAAGCGAGTTGGGAGTGCCTGAACACGTCCAGACGATCGGTCAAGGGAATTCCACCGTGATTGCGCCACTCACTCAGCAACGACCGCGACAGCAGGTCTCACATCGTAACCGTCTCAGAGAGGCGCACTGCACACGGTCCCCTCAGGCGACCGTTGCCGTCACGCAGTTCGAAGAACCATTCGCGCCTCAGCGGTTGCCGGTCCTCGCTACGAGGCGACTGTTCAGGCCCGGGGGATGAGAGAATGGAATTGGATTTAGCAAACAGCTATGACAGACACTAAAGTCCCGTTTCTCGATTTGAAAACGCAATATCAAAGCATCCGGCCTGAGATTGATAAGGCTATCGCCAGAGTCCTAGACAATTGTCAGTTCGTACTCGGCTCCGAAGTTGCAGGGTTTGAAGAGGAATTCGCCAGCTATTGTGGTGTTGCTGAGTGTGTCGCTCTCAATTCCGGGACAAGTGCCTTGCATCTGGCATTGCTGGCAGCGGGAGTCGGTCCCGGCGACGAAGTCATCACTGTGCCGTTCACTTTCGTGGCTAGTGTGGCGGCGATCCTCTATGCTGGCGCGCGGCCCGTGTTGGTGGACGTTGATCCTCACTCGTTCACCATGAATCCAGGGGATATTGAGGCTGCCATTACGCCTCGCACCAAGGCAGTCCTCCCGGTCCACCTGTACGGTCATCCCGCTGACATGGATCCGATCCTAGAAGTGGCGCGACGACATGGGCTGGCTGTGATCGAAGATGCGGCACAAGCCCACGGCGCCAAGTACAAGGAGCGTCCAGTCGGTAGCCTTGGTGACATCGCCTGCTTCAGTTTTTATCCCACCAAGAATCTGGGCGCTTATGGGGAGGGTGGAGCAGTCACCACTAGTAACGCCGAGTACGCTCGAACGATACGCATGCTGCGCGATTGGGGACAGGACCGGAAATATCATCATCTGCTACGCGGATTCAACTATCGATTGGAAGGCCTGCAGGGCGCCATCCTACGGGTGAAGCTGCGTCACCTCGATCAGTGGACGGAGCTGCGCCGCGCTGCAGCCAGCAAATACAACCGATTGTTAGCTGACTGCGGAATCGAGCTTCCGAGAGAAATGCCTTGGGCGCACCATGTGTACCACGTCTACACGCTGCGAACAAAAGACCGCGACGCTTTGCAGGCGGCTCTCCAGACGGAAGGAATTCAGACGGCTGTGCACTACGCGCTGCCCGTACACCTGCAGCCGGCGTATGCTGACCTGGGATATTCTCGGGGAGCCTTTCCACAGTCCGAGAAAGCGGCCGAGGAAGTTCTATCGTTGCCCTTGTACCCAGAAATCACCGACACCCAGATTCAGAATGTAGCGCAAGCCTTGACAAGCCTGGCGGCAGCACAGTAGGAGAGTCGGAGTCGTCGCCCGAGCAAAGACTTCTGGAACCTCCGCCAGGGATTTCTCCTCAAAGACCTGCTGACTTTAAATGAATTTCGCATCGATTCCAGTGACGACGGCGTTCTAGGGCCTTGCGACTGCACGGTAAGGAGAACCGTCGAGACTGGTCAATGTTGACGGCCAGGAGGCGGCGGGAGTCCTGGTTGCCATCAACCTTAGGAAATTATCGTCGGGCTCAGGATCAGGCTACGTCTGCACGGACGAGCTTGTCCTCGCCTCGTGAAACCGAATCTCGGCCATGTTCCTGACGCTTTCGAGCTTCTGCAATGAGCTCGGAGCAGGCCTCGAACTCCTGACTTTGGGGTGCTGCTTTGGCCCTTACCTGTTCCTGGGCCTGATCGGGGGTGAGAACGGTCGCTTGCGGGCGAATGTACGGCTGTTTCTTCTTGGATGGGTGGCTATTACTTGGAATATTTGCGCTATTTGCACCACTGAACTCCATAGGTCGAATCCTTTTTACGTAAGCGCGACGCTTCAGCACAGGCTAGTGAACATTTTTCCGCGCAATGGTCGAGCGGATTCCTTGGCAGAGGCAGAGCTGCAGCGAAGGAAGTTAACACACGACGAAACCACTGCTCATAAGATCAAGACTCTGTCCGGAATTCGTAACAAAATGCCACGAAGTCTTCTTCTAGCAGACTATTATATGCGTGATCTAACGTCATGCTGAACCCGGGTCCAGGTAGATCGATCCACGTTCTAACGCTTACGCCGTTTTATCCTTCGCATAACGACGATGCGAGGGGTCGCTTTGTTTCCGAACCGCTGGCATGGCTCGACAAAATGGGGGTCCGCAATACGGTGTTTGCGGTGCAGCCGCTCTATCGCGGAAGGTCTCATGCGAACGATTCTGCGGTTTCGGCTGATTGGCTTCGTCATTTCGCGTTGCCTGGAGCTTTCGGGATTCCCATTGCCGGTGTTTTCGTCTTCGCCCGCATCGTCGGGAGAGTGCGGACTCTGCATGGCTTAACACCCATTGATCTGATCCATGCCCATGCATCGTTGCCCTGCGGCCACGCGGCAATGCTGCTCAGCCAGGAACTGGGCATCCCGTACGTCGTGTCAGTCCATGGCTTCGATACCCTTTCTTCGGAGAAGGTTACGGGTCGAGCCTTAGCATGGCGCCGCCGTATATCCCGGCGTGTGTACGCCTCCTCTCGTCGCGTAATCTGCGTGAGCGAAAGTGTCCGCGAACATGTGCTGGAGGGGATAGGCTCGGCTTCACGGACTTCGGTGGTTTATAACGGCGTGGATCCCGAATTGTTTTCCCCAGGCGAGGAGCCACCTTCCGAGTCGCTGCTCATCCTCAGTGGCAGGACCCTGCTTTCAGTCGACCCTCCGGAAGCGCTAGTGCGCGCAGCGTCGTCGCTCACTTCGGAGTTTCCCTCGCTGCGCTGGGAATTCATCGGCCCCGGACTAGAGCGCTCTCGCTTGCACAATTTGGCTCAGCAACTTGGCGTCGGCGAACATGTGCGCTTTCTCGGACGCCAATCGCGCCGACAAATTGCCGAAGCCATGCGACGATGCTCGGTGTTCGCGCTGCTCAGCCGCTGCGAAGGGTTGGGAGACCTTTATCTGGAGGCGATGTCTACGGGCAAACCGGTCATCGGGTACCGTGGCCAGGGCATCGCCGAAATCATCCAGCACGGTTCAAATGGGTTTCTCGTAAGACCGGACAACGAGAGAGAACTGATTCTTGCCCTTGCTATGCTTCTGCGCGACGAACCGCTCCGCCGCCGCCTGGGGACAGGGGCGCGCGACACGATTTTGGGTGGGCTCACTCTGGAGCATCAAGCAGAAAGTCTGGGTCGGATTTATAAGGAATCTGTTGCGTGAGCCGCAGCTTGTCGTGCCCTGCCAAAATCGGGTAGCTCGCCTTGCCCAGACTTTAGAGTGAATCGATCCAGAATGAGGGAGCGTGCTGCGCTACCAAGGCTGCGCCGGCCCTGAGCCTTGGGGAGCCCGCACCGAGGATAAACCATTGAGTCCAAGGGCATGTTCGGTGGAGGTGCAGTAATGGAATCTACTTTTGCTCGGTAGCTTCTCTCGCGATACGGGCAGCGGCTTGACTGGCATTCTGACTCTTGCAAGTTCCCTGCTTGCAGTGGGCATCGTACTGCTGAGTGACCTGCGCTCTCCAGCTAGCGCGCTGCGACGTATCAGGATCAAACCTTTGGCCACAGTCCCGACAGACACCGTATGGGATTGGTTCGGCGATGAGGAGTAGCTTTCTGAGCGTACCCTCGGGCATGCCAACAGTTTCCCACAGGGCGGCTCACCGCGCTAGCCCTGTGGATTTCAAACTGCACCACTATCAAATGTTCGGTTCTCTCGTCTAGAAGCATCAGCGCATACACGCAAGGCGGTAGGCCACGACATGGAGCCGATCCACTCTTGGGTTGCGATTCAATTTTTTCAGTTGGCCGACGATGCAGAGCAACACTACCTACACCACACAGGAAGTACACGACTGGGATGATGACCGTGTTGTAACCATCCCGAGAAATTACCGTCAGGCGATGCCTGCAACTGGGCGGCTACTTTTGCTGGAAACTGTCTTACCAGGAAATGACTCGATGCACTTCGGCAAAATTCTCGACTTGAATATGCTGGCCATGAGTTCCGGGCGAGAGCGGACGCGAGCAGAGTTCTGCACGCTACTCACGGCCGCGGGCCTCAAAGTGGCCAGAATTGTTGCGACGATGGCCCCACAGAGCTTGATCGAAGCGGTGCCACAATAGAGACAATAAAGAATCGAAAAGCACCGTGACCCAAGCGTCCGGGACCAGCAAGACCAAGGCGTACCGCTTGCTTTCTGTTCTCTTGCTGCCTGCAACGATGCGAAGGAATTGCCGACGCGCCAAATTGGCGCGCCGGCTTAGCAGAATGATCGTAATGTTGGGCCACTGTGTTAGTGTTCCTCCGGACGCAGCGTAGTCTCATCAATGGATCGGGACACCTCCCTGCCGAGACGCAGGCCAGCTAAGTGATCAAAGCGAAAGTGCTGTCCGGCATAGATTCGGCTCAAACCTGCTTCCCGCTTAGCAGCAGAGAAGCTGGTAAAGTGCCGCGTGACTCCCGGCAGGACCTCGGATGTAACATCGAAGGTGAACCTGTCTCCGAAATAAAATGCGAGGATCGTTGCAGCGGCGCTACTGGTGGCACTGTGAGCGCCGGGATAGGAGGGATCCGGCGCGGTTTTGGTCGACAACGGCAGCCAATCGGAATCGATGAGCTCCGCCGGAGTCACCGGCCGCCAGAAGTGATAGATGTATTTCGCTTCGAAGAACGAGATCGTGGTGTCGGCCATTCCAAAATTCACTAGCGCGAAAACGCGTGCACTCTGTTCAAGGTTCAGGTTGTGCGCGATCGCCGCTGTCTGGGTGATCTCGTTCCAGTAATTTTGGATCTTGCCACCCCAGAACTTTCCAATCACGGTTTGCTCCGGAGTGCGCGTTGTGCTGTCGATCTCGCCTATGCTTTGCACTTCAGCAAGGTCTTGAATGTATTCTTTGTCGGTCAACGCCGGCGGCGGGTCGGGAAGGAATTCGCGTGAATTGATAATCGCAAAGGGAGTCACATCGCCCCATTGCGTAAAGTCGGCCGGGGTGAAATCCGGTGGTGTAGCCCGATAGAATCCCGGAACGTTTTTGGATGTGAATCCTGGCTGGGGAGCGCCGGAGCCATCGTTGGCGCGCGATGCCAGGATCTGAGCAGCCACCGTCTGACCCACCGTGACGCCCTCGTTCTTCGCTTTCCCATCAGGAATCTGGGCTAAATCCTGTTGAAGTTCGGCGTCCAGTGTGGCCTGAAACGCGGGATAAAGCGCCAGCAACACGTCGTGCGCTGCTTGGTCCGCTGCGGCCGTTTTAGATGTTTGCGGGTCCACATCGGCGAGACGCACCAGATACGGAGTGAATTCTCCGGCAATGTTATTGACGGCGTCATAAATCGCAGCGTGAAGAGTCGCGAAGCTGCGCGTCGAATGAACGGTGGACGGCTGGGCACCTGGAGTCCGCACGATTACCAGAAGCGTTCTATTCCACTCGATAACGGGATTGACCGGCTGATTTGTGTTTGCGGGGGGCTGTTCATGCCTTGTCGTAGAGCCAGATGTGACCTGGGCTTGGAGACTTGCGCACATGAACGCAGCGACGACCAACATCTTATGCATAAATTTGCCTTTGCTCCGTCTTGTTCGAATTGGGGTACTTAGAGCGAGAGAACGCATCCTCTCAGCCGCACCCCTACTCTCTGCAACCGTACTCGTCGCGGTTTATTCCATCGGTATGACAAAAATCTCTGAAATATCAGCGTGAGCCTGCGCGTAAGCAGGCCTCTCGAAGGCGACCCGAAAAGGATGTTATGTACTGTGGAAACTAAGCAGCGGCAGTCGCTGCTGACTGGTATATTTCACGGTACCTGGCTGTCGAGGGGGTCTTCGTTCCTCACAGAATTATCCACAACACCTAGGAATAAACTGGCTGGCCGGCAGTTTAAGTATTTGTGCACATGTCTGCCGCGGGAATTCAACATGTCTCATTCGAAGAATTGGCTGTGCCACTCTTCGACCAGCTCTACAATGTCGCGCATAGGCTGACAAGGAGCACGCTTCGCCGCCACCCATCGGAGACAAGAACGGGATGCGCTAATCAGTGCCCGCCCGGGTTGGTGCGGGGGGTACCACGCCAAGTGGTATCCCTACCGCGATCACCAATCATCTACAGAATACAATCGGATCGTGACGCTCAAACCCGCTCGCTTGCGGGAGTTTTACCTCTCGATGACAGATTTTTGACAACTCGTGCACAGTATGTAAGTAGCCTTCGGTCGCCACTTCTAAATGCTCCTCGCGATTTGCCCAGCGCGAACTGCTTTCAGATGTCAATCTCCAACGATTCGCCAGCGATGCTTCTCCAGCCGAATCTAGTCCTCGACAGCCGACGAGAGCGGAAACCGGGACCTCGCTTCCTGAAATTGGCATGGACAACTGGACCGTCCAACTAAGGAGTCAAAAATGAGAAAGCTTTACTTCTGCCCATTCGTAGCGATCAGCCTGATGCTGTCTTCCGGCGCTCTGTTGGCGCAGGTAAGCACCTCAACCAAAGTGTTGTCCTTCGTTGGCGCCACCAGATTCAACCCAGGCAAGCCCGCCGACGTTCCGATTCACCAGGTCGGGCAGGGTCCCGATGTCGACGTGAGCTTTGATATTCCGGGCATCTCCGGCAACAACAGTCCCGCTCGGCTACCGGCAAATTTCGTTCCCCGCCCAGCCGGCAATTCCTTTGCCTCGGCAACATTCAACGGCTTCAACGGTCTTGATCAGTTCTCGCAGGCCGTAGCGCCCACCGGCTTCGCCGGCGGCGATAACGGACAACTCGAGCCCCCCGACCAGGGCCTCGCGGTCGGCAACGGGTTTGTTCTTGAGCCCATCAACAATGCCATCGAGATCTTCGATACTACCGGGCACTCTTTCGGCTTTGAAGCGCTCAGTCTCTTCTTCGGCCTGCCGCCCACGTTCTTCGTCAATAACGGACAGATCGTCGGCCCCTTTGGCCCCTTTCTCTCAGACCCAAAAGCTTATTTCGAGGCGACCAATCACCATTTCATCGTCACGGAACTCGAGATTGATGTGGACCCCGTCACCGGCAACCTCACCAGCAAATCCCATATTCTGATCGCAGTCAGCCAGACCGACAATCCGCTGACCGGCGTCTGGAATGTCTTTACGCTGGACGTCAGCAACGACGGCGATGCCCGCTTCGGTGGTTGTCCCACCGGCTGCTTCGGCGACCAGCCTTTGATCGGCGCCGACGCCAGCGGATTTTACGTGGCCACCAACGCCTTTGCTTTACCCCCCGGAGCCTTTAAGGGGGGGCAACTCTATGCCGTGTCCTTGGCTCAGCTGGAAACCGGCAGCGACGGCAGCATCGGCGCTGTGCACTTCGGTAATCTCGACGTGGTGCCGGGCGAGCCGGCCCGCTCTATCCAGCCAGCCACCATTCCTCCGGGCGGCACATTCGAAGGCGCGGCAGGCGGTACGGAATACTTTGTCAGCGCGCTCGATCCCGCCCACACCGTCGACAATCGGGTATCGGTTTGGGCGATCACTAACACCAGTTCGCTCAACTCGACGCCCAGCCTGCATCTCAACAACGTTATCGTCGATACAGAGGCGTATGGCTTCCCGCCCGCAACCGATCAGAAATCCGGTCCGACTCCGTTTCGCGATTTCCTGGCCACCCAAGGCTTCAAGAACCACGAAGAACTGATTGCCGCCAACGACGACCGCATGCAGCAGGTAGTCTTCGCCAACGGCAAGCTGTGGACCGCAGTTCCAACCAAAGTGCAGCCCGGCGGTCAGGGACCGGTGCGCGCGGGCGCGGCATGGTTCATTTTTTCGCCTTCGATGAGCGGCGGCCAGCTCAGTGCGTCCGTGGTGAATCAGGGTTACGTCTCGATCCAGTCGCCCATGCAGAACAGCGTGCTCTTCCCGGCGGTGGGTGTCACGGCGGGCGGTAAAGCAGCGATCGCGTTCTCGATCGCTGGCGAAAACTTCTTCCCCAGCGCCGCTTACGCTACTCTCGACGCAGTGAACGGCGCCGGGCCAATTGTGGTTTCCGATCCAGGGTTCGCTCCCGACGATGGGTTCAGCGGATACGTCCCATTCATCGTCAGCCGAGTCGGCCGCTGGGGCGATTACTCCGCCGCGGTCTCCGACGAGAGCGGAAACCTCTGGATGGCCAGCGAAGCCATCAATCCTCCGCTGATTCAGTTGCCTCCCGGCGCACTGGCAGCAAACTTCGGGACATTCATTACCGAAATCACCCCATAATTCTTCTCCATCACTGGGCAGTCGATCCAGGCCACTGCTGACGGGCACTTGTGGGCTAAGATCTTATGAGGGGCAATCTGCAGGATTGCCTTGGCAGTGCAGAAGAGGGTGGCTGACTACATTGCGGAGCAGATCCGGATTGAGTTGACCCGCGGGAGCGGGCGGGGCCTTCAAGACTTGAAAGCGGTGAAGGACCCACACAAATTCGCAAAGAACCGGGACCGGCACAGCAATGAGATCGGCTTCCGCCAAGATCTTTGCCGCTCGCCGGGCTTGATGAAAATCGTCTTGGACAGCGGCACGAATCAGCACGTTGCTATCGGCAGTAACTTTCATTTGGCCTTCGCCCATCCCTGGGTCGCTATCTCGTTCATTTCATCGATCGTGAATTTTGGCTCTCGCCGCTGTGCCCGGCAACCGAGAAAGTCGGTAATGGCACCATCCTGCGCCACCGCTCTCACAACGATCCGGCCATCAGGCAACTTGTCAGCCTCAATCTTCTCCCCGGGACTGACACCAAGATGACACACTGAATTCGGAAGAGAATCAGTACTGGAGCGGCTCTCAGTTCTTGTATCAGTTCTTGTAGACGACTCGAAGAGCAGCCAGACCGGAAAAAACCGA
>Ga0210408_10004132_pt1 | contig 13050 bp, 9 predicted proteins | sample IncBWH4MmetaG_FD_155471 | JGI IMG/M metagenome (GOLD analysis project Ga0210408, IMG submission 155471) | Forest soil microbial communities from Barre Woods Harvard Forest LTER site, Petersham, Massachusetts, United States - Inc-BW-H-4-M | ecosystem: Environmental > Terrestrial > Soil >...
GCAACGGTCTCTCTTAGGGTCGTATCCAGCGCCCGGTAGGTGATGCCGAACCCGCCGTGGCCCAGCACCTCCTCAATCTCAAACTCCAGAAGCCGCGTCCCAGCAGACAACCCAAAAAGATGCCCACCCTTCGCAACTTCGGAGGACGAAGAGTCAGTATCCATGAATGGCTCGCGACGGGTCCCTAAAACTTCAGCCGCATAAAGGAAACGGACAAAACATTTTCCCGGCAATACGATCCGAGCTGTGGTAATCTTAATGCCCGCACTGACGTTCGACAATGCCCTGTGTTTGATTTCATTGGGGTGACGGCAATGCAATGGCTGTCCGAAATATTCCGCCGATTGCGACACGGAAAAACTTCCGACTCTGCAATCATAGAAAGAGGACTTTTCGAGCGTCTGGACAACGATGCACCCGGCGACGAGTCCAAAACACCTCGTGCGGATGGCTTCGAAAGCGCACCCACCATACGCATAGGCTCAAAAACACAAGCAAAGCTTGCGTGGCCTGCGCGCGACCAGCATCGCAACTCTTCTCAATCGAACAGCGCTCAAGAGACCGAGCTGCGGGCGCTCTCGCCGGACGATGAGCCAACCAAGCTGGTCGACGATCAACTTATTCGATCGGAGAAGATCGACCGCGCCCGCGGTCGGGGCTTCGCGGCTTCCCCGGACGCGAAGGCAGACGCGGAAGGCCAAGATTCGATGACGCATCTGGTGCTGCCAGGCGAGTTCACTGGCATTGATCCCGTCGCGGCCTGGCTGGTGGTCATTCAAGGTCCCGGGAAGGGACGCTCAATCGAAGTGAAAATCGGCGCCAACTCTATTGGGCGCGCACCGAGCCAACAAGTCTGCTTGGATTTTGGCGACCAGCAAATCTCGCGTGAACGCCATGCGGTGATCGTCTACGATCCGTTGTCAAAACGATTTTTCCTGCAGAACGGCGAAGTACGGAATCTTACCTATCTCAACGGCGAAGTTGTGCTTCGCCATGTCGAGTTAAACGGTGGTGAAACCATCATCCTCGGCAATACCCATTTATGCTTCGTCCCGCTTTGCGGACCAAATTTCAGTTGGTCATAATGGACGACGCTCGGGCCTATTCATCCAACTTCGAGCCCCAAGTCTTTGGTGCCGCAATTCAGGGGCAGCGGTCCGAGCAGCAGGATTCGATCGGCTCGACGTGGTTGACGGGCGAAAGCTCGTGGTTGACGATCATAGCTGACGGCATGGGAGGACACGCGGCAGGCGGCGTGGCGAGCCGAATTGCTGTCGAGGCATTCGGTTCAACCTTTGTGGCTGCGCGCTTAGCCGGAGCGGCTCTTGGCGACGCTTTAGCCGCGGCGTTGAATGAGGCTAACTCCCGGATCGCCGGCGCACAAAAGCAAGCGCCGGCATTGTCAGGCATGGGGACGACCCTAGTTGCTGCACACATCTCTCCACAGGGGATTGCCTGGATTAGCGTCGGCGATTCACCCTTGTGGCTGTTCCGCGGTGGCGCCCTCACGCGGCTCAATGAAGACCATTCACTACGTGCGATGGTGCCGAACGGGCTGAAGGTGAGCGGCAATGTATTGCAGTCCGCGCTGACCGGCGAATCGATTGAGATGATTGATTGCCGCGCCGATCCTCTCCCATTGCGGCCAGAGGACGCCGTGGTGATCGCTTCCGATGGCTTACTTACTTTGAGCGAACAGGAAATCTCGAGTACGCTGCGCAAGGCGAACGCGAGCGGGCCGGAGGCAGCGACCAGGTGGCTGCTCGAAGCGGTTGAAGCTCGTCAAAAAGCCGGCCAGGACAACTGCTCTGTCATTGTCGCTTTCCCCCGTTGGTCGAGGGCTGACCGCCGAGCCGGCCGATTCCTACTCGTTGCAGCAACAATAGCGGCCGTTGCTGCGGCCCTAGCCGTTCTGGCCTTTGAATTAGACACGGGCCTGATATCTTTATCAGCCAAGTGATCCCCTATAAGACACAACGATCTAGCGAACCGCGATTTGGCAACCCCCGACCGGAACTAAAGCATGAAGCCCTATCTGATCGGACGCAGGCGCGATTGCGACGTCGTTATTTCCGACCCGTCCGTTTCTCGCCATCATGCCGAATTGGTTGGTGCCTCCAACGCCGAGTTTTTGTTGGTCGATCGCGAAAGCAAGTTCGGTACGTTCGTGAAACGAAACGGCGAATGGTGCCGTATCACAACAACGCGAGTGCAAATCGACGATCTGGTGCGTCTCGGGCGTCACGAAACATCAATCCGCGACCTCCTGGCATCTGCTGCCGAGCGGTCGCAAGTCCCAGGTGATGGCGGGGCCCCACCTACCCGCACACTGATTGAGCGCAATCCGGAGACCGGCGAAATTATCGCCCGGCGCGAACGATGACTGAGCGCCATCAACCAGGCGGCGGCACGTTATGACTTTTGAATCCGATCATAGCCGTCCCCCGGCGACTACGCTTGAGACGAGGCGACCGACAATCGCCCTTGTCTGTGTCGTCATCGGATTGGCAATTGTAGCACTGCTGCATTTCACGTTGCCCGATGGGATCGCGAAGGTTCTTCTGGATCGAGGCGGGGTCGGTTATCCGCTCTCGGTCCAAAATGCGATATGGATCGTCTTCACGGTGGGGTGCGGTGAATTGTTCGTTCGCTTCTGCGTCGGTGGCGCAGAAGCACGGCAGCTCAGTCAGAAATATCTGCCGGAGGATGAGCGGACGATACTCCAAGCTTCGGATCTGGGCGACGTTTATCGCATCGTGCGACAAAATCCCGACGCGCAGCGCTGCTTTTTGCCGCGTCTCATCCAACGAGCCATTCTACAGTTTCAATCGAGCCGTTCGATCGACCAGGCAAGCTCACTACTCAACACTAGCGTCGAGATGTATCTGCATGAGGTCGATCTGCGATACAGCATGCTCCGCTATCTTACGTGGCTTATTCCCTCGCTCGGCTTTATCGGCACAGTGGTCGGTATTGGCCGCGCGCTGAGCTACGCAGGGGATCCCGCCCACATTCAAGATCAGATGCTGCTCAACGAGGTGACACGTCGCCTTGCCATTTCCTTCGATGGCACATTTCTGGCGCTCGTAATGGCGGCCCTGCTCGTGTTTCTGACAAACATCGCGCAGTCGCGAGAAGAGCACGCACTCAATTTGGCCGGTCAATATTGTCTCGACAACCTCATCAACAGACTATTCGTACAGTCCAGCGCGGCGAAAGATGCAAACGACCGCTTACCGACAACGCCTCGATCCGGGGAGAAACATCCCGCGATCTAACCAACGTACTTGAAATGCGACGAAAGCGGATATTTCGAGCTCGCTTCAATGCCCTTCAGTTGAGTGCAAACGACCCGTGAGACGACCCAACCGCAACATAGAAATCTTCAGCATGTCCGTGCTGGACCTGTTTGCCGCAGCACTGGGCGCGTTCATCCTTATCGCTGTCATTCTATTCCCAGATTACCAGAAGCAGGAAAAGACCGTCATCGAACTGCAAGCGACACAGCAGGGATTGCAGGCACAGCAGCAAAGTCTAAACGCGTGCAAGGCGGCGCTTTCAAGCAAGGATCAGTCGCTGGCAACCTGCGAAACGGCCCTGGCGAGTACTTTTATCGTGATCGCCATCGAATGGAGTGCTGCGGGCAATTATGACGTCGATTTACACGTCTTTGATCCCGACCAAAACGAATTCTTTTGGGGAAAAAGCAACCGAACGCGACGCGATTATCCGGCAAGCGAAGCGCAGCTGAGCTACGACAATACGCGCGGTCCGGGCGTCGAGCTTTGGCAGGATCCAAAAGCTACCCCGGGTACTTACAAGATCGCCTATGACTATTATACTGCCCCCGGCCAGAATTTGCCGGTGGAGGTCAAGGGGAACGTCTTCTATCGAAATGGCCGAATCGAACTGCCCGCGTTAACCCTCAACGAAATTCATAAATTGCGTCCAGTGGCGAGCATTATCGTCGGAACGCGCGGGGACATACAGGTGCGTGTGGAGCCGTAAATTCACGGAACCCCTTTCGCTGGTCGCTGCATGAGCCAAACAGGCTGGGGAATCACCTCTACCGTAAGGGTGCGATCGGATAGCCCGGTTGCTCAAGCAAGTCGCCTACCTTGGATGGCAGCGCTGGCCATAGCTCTGGTGTGCTTCGCCAACTCAGCTTTCGGGCAAGGCATTTCCGATTCCAACTGGGGCGCGAATTATTCCAAATGCGAAGGCGCGCGCAGCGCAGCTCACTACAAGGCCGAGAGCACCGACGACGACCGAATTGAAGTTAATGGCATCATTAGTTGCGTCGACGACGGCGATTCCTTCGTCTACACCGTCGAGTACATGAATTTCGCGCTTGCGCCAAACAGCAAATGGTCATCGGTCCATTTCGAGTGGCTCGGTGCCGGCGCACAGCGCAAGGGCGAAGACGATCAAAATGATTGGATCTACGACGAGGTCAGACCGATCAAGGTCGAGGTCAAGTCGCACACAAAGCATATTTCCATTTCCGACATCTCGTTTCGAGTGCCGAAATCCGTGCTTGCCAAGGCTCGCGGATTTAATTTTTACGTCGTGGGGGGCGGAATCTTTTGGACCGTCAAGTTGACGGAGCGATTGGATCAAACCGAGTATAACAGCCCGCCATTCAGCAACACACCGGCACCAACGACGCCGGCCGACAAGGCTCCGTCGAAGACAAACAAAGAACCCCCGCCAGGAGCATTGCCGCTCAAAGCCGAAGTGGTTCCGTCACAACGGCCCGACTGGGGACAAAACTTTCCGACATGTTCTGGTGCGCGGAGCCCAGTGCCATTCAAAGCGGCAATTCTAGAGAACTATGATATCCAGGGTAGTGGCGTCGTGACGTGTAGAGACGACGGCGACGCGCTGATTTATTCGATCGATTATATGAATTTCACTTTGGCTCCGACCAGCAAATGGCCATCCGCTCACTTGGAGTGGTACGGAGCAGGCGCCCAACGCGGTCAGGTGAACGCTCAGAACGACTGGATCTACGATGAAGCGATACCGATCAAGGTCGACCTGAGTACCAAGGGCAAGCGTGTATCGATAACGGATATTTCGTTCCGAGTCCCAAAGACTGTCCTAGCGCAGGCTCGCGGATTCGGTTTCTATGTCGTTGGCGGTGGCATACTGTGGTCGATCTTGCTGCTATGAGAGGGAGACGCGGCTTGTCTCGCAAGCTTCATGTTTTCGCCTTGGCGGCTGGAGCGGTGTTTGCTGGTGCTGTGGCGAACGCGGAGGCTCAGGACTCGCTTGCCGTCGGCGACCAAATAAGAAAGACCGCAGGCGCTATCCGCAACTTCGACTGGACCCGCCCGACGCCGAACGAAATTGTCGCCAATCCGAATGTGCCGCCGGGATCACGGCCGCACATTAATGACGTCGGTCCATGGTCCGTCGATGAGCAAGGCAAGCTTCTCGCGCCTGCTCAATACCTGAAGTCTCCCGAAAAAATAGACGAAGCGACGCGGGCTTGGTTTGCCAGATGGGCGCGGCCTAAGCCCGAAGAAATTACACCCAACCCCCGCGCCCCATGGGGCGCGCGACCTTATCTTCGTTCCGTCGGGCCTGGCTATGCCGAGAATCAGGGAGACGTTCGCGACTACAGCGGTGCCCGCTATTCCGGTCCAAAAAATGCTACGCGAAATATCGTTGCCGGCGGCGCGACTAGCAGTGGGCCAAAAGGCAGCCCGCCGCTGACAGCCAAGAGCACTGAGCAGGCCAGCTCCGGGCCGGGCCCGACGACCGAAACGAAAGTCGGCGCCCAAACCGACACCCGGCCCGCGGGCGCCGTACCGTCTGGCGATCCTACCAACACCGGGCCGGCGGGCGCCTTACCGTCTGGCAATCCTACCAACACCGCGCAAGAGCCTGGCCGATCGGCCGCCACGACGACTGAAAGCAATCGGAGCGAAACGCCAGGCGGTGCGGCGGCTTCAGATCGAAAGGCAGAAGGCGAAAACTCAACAGCACCATTGAGCAATGGTGCACCGCGAGGGAACAACGGTACATCCGCCAACAGCCCGAGCAACCCCGCCAAGAAAGCCGGCGATTCCGCAACGACCGCTGGCGAAGCGCCCACGGGTGGTGCGGGAGGAAGTAGCTTCGCAACCGGACCACCTGATGGACCGGCCGGAGCCGGCGGTTCGATTGCCGATATTTCCGCTGCAATTCGCCAATATCTCGCCTCCGCCGCGCAATCCGGCACCGTTGACGTGACTAAAGATCTCGCTGGCAGCCTTGTCATGCTGTTGCAGGCACACCCGCCGGCTGCGCTATCCTCATTGAAGCGCGCCGAGGCGCAAGCCCCGCGAAACGACAACCCATCTTCGACATCAAATCCGGATATGAGACCATGGGCGCAACAGACGCCGATTGCCGTTCCAACCAGGGATACGATCAAAGTCGTGCCGGGGAGGATTGAATTCTCCGGAGTCAACCCCTCAGTGCGCGGTGATATCCGATGATCTATCAGACTAAAACCACGCGGGCTTCGTCATGCTGACCGGTCATTTCAACTCCCGAAAATGCGTTCCAAGAACCCTGAGCGCCCTCTTGGTATCGGCACTGATCGTCTTGATCCATCCGTCAACACGAGCCCTTGCAGCCAGCATCTACGATCTTGAGAGCGGAATCACCTTCAATGTGCTCGATCGCGTGGAATACAATCCAAAGAGCGGCAACATCGCCCTCGTTGGCCATCGCGATGCGGCCTACAAGACGTCGACGATACCCTATCTGAACTACTTGGCCACGCTCCTCGATAATCCGACGCCGCTATTTAGCCTAGAATGGACCCCTGATTCCGAGCGCCGCGTCGCTGCATTGTTTGAACGACTGAAGTCGACCGAGAGCGCAAACAAACTGATCGACGAATGGGGCACTTGGATCGACGCCGCCGGCAACGTTACCTCCACGGGACGCACCGTTGCAGCGCTGTTCGGCATACAACTTTCTTCAAAAAGTGACGGAAGCGTCGATCAGGATATCGACCGCTACGACTTTCTCTCCGGGATGTTCGCCGCGCTGAACGATCAGCGCGCATCGAAGATGATCGGCGCATTTGGCAAAGTGCGTCGGGCGGCGACAAATGCCTCGGCGGAAGGCTTTGCCAGCCTGCTTGCCGCCGCGGAAATTACCGATGAGGTCGAGACCGCAAAGGCGGCCGTCAACGCCGGCACTTTATCGGCCGAACAGGGCCTCACTCAAAACTGCTGGGCATTTTTCAGTGGTCTCGATCGTACGTTCGGTCTTGGGGACAGCCCGACAACGAAGGCCTTCGACGAGGCCGTTGCCGGCGGCGCGTCGGCCGGCGCCGCAATGCAGACGGGACTTCAGGAATTCGACCGCCAGTTTCAGACTATCTATCAGCGGGCGCGCACGCAGCTATGGGAGTCGCGGCAAGAGGTGCATATTCCCATCGGAGAAATGGACCCGGAGCTGCGCGACACGATCAGGATTGCCCCCAAATATCTCGGGCTCGACGGCAAATCGCTGTTGGCGAAATTGCTCTTCGAGGTCGATTATTTTGGCAAGCACTTGATCCATTCCCCGGAACTGGCTGACCGAATCCCCGGCTATCAGACCTTGTTCATGTTCGATAAGACGAGCCCGTCGTCTACGATGAGGCAACTAGCTGCCGCTGGTGAGTCGACTGACAAAACCGAGCGTTTCTGGTTCTCGATCGATCACGTCGATGCGGCGAGATCCGCGGATGGCAATATCCTCCTCATCCGCGATGCCGCAATCCGCATCAACAATCGCCTGCGGGGTCCGGATGGAAAAGATTTGCCAAACCAAACGCCGACCGAATACGAGAAGCTACTGACGTCGCATTATGACGATTTTGCGAAGGCATTTCCCGATCTTTTTCACAACATGCGCGAGGCCGCGAAGCTTGCCTATGCGGCGCAATGGCTGAAGACAAAGAATCGGAAACTGAAAATGCCGGCAGCCGGCCGCGGAACTTGGAATGGGCCAAGCGAGCTTCCCGGTATCATTTATGTGGTCTGGTCTCCGAAATTTTTTTCGATGGTGGAAGTGACGGGAGGTGCCGATCTGCGGGTGCCTCCGGTTGGTCGAGCGATCCCGGTCTATCCGCAGCCGCAAGCCGCACCCAGCCCCGATTCCAGTGGATTGTCGCTCACCCCGAACCCGAAGGGCGACGACTGGAACGGGTGCAATGGCAAGGTCTGGGGGAGTTCCGGCTGCAGGTCTCCTAGTCCTTATGGTGCGTCGAACCCACCACTGACGCCTTCAACAACGACACCGGATACGCCGGCATCAATTTCTCCTCTATCTCCACCCGGTGCGGCGACGAATCCCAATGCCGGCGCGGGCCCGGCACCGATCAATGCGGGAGCAGCAACGACACCGGCAACGACGCCGCCGCCAACGCCCGCTGCCGGACCGTCACCCACTGGCTCGGGTAGCCCGCAAGGCGCCCCGCTTCCGCCCATTCAAGGCGGCCTCGGCCAGCCGGTCGAGGGCGTCGGCATCACCCAGGGACAACTGCAGCAAATGCCGCCGCCAAATCCCAAGCCGGCGAAGGCGACAAGGGCTGCGACTCCTCCCGAACCGATACAGACTGCGGCACCGCAGCCGGAAACTCCGATTCCTCAGCCGGTCGTGGTGCCGCCTTTGTTACCCCCGCAACCGCAGGTCATGCCAAACCTACCAGCGATTTCGATCCCGAACGGATCCAACACGCCGACCTTGGGACGCGCGGTCACGATTGAGCCCGCCGAACAGCAAGCCGCTCCTGAGCCAGGCACCAGTTCGGCGGGGGCTGTACGGCCTCCCGCGAACGGTGGCGGAAACAGGCAAGGCCCGGGACCTTCGTCAGACAACGGCGACCAAGGTTTCCTACGCATCAGGCCACTGCAGCCGTTGCCTGCAGACGAACAGTTCGTACGGATTAACCAAGGTGAAATTCAGTTCGCTACCGGCGAAGGCAATCTCACCTCACCCACGCCCGATCTTCTGCTCAACCCCTGGCTTCGAGACGTGAACGCATTTACAAGGAGTCCAGACGAGCTGGCTAGAGAAATCGCGACCTTGGGCGAGAACGATCGATTGGTCAGGATCGCCAGGATGCGTGGATTGCTGCTTTCACAACTCGTTGGCCTGGCGCGATTCAGCAGGGAGCATCGCCTCATCATCGAAATCCGACGAACCAACCCGGACTCGTTGCAATATTTCGGCGATCCCGACGTAATACCCAAACCTGATTTTGTCTTTCGAAATCCATTGGATGGCAGCTTGACCGAACAACCTCGCCTTGGTTTCGAGAGAGTTCATGTAGATTTCAAGACTGCCAAAGACGGCCCCTATAGTGGCCTAGTGGTAGACAATGACGGCTTGCCTTTAATGATTGACGGACATCGTGTGCACGGCGATATCGATTTGTACCGTGTTTTCCGTGTCGATGAATTAGGAAACGTTCGTGGCGTCGACACGGATTCCAGCGACTGGGCTCCCAATAGCGGGCTTGCGTTTCAAGATCGAATCAATGAGGCGTTGAACGAGGGCCTGCAGCTGAGAAACCCCAAACCTTTCGTGCGCCATGGCGCTCACTACACCTATAATTGGATTGAGTTTGTCGACGGAATTGACGCCGCGCAAGGCGCCGCGGCCATGTCGCAACTTCGCCAATATTTGCTGGGTAGGAGACCTTAGTAGACCAATCGCAATGATGTACTCTCGCTTGGCATTCGTCGTCATCGTGGGGGCCCTGCTGCAAGGCTGTCATTATGAATCTTCGCAGTCAGCTTCGGCTTCCAGTTGGGAACAAGATGGCATCTCCGCGGCCCTCGGCAACGAAACGAACAAAATTCTAGCGCACTGGCGCTTCACCAAATCACTGACAACTCCGCTGAAAGACATCGTCGCCTCCATCAATGATCGCCCGCTTGGTGTGCCCACCGTCGAATATTATCCGGATTCGGCCTCTCAGACTGCTATCATCTTGATGCTGGATTTGACTGACTCCCGCCGAGAGGCACAGATCGACGAGAATGAAATTGCACTCATTAGGATTCTCGGGCGTGCAGCCATTCATCATCAAATCGCTGTGCAAGCATACTCGGACACCGTTCAATACCTTACGCCACCAAACGAAGACATCGGCAACCTCTTTCGCATGATCGTAGCCTTGCAGCCTGCGGACCAGCCCGCCCACCTCGGACTGATCTTGGCCAACGCCATTCGCACGCTTGGGCGAAGGGCCGCGGATCGTCGCGGCATTTTTATCCTGAGCGATGGTCACAGCGATGATGCTCTTGACGTTGTCACGCTAACCGACCTCGCGAAACGCAACGACGTGGCCTTGACCTTTGTCCTGACGCCGAGCCATCGCGAAATCGACGCGCCGGCTCTGACAACGCTCGCCTCAGCCAGCGGCGGCGAAATAATTGACCGCGATCGGCGAGAAATGTTTCTGCATGCTCCGTTCGAGCTGCTCGACAGCGGCGCCACGGCGAGGTTTCCGCTCGACGGGGCGCGCCGCTACTTCTGGGAGCCAGACGCCAACATCAAAGTAGTCTTTCGTTACGGTGATCGAACGCTCGAATTATCGTCGCCAGCTTCCTCAATCCGGGTGGCTGGGCCGTTCGAGACATCGAAATATCTTGTCGACATGCATCCGATCCCCATCGCAGGAATCGGCGGAATCATCATGGCTTCTTGCATCGGCGTCATTGCGTTGTCGCGAAGGCGCAAAATTGCAACGTCAACGACACTCGAATCGATGGCGACGGCTGACCCATCCGATAATACACAGTCGCCTCTCACGCATTCAATTCTTGAAACGACCACCGTTACGCCGACGGCGACCACGCCTTCGGAAAGCACAGAGCCGCCGGCGTTTCTTGAGGATGTCGAGAACGGAACGATCTATGGAGTCAGCGGAGCGCAAGTTCAGATCGGTCGCGACTTGGCAAACGACATTATTTTGCAAGACATGACCGTGTCGCGGTTTCACGCCGTTCTCGCGCGTGGTCCGGACGGCACCTTTTCAATTAAAAATCGATCCGGCACAAACCCGACTCTGATCAATTATCAACCGGCCGCTGCAGCCCGTCTCAACGATGGCGATGTGCTGCAAATAGGAGCCACTAAGCTGCGATATCGTCAGTCCAATCTGCAGAGCAAATAGAGAACAAACACTACATCAATCGCGTCATCGTCCGATGCGCTGAAGCGCTTTTCGAGCTTCCTCATTTCCCGCCGCCGCTGATTTTTCGTACCACTGGCGCGCCTGGGCAGGATCCCTTGGGCCACCGAGTCCATTCAAATAATATTTTCCGAGGTTGGACATCCCGAGGGGATTTCCGGCCGCCGCGGCTTTCTCGTACCACTGGCGCGCTTCGTACGGGTCCTTGCGCACCCCCCATCCGTTTCCGTAAATCACGCCAATATCGTTCATCGCATTGGCGTTGCCGAGAGTGGCCGCTTTCTCGAGCCATTGCCGTGCCTGGATGTAATCCTTGGGGCCACCCAATCCCATCAGCATAAGATATCCAAGAGAGGTCATAGCACCGGCACCGCCGAGCTCTGCCGCTTTTGCGTACCATTTGCGTGCTTCGGTATAATTCTGCGGCACGCCGGCGCCGCCGCTTTGGTAGAGGTGGCCAAGGCGATTCATCGCACCCTGGTGCCCCAAATCGACGGCCCTGAGATACCAATCGCGAGCTGCGGCGTGATCCTCAGACACGCCGCGTCCAAACTCGTACATTCTGCCAATGTCGACCATAGCAGAAGGATCGCCAAGCTCCAACGCTTTTTGGTACCACTTGCGCGCCTCGCGATAGTCTTGAGGAACGCCCTCACCGTTTTCATAAAGGCTGCCAATAGCGTTCATGGCGCCTGGGTACCCGAGATCTACTGCCTTTTGGTACCACCTGCGCGCTTCATCCAAATCTTTCGGCACCCCGTTGCCATGTCGGTAAAACCAACCAAGGCTTGACATGGCTGGGGCATAGCCGAGATCAGCGGCTTTGGCGTGCCATCGCCGCGACTCGGCATAATCCTTGGTCACACCCTGCGCATCGGTCGCGTACATGACACCCAGATCCTGCATCGCAGCCGGATAGTCACTCTCAGCAGCTTTGAAATACGAGCGGCGCGCATCGTCGTACTTCTTTAGTTTCTGATACGCACGGCCCAACTGATACTGAAGCCGAGGCGCGTCGGGAAAATCCCTGATAGCCCTCTCGCAGGCCGCGGCAGATATGGGTGCATCAAGAAGCAGCCGCGTTACTCCTTTGACGTTTGCTTGTCTTCGTGGGTCGTCTGGATTGGCGGCGAGCGTGTCGCAGTCAGTAATTTTAGGCTCGAGCACGGCGAGCCGCGTCGTCGCCTCGGCGCGGTGCGCGCTTGTGAGGTTCTGATCCAGGAATGCGCGCCAACGCGCAGGATCCCTAGTCTCTTTTACCTGCGCCCAAGCAACTTCATCCTGACCGGTAGCGGGCGTTGTTGCTGGTCCAACCGTCGCCGCTGGCATAGCGGCGCCAGGCGCGGTTGTGGGAGCCGCCGCTGTTGAAGATGGCGTCAGCGCGGCGGTTTGTTGTTTCTTAAGTTCCTCGATGCGGGCGCGAGCCAGATCAGCATAGACGGTGTCCCTGTAGCGGGCCGTGTAGGTCTCGAGCACCGCAACGCTGGTGGTATCCTTGGTCGCCGCCCACGCCTCGGCAGCACCACTCAGCGGGATGGACGACTCAGCGGGCTTCGCTGCCGGCGGTGGCGCCGCAGCGGTGTCGGTGGTTGGCGTCGATGATGGTGGTGCCGGCTTGTCGGGCGACGACAGGGCGACGGTTGTTGCCGCAGGGGTCGGCGCCGTCGCATTGGCCGGGGCCGACCCGGCGGTCGGCACGGCCGCGGCCGCCGCCGTCCGGGTCTGCGTGGGACAGAACAGCCCGAGCGTGCCGCAGGTGATCGCACTGCCCGCGCCGCTCGCCGCCGCCGCGATCACGATGACGCCAACGACAGCGGCTGCCGCCGCAGCCCATAGCAGAGGGCGACGTTGCGTGG
>Ga0210408_10004134_pt1 | contig 13048 bp, 8 predicted proteins | sample IncBWH4MmetaG_FD_155471 | JGI IMG/M metagenome (GOLD analysis project Ga0210408, IMG submission 155471) | Forest soil microbial communities from Barre Woods Harvard Forest LTER site, Petersham, Massachusetts, United States - Inc-BW-H-4-M | ecosystem: Environmental > Terrestrial > Soil >...
TCACGGTCGCGATCGAAACCGCTTGCCTTCTCGTCTCGAGCTACACCTGCGGACTGATGTCCCTGGCCATCAATTCGCGCCGTTACCTCAGGACCTATCTAGCGGCCTTGATCACCTTCGTGCTCGGCGCCGCGTTTGTCACGCTCGAGCTCCGCGAATTCGCGAGCATGATCGCGATCGGCGCAACGCCGGAGCGCAGCGCGTTTCTCTCGGCTTTCTTCACGCTTGTCGGCTGCCACGGGCTTCACGTGACCCTCGGACTGATCTGGCTCGTCGTGATGATGGTTCAGCTGGCGGTGATGGGTTTCGACGCCACCGTGCAGCGCCGGCTGCTCTGTTTCTCATTGTTCTGGCACGCACTCGATATCGTTTGGGTCGCGCTGTTCACCGTCGTCTATCTAATGGGAGTCAGTCCATGACCGAAGCTCGATACGATCGCGCGCCCGGAGACAGGCCGAGCCGAGAAATGCAGGCGGCGGCTCCCTCTCCGGTTCTCGTCTATACGACCGGACTGTTTCTGGCCGTCCTTCTCACGGCGATATCTTTCTGGGCCGCTAACACCTCGCTGCTTTGGCCAGGTGGCGTCGCTCTGGGCCTCGCTGTGCTCGCCATCGCCCAGATGGGCGTCCATCTGGTGTTCTTCCTCCACATCACCACCGGGCCCGAAAGCACCAACAACGTTCTGGCACTCGCATTTGGCGTGCTCATCGTATTTGTGGTGGTTGTTGGCTCCATGTGGATCATCGCCGACTTGAACCAGAACATGCTGATGCCGTCAGCCGAGCCGATGAACTTGCAAATGCAGCATTGAGCGACCTGCTCAAGCGAGAACCCGAGGCGCGGCGGCGTTGCCAGGCAACCCGATCGCGCCTTGGGCTCAATCCCGACGGGGCAAAGATCACCAAGTCATCGCATGCCCGTTCAAGCCGACCGAATATCGTCAGGCGTAGCCTGTCGTGCCGAGGGACTGCCGGCATCCCCGATGCGCCGCCGGCGGTGGGGATGATGAAATGCTGAAAGGGTTTGCTGCGCCGAGGTCACCTCTGGGGACCGCAGCATTGGTCCCACCACCGCCATGGTATTTTGCGGGCGACGTGCTGGCCGTCGAATTTTGGAACGATCCCGAAGTGTCGGTCGACACTCTTCCCGTGGGTATTGAGCTCGAGGCAAATTGCACCGGACACTCTGTCGCGCTCTTCACGGACTATCAGTTCACCGCGCAAAACGAGGAATATCTCGACCCGGCGCGCTACCAGTGTCGCGGATTCAGCGTTCTGCTGGATGCGATGTGGAGAGGATCGCGCATCGCGTGGTGTCCGTATTCCTATGTCGACAACGATTCGGCTGTGCTGAGAGGCTGGATCCAGGGATATCCAAAAAAGCTCGGCACCGTTCACCAGACTCGCACTTTTGCAGCCATGGGTCCGGCGTCGGCGTCGCTCGTCAGCAACAGCAGATTCGCCGCCGGGATGTCGTCCAATGGCCAGTTGCTGGCGCGGGCCCGGATTACGCTGCACGAAAGGGCTCCTCACCTCGCCGGCTTGCTGGATCGGCGGATTGTCGGGCGCCGGCACTTTCCGCGCCTCTGCGTGGGTATGCACAACAGGCCGGTCGTCGACGAACTCGTTCGATGCATCTCCAGCGATCTGCTGATCACCAACATATGGACCGGCGATGGAGAGCTCGAGTTTCCAGAAGCCTACGGTGAAGAACTGGATATCCTGGCGCCGCTCAAGGTCGGGCGTGGGTTTCGTTTCTCTTTTTCCTATTCCGTCACCGATATCGAGATATTGGCGGACCTGAGCTAGCCCCTGCAAGGCCCGTATTCCGGGTTGTCGCAGAAATCAACAAGCCGACGCACGCCAATCAAATCAACTGCGGTGGCCTCGGATACAGTCCGTGTCGAAGTGGGAATCGCACGCAGAAGGAAGATCGGATGCTGAAGGGCTTCACCGTTCCGAAATCGCCGTTCGGTCAGGCGGCGTTGACGCCGCCGCCGCCCTGGCACTACGCCAGTGACGTTGTCGGCGTCGAGTTCTGGACCGATCCCAAGGCGACCGCTGCAACGTTGCCGATCGGCCTTTGCCCCGATCCAAAGTCAAACGGTCATGCCTTCATGATGTTCCTGGACTGGCAGTTTACCGGCCAGGACGATGAATATCTTGATCCCGCTCGTTATCAGTATCGGGAAGCGTTCGTGTTGCTCGATGCGATGTATCGGGACACGCCGGTGATGTGGTGTCCCTACATCTTCGTTGATAACGACGCTGCTCTGGCGCGCGGTTGGACGCAAGGCTTTCCCAAGAAGCTGGGTAGCATTTTCCAGACCCGCACTTTTGCTGCCGCGAGCCCTGCGGCCGCACCAGTCGCAGCAGGTGGCCGATTTGGCGCAAGTCTGTCCGCGCACGGTCAACGCCTTGCCGAGGCTCGGATCACGCTGCTGAAGCCCGTCAAGAACGGGCTGTCGTTCCTCAGCCGGCCCACGGTCCTGTTGCGATATTTCCCGCGACTCGCGGCCGGTTACCACGACAAGCCGGCGGTCGACGAGTTGGCGATGTCGATCACCGACAACCTGACGGTCGCCGAGGCGTGGATCGGGGAGGGTGAACTGAATCTTCCCGAGGCACAGGGTGAGGAGCTCCACACACTTGCGCCGAGCCGCGTCGTGTCGGGATTTCGATATTCGCTGTCCTATTCGGTCACCGATCTGAGGATTCTCGAAGATTACGCGTCATAGGCGCCGCGGCTCACCCCCCTGCCCGGCGAGCGGCCCGCCGTCGGCCCTGCAATGCCCGCATCACGTTGAAAATAAAGTGTTTTTGTTTATTTCGGGCGTTTGCCCATTGAAAGATCATTTGCCCATCATTAACAGTTCAGAACACCACTTAACAAGCCAAACGAGCCGGCTTGAAGCATCCTCCTACCTATCCGAAGCGGTGGCATAGTAGTCGAGGATTGGATATGGACGGGTTTCGAAACACGGTACCGGATTCATCGTCGGCGGTCGGCTCACAATTCCACTATTTGGCGAGCAGTCTTGCCCGGCTCCTTGAGACGGCAACGCGAGAGCTCGAACGTGATCGGGAGGCCGCGAAAGCGTCGCTGGCCACAGCATCAACCATCCTGCAATCCGAGATCGAGCGCCATTCGGGCGCTAACGGCTCCAAGCCCGGCGCGCTGGCGGGCTGGCAGATCACCCGCGTGCGCGCATTTATCGAAAGAAATCTGCACCGGACGATCCACACCAGGGATATCAGTGCTGTCGCGCAGCGAAGCCCGGCACACTTTTCGCGTTCGTTCAAACAGGCCTTCGGAGAACCGCCGCATGCGTATGTGGTCCGGCGGCGGCTGGAGAGGGCGTGTCATTTGATGATCACCAGTACGGATTCGCTCAGTGATATTGCGCTGAGCGTTGGCTTTTCGGACCAGGCACACCTGTGCAGGCTTTTCCGGCAGGCTTTCGGTGAAAGTCCATCCAACTGGCGCCGCGAACGCGAGGTCCCGTAGCACGGTTCCCAAGGATGAGAAACATGCGATGAACGGTCAGAGCGGACAAATCGTGAGTTTCGGCCCCTTCGAACTGTCGATCGGGCGTCGACTACTGACCAACGGTACGACCATCGTGCCGCTCGGGGCGCGCGCGATGGATCTGCTCATCGTCCTCGTCGAGCAACCGAACAAGACCGTTAGTCGAAGGACACTGATCGAACGCGTCTGGCCGGAGCGAGGAGCCGACCAGGTGAGCCTGAGAGTCCAGATATCGGCGCTTCGGAAGGCGCTCGCTCAAAGCGATCCCAGCAGGCGATACATCGCCAACGTGCCGGGCCGCGGCTACGGGTTCACCGTGCCGATCAGATCCGCCTCTCCGGCCGCGGAGTTCGAAGGCGCCTCTCGGTCCTCCTTGCCAGCGCGTTTGGCCCGCATGATTGGCCGAAAGCACACCATCGCCGCAATCCAGGCGAAGCTGGCCGCGCAGAGATTCGTCACGATTGTCGGACCAGGCGGCATCGGCAAGACGACTGTTGCGGTTGCCGTTGCGCACGAGATGCGCTCCACCTTCAGCAATCAGGTTCGCTTCGTGGACCTCGGTTCTCTTGGTGCTGCGCCGCTTGTTGCTGCTGCCGTGGCGACATCACTCGGTCTTGTGGTCCAGACCGACGACGTCGTCCCGGCTCTGGTCGATCGTTTGCTTGAAGCACCAACGCTCCTCGTTCTTGACGGCTGCGAACATGTTATCGATGGTGTCTCAGCACTTGCAGAGAGGCTGATACAACGTGTCCCGACGCTGCACCTGCTCGCAACGAGCAGGGAGGCGATGCGCGTCGAAGGCGAGTACGTCCATGAACTTCCTGCGCTGGCATGCCCTCCGGAAAATGCCGGGGTCTCTGCACGGGACGCTCTGCAATATCCCGCTGTTCAATTGCTGGTGGACCGCGTGCGCGCGGTGCGAGGCCATTTTGAACTCGCCGATGGCGATGCCCCGATTGCGGCCGCGATTTGCCGTCGCTTGGACGGGATGGCGCTGGCGATCGAACTTGTCGCCGGCAGGGTCGACATTTATGGCCTCAGCAGAACCGCAAGCCTGCTTGACGACGGTCTCAATCTCTCATGGGTGGGGCGTCGAACCGCCAAGCCAAGCCACCAGACCTTGGATGCCACGCTGGAGTGGAGTTTCGGTCTGCTTGACGAATCGGAGAGGCTTGTATTGAGCCGTCTTGCGGTGTTCTCGGGCGGATTCACGTTCGAGGCCGCGGTCGCTGTTGCCGCGGACGAAAAGATCGATGAGTCGCGGGTCTCGGATTGCATTTGGGAGCTGCGGTCGAAGTCGATGATTGCCGTGCGTGGACAAGAGTCGCGTTTGCGGCTGCTTGATGTCACTCGCACCTTTGCCGCGCAACGGCTGGGTGAAGGCACAGAACAGAACATTCTCCGTCGCCGACACGCCCTCTACTTTAGTGAAGTGTTCAGGCAAGAAGCGCAAACGGATGTCTCGGGCCGGCTGAGGGCGCTCGCGCTCGAGGTCGACAATCTCAGAGCCGCCATGAACTGGGCCTTCTCAGTCGACGGCGACGCAAGAATTGGCGTTGAACTCGCTGCGGCGTCGGCGAGCACCTGGATGGGAATGGCGCTGCTCACCGAATGCCGCGAGTGGATGGCCAAAGCCGTGAGTCGGCTCGACACCGTCAATTCGGGCACACGCCAGGAAATGATCATTCAATCGGCGCTGGCAAGCTGCATGATGTTCACCGGCGGAATGACTGAAGAGTCATATGCGACTTGGGAGAAGACACGCCTTCTTGCCGACGGTCTCAACGACATCGAATGTCAGATGGACTCCTTGCTTGTTCTCTGGGCTCACCAGATTCGACTTCCGAACTACACTGAAGCCATCGACCTGGCGGAACGCTGCGGCGATGTCGCAGAGAGAATGGGCGGTCGCGGGGCGGTCGCTACGGCTAACTACATGCGCGGCGTCAGCTACCATCATGTGGGGCGACTGTTGAAGGCCGAAAGCGGTCTGGAGTTGTCGCTGCATTGCGATGACGAGGCTACGCGGCAATCTCTCATCAATCGGTTCGGCTACGATCGCAAGGTCGATGCCATGGGTGTGCTTGCGAATGTGGCCTGGCTCCGTGGTTCCGTCGATCACGCGCGGCGGCTCAATCAGATGTCGGTCGCCGAGGCGCGCCAGCTCGATCATGCGGTGCCACTGTGTGTGGCGCTGGCGTGGGCGGGCTTTGACATGCACCTGACAAGTCCCGATGACGGAGAGACAGAGGCCATCGCAAACGAACTCGTCGAGCTCGCCGGAAAGCACTCCGTCGAGAGTTATCACGGCATCGGTCTCGGCCTGCAGGCCCTCTGCAGGATCCGCCGGGGTGATACGGATGTCGCGACGACGATGCTCTATTCCGGTCTGGAGAAGCTGTCCGCGTCGCGCTACGGCGTATTCAATTGGATCTTTCAGGCAGAGTTTGCACGATCGATGGCCGATGCCGGCCGGGCGCAGGAAGGTGCGGAGATTTTCGACCGGGCAAGGATCGATCTTGCTCAAAGCCATTGGTACGCGCCGGAACTCCGCCGGATCAGGGGTGAACTGGCTTTGGGCAATAACGAGGGCATTGCGGTGTGCCGACAGTATTTCCTTAACGCGATCGAGTTGTCGGCGGAGCAGGCGAGTTTGTCGTGGACGCTCCGGGCTGCGACAAGCCTCGCGATTGCTGAAAAATCAATGACCAGAAAGGAGATAGCCCACAAGACCTTGCTGGCGGCACACGCCAAGTTCCGCGAAGGGCTCGATACTTTCGACCTGAAGTTGGCCAGGCGGGTCTTGAACGGGTCGTATTGGCGCGATGGCCTCGCCGGGGTGGCGCGCTGAGAGCCTATGCGGTCCAGGTTACGGTTGACAGTTCATTGTGTTGCGGGCGTATTTGCGTCAGACGGTCGATCGTCGACGTCGTGGCGGAGTCTCTATGCCGGCAGAGCGAGTGGGTGTACCGAGCGCAACACGGGTTCTGTTCGGTCCATTCGAGCTGAACACCGCCGAGCGCTCTCTGAGGAAAGCGGGCGAGGTCGTTCCCGTCGGCGGGAGGGCGTTCGACATCCTTACGGCCCTCATCGACAAGGCAGGGCAGGTCGTCAGCAAGGGCGAACTGATCGCGAAAGCATGGCCTGACGCTATCGTCGAAGAAGGGAGCCTCCGCGTCCATTTGTCAGCGCTCCGCAAAGCGCTGGGAGACGGTCAGTTCGGAACCAAGTATATCGAAAACGTGCAGGGACGTGGTTACTGCCTTGTCGTCCCCGTCAAGCGACAGGCTGGCGTTCACGACCACGGCAACACACCTTCAGGTGTTTCCAATCTCCCGCCACCGCTCAGCCGCATGATCGGTCGTGATGATGCCGTTGGCGACCTCCGAACCATGCTGAATTCGCACCGGCTGACGACCATTCTGGGGGCTGGGGGCATCGGCAAGACGACGTTGGCTCTCGCAGTCGGGCACGCCGCTTTGGCGGATTTCAGAGGCCAGGTGTTCTTCGTCGATCTTTCGGCCGTCCAAGACAAAGATCAGGTCAGCAGCGCCATAGCCACCGCAATCGGATTAGATCAGCAGTTTGTTGATCCGAAAGAAGCGCTGTTGAGATCTCTGAGCCACCGAAAGGCTCTGGTCATCCTCGATAGTTGCGAGCATCTCGTCAGGACGGCAGCGGAAATCGCCGATGGCATCTTCCAGCGTGCTGCCGGCATCAGCATGCTTGCGACCAGTCGAGAGGCGCTGCAAATCGCGGGCGAGCACGTATTTCGGCTTCGTCCCCTTGAGTGCCCACCAGAACAACCCACGCAAACTGCGCTTGAGGTGCTTTCCTATTCCGCCGCGCGGCTGTTCGTGGAACGTGTCGGCGCGCGGGCGAACAATTTCTCGCTCAGCGACGACGACGCTTCCATCGTCGCCGAGATCTGCCGCAAGCTCGATGGCATCGCGCTGGCGATCGAACTCGCCGCCGGGAGGGCCGCCATTTTCGGTGTGAGGGACACGATCAGGAGGTTGGGTTCACGGCTCGATCTCTTGAAATTCGGCCGGCGAACCGCGAATCCAAGGCATCAAACGCTCAGGGCCACGTTGGACTGGAGCCACGACCAGCTTTCGGGGGGCGAGCAGGTTGTTTTGCGGCGCCTCGCAATTTTCGTGGGCCATTTTACGCTGGAAGCGGCAATCGCAGTGGCGGAGGAAGAAGAGATCGAGAACTCCGAGATCGTGGAGACATTCGGAAATCTCGTCAACAAGTCTCTGGTCGGAGTTTGGACCAGCTCGCGCGGACCGTCCTACAGGTTGCTTGATACGACGCGCTCCTATGCCTTGGAGAAGTTGGCAAATAGCGGCGAGCATGCTTCGATTGCGGCACGGCACGCGAGCTTCGCGATTCAAATGCTGGAAGGCGACCCGCTCAACGTCTTCGACCTGGAGTCCGCGGAAGCTCCCGCCAGCGTCCTGCGAGACGGTCTTGGAGACATCCGTGCCGCGCTTGAATGGAGCTTTGGTCCCGATGGGAGCGATCCCATAGGCATCAGATTGGCGGCCGTCGCGTCGCGGGTATTTCTGGCCTTGTCGCTCTTCCTGGAATGCCGAAATTGGATGGAGAAAGCGATCGATCGGATGGCGCCGGATTGCGATCCTCGGAGTCAGATGGAGATTCACGCTTCGCTTGCACTTTCGCTGATGTTCACCGGAGGGAACAGTGACAGGGTTCACGACGCTTTCAAGACGGCGTTGAGTTTCGCAGAGCGCCGCGAAGATGCCCACCAGCAACTCCGTCTCCTCAGCGGTCTGTCGATGTATCTCCATCGCACAGCCGACGCTGGCAATAGTCTTGAGCTCGCGCTGCGCGCCGACATCGTCGCGAAGAAGACCGGAAACCCGGAAGACACGGCTATCGCAGATTCCATGCTGGGCGCGGCGTACCACATGCTCGGAGATCACCTCCGCGCCCAACCGCACCTCGAACGGGCACTGCATGGCTCCGCGCCTGCGCGTCGGTTCAATGCGATGCGGTTTCTATTCGATCTACGCACCACATCGCTGTTTAGGCTCACACGATCGCAGTGGTTCGCAGGCAATCTCGACAGGGCGGCCCATTGCGCTGCAAGGAGCATCGAGGAAGCCGAGAGATCGGATCATCCGATCACCCTGTGTCGCGCTCTTGCTCAGACGATGGCGTTCTATTTCTGGATCGAGGACATGCACCAAGTCGAACGGAACGTCTCCAGGCTCGAGTTCACCGCAGAGAAATACGCGTTGGCGCCGTTTCGGGCAGGCGCCACGGGACTTAAGGGACGTTATTTGATCTGCGTCGGCCAGATATCGGACGGCATTCGGCATCTGCGAGATGGTCTGGAAAGGCTCCGGAGTTTGCGCTACGAAATGCTGGTCACAGAGTTCATCTCCGAACTCGTGGTTGGCCTCGCAAAACAAGACGAGCGCGCGAAAGCCCTGGCCCTCGTCGGCGAGTCGATTTCGACAGAAATTGCAGCCAAGAGGCTGCTTCATCTTCCTGCGCTCTTCCTGGCGAAGGGCTTGGTGTTTCTGTCGGGGCCATCCCCGCAGAGCGTTTCGGCTCAGAACTGCCTGGAGCAGGCGATGCGGCTGGCCGCGGATCAATCGGCACTTTCGTTCGAGTTGCGGGCAGGATTGGGACTTGCGCGTCTGTGGATTGATCAGGGTCAAGCCCAGAAAGCCCATGATCTCATCTTGCCAATCTACAATCGATTTACCGAGGGTCTCGCGACGCCCGATCTCGCTCTCGCAAAGCGCCTGCTCGAACAGACCGGCGCTCCGACACGACGGGCGGGAAGCGGCGCGGTCGTTCAGGCGGATAGCGCCTGATGCTCGGCCCAAGAATCTCAGCTTGAGCCAGATCACGTTTAGCCTGCATCGGCGGGAGTCGAGGGCTCAGGTCCGCTCCGTGGTGACGAGGCCCAAGGTCTGCGCGCGCGAGACGGCCTGGGCGCGCCGTTCAACGCCGAGCTTGGTGAACACGCTCTTGAGATGTGTCTTCACGGTCTCGGGACCGATATCGAGGTTCCGAGCAATTTCCTTGTTCGACATGCCCTGCGCGATCAGTCTGAGAATGTCAGTTTCGCGGGCGCTCAACGTCCCGAGAGCTTGGGCTCTGGAAGCCAGCCCCAAATGGCTTTGCGGTGCCCGCCGAGAAGCAGCTAGAATCCGATCGACGAACACCAACAGACCCTCGTTGAGGTCCGCCCTTTCACGAACCATCTCGAGAAGCTCGGCAGTGAGCGGTGCTTCATCCAGGATGGTCTGATAAAGACCGGCTGCGGCGCATGCGGCGAGAATCCGGCGAAAGCGGTTTGCCGCCTCCGCGGCTTTGCCCAGGCTGAGCTGAACTGCCGAGAGATATATCGCGCTTCGGATCACGAAATGACGATTCTGCAAAGCTTCGGCTTCACGCTGGATCTCCTGCAGGATCAGCGCGGATTCCTCGAGACGCGCTTGCGTTTTCAGCAGATGAGCGCGAGCCAATCTGTGGTACCAATGGATTTCCGACCAGGCGCAAGGCCTGGGCGCTGGGTGCCGTCGCGCGAGGTGGTCCAGGCGATCCACGCATGCCGCACCTTCATGAGCACGGTCAACATGCAGGTAGAGCCGCGCTTGTTCTGCGATGGCGGCGGCTGCCAACCGTCCCCAGCCCCGGGCCACACCCAGGTTTTCGGCTCGCTCCAGGATCGTGTGAGCCCGCTCGAAGTTCATCCGCGCGGCGGCCACCCTGGCCATGACGAAGTACGCACTCCACACGCAGTCCAGCATCGTCCCCGCGCTGATCAGCTCTGCGCGATCGATGACCAATGCTTCCGCCCCATCGAGGTCTCCCTCCTCGTAGAGTACGCGCGCAATCAGACTTGCCGGCAAAGCCGCCGCAACCGAGTTCGGCCCGACGTGCTGTTCGGAAATCCGCAAGCCCTCGCGATAATGACCCTGGGCCGCAGCGAGACGAAGCTGCCGCTCGTCTGCGAGCCCTTGAAGGCAGCGCCGATACACCGTCGCAAATACGTTCCTTCGGTCTTCTTCCTGCGAAAATGGGATCCAGGGCGTCGCATAAAACTGCTTGAGGTCGCCTGCCTTCAAGTGTCCGAAGCGGAGGACGTTCGAGGCAACGTTCGCGGTCCACGGATCGCGGGACTTGTTGACACACTCCTGAGCCAGCGGCAGCGCACGCTCGCTGTCGTCCATGATCGCAATCGCAACCGCACGGATGGCCTGGCACTCGCACAGCAAATCGCTCTCAGGTGACTCGGTCGTTGCGATATCGCGCTCGATTTCGGCCGCGAGCTGCAGAGCCTCGTGAGAGCGCAGCGCCAGTGCCAATCCCCAGGCGATCGCCATCCGAACCGCGGATTGACCTCGCAGCTCGCCAGGGAACAGGCGTTGCCATTCAAGCAAGGTGAACAAGTCACCCTTCTTTATCAAGGCCATCGCGCAATTCTTGATCCAGCCGATCGCTCGACTGGAGTCACCGGCCGCAATCGCGTGCTGGACCGCTTCGGTCCACAATTCCTGGGAAGCATACCAAAGAGCCGCGCGCCGATGCAGCTCGGGGATCTCATTGCCGCGGTCGATCTCCAACCGCTGCCTCAAATATTCGGCGAGAAGCATATGGTAACGATACCAGAGGCCTCCATGATCGAGCGGAGTGAGGAGCATCTGCCGCTGAGCGAGCGATGAGAGGATTGCACGGTCCGAGCTCGCGCCGGTAACAGCCTCGCATAATGGACCTGAGAGCCGGTCAAGGATGGCCGTTCGGAGCATGAAGTCGACGACTTCTCTCGGAAGCCCATCCAAAAGCTCCGACAAATAGGCGGCGATGGGACGCTGCAAGCCCGAGAGATTGTGCACGTAGTCCTTCAGCTCCGATCCGGACTGCGACGGCATCGACGCGACAATGCGCAAGGCCGCGGGCCAACCCTCGGTCTTTCGTTGCAGGAGCTGGATATCAGCCGATTGCAGAACGCCGGGCTTTGTGCGCTCCAGGAAGGCTTCCGTCTCCTCAGGATCAAACCGAAGCCCGGCGGCATCGATCTCGAGCAGCTTGTTCTGTGCGCGCAGCGTTGCGAGGGGCAGGGGAGGTTCGGTGCGGGTCGTCATCACCACGTGACAGTGGGATGGCGCGTGCTTCAGGAAGTACGCAACCGATTGATGAATGCGGGACTCGCTGAGCCAATGATAGTCCTCGAGAAACAGGTAGACCTCATCATCCACCTCGGCCAGGTCGTTGATCAAGGTCGACAGGATCGTCGGCGGGTCGACCAGGTTGTTTTCGAGAATCAGCTCGATGGCCCTGGCGCCTGCGCCGTGACAAGCGTGCTGCAGGGCCTGGGATAGGTAGAACAGAAACCGCGTGGCCTCGTCGTCATCCGAATCGACGGTGAGCCACGCAACGGAATGGCCGTTTTGTTCGAGCTGCTCGGCCCAAGCGGCCGCCAGCGAGCTCTTGCCGAAGCCAGCGGGCGCCTTGATCACGCCCAGTCGCTTGGTCGAAAGCTCGGACAGGAAGGCCAGGAGCCGCGGACGCGCGACCAGCCCGAGGGGTCGTGCCGGCACGATCTTGGTGGTCAGGAAGGGCGGCTGTCCGCCGCCAACCATGGCGCTCCTGAGGCCCGCCCCCGTTGCAAAATGCCTTAAGCGCGGCTCAGTCAAGGGGTCCCCCTACGCGCACCCGTCCTTCCCCCATTCGGGGGATGATGCCAACGGTGGAATTGTACGACCACTATTGGCGCCAGGAAAGGGTTGGCGAGCTTGCGGTTACCGAAACCTCGCCGCGCAAAGCCGTAGGCCCGCGACCAGAAGAGGTTGCCAATGTGGGACAGGCGAAGGAATTCCGACAAAAACTGCGTGGGATTACCAAGCCGTGATCCATTGTTTTGCCCATACCGGTTCGTTGGAGCGCCGCGGCAATCACGCGGAGGTGAGTCGGCGCGGCTCTACGCCCTCGGCGGGGCGACTACGTTTCGCCGCGATTCGTACGAAAGCACGAGACCTGCCTATGTTGGGCTGAGCACCATGTCGAGCGATAGTCTCCATACCATGCTGAAGTTTGGCCCTTTTGAGCTCGCAATCAGGGAGAGGGTCCTGCGGCGCGACGGTGTGGTGCTTCCCCTCGGCGGCCGGGCGATCGATATTCTGATCCATCTCGCCGAGCGTCCCGGTGAAGTCGTTGGAAAGAAGGAACTCATCGATCAGGTCTGGTCTGATGTCAATGTGGAGGAAGGGAGCCTCCGGGTCCATGTCGCTGCCATTCGCAAAGCGCTTTCGGATGGGCAATTCGGTAACCGCTATGTCGCGAATGTGCAGGGAAGAGGTTATTCCTTCGTTGGCCAGGTCGCTCGTCTTGAAGACGGTGTGGCAAACAAGAGCGATCGCACGGAACCCGAGGTTGGACTGCCTGCGCGGCTGCTCAAGATGATTGGGCGCGAGCTGGTTCTCGACGATGTCAAGGATCGGATTCGAAATGATCGGTTCGTCACCTTGCTCGGTCC
>Ga0210408_10004136_pt1 | contig 13044 bp, 10 predicted proteins | sample IncBWH4MmetaG_FD_155471 | JGI IMG/M metagenome (GOLD analysis project Ga0210408, IMG submission 155471) | Forest soil microbial communities from Barre Woods Harvard Forest LTER site, Petersham, Massachusetts, United States - Inc-BW-H-4-M | ecosystem: Environmental > Terrestrial > Soil >...
CACGATTGCGATGAGCTTGCTGGGGCTTCTTCCCAAAGCCCACGTGCACATCTCCGGCTCGATTTCGTTTCGCGGGCAAGAGATGCTCGCGATGAATGACCAGGCACTCCAGCGGATTCGCGGTGCTGAAATTTCTATGGTGTGCCAGGAGCCGGGCATTTCTCTGAGCCCGGTGCTGCGAGTTGGGGAGCAGGTGGCGGAGGTATTTCGCGCTCACTGGGACTGGGGCTGGAAGCAGTGCCGCGCGGAAGCGGAAACCATGCTTACCCGTGTAGGCCTCCCCGGAACCGCCAGGATTTTTTCCGCGTACCCGCACCAATTGAGCGGGGGGCAGCTCCAGCGCGTCTTTCTTGCGCAGGCGCTGGCTTGCCAGCCCGCGTTGCTGGTTGCCGATGAACCAACCGCATCCCTCGACGCGAGCAGTCAGGCGGATTTCCTCGTGCTGTTGCAGGAATTAAAGGAGCAATTTCGAATTTCGATTCTCTTGATCAGCCATACGCCCGAAATCCAGGCAAGCCTTGCTGATCGCCTGGTGGTGATGAAGGACGGACGGATAGTCGAAGAGGGAAAATTCGAGCAGCTTTACCGGAGCGCTTGTCACCCTTACACGCGAGCAATGCTGCGGCGGTCTGTGTTTGCCGAGACGAAGGAATCGGCGGAACGCGAGACGGTCAGCTTCAGAGAGAAAATATGATGGACCGTCCGCCTCAGCCGCTGCTGCGCGTTCAACATCTCGGCAAGAGCTACGTTCAGCGTCATGGCGTGACGAACGCGAAATTTGCTGTGCCTGCCTTCGCGGATGTAAGTCTCACAGTTGAACTAGGCATAACACTGGCGATTGTCGGCGGGTCAGGCGCGGGCAAATCGAGCCTGGCACGATGTTTGGCGCTCCTGGAAAAGCCGGAGCATGGCGAAATCTGGTTTGAAGGTGTGGAATTGCTTTCGCTCGGGAGAAAAGCGCTGCTCCCAATGCGCCGGCAGATTCAAATGATATTTCAGGATCCTGCTTCTGCGCTGAATCCACGGCTGACGGCGGGAGAACTCGTTGCAGAACCTCTTCTGATCCAGGGACAAGGGACACGGGCGCAGCGGCGCATCCGGTCGTTGGAGGCCATGGAGCAAGTTGGCATGTCTCGTGAATGGGAAGGAAAAACCGCCATGGAGTTCAGCGGCGGACAGAGGCAACGGCTGGCGATTGCCAGGGCGCTGGTTCTCAAGCCGAAACTTCTGATTCTGGATGAGGCGCTGTCGAATCTTGACATCGCGAACCAGGAGATGATCTTGGATCTCCTGACCGGAATCCAGGCGGAGCATGCGCTGACGTATATCCACATTTCTCATGACCTGCGCCTGGTCTCACGATTCGCAGACGAAGTTGCCGTCATGCACCAGGGAAAGGTTGTGGAACACGGGGAAACCGCGAACTTGTTTGCTGACCCAAAGCACGCCTATACCCAGGAGTTGCTGGCTGCCATGCCCTCGCTTGAATCCTTTTGTGAGGAGCGGTTCGCCTAAGCTATGGCGATGAAATACATCTGCCGGCGGCTGGTTCACGCGACGCTGCTGCTAGTGGCGATCTCCATCCTTTCGTTCGCTCTTCTCCAACTCTCGCCTGGCGATTACTTTGACGCCATGCGTATGAATCCACAGATTTCTGCACAGACGATCGACGGCATCCGATCGGAATACGGATTAGATCGGCCATTCGTGGTGCGCTACGAACATTGGCTGGTCTCTGTCCTCAAAGGACAGTTCGGTTTTTCGATTGCGTATAACAGCGCAGTTGGCCCGCTGATTTGGATTCGAGCACGTAACACATTGCTTTTAACTAGTACCGCAACGCTGCTTGCTTGGTTTTTGGCCATGCCCGTCGGAATGTGGAGCGCAAAGAAACGCGGAACATGGGGAGATCGCGCCTGCGGAGTCGCGACATCTACTTTGCTCACGGTTCCGGATCTCCTTCTCTTCCTTTGCCTCCTGTTGCTGGCAGTTCGAACGGGATGGTTTCCTGCCGGTGGGATGATGTCTGAGGGCGCTGCCCCGTTTGGTTTTTGGAGCCAAGCCAAGGATGTTGCGTTTCACCTGCTACTGCCCTGTATCGGATTGGCGCTCACGATTGTGCCCATGCTGGTCCGCCACATCCGCTCGGCGATGATCGAGGCGCTCGAGTCTCACTTCATTCGCGCGGCCCGCGGCCACGGCATTCCGGAAACTCGCGTGCTGTATCGCTACGCATTGCCGGTGGCGGCAAACCCGCTGATTTCTCTGTTGGGATTTTCTGTGGGGACAATGCTGAGCGCCTCGGTGCTGGTAGAAGTGATTTTGAGCTGGCCGGGCCTGGGGCCGTTGTTGGTCGAGGGGATTCTTGCACGCGACGTGTATGTCGTCATCGGTGTGGTGATGTTGTCGTCTGTATTTCTGGTGGCGGGGAATCTGCTGGCGGATCTTCTGCTTTTAGCAAACGATCCCCGGGTTCGAGTGGAGTGACGCAGTGAGGCAAGGGCACAAACTACGAGCTGCTGTCTTGTTACTCGCGGGCATCCAGTCGCTCATTCTATTTGCAGGCTTCTTCGCTCCCTACAATTCCACTGCACAGGACCGCCAATTGCCATTCGCTCCCCCAACTCGACTGCATTTCTTTGATGCCCAAGGGAAATTCCACGCCAAGCCTTTTATTTATGGACTGAAAAGCGATCCGGTAAATGCCGGTGCGTACACGGTGGATACTGCTCGGTCATATCCGATCGAGTTGTTCGTGCACGGTGCACCATACTGGATCGCAGGGCTGTTCCAGGCGCGCATCCATTTTTTTAGCGTTGAAGCGCCGGGCAAAGTCTTTCTCCTGGGCAGCGACGGCTATGGCCGAGACCAGCTCTCGCGATTTCTCTACGGCGGGCAGATTTCTCTCCTCGCAGGTTTGATCGCCGCGGCTCTCTCGGTCTGCCTGGGGATTCTCCTCGGAGGACTGGCGGGGTTCTATGGTGGCTGGCTGGACAATGCGCTGATGCGTGGCGCAGAACTCTTCCTTGCTTTGCCATGGCTTTACCTGTTGTTCGCCGTGCGTGCGGTGCTCCCGTTGCACATCACTCAGTCACAAGTATTTCTCCTGCTGGTAGCGGTCATGGGACTGGTCGGGTGGGCGCGCCCGGCACGACTGATTCGCGGCGTGGTATTGTCCGCCAAAGAACGGAATTTCGTTCTGGCAGCGCGGGGTTTCGGAGCCTCGGACCGATACTTGCTGTTCCGCCATGTGCTTCCGCAAACCTCGGGTGTCGTGCTGACCCAAATTGCGCTGCTGATACCGCAGTTCGTTCTGGCCGAAGTGACGCTGACATTCTTGGGGCTCGGCGTCGGTGAGCCGCTGGCAAGCTGGGGAAGTCTGCTCTCGTCGCTGCAGCAATATTCGGTGCTTTCGTCCTATTGGTGGATGTTCCTGCCGGCAGTGCTGCTGGTTCCACTTTTTCTCGCGTATTACATGGCTGCCGATGCACTGCAGGAACGTTTTAAATCCGTCTCACTGTAAAAACAAATAATTCTCTGCTAAGAGTTGATACATGGCTAGGGCTTCTCTCTCGATGTGGGCAAGCTCCGCATTTTTGCTTGCGCTTTTCGTCGCTATCACATGCCCGCAGGCCCTAGCCGGCGAAGATTTGATGGTTACCGAAAACCCGTTGGGTCGCTCCGGAGGGAGGATTGTAATTGGTCTGCGATCGGAACCTAAGACCCTGAATCCGGTGCTCGCGGCGGACGACACCTCCAGAGATGTGATTCGTTGCATGACCGCCGACTTGATTCACATCAGCCGGGAAACCCTGAAAACTGAATCTGCGCTGGCCAAATCATGGAATGTGTCGCGCGATGGGAAGCAATACACACTGCACCTGCGGCAAGGCCTGCACTTCTCGGATGGCCAGCCGATGAACGCGGACGATGTTCTCTTTACTTTCCGCATCTACCTGGATGAAAAAAACCACTCTCCGCAGCGCGACCTTCTCGTCATTGGGGGCAAGCCCGTCGACGTGCGGAAAGTGGACGAGTACACGGTTCGATTCAATCTGGCTCAGCCTTACGCCGCTGCGGAGCGAATCTTCGACGGGCTGGCTATCCTTCCCGCGCACCTCTTGGAAAGCACGTATCAGGGCGGCGGGTTTGCTCACTCGTGGAGCCTTACAACTCCGGCGAGCCAATTTGCCGGGCTGGGGCCATTTCGCATGAAGGAGTATGTGCCTGGCCAGCGCGTCATTCTTGAGAAGAATCCCTTCTATTGGAAGAAGGATCGCGCGGGAAATCGGCTGCCGTATCTCGACGAGATTGTTTTTTTGTTCGTCCCCAGCGAAGACGCGCAGGTAGTTCGCTTTGAGGCCGGAGATACGGACGTGCTCAGCCGGTTCAGCGCAGACAATTTCGCTGTGCTCGAAAAACAGCAGACGGCCCGTGGATACCACTTGTATGACCTGGGCGCCGGGCTCGAGTACAACTTCCTGTTCTTCAATCTGAACGATCTCTCCGCGAAAGGACGCCCGGAGATCGCAAAGAAGCAGGCCTGGTTTCAGGATTTGCGATTCCGCCAGGCGGTTTCGGCGGCGGTCGATCGCGACAGCATCATTCGGCTGGTGTATCAGGGCCGGGCGACGCCGTTATGGGGAAACGTGACGCCGGGCAACAAACTCTGGATTGACACTGTGATTCCCCATCCGGCGCAATCGCTGGACCGAGCGCGGCAGCTACTGCAATCGGCCGGCTTTTCCTTCAAGGACGACGGAAGTTTGGTGGACCCGCATGGCATGCCCGTCGAATTTTCAATCCTCTCCAGCTCGTCAAATGCGCAGCGTTCGAAAATCGCAACCCTAATTCAAGATGACCTTGGCAAGCTGGGAATGAATGTTCATGTCGTGTCCCTCGAATTTCGCGCCATGGTGGACCGGCTGCTGAATACCTACGACTATGAAGCCGCGGTGATGGGCCTGGTGAGCGGTGATGCCGATCCGACCCCGGAAATGAACGTGTGGCTTTCGAGCGGAGAAACTCATTTATGGCATCCGGAACAAGCAAAGCCGGCAACGGCCTGGGAAGCGGAAATCGACCGCCTGATGCAGCAGCAGATGGTCACGCTCGACTACGCGAAGAGGAAGCACTTGTACGACCGGGTTCAGGAGATCATCGCCGAAAATGTTCCTGTGATCTGCCTGGCCAGCCCCAATATTCTGGTGGCTGCGAGAGACCGGGTCGGGAATTTCCGGCCAGCGATTTTGGATCCTTACGCGCTGTGGAATATTGAACAGCTTTACCTACACTAGTTCAACGAGTGCGAGCAATGGCCCATGAGAAGACCGCGACCCTGGAGGAGTTGCGCGTTGCGTGGCCGGACACGCGCCTGGTGCAAGGATGCCTGCGGGGAAGCGAGGAAGCGTGGTCGGCGCTGGTGGATAAATACAAAAATCTCATTTTCTCCATCCCCATCAAGTATGGTTTCTCCGCAGACGATGCCTCGGACATTTTTCAAGCGGTATGCCTCGAACTGCTGACCGAGTTGCCCAAGCTTCGCAAGCCGAAGGCACTGCCAAAGTGGATTATGCAAGTTACCGCCCATAAGTGCTTCCATTGGAAGCGGCGGCAGCAGCAAGTGGAGCCCGCTGAGAGTGATGATGAAAAGCTTGAGCAGAGTGAGCCGGCACGGGCGGAAGCGATTCTGCGTGAAGCGGAGGAAGAGCAGGAACTGCGGCAAGTGATCTCCGAGCTGCCGCCACGCTGCCGCGAGCTGGTGCGCATGCTTTTCTTTGAGGAGCCTTCGCGTCCATACCAGGAAATCGCTTCGGCACTCGGGATTGCCACGGGGTCCATCGGGTTCATCCGGCAGCGCTGCCTGGAACGGCTGCGGAAGCGGCTCCGGGATGTGGGCTTTTCGTGAAACGGCAATCCGGCAAGGGCAATCTTCCTGCCAAACTGCTTCAAGAACTGGCGGGCCTGAAAGACAACGCCAGCCGGGCGAGTTTTCTGGCCCGCCGGCGGGCACTCTGCAAAGCCGACGTCGTGCGGCAACTGAACGATGCGGCGCGCGAAAAGCTGCGCGTGGATCCTCAGCAGGCCTTGTCCCTGGCAGAAGCCGCCGTCGCGATTGCGCGTAAGTTGAGGAAACAGGAAGTGCTGGCTTCGAGCTTTCGCTCCAAGGCCAACGCCCTGTATATGATCGGCGACAATCAGAAGGCGTTGGAATTTCACGCGCAAGCCCTCGGGATTTTTCGAAAAATCGGCAATGCCGAAGAAGAAGCACGCACCTTGAACTCCTCCATTCAGCCCTACCTTTTGCTCGGGGAGTATGACAAGGCGCTCGAGGCTGCTGAGCAAGCCAGGAATCTTTTTCGCGGCATCGGTGACCACCGCCGGCTGGCACACGTGGAGATCAATGTCGGCAACATCTATCACCGGCAAGACCGGTTTGAAGAGGGGCTGGCTTATTACGAGCGCGCCTACGAGCTGCTTCTTCCGTTTCATGATGCGGAAGGATTGGCGGTGGCGCTGTACAACATGGCGGTGTGCCTGATCACACTGAATGATTTTCCGCGGGCGCTGGCCACCTATCAGCGTGCCCGCGAAATGTTCGTGCAACACGGCATGACCCTGCTGGTAACACAGAGCGACTACAACATCGCGTACTTGTACTACCTGCGGGGGGAATACAGCCGCGCGATTGAAATGCTGCGCGCCACGCGGGAAGAGTGCGAAAAGAACGGCGACGCGCACGTGCTGGCGCTTTGCTATCTGGATTTGTCCGAAATCTATCTGGAGTTGAACCTCAGCGCGGAAGCGAAAGAGACCGCTCATGAGGGTTATGTGCGTTTTCAAAAACTGGGGATGGGATATGAGGAGGCGAAGTGCCAGGCCAACGAGGCTATGGCGCTCAGCCAACTGGGGAAGCCGCTGCACTCACTGGAACTGTTCACGCAGGCGCGGCCCAAATTTGTGCGCGAGAAAAATCTCGTCTGGCCATGGCTGATTGACCTGTACCAGGCCGTGGTGCTGTACAACGAAGGGCGACTGTTCGAATCGCGGCGCCTGTGCGCTCGAGCGGCAAAATTTTTCGACACTTCCTTTCTGCCCGGCAAGGCGGTTCTTTGCCAGTTGCTGCTCGCACGGCTTTCGCTGCGAAGCGAAAATCCGGTCGCAGCGCGGATGGAGTGCTCCCGGTCGCTCGAGCGCCTCGCTCCGCTCGAAGCTCCCGTGCTTCGATACCAGGCGGAGTTCTTAATGGGCCAGATTCAACAAGCCACAGGCGAGGATCGCGAGGCCTACGATTCCTACCAGCGAGCGCGCGAAGCGCTGGAAACGCTGCGAAGCAGCCTCCACGGCGAAGAACTGAAAATCGCCTTCATGAAAAACCGGCTGGAAGTGTACGAATCTCTGGTTGAACTTTGTATCGCCGCCGGCACGCGGAAGAGCACTGCCGAGGAATCGTTTGGTTACATGGAGCTGGCCAAGTCACGAAGTCTGGCAGAGCTTTTGCTGCAGCACGGGCACGGCTTCGGCGCACTGGAAATGGGGCAGAGCGGCCTGGTGCGGCGGATCCGCGAAATGCGTGAAGAGCTGAATTGGTATTACCGCCGCATCGAGCAGGAACAATTGCGCCCCGAAGTGCCGTCTCCTGAAAGAATTGAAAAGCTTCAGCAACAGGCGCTCACACACGAAAACGAATTGCTACGCGCCTTGCGCGAGCTCCCTGCTTCGCAACCCGAGGCGGGCCTCAGCCCCGCCACTGTGGTGAATTCACTCGAGAGTGTTCGCGCTTCGCTTCCGTCTGATGCTGCGCTGGTCGAGTATTTCTGTATCAAGCAGCAATTCATCGCTGCAGTCCTGACCCATGAAAGTCTGGAAATCATTCCGCTGACGCCGGTGGCGCGGATTGTCAATCTGCTTCGATTGCTGCACTTCCAGCTCTCGAAATTCCGGCTGGGCGATGAGTACGTGAATTCGTTTGAGAAGTCATTGCTGGAGGCCACGCGAGCGCATCTCCGGGAGATCTACAATGAAGTATTGGCCCCACTGCGCGACCGGCTGCGCGCCCACCATCTGGTGATCGTGCCGCACGGTGTGCTTCATTACGTTCCTTTTCACGCGCTGTATGACGGGCAAGGCTACGTTATAGATTCCTTCACAGTTTCTTATGCGCCCGGCGCCGGCATTTTCGTTTCTTGCCAGCGAAAACTAGCGCATGCAAACGGTCCCCCGCTGATCATGGGCGTGCCGGATGCGCGCGCGCCACAAATTCTCGAAGAGGTCGAATCCGTGGCGAAAATTTTGCCCGGAGCGGAATTGATCGTGGGTGCGGAAGCCGACGAACGTGCCATGCGGGATAAGGGTTCGCAGAGCCGGTTGATTCACATCGCCACGCACGGCAGTTTTCGGCAGGACAATCCCATGTTCTCAGGGATTCGACTGGGCACCGCTTACTTGAATCTGTACGACTTGTACCAACTCAAGTTGGGAGCCGATTTGGTCACTTTGAGCGGATGCGCAACCGGCCTAAATGTGGTTGCAGCGGGTGATGAGCTGCTGGGATTGATCCGCGGACTGCTCACAGCGGGTGCCAACTCCCTGCTCCTGACGCTGTGGGATGTAAATGACCGCAGCACCAGGGATTTCATGACCTGCTTCTATCGGCGCCTGCAAAGTGGGGCCGCCAAAGCCTTGGCCTTACAAGGCGCGATGCAGGAATTGCGCCTCACCCATCCGCATCCCTATCATTGGGCTCCATTTACGCTCACCGGCAAAATTCACTCCGCTTAACCCGGCAATTTCTACCGCCCCTATATTTTTTCAGCCCCTGGGCACCCTTATTCACAGGTGGTGGAAACACACTTGGCGCGCTTCATCAGTGGGCTGCACCAAGGAATGAATTTTCGGGGGGATGGAATGAAACATTCTTCGTTGGAAAAATGGGCTGATTTTGCCCGAGGCGTGGTTGGACAGGAAGAAAAAAATGCTATGCAGAATCATCTCGAAACCGGCTGCAAGGAATGCGCGAAGGTATTCGGCACATGGAGGCGCATCCACCAGGCGGCGCGGCGCGAAAGCGCTTACAGCCCGCCAGACAGCGTTGTGCGCACCGTCAAGGGTTTGGGCGCCATCCATGGGCTCGGCAAGGTTTCGCGCATGAAGGCCGGCGTGGTCCAACTTCTGTTCGACAGTGCTCGGAGCCCGTTGCCTGCCGGAGTCCGCTCCGGCTCCGAAACTGCGCGGCAATTGCTCTACGGCGTCAATGACTATCGCGTGGACCTTCGCCTGGAGCCTCAGGAAGATTCCGACAAAGTTGCCGTAGTTGGGCAGATCCTTAATTCATCGGATCCGGATAAGCCAATTGGGATCATTCACGTGGTGCTCCGGAAGGGCAAAAAGGTCATTGCGGAATCAGCGACCAACAGTTTCGGAGAATTTCATCTGGAATGCGACTTGGAAAACAGCCTCCACTTGCAGGCCGCCCTCCCGCATGGTCAAGTGGTGCAAATTCCTCTCGTTGAACCAATGGCCGTAGGTCTGGTGGAGTCTCCACAAGATACTGAATTGTCAGGGGTTAGCAAGGTCCTGAAAGGACCAATAAAAAGTACTAGGAAGAAAGTTTAAGGGAACGATGCCAAAACCAGCCGAATGTACCATTGAGGAACACCGGGCGTCCTGGCAAAACTATTACCTGGGAAATCCTTCTGTAGCACGGCCGGCTAGGCGGCAATCAAAAGGAGCAGTATCCAACATGAGGCGCTTAACCTGGATTTTTACATTGGTAATCCTCGGGCTCTGGGGCCAACCGGCAGCAGCCCAAGGACTTCTCGGTGGCGTGCTTGGGGACCTCGGGCAAGTGCTCCACACTGTCTTGGGGCAACCACAGGGTGTAATCGTCCGGACGAACCTGGGTCGCGCGGGCCTTCAGAGCGCCTGTCAGCAGAACGGGTGCACAGTTGTGGGCGCCCTCGACGGCGGCCAGAACTTGGTATTTCTGGTTCAACCCACTCAGCAGGGTCTCCTTCCCGATCTCCTCGCAGCAATCCTCAGACTCGTGGATGGCATTCTGGACGCCGAGCCGGACCAATCCTTGATGATTCCCCCGAACCCTACGAGCACGACGACATCGTACAACCCCCCGAGTGCCTTGTGGGACACAACCGCGGTCAACTACTATGGAACAAACGTCACGCATGGGTACGTGAATCAACCCGCTGCGCAGATTCTTCATCTTTCGCAAGCTCATAGCACATTCAAAGTGAGCGGCTCGGGAATCATTGCAGACATTGACACAGGAGTTGACCCGAATCATCCTGCTCTCAGGAGCGTCCTGCTGCCGGGCTATGACTTCACTCGAAACCTCGTAGGCGGCTCGGAGTTGAGGGACATCTCGACGAGCTCACCTCCGCCATGCTACACGTGCGCCGCCGCGTTCGTGAACCAGCACACCGCCGCGATGGTGGACCAGCATACCGCCGCGATGGTGGATGGCAATGCTTACGCCGCATTTGGCCACGGGACCATGGTGGCCGGCGTGCTCCACTTGGCTGCTCCAACGGCTCGTATTCTGCCGCTGAAAGCGTTTCACGCCAATGGAACCGGAAACCTCTCAGACATTCTCCGCGCCCTTTACTACGCGGTGCAAAACAACGCAAAAGTGATCAACATGAGCTTCGATCTCTCCACCAACTCGACGGAGCTTGTTAACGCAATTAATTACGCTAACGCGCAGAACGTTATTTGCGTCGCCTCCTCCGGAAACGACGGTCAGCAAGAGGTTGTCTATCCAGCGGCCCTGCAACACGTGATGGGTGTTGCCTCAACCAATAACCAGGACCAACGCTCCACCTTCTCGAACTACGGAAATCAGGTCGTGTGGGTAGCGGCTCCGGGCGAAGCCATCGTCACCACGTATCCATTCGGCACTTACGCGGCAGGTTGGGGAACGTCATTCAGCTCGCCATTTGTGGCCGGCACTTCCTCACTGATTCTGAATATGCAGCCTGGAGACAGCCAATCGCAGGCGGCTTGGGCCGTGGCTCACGCCAAATGGATTGGCTCGAACATGGGTAACGGCCGTCTGGACGTTTATTGGTCTTTATGGTCATTGAACCCGATCCAGGCATTACTCGGTGATGACGAATAGTGCCGATCGCTAGACTATCTTCGAGCCCGCATGTAACGGGCGCCTTTGAATGGCCGGATGCGATCAAGACCGGAATAGGGGTGCCCGCGTCCCTGGCAAGCTGCCTGAAACATTCCTTCCAACCGGTATCCTCGTCTGACTTCCGGATCAAACAAGTCGAGGAACAACTCGTCGCACTGCGGACATCACTTATTTGCGCGTTCAACCAACTCCTGGACCTCAAGGACCTCAATACCGGCGTACACAGCACGCGCCTGGCAGAGTGGGCACTGCACGTGGGAGGAGAACTTGGGCTGAGCGAGAGCGACCAGGCGGACCTGGAGGTCGCCGCGCTGCTCCATGACATTGGCAAAGTGGGAATTCCTGACGCCATCCTCAATAAGCCCGGCAAGTTGTCGCCTGAAGAGTATGCGTTGATGAAAAAACATCCCGAATATGGTTGGGCTGTTCTACGCCAAGTTCCGGGGATGGAGCGCGCCAGTCTGCTGATTTTGCACCATCACGAAAGTTTCGACGGAGCGGGCTATCCCGGCGGCCTCAGCAGCGAGGAAATTCCGGTGGGATCTCGCATCGTCTCCGTGATTGATGCTTTTGACGCCATGGTTTCATCCCGCCCGTATCGCGCTGGATTGCCGTTTGAAGAAGCTGAACGCCGGCTTGTGGCCGCCAGCGGAACGCAGTTCGACCCCGACGTTGTCGGGCACTTCCTGCCACTCGCACGCGCAGAAATAACTGCGGTGTTTGCCGCCGCTGGCACGGCAATCTCGGCCGTCCTCTGAACTCAATTGCAGCGCATTTCGTTGCCGCCTCAGAATTCCCTCTCCTGCACGGCTCGCAAGACGCTCATTTCAAATGAGCCAATTCAACAAGCACAGTACCCCACAAATAATTGTTTTTGGACACTCACGCAAGGATGGCGCGCCCGGGGAGATTCGAACTCCCGACCCTCTGCTTAGAAGGCAGACGCTCTATCCAACTGAGCTACGGGCGCGCTGGATGCCTTGATTCTAAATCATTTCGTAGCTCAAACAACTCCGTCTTGCGGACCCGGACCTCTCGCGCAATGGACAGACGCGCTGACGCCATCACGCGTCAGGGCGCGCTCACGAGTCTGTTTTTCCTGAAACACTTGTAGAGGAATTTGGCGGCGACAGCAATTCCGGCAATCAGTCTGACTTTGCCCGGCTGGCTGGCGGCACAATTCCGTTCATTCGCAAATACTCCACCATCTGCCCGTAATGATCATATGCGTGGGCCACGCCGAACGTGGCCAGGTACAGGCGCGGCGATTTGCTCTTCTCCGGAATCTGCAACATATTTTCAGCAGTCAACGTTGCCGCGGCCTTGTGACCCAGCGCAAGAGAATCCTTCAGGAACTTGATGATCTCGGCTTTGGTCTTCAAGCCCGCAGGACCGTTCCCGTCCTTAATGTCTTCCGGAATTTTATCGCCAGTTACGGGCGACCAAATAAAGTAATTGGAAGCGGCGATATGCTTCACCTGCCCCGCAAACGAGCGCACACCCTTATATTCGTCGCCTGGAATTGGCAGGCTCTCAGGAGTGAAGTTGAATTTATCTTCCGGCATGGCTTCCGCGGCTTCCACAACCAGCTTTTCGATGCCGCTGATCTCGCGGTCCACCACAGAAGCCACGGTTGGCGGCTGCGGAGACTGTTGCGCCTGCTGCGCCGGACGCGCGCTCGCCGCGCCAGTAAGCAAGGTGACCGCAATCAGCGCAAGCCCAGACCGCTTCAAAGACTGCTTCATCGCAAATTCCTCCTTTGGAATAGCAATCGACTGCGAAAAATACACCGACGCCGGGACACCCCGATCACTTCGCCGCATCCAGCTTCTTGAGTCTCTGCTCCACGCCGCGACGAAGCTCACCGCGGAACTGCTCGGTATCAG
>Ga0210408_10004138_pt1 | contig 13041 bp, 11 predicted proteins | sample IncBWH4MmetaG_FD_155471 | JGI IMG/M metagenome (GOLD analysis project Ga0210408, IMG submission 155471) | Forest soil microbial communities from Barre Woods Harvard Forest LTER site, Petersham, Massachusetts, United States - Inc-BW-H-4-M | ecosystem: Environmental > Terrestrial > Soil >...
AATCTGGGAACCATCGAAGTGTGCCGCCGCTATTCCATCGCGGTGATTCCCGGGGCGCTTACTCCCACGGAGATCGTTACTGCATGGGAGGCAGGAGCCGACATCGTGAAAGTGTTCCCGTGCGGTTCGCTAGGCGGACCAAAATACTTAGCCGCCTTGAAAGGCCCACTGCCGCAGATCGAACTGATTCCGACCGGTGGAGTTTCTCTATCGAACGCTGCAGATTTTCTGGCAGCCGGTGCTTGCGCGCTGGGCGCGGGCAGCGATCTTGTCGATAGTTCTGCCTTGGCTAAAGGCAATCTTGACGTCATCACTGAAAACACCAGAAAGTATGTCGCTGTCGTCCAGCAGGCGCGCTCAAAAACTTAGGACAATGCGGCGAGTACCCTCACGATTCAGCAAGACTCGGATATAGGTAAACATCAGAAGAGGCCTTCAGCGCCGTTGATCTCCAACGAAGCAGCGCCCTGAAAAGGAATGGAGAGTTTCTGGTGCTCGGCATCATAGTGGTATTCACCGGCACGCAAGATTGAGTGATTTCTTCGTACTTCGGTCACCTTCCTGCAGTAGACTTCGACCGAGCCGTTCACGCCCAAGTCATCAAGGGTGATTGCGAGCCCGCCGTCTTTCGGCGTCGCTTTTATGATCCGCGTCGCGTTGCCGGTAAAATAACGAAACTCGCTTTCTTTGTCCCGGGCTGGAAAGATCTCAATTCTTAACACGGGCTTCCAGTTTGAATCCCAGTTATTGTTGAGCTTGACGATATCTCCCCTGGGAATAATCGCACCTTCACGGACGAACAGCGGAAGTTGATCGAGAGCAGCAGTGGCGGTAATCGTGCTTCGTCCGTCATGGACGGTGCGTTTGTCGTTGTAATCGATCCAACGTCCTGCGGGCAGGTACACTTTGCGATCTTTTGCGGCGGCAGTTGCAACAGGAGCCACCAGAATGTCAGCCCCGTAGAGGTACTCGTCCCATAAGTCGCTGAATCTGTCGTCGTCCGGATAGGCGAGCACAAGCGCCCGCATGATTGGCATCCCCGTGCGAGTCGATTCGTACATATAGGATCTTGTATAGGGAATCAAATCGTGATGTATTCTTGTGAACGTTTGCGCGATGCGTATCAATTCGTCATCGTAGTCGTACCAGACGGTTCGCTTCGGTCCTAAAATTACTTCCATCATCGGGCTGAAAGAGCTGAACTCCAGCCACCGCGCAAGCAGCTCTTTCGTGTTGTGGCTGGGAGCGAAGTATCCGCCCGTATCCGATCCCCACATGGGGAAATTGATCAGCCCGGCTCTCAGTCCATTCTTGATTGAGGTTTGCAGCCCTCCGAACGTTGGCCACGAGTCCCCATTCCACACCGCGGTAAATTTGCGCGATAGATCATTCACATTGCGAGTGAAGATGAAGTAATCATTGCCGTATGCCGCGCTCAGTCCCTCCGCAGAGAGCTTCGGGAAGAGGACAGCGAACTGATTCTGAACTGCATCCGGCATTTCATTCTCTTCGCCCCGATCGATCTTGTATCCCCTCACGCCGAGGCGGACTATTCGTTGAGCTTTTCTTTCCACCAGTCATAGACCTCTGGTCGGCTGATGTCGGCGGCCGGCCATTTGGCCGGAAAAAGATAGTGTTTGTCGGATCCCTCTTGAAACATCTTTCCCGAACATCGATTCGCACTCCACAAGAGCAGCTTCATCCCGCGATCGTTCAGTTCACGGATCATCTTCGGAGGATCGGGAAACGATGAGTCGAAATCCATTCCTCCCCATCCCAGTTCTCCAGAGCCAAAGGGACGATCGAGCCAGATCGCACCAGCAGGTATCTTCAATTTGCGCAGACGATCTGCATCATCGATGACTTTTTCCTGAGCATTTTGTGCGTCGCGAAGGTCATCGTGTTCGTCGTCCCGCCACCAGATCGTGCCGAATGCCCAGGGGGGAGGCATGAAGGCTGGGCCTGCCATTTCGTTGTAACGCCTTAAAACGTCTGCGTAAGTCGGGCCGTAGATGATGTCGTACTTCAGTTCCGAGTCCTCGAAGGAAAATGATGTTTTGCCCGCCTGTGCAATTGAGAAGTGGCCTTGCGCCAGGGTTTGCACATAGATCCCGTAGCGGTGCGACGTTACGTAGAACGGAGCTCTGGCGCTGGAATGATGCACGTAAGGGGTCGCATTGTCGAGGCCGAGAAAATTGGCATCCGCCCCCCGATTGTCGATATGCCCACCATACGGATACTCCCAAATTCCGTAATAGTGTTCGCCTTCATCATTGAATGTCTCCGAGATCTCGGTCGGCAGACTGGGATCATAGGTGATGTGCACTTCGAGCACTTCCGGTTTCACGAACGTAAACACAATATGCGCCCGGTTTTTTCTGCCGTTCGGTAAATGGTCCCGCCCGGACGTTTCCAGGCGCAGATCACCTTCGATTTTGTCCCCGCTCTTTAGAAACTTCGCGCCTTCGGCAATCGGGTAAAACTCAGCACCGTGAGACAATCCGGTGAAATCCAGAGCGACGAGAGTTTCTCCACTCGATCTTTCAATCACGCGATAGGAATAGGGAGTCGCCGAAATCTCCAGACGCAACGAAGACGATTCAAGGGTTTCGTCTGCCCAGCAACTGGTACATGCACAGAGCAGCGTGATCCAGGTCAGGACTCTGAGGCTTTCTCGCAACGCAATTTTCGTCATAGGAGTTCAAGAGCGACAGCGGCAGGGACGGGTACAACATCAGAATTCAACTTTTACTCACAAGAGCGGAGTTTCTTGGTAAAGTGACGCTCCAAGCGGGGAAACAATAGGAACGATCGAATTCAGAGTCAAACAGAAAATCTTAAACGTATTTTTCAGAACGATTAAAGGGCCTTCCGCCGTCTTTTGCATGTAGGATTTCCTGCCGCGATTCACTTTGTTGAGATACGAGACGATGGATATTCATCAACTGGAACTTTTCCTCGCGGTAATGGACGCTTCCAGCATGACTCGAGCCGCCGAAAAATTCTACCTATCACCTGCCGCCGTGAGCTTTCAAATGCACAACCTGGCACGGGAGCTCAACAGTGAGCTCTTTGTGCGCAAGGGAAAGAGAGTAACTCCAACGCGTGCGGCGGTGCGCTTGGCCGAGCATGCCAAGACAATTTTAAAATTGACGGGCCAAATCAAGCAGGAATTTGACGACGACCCCAGCAAGGACACACGTCCTTTTCATTTCGCGACGGGGGTAACGACGTTGATTTATCAGCTCGGAAGGCCTCTACGGCAATTGCGAAAACAATATCCCGCGGCGGATATTCGCGTGACGGTGGGTGTCACGGAAGAGATTGTCGCGGGATTGCATGAGCGGCGCTTTGATCTTGGTCTGATCTCACTTCCGGTTGCTTCCGACGGTCTCAAGATCTTGCCGTTGTTCGATGAAGAACTCCTCCTGTTGCGCCCATCTCCCAGACCTCTAAGCGGTGGACCGAAAGATTCGGTTCGTCCGGAAGAGTTGGCCTCCGCCCCGTTCCTTCTTTACCCAAGGCGAAGCAATGTGCGGCTGGTGATCGATCAATTCTTCGGGAAGATTGGGGTCGTACCGCACGTGGTGATGGAACCTTTCGACACGGAAACCATCAAGAGCCTGGTTGAATCCGGCTTCGGCTACTCCATCCTGCCGGAACACGCCCTTCAGGAACGTGCTCGTTTCTTTCGTACTTCTCGCATCGATGGCCACAGCCTCAAAAGAACTCTCGCACTCGCATCGGTCGAGACTGAGTATCCACGTAGACTGACGGATTCGATGGCTTGTTACTTAGCGGGACTCCTCACCAGCTAACCTCGATTCAGCAAGGTGTTTTCCTCGCGATGTAGGACTTGCTGGTGCGTTCTTTCGCGGGATTCGTACGCGCTGATTGCAGCCATGTCGCGAGGTCCCGCCGCCTCTCCGTCACACTCACAAGCCTTATTTAAAAGAATCCTTCAGGATTTCTTGTTTGACTTTCCGTCGGCACTAAGTCATTTTCCCTCGCCGTGTCCATCTATGAAACGAGTTCGGGCTATCGCGAAATCTGATGGGGAAGGTGCGGAAGTTCCTGCAGTTCCGATATGCAGAACCCGCAACAGTGGCTCGGGTCGGAAAGCTTGTCGTGCCCACCTCTTGGCGCCGTTCCGAAATCAACCGAGGAGACCAGACATGACGCGTAACGCAACGATTTTCCTTCTTGTGCTTTTGTTGTCGCCGACATCATCCTTTGCACAAGGGTTGGGAAGTATCGTCGGAACGGTTTCTGACCCATCCGGTGCAGCCATTGGATCTGCCAAGGTCACAGCGACGCAGGCGGCCACAAGCTTTTCGCGTGTCGCCATCTCCAACACGGATGGCTCGTTCGTTCTGGCTTCCCTCAATCCAGCCACATATGTATTGAGCATTGAAGCTCCGGGGTTTCGCCTCGAAAAGCAAACAGTGACGTTGCTCGCCGACCAGTCACTTACTCTGAATGTGAAAATGCAACTGGGAACGGCCAGTCAAGTCGTCGAAGTGCAAAGCAACAGTCTGCAAGTCGACACATCTACGTCAACACTCAGTCAGGTCATTGAACAACAACGTATTTCCGAGTTGCCGATGAATGGGCGCAATGCTGCCACGCTCACCTTGCTGGTGGCCGGAACGGTGAATTCTCCAAACGGGGGCGCAGACCAGGGTGCGACAAAGACCTTTCCCGGGGCTGTGACATTCTCCGCGAATGGCGCTCGACAGAATTCAATCAGCTACCAATTGGACGGTGGCAATTACGTCGACGAATACACGAATGTAAACCAGCCCTTTCCGTTCCCAGACGCGCTCCAGGAATTCAGTGTTCAGACCAGCAACTACAGCGCCGAATATGGAGAGAATGCCGGAGGCATAGTTAACGTAGTCACCAAGTCGGGCACCAATAACTTCCACGGCAACGCGTTCGAATTCGTACGAAATCCCGTGTTCAACGCTCAGAACTACTTCGCGACGCCAACGACACCGGACCAGATCAAGCGGAACCAGTTCGGCGGAACCCTCGGAGGACCGATCATCCGCAACCGAACGTTCTTCTTCGGAGGCTATCAACGCACATTATTTCGCAACGTGGTACTCGGAAGTTCAAAGGTCGTAGGACGAACTGATATCGCGAACTTCCTTGCTACAGGGCCCTTTGGGACTCCAGGCGCTATCGATCCCGCTGTCGCCACTATGATTGGTGTGGTGCCCGGTTGTAATGTAGTGGGCTGCGGAACCGCCTACGCGCCCAACGCAGGGCAGCTCGATCCGAATGCGAAGTTTGATCTCGCAGGACCAGTTCCAAGTGGATCCAATCCGACAGTCCCGTTTTCCAAGCCTGACCACGAAAATTTCGACGCCGCGGTGGGAAGAGTGGATCATTCCATCGGGCCAAACGACCGTATCACGGGCCGCTATGAGTACGACCGATTCAGCAAGGCCGCAGTGTTCAATCCTTTCCAGCTCGTTTCATACACCGACGCCACGTTTGCGATCACAGCGCAAAATGCGCTACTTCATGAAACACACGTCTTTTCGCCGCGGCTGTTTAACGATTTTCGTTTTGGCTGCTCGCGCGAAGTATCTCACCGCGGACCTTCGCCCACCGCGACGAATACCAGTGCGTTTGGCGCGACGCTGCCATTCGCCCCCAAACCAAGCGCCATTCAACAGATCGGAGTACAAGGGGGATTTACTTTCGGTGACAATCCAACTGGCTTCTTTACACGAAACAACTTTACTTGGAGCGATGACATCGGCTGGGAAAAAGGAAAGCACGACTTGCATTTCGGCGCGAGCGTCGAAAGGAGCCGCATCGATCTGAATAATCAGTTCAACCAGCCCGGAATCTTTGGGTTTGGTACGCAGGACAGTTATCTCTTCGGCGGAACGGCCTTCCCAACATATGAGCTGTTTCTAGCCGGCATTCTTTCCGATGGCAGCAGCGCGGGAAATGGTTATGCGTTACAACAGGGGGCGGGCGAATTCAAACATAACCGGAACACATTCTCGGGCTTCTATGCCCAAGACAACTATCGAGTCATGCAACGCCTGACGCTAAACCTGGGACTTCGTTACGAACCTGCCTTAGCGTGGCGCGACGTAGGGGATCGCTGGTCGCAAGTAAACTTCGCCGCGATGGCTTCAAACACCGTTTCGCGAGTCTACCCGAATGCACCTCCGGGCATTTTCTTTTCGGAGGCGAACGGCATCAGCGATCCCGGAATGCCCAAGAATGCCCTCAACGCTAATCTGAAGGGTTTTGCACCGCGGCTTGGCTTCGCCTATGACGTGCATGGAAACGGCACCCTGAGCGTCCGCGGAGGGGCGGGAATCTTCTACGACTCGCGTGTTATGGGCATGCTCAGCAATCGCTTTGTCGATGAATGGCCGTTCAGTCCGCAGTTCATTCTCTCTACGAGCAGCAACAGCGCCCCAACTGCTTCCTCCAGTCCAGGATTTTTTAGCGACCCACTATGTGCTCAACCTGCCACCCAAGCAGCTCTTCACTGTAACGGGCTGCAGTCCGCTTCGTATCCGGTCTTCCCAAGCCCGTTCCCGGCGCCCACCGCATTTCCCTATTCACCGACGTTCAACGAGATCGCGCTGTCGTACGATCCGACTGGAGCCTACAAGGTTCCAACGACTTACGAATGGAATTTGACGTTTGAATTACAGCTTCCGGGAAGCTCGGTCGGGCGACTCTCTTACGTTGGTTCGCGAAGCATCCACATTCTTGAAACACAGAATTACAACTCCGCCCCCTGTTGCACAACTACAGGAAAGGCAGGCATTGGGGTCGCGAATTCTCTGGTGAACAGTGCAAGTGGTGGAAAGTTTGCCACGAACACTTTTTCGACCGTACAGGCAGATATCACCGACATCAACTCGATCTACCACTCGCTGCAGGCGTCCTTCGAAAAGCGGATGACGCACAACCTCACAGTCCTAGCTAACTACACGTTTTCGAAGAGCCTCGACGATCTTCCGTTCGGGGAAGGTGTCTCCGGCTTTGATAACGGATATTCCGCCTTACCATTGAGCGATCCCAACCGCCATCGATTTGACTACGGTCCTTCCGGATTCGATCACACCCACGTATTCACCGGGTCCTACGTATGGCAGAGCCCGCAACTACAGAACGCGAATTCCTTTGTCCGCCATGTACTTGGCGATTACGAACTCAGCGGAATCGTCTCTGCCGAGACCGGCCGCCCCATAACCGTCCTGCAGGGGACCGAAGTTTCCGGCACCGGAATCGGCAACGATCGTGGCACTCTCATCGCCGGGGCAGACCCCTACAGCATCGCCTCTTGCAATGGGGTCGCCGCAAAATGCGTAAGCTGGATGACACCGCAAGCTTTTCAGCCTACCAAGGTTCCGGATCCGTCGAACCCCGGCAAGACGAAGAACAATCCAGCCATTTTCGGGACGTTCGGGAACATCGGAAAAAATCCATTTCGTTTGCCGAGTACTTCAGGGTGGGATGTTCAGGTATCGAAATACATCAATTTCAGCGAGCGCTGGAAATTGCAGTTGCGCGCTGAGTATTTCAACGTTTTGAATCATCCGAATTTTGCGCCTGAAACGATCAGCACAGGGGCGGTGAATGGCACCGATCAAATCAGCGCATTCGACAAGCTGAACGGAAATTCTGCGTTCGGAACTTTCCGCGCGGGTCAGGTTGGGGATCCTCGGATTGCTCAGTTCGCGGTGAAGCTAACGTTCTGAGACATAGAGGCGCCTTCGTCTTGTTGCGGGCACCGTTCGCCCGGGTCCGCCAGGGCAAGTAATCGTCGAATCCGAAACATCTCGAGGCAGGCGATGTGGTAGAACTCGGATTCGAGGGACTGGGTGAGTCACGGCACGAGGTGAAGGCCGGGCCCGCCTAATCGAACTTCGGATTTCTTTTTCGTCAAGCTTGACGGTTCGCGATGCGCGTTGATGCTCATCAGCATTTTTGGGTTTACAACACGGCCGAATACGACTGGATCACCGACTCGATGGGTATTCTTCGCCGTAACTTTCTGCCCGAAGATCTCCGCCCCGAGCTAGATCGTAATGAGTTCCATGGATCGATTGCAGTTCAAACCCGGCAAACGCTTGAAGAAACGCGTTGGCTCCTGGAGCTGGCGGAGCATTCTCCCTGGATCTTAGGCGTCGTGGGTTGGATAGACTTGTGTTCGAAAGACGTCCATTCTCAACTGGAGGCTATCGCTTGTCACCCAAAGCTAGTTGGGATTCGCCACATAGTTCAGTCCGAACCCGAAGACCGTTTCCTTTTGCGATCCGACTTCCGTCGCGGAATATCGGTGCTGCAGGAGTTTGATCTTGCCTATGACATCCTTATCAGAGCAAAGCATCTAGCGGTAGCTGCGGAGTTTGTGGAGCAATTTCCACACCAGCGCTTCGTTCTCGATCATCTGGCCAAGCCAGCGATTAGCGACGGCGAAATTGAGAACTGGGCACTCGGAATTCGCCGACTGGCCTCGTTTCCAAACATTTTCTGCAAGCTTTCGGGCTTGGTCACTGAGGCCGACTGGCGGAATTGGAAACCAGAGCAAATCATCCCGTATCTGGATGTTGCTTTCGAATGTTTCGGTTCCAATCGCCTGATGATCGGCTCCGATTGGCCGGTCTGTTTAGTCGCAGCATCGTACGCAGGTGCGACTGACGCTATAAAAAGCTACGTTGAGCGCCATATCCCGGCGGCGCGAGATGCGGTGCTGGGCCGAAACGCGGAGGCCTTTTATCGGCTCTCGTCATAGGGAAAAATTGAATCTACTTCCTCCCTCCATGAGCCCGGGTCCGTGAAACAATGGTGAACGTTTACAATGTCGGCGAATCGCGGTGCATCGTTCCGTGAGTCTGTGATGAACTCAGGAGGTATTTTCTCTGACACCAGACAGCAAGCCCGCAGGAAGATTCTCGCTCAACGGCAAAACGGCTGTGATCACAGGGGCCGGCAGCGGCATTGGCCAGGCGATCGCCGTGACTTTTGCGAGCCATGGGGCAACGGTTCGCATTCTCGACGTTAGCAAGGAAGCTGGCGCTGCAACGTGCCGGAAGATTGTCGAAACCGGGGGCACGGCGTCCGCTCATCTTTGTGATGTGACGGATCGAGGCCAGGTGGAGACGACATTCGCAGGTTTTTTTCGCCCAGAACGCGTTCATATTCTCGTAAACAACGCAGGCATCTCACATATCGGCACCGTAGAAAGCACTACGGAAGAAGATTTCGATCGGTTGATTCACGTAAACGTGAAGGGCTTCTACAACTGCACGCGGGCCGTTGTGACGCACATGCGAGAGAAGGGCGGCGGCGTGATTCTCAACATGGCATCGATTGCAGCGTCTTCGGGGCTTGCTGATCGTTTCGCGTACTCGACCACGAAGGGTGCGGTCGTAGCCATGACGTACTCGGTAGCCCGCGACTATCTTGTCCACAATATCCGGTGCAATTGCATCTCGCCGGCAAGGGTACACACGCCGTTCGTCGACGGCTATTTGAAGGACAACTATCCCGGTCGCGAGAAAGAAATGTTCGAAACGCTTTCGAAGTCACAGCCGATTGGACGGATGGCGGAGCCCACAGAGGTCGCTTCCCTGGCATTGTTCTTGTGTTCCGACGAAGCGTCCTTCATCACCGGCGTGGATTACCCGCTCGACGGTGGTTTCTTTAATCTGCGAGGATGATTCGTGGACCTGCAACTGAAGGACAAAGTGGTGGTTGTGACCGGTGGCGCTAAGGGGATCGGCGCCGCCATCGTTCGCACCTGTGCCGACGAAGGCGCCGTTCCCGTGATCGTGGATCGCGACAGCGAAAGTGGGGACCAACTCAAGGACGAACTCAGGAAAAGAGGCATTCGCTCCGAATTGATAACCGTTGATCTGACGACTGCGGACAACTGCGCGAAATCCATCGAAGTTGTATTGAAAATGTTCGGTCGACTCGACGCGCTGGTAAACAACGCTGGGCAAAATGACAAGGTGGGTCTGGAACAAGGAAGCCCTGCAGACTACCTCGCATCTCTCAATCGCAATCTGATCCACTACTACAGCATGGCGCACTACGCCCTTCCGCTCCTTAAGCGTTCCCGCGGATCCATCGTCAATATCGGGTCCAAAACCGCTGTGACCGGGCAGGGTAACACTTCAGGGTACGCATCGTCGAAGGGCGCCGTCATGGCCCTGACTCGCGAATGGGCCACAGAACTATTGCCCTCGGGAATCCGGGTCAACACTGTGATTCCCGCTGAGGTAATGACGCCTCTTTATCGAAACTGGCTCGATAGCTTCCCGAAACCCGCAGAGAAACTGCAGCATATTCTTTCCAAAATTCCGCTTGAAAAGCGCATGACCACCGCGGAGGAAATTGCTTCGACGGTAGTCTTCCTGCTTTCCGCCAAAGCCAGTCACACTACTGGTCAACATTTGTTCGTGGATGGTGGATATGTGCACTTGGATCGCGCATTGACCTAGGATCGGAATGACATCCCAATGAGCCCATCCGCACCACTGACGGAACGCCGTTACGTCGCGCCCCTAGTGCTGGTAACCAGCCTGTTTTTCTTGTGGGCAATTGGTGTCAATCTCAACGACATTTTGATTCAGCACATGAAGAAGGCTTTCGGCCTGACGGATTTTCAGTCGTCGCTGATCCAATCGGCATTTTTCGGCGGCTACTTCCTTGCCGCGTTGCCAGCTGGATGGTTGATCGAGCGACTGGGATACAAGCGCGGTATCCTTGCCGGATTGCTGATATGCAGCACGGGCGCATTTCTCTTTGTTCCCGCTGCCTCGGTCCGGATTTATGGATTCTTTCTCTTCGCGCTATTCATCATGGCTTGCGGGCAGTCGGTCCTTGAAGTCGCAGCCAACCCATATGTGACGACGCTTGGACCTCCGGAGAGCTCAGAACGCCGTTTGAATCTTGCCCAGTCGTTTAACGCTGCCGGAGCTGTACTGATTGCGCTTCTCGGTTCAAGATTCATTCTCTCTGGAATTGAGCACACGTCGGCCGAGCTGGCGGCGATGTCTCCCGAGCAACTCGTGAGATATCGCATCTCCGAAGCGAACATGGTCAAGGCCCCCTACCTCGTCATCACTGGGGTTTTCTTGTTCGTTGCCGCGCTCATCTTTCTTACGAAATTGCCAGAGATCCGTGAGGCCAACAGTGAGGTAGACGAGACGAATGCGACGCTGCGCGGCACGCTCGCATTTCCCCATCTGATAAAAGGAGTGTTCGCCCAGTTTGTCTATGTCGGTGCGCAGGTGGGGGTGGCCAGCTTCATCATCCGATTCTCCGAGTTCGCGCTGCCAGGAACTCATGAAAAAATGGCAGCCCATTACCTTCAGTCACATCTGGCAGGTTTCATGATCGGACGTTTCACTGGCTCCGCAATTATGCGGAGGGTCGCGGCAGCTAGGCTGCTTAGCCTCTTTGCCGCTGGCTCGCTGCTCTGCTTGCTTATCGTCATGCTGGGATCAGGGCTCCCAACTGTTTGGGCAATTGTTCTGCTCGGTTTTTTTCACTCCATTATGTTCCCGACAATTTTCGCGTTAAGCCTGAAGAACCTTGGCCCATATACGAAGCTTGGATCGTCGCTTCTTGTCATGTCGATCATTGGAGGAGCGGTCTGCCCGGCGGTAATGGGCCGGATCTCCGATGCATGGGACATCCAACATGCGTTTATCGTTCCTCTCGCATGTCACGCCTATGTGTTGTATTTCGCGTCGCGTGGTTATCGCCCCTCAATCATGAGCACCGGCGCTCCAATCAGCTTGCCTGCTGGGGAGGTCCAATGAAGCGGCGGTTTTGCCTCTCTCTCGACCTGAAAGATGACCCGAATCTGATCGCCGAATACAAACGCTACCACGAAAATGTCTGGCCAGAAATCATCGAGAGCATCAAAGAGTCTGGCGTCGACGATATGGAGATTTATCTGCTCGGCACACGCATGTTCATGATTATGGAGGTTAACTCTCATTTTTCGTTCGAGGCAAAAGCCGAGGCTGATCAAGCCAACCCGAAGGTACAAGAATGGGAAGAACTCATGTCGACGTTTCAGAAGCGTCTTCCGCGAACTGAAGACAGTGAAAAGTGGTTGCTGATGGAGAGGATCTTCAAGCTGAAGGACATTGCGAGTTAAAGCCCATTTAACAAGTGACCTGACGCAAAACAAAGCGAGTCGCTGCGTGGCTGTCTCCGGGCGGAAGCAGCCCAGTTTCACGTGTCCAAACCAGGTGGTAACCGTCGAGTTCGTCATCGCCTTTTCGGAGCCTCAAGAAATGCTAAGAGAAGCGATCAGTGCTCCGGGATATGTCTTAGTCGCAAGCTACAACAGCCCGTTCTTCATCTTCTAAGGAATCCTTTGACTGTCCGGCTGGACCCAAATCACGCCTGTGTCTGGCAATTTTTAGGCGTGTGAGTTCTTTCTGCCGCCACACTCACTTTCTCAGTGCTGAATTCGGGAAATTTCCGGATGTCGGCAGAGATTACTTCCGGGTTGCCGCTAGCCTTGATCGGAAACGCCTCGGGGCACAATTTTAGGGCGGAGCAGAATCTCGGTCCGAGGCGTTTTCGATAAGGAGGTTAGAAGGAAGCCGCTGGCGTTTGCGGCGGACGCGTCGTGCTATGGGATTTGAATCGACTTTGGTTTGGAAGTTGTTGCATGGACAGGAGTTGCGTGAGGAGCCTGTTATTGATGCTCATCGATATACTGCTGGCGTCCCAATCCATGTTCACATCATCGTAACGCGCCACGGTCAGTTCTTCAAGACTCCACCGGTGTCTCAGGCTTGTAGACGCGAAGCGTCCGCCGCGCCAGGGGCTTCGTTCTTGCCTGTCACTCACTCACAATTAGCCGCCGGGATCAACCGGAGTTGCTAGAATTGCGCCTTCCCAATGGAGTTTCAGAGTCGGAGTTCATGGTACCTGCCAATCCAGGGCATAGATCTCTTGGCTGCTGGTATCGCGTACGAGCAGGAACGAATCGTCCGGGGCCAGACCAGTCCACGATGCGAA
>Ga0210408_10004142_pt1 | contig 13039 bp, 12 predicted proteins | sample IncBWH4MmetaG_FD_155471 | JGI IMG/M metagenome (GOLD analysis project Ga0210408, IMG submission 155471) | Forest soil microbial communities from Barre Woods Harvard Forest LTER site, Petersham, Massachusetts, United States - Inc-BW-H-4-M | ecosystem: Environmental > Terrestrial > Soil >...
GACCGACGGTTCCACTTCCTGGGGCATGATTGCACTTCCTCCACTAAGGTCAGCCGGCACGGATCTGGATTTTCTTCGGCCGGTCTGCTTCCAGCCGCTGAAGCTCGATTTCCAGGATGCCGTTGTTGAATTGCGCCTGGACTTTGTCGGAGTCGACCCGGAACGGCAGCTGGACGGTACGCGAGAAGCTGCCGTGAGTGCGCTCGCGCCGTTGCCAATTGACGTCTTGCTCCTGCTTGGGGCGCCTTGCCCTCTCCAGGGTCAGCACGTCTTCCTGCAGGTTGATCGTGACGTCGCCCTGAGTCACCCCCGGTAGCTCACTGGTCACACCACGCTGTTCTCGCCGAGCCAGATATTGATCGGCGGAAAGTCGCGGGTCGTTGGGGTAAACCCGGAGAACAGCCGGTTCATCGCTTTGCATTCGGCGAAGTTCGACAAAGGGGTCGAAGCCCAACCGAGGGAATTCCGAAAGTGCCATGGCTCTTAACTTCCTTGCATGTTCATACGAGTGTGGCCGCAGATTCCGGCCAGCTCGGCGCGCAGGGACAAGGTGGGCTCATGCTGTCGCCCATGGCGATCGTCGCAGACGATCGCTCGTCCCGCAGAGCGGGGAGGAGTAACGATCACATCCTCGCTACGGAGCGACATGACCGCGGCCGGGCAATCCATGGTCCGACCATCATTCCCTGCCGAGATCCGACAAGCGGGATCCGGCACGCCTTCGATCTAGTCATCCCACGGCGCCGTTCAAGCGGTAGACTGACGGAGGATGTCAAAGATAATCAATTTATCTAACGAAAACAGTCTTATAGGACTTATAAACCAACCCTTGAACGACGTCGGTGGGGAACTGGATAGCGGATTACAGGGCGCGGCCCGATGACCGGCCCGGAACTTCCGAATGACCTATCCGTTGAGTCTGTGCCTTAACCGTGGGGATCGTCGGGAAATGCGAATTGCACAAGTTGCGCCACTGTACGAGAGCTGCCCGCCGCAGCTTTATGGCGGCACCGAGCGGGTTGTTTCGTACTTGACCGAAGAACTGGTCCGACAGGGACACGAGGTTACCTTGTTCGCTAGTGGCGACTCGCAGACCAGAGCAACGCTGCAGGCCCCTTGCGCGCGAGCTTTACGTCTCGATACCCAATGCAAAGATCCGCTACCCTATCACTTTATATTGCTGTATCGCCTGGCGCGAGCTGCTGATGCATTCGACATTATCCATTTCCACACCGACTACCTCCACTTTCCGCTGTTTGCGCAGAACTGGGGCAAGACGCTAACGACGCTGCACGGCCGGCTCGACCTGCCGGACCTTCCACCGATATTGCGCGAGTTCGCGATGATGCCGCTCGTGTCGATCTCGAATGCGCAGCGCTTGCCGATGCCGTGGGCCAACTGGTACAGCACCGTTTACCACGGATTGCCGTCGAGCCTGTATGCTGGCGGGTGCGGGGACGGCGGCTATCTCGCCTTCATTGGCCGCATCTGCCCGGAGAAGCGACCCGATTGGGCGATCGAGATTGCGCGCCGCACCGGGCTGCCGCTGGCAATCGCGGCGAAGGTCGACAAGGCCGATCGGACTTATTACAAGAACAGGATCAAGCCGCTGCTAAAGGATCCGCTGGTCGAGTTCATCGGTGAGATTGGCGATATCGAAAAGGGAGCATTCCTGGGCGATGCGCTGGCGCTGTTGTTTCCAATAGATTGGCCGGAGCCGTTCGGCCTTGCGCTGATAGAAGCGATGGCCAACGGTACCCCGGTAATCGCTTTTGGGCGGGGCTCGGTGCCCGAGATCATCGACGACGGCGTTACGGGCGTGATCGTCGACAGCGTTGACGAGGCAGTCGCAGCTGTGCCGCACGCCAAGGCGCTCGATCGGGGGGCGATCCGCCAACGCTTTGAGGAACGCTTTTCGGTCGAGCGAATGGCGCACGACTATCTGGCGCTCTACGATACGGTGCTTCGCCGCGGCACCGTAGATGCGGTCTTGAACTCTGCGGCTGTGGCTCAGGCGGCTGCGAACGCTGCCTGAGCTGCCAATTGATACCGGTCTGACCGAGCCGGTTGTTGCGCGGGCCGGCGACGGCGAGGCGATTCCGTTCCAGACCGAATCGCCGTTCTACATCGAATCGAACGTCTCCTTTCAAGAGCGGCGACTGCGCACGCTGAAGCACGGCTATACCTTCGCGGTGTTCGATCGTCGCGGCGATATCATCGCTGCCACTGGCGGCTCTGACGGGATTTACCACCGCGACACGCGCTATTTGTCGCGTCTCGTGCTCCGTCTCAATAATGCTCCGCTGTTGCTCCTGAGTTCGAATGTGCAGGAGGACAATGCGGTATTGAGAGTGGATCTAGCCAATCCCAACATGCCCTCCCGCCGCTTGCGCGGAGAGCTACTGCATGTGAACCGCCTAAAGTTCATCTGGAATGCTGCATATTACGAACGAATACTAATCCGTAATTTCGATGTCCGGGAGCACGAGTTGACTTTTGGCATCGAGTTTGGCGCCGATTTCGCCGATCTCTTCGAGGTACGCGGGCGGCAGCGGGCACGCCGCGGTCAGGTGTCGGCCGAACGCCGGTCGGATTCATCGATCGCCCTGCGATACCTCGGTCTCGATGGAGTGGAGCGCGTCACCAGCCTTGCTTTCGAGCCGGCGCCGAACCGTCTCGATGACGCGATGGCGCTTTTCGAGCTCTCGCTCAAGCCAGGGCAAGGAGCGCGGCTCGTGTTGCGCATCGCTTGTGATCTACGGAGTCAAGGCGATACCGTCGCCCGAAGTTTCTATACTTCGCTGCGCGCCGCGCGCCGCGCGCTCAGAGATTCGAGTGGGCGCGCGGCCAGTCTCGACAGCTCGAATTCGCTGTTCAACGAGATGGCACGCCGCTCGGTCGCGGATCTCTATATGCTTATCACCCAGACCGAGCACGGTCCCTACCCGTTTGCCGGGATACCCTGGTTCAGCACCCCATTTGGACGCGACGGTCTTTTGACCGCGCTATTCACCTTGTGGATCGATCCGGCGATCGCGCGAGGGGTGCTCCGGTTCCTCAGCGCGACCCAGGCATCGGAGGTTGATCCAGAACGGGACGCGGAACCCGGCAAGATCTTGCATGAAATGCGCGACGGCGAGATGGCGCGACTGGGCGAGGTTCCGTTTGCCCGTTACTACGGCAGCGTCGATGCAACACCTTTGTTTGTTCTGGTGACCGGCGAATACTTCAGGCGCACAGGCGACCTCGAGACTATGCGGACACTGTGGCCGCATGTACAGGCGGCGTTGCATTGGATCGATACCTATGGCGATCCGGACGGCGATGGCTTTGTCGAGTACCACCGCAAGAACGTTAGCGGCTTGGTAAATCAAGGCTGGAAGGATTCACACGACGCGATCTTCCACGATGACGGCCGGATGGCAGAGGGTCCGATCGCGTTGTGCGAGGTCCAGGCCTACGTCTATGGGGCGAAGCGGCATGCCGCCGCGATGGCTTCGGCGCTGGGTGACGTGCCCGCTAGCACCGCGCTTTCGCAGCAGGCCGCAGCGTTACGAGAAAAGTTCGAGGCGGCGTTCTGGTGCGAGGATTTGTCGACCTATGCGCTGGCACTCGATGGGGCCAAGAGGCCATGCCGGGTCGTCGCCTCGAACGCTGGGCATGCGCTGTTGACTGGGATTGCCGATCCCGCGCATGCGCGACGGGTTGGCCAAACCCTCCTCGGTGCGGCTTGTTTTTCCGGATGGGGGGTGCGGACCGCCGGGGTTTCGGCCGCGCGTTATAACCCGATGTCATATCATAACGGCTCGGTTTGGCCACACGACAACGCGCTGATTGCGCTGGGTCTCGCCCGCTATGGGATGAAGGACGGGGTGCTCAAGATCTTCCGAGGACTGTTCGAGGCTGCAAGCTATATGGATTTGCGGCGGCTGCCGGAGCTGTTCTGCGGCTTTCCGTGGCGCAGGCTCAACGCGCCGACGCTCTATCCGGTCGCATGCATACCGCAGGCTTGGGCAAGCGCTGCGGTATTCGCCTTGGTTCAGGCGAGCCTCGGCATCGGATTTGATCGGGGGGCGGGCGAGATCCGCTTTGATCGCCCGGTCCTCCCGGAATTTCTCGACGAACTGCACCTACGCGGTTTGCAGGCGAAACACGGCACAGCCGATGTGCTGCTGCGGCGCTACCGCGGAGACGTCGCGCTGAATATCACGCGGCGGCAAGGGGACGTGCCCATCGTCGTGTTGCGCTGAGGGTCAAAAGCCGACTTCCAAATTCGCGACGACGGCACCGAAATAGGCCTGGGGCTCGGACGGCCGCGCGCCGAGCGCGCGCTCCATACGGCGCACGCACTCTTTGGACCCGTCAGCCGCCGCCCGCCAGGTTGCGGATTTTGGCAATGCCCCGAGCAGGCATTCGTCGAAAAAATTATATACGCGATGGACTTGACAGCCGAAAGACGGGCGGTCGTTGCGCGCAGCGGTCAGGACAATGCGATTGGGCTTCGCCATTTTCCCTACGGCAAAGCCGCCGCTATAGCAGGCCGAGACGACCACCACCGTCGGCACGGTTGCGCATCCGCGCGACAGCGCCTGGGCAAGCTCATCCGGGCTGAGCGCCGTGTTCGAGCGGGCGAGCCACAGGCCGGCGCCGCGCGCCCCGTGCGAGGTCAAGAAGATCAGGCATCGATCTCCCGGTCGAGCCGGCAGCGCCGCTATCCGTTGCAAGAGGACGCTCGCAAGAGCTGGCTCGACCGCCACCCCCAACTCGGCGGCGCTCGCGCTGAGACGGTGGATGTTTGTGGCCGGTACCCCCGCAGCCGAGAGACGTTGGCTCAATGCCCGGGTAGCGTTGTCGAATACCGGCTCTGCATCGTCGCCGGCGGCGAGAACCACCTGCCACCTAGCGGCGGGGTTTGCCCTCGGGGCATCGGCTACGGCTTGGCCGATGAGCACGCAGAATATGAGTACAGCCGATGACGGACGAGCAGCGAACCGAAATGTCATCCAACCCTTCCCCACCTGCGCACATATTTAGATTTGTCATATCCCATCGAGAAGATCGCACGATGCCATTAGCACTCGTCGAACAAAGTTGCACCCCCTGTCGCGGCGGCATGCCGCCATTGACGCAGGGAGAGGCTGCCGGCTACCGCGTACAAGCACCGGACTGGGAGTTGCTGGATGGAGCGAAGCGGATCGAGCGGACCTACCGTTTTCGGAATTTCCGCGAGGCCTTCGCCTTCGTCGAGCGCGCAGCTGCACTTGCCGAGACCGAGGGGCATCATCCCGAGATCACGTTCGGCTGGGGATACGCCACGATCTCGATGCACACCAAGAAGATCAAGGGACTGCACGAGAACGACTTTATCATGGCGGCAAAGCTCGATCGGATCGCTGCCGAGCGCGCAACAGCGCCGGACTAAACTCGAGCCTCTGCCATCGGCGAGTAGAGGCTGGGCTGTGCCGGAGCATATCGGCGGGGCGAAAAACTCGCTAAACTAGGACAGGCGTCACGCAGAGCGCTCTCGATTCGCCCGCGAACGGCGGGGAGACCGCTGAAGGAGGGAGGAGCGCGTTGCCCACATACATCATGCTCGCTAACTGGACCGACCAGGGCGCCCAGAAAGTGAAGGATTCGCCGCGGCGGCTCGAAACAGCTAAAAAGGCGCTCGTCGACATGGGAGGCGAATTCAAATCCGTTTACATGACGATGGGCGATTATGATCTGATCGTCATTTACGAAGCCCCCGACGATGCGGTAGTGGCCCGATTTACTTTGCTGCTCGGGTCGCTCGGGAGCGTACGGACGAAGACGCTGAAAGCCTTTCCCGAGGCGGCCTTCCGCGAGATCATCGCCTCGCTCGGGTAGCGACCGCCGGGCATCGTGTCATATTCGCAGGTGCGGGCTGCCGGCTGTAGGGCCGTCACTCGGCGGCGACAGGCGCCCCGGGGGCGGGAAGCGGCCGACGCAACAGAAGCAGGAGCGGCAAGCCTACAATGACGATCATCATCATCAGTTTGAAGTTGTCGATATAGGCAACCATCGCCGCTTGTCGCGTCGCCTCGGCGTTGAGAGCTGCGATCCCGGAGGGGTCGGTCAGGCTGAAGGGTGCCGTCATATGCGGCAGTCGAGCCAGCGGGTTGTCGGGGCGCAACTGTTCGACAAGACGCGAGTGGACGATCTGAGTGTTCTCAACCAACAGTGCCTCGACAATAGCAATGCCGACGCTGCTGCCGATATTGCGCGTGAGGCTGAAGATGGCGGTCCCTTGGGTCAAGATTTGCCGCGGCAGGGTCGAGAAGGTGACAATGCTCAGCGGGGTGAAAACCAAGCCAAGGCCAAAGCCCTGCAACACACCGGTCGAGATAATTGGACCCATCCCCATCAACAGCGAGAAACCGGTCATCTGCCATAACGCAACTGCGGTCAGCATGAGGCCCGCCAGGATGATCAACCTAGTATCGACGCGTCCAATGAGCCGGGCGACAAGGAACATTGCAGCCATCGTGCCGATGCCGCGCGGCATCGTTACCAACCCGGTCGTCAATACAGGATAGTTCAGCAAGTCCTGCAGCATCGTCGGCAACAAGACCATCGTCCCGAACAGCGGAATGGCGACCAGAAACATCAGAACCGTGCCGACGGTGCAATTCGCGTCCTTCAATAAGTCTCGGTTGAGAAACGACCGGTCGGTGGCCGTCGCCGTGTGCACAATGAACAGATAGAAGGCGAGCCCGGCGATCGTGACCTCGACCCAGATCTCGGTTGAGCCGAACCAGTCCTTGAGCTCGCCGCGGTCGAGAAACATCTGCAAGGCCCCGATCGCCAGGCTCAAGGTCGCAAACCCGAAGAAATCGAAAGCCTCGCGATGAGCTCGTCGCGTTTCGCGAATAAAAATCAAGATGCCGGCGGCGGCAAGAATCCCGACCGGCAGGTTGATGAAGAATACCCAGCGCCAGTCGTACTGATCGGTCAGCCACCCGCCAAGCCCCGGGCCGATAATCGGGCCCAATATAACCCCCATGCCCCAGATAGACATGGCTTTAGCATGGCGCTGTGGCGGATTGATCTGCAGCAGCACCGACTGAGACAACGGCACGAGCGCCGCTCCGCAGATCCCCTGCAGCAAACGATAGATCACCATTTGCGCGAGGCTCGTTGCTACGCCGCACAAAGCCGAGGCCAAGGTAAAACCGGCGACGGAGAAGAAAAACACGTACTTGATGCCAAAACGACCGGCCAACCAGCCGGTCAGAGGCGTCATGATCGCCGCCGCGACAATGTAAGAAGTCACGACCCAGGCGATCTGGTCCTGAGCCGCGGAAAAGCTACCCTGCATATGCGGCAATGCGACGTTCGCGATCGTCGTGTCGACCCCCTGCATGAAGGTCGCCAGCATGATCGAGACCGTGATCGCGCCCCGGTTGGCGACCGGGGCGAAGGTTTCGCTCGTCACCGCTCCGCGGCTTGTGTCGTCGAACCCGGGAGCCATCCCGACAGCCGCCCGACCCGATCGAGCCATGGACGGCGATGCTTGGTGTCGACTTCCACGGTCGCGCTCAGCCCGGCGTGGAGCGGGGCATTCGGGTCGAAATGCTCGATGCTGAGGCGCACCGGCAGACGCTGGACGACCTTCACCCAATTGCCGGTCGCGTTTTCCGCCGGCAGCAGGGAGAAGGTCAGCCCGGTCCCCGGGCTCAGACTCTCGACCTTGGCCGGGATAACCGCGTCAGGATAGGTGTCGATCTCGACCGTTGCGGTCTGACCGGGACGCATATGGGTCAGCTCGGTTTCTTTGAAGTTGGCCTCGACCCAAACCCGATCCGTCGACATCAGCGAGAAGAGAGGCGTAGATGCCGTGACGTATTCTCCGACCTGGAGCTGCTCGACCTTGGTCACGATCCCGTTTTCGGGCGCTTTGATCACCGTGTAGGAGAGATTGAGTTCGGCGCGATCGAGCGCCGCCTGCGCGTGTTGCACCATTGGATGCTGATCGAGGGGAATATCCGGATCGCCACCGATGTTGGCCAGGGCGACGGCAACATCCTGCTGCTTTGACACCAGTTGCTCCCGCCCGGTTTCATAGGCTTGCCTGGCTTGATCAAACTGCTGCTGAGAGGCGGTGCCGGAAGCGCGCAGGCGTTGCTGCCGCTCGAATTCGCGCTGCTGATAATCGACCATGGCCTCGGTCGCCCTCGCATCGGCCCGTTTCTGGTGGTAGGTCGCCTTTAGCGCATGAATTTGGTACCGCACCGTGGCCAATTGCGCCTTGGCCTCCTCGACCGCGATCTGGAACGGTCGCTGATCGATGCGAAAGAGCACCTGACCGGCTGTGACCCTGTTGTTGTCGTGAATATCGATTTCGACGACGCGGCCGGATACATCGGTGCTGATCCAGACCCGCGCGGCCTGGACATAGGCGTCATCGGTAGAGACATAACGCCCACCGGTCAGGTACCAGTAGCCGCCGGCAAGCAGGACGACGAGAGGACCGGCAAGCATCAGCGGCAGCCGCACCCTCTGCCGTAACGACCGCTGGCCCCATGTTATGCGCGAACGGCCGTCGATGGCGGCGCGGCGGGTACCGATCGTCGATGCTTCGTCTTCGACGGAAGTCGTCACCGCTGGCCCCCTACAAGCGACAGATCGGCCGAGGTGATCGCCACCCTCGTTGCGGCGAGATCATTCGGCTCGTCGAGCTCGGCGAGCTCATGGACGGCGAGCGGTGGGACACGTTGCGAAAGGTTGCCGTGGACCCGCCCGAGTAGGTCGATGAGTTGCCGCCCTTCCGCCTCGGAAACGCCTGCAAAAGCCACGTTACGGACTTCTGTCGAGAGTTCGAGGATACGAGCGAGGATCGGGCGTGCCTTCTCGGTCAGGACAAGCCGGCGAGCGCGCCGGTCTCCGGGATCGGGCCGTCGCTCGATCCAGCCGTCCTCTTCCATTCGATCGATCTGTCGAACCAAGGTCATCGGCTTGATTTCGAGCAGATCGGCAAGGCCCGCCTGGTTGATGCCCTCGTTGCGGGCGAGATACCCCAACACCTTGCATTGTGCCCGGGTGAGGCCGAGGAACAACAGTGCACGCTGGTTGAACCGACGCCCAAAGAGGCGGGCGACATCATGAACGAGAAAGCCGAAGCTGCGGTCGAGATCCATGGCCGATGCCAAAATTCCAAACAACTACCCAATAGTGATAATAAGCATTGGTACCAAAGAGACCAACCACTTTAGATATCACGGCTGGTAGACCGGAATTCGATGGCTCGGTTCCGTGTCGCCAGCTGCAACAAAAAGTGGTATCGGCGATCGACCATCACTGCTTCTGCAGCAACTCTGCAGCAAAATCTCCCCTTGAGGTTGCAACACGCGTCCCGCTGGCGAGCGGACCGCCGTCCCCTTGCAAAGTCCGGGGTTTTGATGATAACGCATCAGCCATCCGCGCCTCTTTCGCCCAGGCGCAGCCCATTCCCGGCCGAGCCATGGGCCGAAGTATGCAATATCAATATGGCAATTTGTAGACGTGATTATCATAATAATGGCGTTCCGCGGTCGAGTAGGCCGGGTGGCTGTCCGTCGGACCGAGAGCACATGCGGCCGAGGATGACGGTCACGGAGATTGCCGCCTGACCGAAAGGGCGCCGGGCCATTCGGAATTGCCGATTGCGCCCGGAAACAGCGTCGGCCCTGAGGAGATACCTATTGCGGGCCGTGCGCGTCCGACACAGGAAGGCTCGACAATGCTTCAATTTGCCGGCCCCGTCCTTCTTGCGCTTGCCTTTGCGATAACCCTGGAATTACGGGTGGCAGATGCTGCGATGATTTCCGTCGATCTTTACCCTTCCGAATTCTGCGCTGGCTGTGCGCCACTGCTAGACGATACCATAAAAACAGAAATTAATTGGCCAATATGTTTAGGTAATACAACACAGTCTCCTTCGGCGTACAAATATAACAGTGAGCCCGACTGTGAAAATTTTGGCGAGATCTTTGCCGCCGAAACTGCAACTAAGATAGTGAAGTCAATTAATGATCATCTCGGATCAGAAACATTAGATTCAACAGCCCCGATCGAATATCAGGGCGAGTACCAAGGGAACAGCGGCTGTAGCTATTTCGAAAATAAGCTCCGTGACCAGAGTCGCGTGCGCGCCGAGTGCGACAATATCGAGCCTGGATCCAATCACGGGGAATTAGTCAGCGTGCTTACTCTCACCATTGTTTCGACGGTCGCCTTCGCCCTCCTCGCGGGCGTTTGGCTGCTGCACCGCTTGTTCCGCAACTGGCGGCTGCAAAGTTTGATTCCGCGCGACAAGAGAGCTTCTGACCTGCGAATTCACAATGGCCGTCGGCGATCCAGCGAGCCGGTGAAGGAGTAATCAGCTTCCACGGTTTGCAGACCGACAGCCCGCCGTCGGGCGAGACAAGGCGGATACCGATTGAGGATCGGCGTGGCCGCCGAGCCTCAACATCGATCACTGCCATAGCGATGGTCCTGCCCGAGCCTTGCGACGGCTAAGTGTGAAGCCTATTCTCATTCTGCAAACGATCGCTCGGGAGAGGCCTATCGATGGGCCCCGCCGAACAAGGGAGTGTGAACTCATGGCGACCGACAACGCGAACAGTCGAAATGCCTTTGTATATGTGGGCTTGGCCGGCGAAACCGGGCGGGGTCGAGTGGTGCAGTCCGGTCTTTTCCGGATGGCCGACGGCAGCGAAGAATGGAAGCGGCTGGAGCGCGGCTTGCCAGAGGCGCCGGCAGTGAGAGCGCTTGCGGTGCACCCGCGACAGCCTGAGATCGTCTACGCCGGCACGCAATCCGGGCCCTATCGGAGCGCCGATCGTGGTGAGCACTGGGAGAAGGTCGATTTGCCCGATCACGGTTTGCCGGTCTGGTCGTTATTGTTCCACCCGCACGATCCAGACGTGATCTTTGTCGGCTGCGAGAACTGCGAGATCTATCGAAGTGACGATGCAGGTGAACGTTGGACCCGACTGCCGGTGAGTGTGCGCTTCCCCGAGATCACCACAGCGCCGGGCGCCAACCCGGCAAAGCGGGTGCTGATGATGGACGCCAGCGCCGGCGAGCCGGATCTTCTCTACGGCGCCATCGAGGTCGGCGGCACGATCCGTTCGACCGACGGCGGCGAGCATTGGGAGAACCTAAGCCACGGCCAGTACCTCAACGACGATGCCGTCGACATGCACGGCGTACTTGTCAGCCGTTGGCGTCCCGGTACGGTCTATGGCATTGGCCGGGCGGGCATGTTCCACAGCGCCGATGGCGGTGACCACTGGCGGCACGTACCGCTGGAGCCGCTGAATACCAAGGGGCAGATCTATTGCCGCGACATTCGCGAGGTGCCCGGTACCCCGCGCAAACTCTGGGTGGCGGCGGGTGGCGGTTTCCAAAGCGAGATCGGGGTGCTGCTGCGCAGCAACGATGGTGGCGACAACTGGACTCGCGTCGAGATTGGGCAGCGACCGGCGCACACGATGTTCGCTTTAGCTTTTGATGAGCGCCAGCCTGAGAGGATGTCTTGCGCTACCAACGGGGGCGAGGTCTACAGCAGCCTTGATGGCGGCGATACCTGGATCACTCACCCGCCGCCAGACGGCACCCAGATCTATGCCCTAGCGCGCGGCTGAGATAGCAGTATCGATCTATTTGGACTTCGGCGCCTCTGCTTGGTCCTCCAGCGAGGACAGCCGATCCAGCATTCCCTCCACCTCGGCGCGCTGCGCCCGGATGTACTCGTGGTATAGCCGCTCGACTCGGCGGTACGGCGTGCCTCGAACGCTAGCAAGCCTGTCACGGCCTTCGTCGTGGTTTGCGAGGATCGTGTCGTATTTCTCGTGAAAATAACGGAGGTTTGCGTCCAGATTGACGAAACGTTCGTCCGACAACAAATCGATGGCACGCTGTGTCTTGCCCATCCTGAACGGCGATTGAAGCGTGAACAGACGAAACGTCGTATCGTAGAGCTCGTTGGGCTCGTGGACTGGTAGTGTCTTGAGTAGCGCGCCGTGGCGGGTTGGCAGCCAGTGAAATTCGTGTAGCGTGTCGCGCTGGGGCCCGTCTCGTTGTATTTCCCGGTAGTCTTCAATATTCCCCTCGGTGCCAATTTCTGCGAGGTTGACGAACTCGTTTGCGGGAATCGCGAGGTTGAAGATTTGTCGAAGTTTTACCGCCTGCACTGATAGCGGCGACCATATGTTGGCGGCCGCCAGAGCGTTGCGCAATGTATGAGCGCAGTTGTCGGCCCAGACGTTCCAATTGTAGTCGGCCTCTCCTTTGAAATACTCCTGATTTTTGTCGTTTAGGAAAGCAATTATTTCGTTCAACATCGGCTCGGTAATAGGAACGCGCGCGCAAAACGTCGACCGCGCAAATTGCAGCGCAAGATCGGTGCCGATGCCCTCGTTCGCAATAAAATCCTCGATATTTGGTTCGGCCCCGACGCTGGGGGAAGGGTGAAAACGGACACCCTTGTAGACCCCCTTGCTGATAACGTCACGCACCGTGGCATCGAAGTGCGCTTGGGTTAGAGGCTCGTCAGATTTCAGATTGCCTTGATAGAAGAGGTCGTACCCCGGAACCGCCACCCAATTGACGTTCTGAAACCAGCGACCTACGCTCACTCCTGCACCGTGCTCCGGGTCGTGCAGATCTGTTGCCGCAACGTGGCATTCTCGTAGCTGTGGGAATGACGCTTGCTCGTCCTTGCAGGCTCCTTTGATATACATGACTGCGTGACCCGCAACGCCCCCCTCGCCCTTTAGCTTGGATCGAAACTGACTCGTCGCGCAGAGTTCCACGTAATAAGGGAAGAGCTGTTCGTAGATTGGGTCGGGACGTCGCTCGACAATGATGCGATCGGGCTTCAGCATAAACCGCGAGATTATGCCGTCGTCACCGCACCCTCCGAGCACGAGCGTCATCGCAGCGGAAAGCGCTGCTAAGATGCCAGAACCTGCCCCGACCTCTCGTGCAGCCAGCAGCGTTATTAGCCTCATGCCGAAAGCCACCTTTGCGTCGC
>Ga0210408_10004144_pt1 | contig 13037 bp, 10 predicted proteins | sample IncBWH4MmetaG_FD_155471 | JGI IMG/M metagenome (GOLD analysis project Ga0210408, IMG submission 155471) | Forest soil microbial communities from Barre Woods Harvard Forest LTER site, Petersham, Massachusetts, United States - Inc-BW-H-4-M | ecosystem: Environmental > Terrestrial > Soil >...
GGGCGACCCCGACCGTGGTCGCGGAGTCGGCCGCGTTGAACGCGGGCCAGTGGTAGCCGCGCCAGTAGAAGTCGAGGAAGTCGACCACCGCCCCGAACCGCCCCCGGTCGATCAGGTTGCCGACCGCCCCGCCGAAGATGAGGCCGAGCGCCAACGGCGTGAGCCGGCCGCCGCCCGGCAGCATGCGGAGCCCCACCACTGCGAGCACGGTGAGCGCGCCGATCGAGAGCAGGGCCACGACCCAGCGCCAGCCCGCCGGCGTGGTCGAGAGCATTCCGAAGGCGAGGCCCGGGTTCATCACGAGGGTGAGAGAGAAGAAGCCGTCGATCACCGGCGCGGGCCGGCCGGGCACCAGGGCCTGGAGCGCCCAGGCCTTGGTGAGCTGGTCCAGGACCAGGACGACGAGCGCGGTGATGGCGGCCGCGGTCACCGGGCGAGCGCGGTCACGACGGGCGTGCAGCGCTCGCAGAGCGTCGGATGCGACGGGTGCTCCCCCACCCGCGCGCTCCAGGTCCAGCAGCGCTCGCACTTCTTCCAGCCGAGGGCCTGGGCCGGCACGATCTCCAGCACGAGGCCGGGGATGTCCTGGCTCTCGTAGCGGACGGAGCCCGCGGGCGCGGGCTTGCCGAGGCGCGTGCCCGAGACGTTGAAGAGGGTCGTCAGGAGGGCCTCGCCCTTGGCCTCGAGGAGCGGGCGCCACTGCTCCTCGGGCGCGCTCGGCACGAACACCACCGCGTCGATGCCCTTGCCGATCTTGCCCTGCTGGCGCGCCACCTCGAGCGCGCGCGAGACCTCGCCGCGCACCTCGAGCAGGCGCTCCCAGTCCGCGGCCAGCCGCTCGTTCGTCCACTCCCCGCGCTCCTCCGGGAAGAGCACGAGGTGCACGCTCTCCGGCTTGCCGCGTCCCGGGATGTAGGACCAGACCTCGTCCGCGGTGAACGTCAGCACCGGCGCCATCAGGCGGGTCAGCGCGGTGAGCAGCTCGAAGCACACCGTCTGGGACGCGCGGCGTCGCGGATCGTCGGGCGCCGAGGTGTAGAGCCGGTCCTTGATGGTGTCGAGGTAGAGCGCGGAGAGGTCGACCGCGCAGAAGTTGTGGATCGCGTGGAAGGCCACGTGGAACTGGTAGTCCTCGTAGGCCCGGCGCACCCGCGCGATGAGATCGCCCAGGCGCAGGAGCGCCCAGTGATCGAGCTCGTCCATCTGATCGTACGAGCGGCGGTCGCGCTCGGGATCGAAGTCGGCGAGGGTGCCGAGCAGGAAGCGGCTGGTGTTGCGGATGCGCCGGTACGCGTCGGCGAGCCGGTTCAGGATCTCGAGCGAGAGGCGGATGTCCTCCGAGGAATCCTCCGCCGCGACCCACAGCCGCAGGACCTCCGCCCCGTACTTGGGGATCAGCTCGTCGGGGGAGATGTTGTTGCCGCCCGACTTCGACATCTTGCGCCCGTCGCCGTCCACCACGAAGCCGTGGGTGAGGACGGAGCGATAGGGCGGCCGGTCGCGGGTGCCCACCGCCTCCAGCAGCGAGGAGTGGAACCAGCCGCGATGCTGATCGGAGCCCTCCAGGTACATCTCGGCCGGCCATCGGAGCTCCGGGCGCTGCTCGAGCACCGCCGCGTGGCTGCAGCCGGAGTCGAACCACACGTCGAGGATGTCGCTCTCTTTGCGGAACGCGCTCCCGCCGCACTTGGCGCACCGCGTGCCGGCGGGCAGCAGCGCGGCCGGCTCCCGCAGGTACCACTCGTCCGCGCCGGCCCCTGCGCGCATGATCCCGGCCACGTGCTCGACGAGGGCCTCGTCGAGCAGCAGCTCGTCGCAGCCCGTGCAGTAGAAGGCGACGATCGGCACGCCCCACACCCGCTGCCGGGAGATGACCCACTCCGGCCGGTGCGCCACCATGTTGTAGATGCGCTCCTCGCCCCACGCGGGGATCCAGCGCACGTGGTTCCGGATCGCGTCGAGCGCCTTCTGGCGGAGCCCGTGACGGTCGAGCGCGATGAACCACTGCTCGGTGGCGCGGAACAGGGTCGGGTTCTTGCACCGCCAGCAGTGCGGATACGTGTGCTGGAGCGACACCTCCGCCACCAGCGCCCCGACCGCCCGCAGGTGCTCGATGATCTTCGGGTTCGCCTCCCAGACCGTGAGGCCCGCGAAGTGGGCCACCTCGGGGATGAAGCGCCCGTCGTCGTCGACCGGATTGTAGATCTTGAGCCCGGCGCGGCGGCCGACCTCGTAGTCCTCCTCGCCGTGGCCGGGCGCGATGTGCACGAGGCCGGTCCCGGCGTCCATCGCCACGAAGTCGGCGGTCAACACCGGCGAGTCCCGGTCGATCCACGGGTGCCGGGCCACCAGGCCCTCGAGCGCGCGGCCGGGCACCGCCAGCGGCAGCGGCGCGCCGCGGCCCTTGACCCCGGGCAGGCGGAGGAACGCCTCCACGAGCGGCTGGGCCACGATCAGCGCCTGGCCGTCCAGCTCCACCGCGGTGTAGGTCGCGTCGGGGTGGACCGCGATCGCGAGGTTCGCGGGCAGCGTCCACGGCGTGGTGGTCCAGATCACGAGGGAGACCGGGCGGGCGCCGAGCTCGGCCAGCGCGGGGGCCGAGCCCTTGAGCGGGAACTTCACGTAGACCGACGGGGTGGTTTGGTCCTCGTACTCCACCTCCGCCTGGGCCAGCGCGGTCTTGCAGTGCATGCACCAGTGCACCGGCTTCAGGCCCTTGTGCACCAGGTCGCGCCCGACGAAGCGGCCGAACTCGCGCGCGATGGTCGCCTGGTACGCGGGCGCCATCGTGCGGTAGGGGTTGCGCCAGTCGCCGAACACCCCGAGCCGGCGGAACTCCTCGCGCTGAATGTCGATGAACTTGCTCGCGTACTCGCGGCAGCGCCGCCGCTTCTCCATCGGATCCATCGCCTGCCGCACGTCGGTCGAGGCCTGGTCGAGCCCCAGCTCCACGTCCACCTGGTGCTCGATCGGCAGCCCGTGGCAATCCCAGCCCGGCACGTAGACCGCGTTGTGCCCGAGCATGGAGCGCGACTTCACCACCAGATCCTTCAGGATCTTGTTGAGCGCGGTCCCCATGTGGATGTGGCCGTTCGCGTACGGAGGGCCGTCGTGGAGGATCCACAGCGGACGACTCGCCGAGGCCTGCCGGATCCGCCCATAGATGTCCATCGCCTCCCAGCGCTCGAGCCATTCCGGCTCCAGCTTGGGCAGGTTGGCCTTCATGGGAAAGGCGGTTTTTGGCAGGTTCAGCGTGTCTTTGTAATCCATAGAGGGCCAACGCTAGCACTCATCCCCGCTCCCGGCAAGAATGGGGCGGGCGGCGGCGGGTGCCGCGCGAGTCGGAGCGAGACTACTTCTTCGGGGTCAGGGTGACGACGCGATTCGAGCTGTCGATCGTGACGATGAAGTTGTCGAGGAAGTCCCGTCCGAGCAATCCGTCGGTCCCGGAGCCGAGGCCGGCGTCGTGCGAGATGACCATCAGCGGACCGAAGCGCGCCCCTTCCACCTCGATGTTCTCGATCCGTACCGCGAGCACGCTCGTCTCGCCGGTGACGCCGCGGATCGTGCCGCGGGCCGCGTTGCGATAGCTCACCCCGAGGGCGGCGAGCGCGGTAGGGCTGATCACCGTGCCCTGGGCGCCGGTGTCGAGAATGAGCTGGGCGGAGCCGCTGCCATTGATCCGCGCGTTGACCACGATCGGCCGGCCCGGAATGAACGGGATGCGGGCCACGCCGGCGGGAGCTCCCCCGTCCGAGGGCGCCTCGGCGGCCGCGGGCGCCGACGGAGCGGGCTGACTGGGGGTGCTCATGATGACCGCGCTGCCCCGCGACTGCGGCGGGACGCTGTTGATTCCCTGGGAGTACCGGGTGTCCCCTCGCTCGTCGGTCCAGCGGTAGATCTGGGCGGAGACAGGCCCGGGCGCGGCCATGAGGATGCCGCCGAGCAGCAGCGAGACGAGGAGGATGGGGGTCGGGCGCTTCAGGGGATCCACGCCACGATTATACGATCCTCCGATTTTTCGGCGGCCGGCCGCGGCCCCCCGGCCAGGGCCCCCGGACAGGGCTGCCGGTCGGCCGCCCATCGGCTCCAGACAGTCTCGTAGACCACCAGCTCGTCGGCCCCGGCCACCGTGTTGTGGTCCAGGTGGACCCGATAGACCGGACGGAACCGGTCGGCCATGGCGGAAAGGCTCGGAAACCAAGCCGGGAAGACGATCAGGTAGTCGGGGCAGGTCCGCTCGAGGTACCGGAGCACGCCGGCCTCCCCTTCCCGCCGGTAGGGCAGGATGGCCGGGGTGACCAGGCCCATGACGTCGACGATCTCCCGCCGGGAGAAGTACGTGATCGCCCCGACGTCGTTGAGGCCGAGCCGGGCGGTGGGCGGGGTGTGGTCGGTGACCCAGTGGGCGAGGTGGACCTGCATCGCCTCGATGTTCTGGACCGCCCAGCCATACCGGGACGCGGCCCCGGGGAGGGCGACGAGCACCGCGACCAGCAGGGCGAGGGCTCCGACCCGGCGCAGCCACACGCCGCCGACCGTGGCCAGCGATGCGACGGCGACCACGAGCGCGAGGGGCAGGAGATGGATGGAGTACCGGCCCTCCTGGAACCCGGGCCCCCGGTAGGGAGCCAGCAGGGCCATCGCGAGTGGGTGCACCAGCAGCACGCAGGCCGGGACGAGCGCGGCGCGGCCCCGGTGCCGGCCCAGCCAGGCCATGCCCGGCAGGAGCAGGAGCGGCAGGAGCACGTCGACGCGCCAGAGCCAGCGGATCCACTCCCCGAAATACTGGCTCGGCCGCCGCACGAGCGACGTGGCGAGCGGCTCGCGCACGCCCGCGAGCGCCCCCAGCAGCCCCCCCTCGATCTTGGCCAGCGCGGTCCCCGGCAGCGGGTTGCCGATCGTCGCCACGTTGAAGGCCACCCACGGCGCGACGCACAGGGCGACCGGCCCGAGCCACGTGAGCGCGCGGCGCCACGTGAGCGGGCCCGAGAGCCAGAAGAGCGGCAGCAGCAGCACCGCCTCGGGGCGGGCGAGCGCCCCCAGCCCGAGGGCGAGGGCGGCCGCGGCCTCGCGCTCCGCGGCCCGGAGCACGAGCGCGGCGGTCACGAGGAGGGCGGCGAGCGAGACCTCCATGCCCGAGAGGGCGCCCCACACCATCGGGCCCGCGAGCGCGGTGAGCGCGGCGGCCAGGAGCGCGAGCTCGCGCCGATCCGTCCAGCGCTCGGCGAGGATCCCGGAGAGCCAGGCGGTCGCACAGGTGAAGACGAGGCCGAGGGCCTTGGCCAGGACCGGGTGGGCGCCGAGGACGGCGAACGCGCCCCCCAGCGCGAGCGTCCACAGCGGGGCCGTCGACCCCGACACCGGCACGCCCGGGTTGTAGGTGAAGCCGCGCCCCTCGGCCAGGTTCCGGGCGAACTGCATGTGGATCCAGGAGTCGTCGAGGGGAAACGCGCCGACGCCGATCGTGCCGGCGATGTGGCGGGTCCGCCAGAGGAAGACCGCGACGCCGAGCCCGAGCGCGACGGCGGCCGCGCCGGCGGTGCGGGCGCCGCCCATCACCGGGTGGCGCGCTCGAAGGTGTAGCCGGCGTACTCCACGGGCGTGCGGGTGAGCGGCAGAACGTAGAGGAAGCGCCCGTGGGGCAGCTGCACCTCGCGAAGGCCGGCCGGCGGCTCGGTGGCCGGATCCCAGTGGTCCACGAACCACACGAGCTGCCGCGTCCCGGCCGGGAGCGTGATGTGGGAGCCCGGGGTCAGGATCATGGTGGCGGCGTACTGCGGCGCGTAGAAGCCGAGCGGCATCGCGCCGACCTGGACCTGGTAGGTCGGGTACTCCGGCATGTAGAACATGGCGTGCCGCAGCCACGGATAGGAGCGAGGGTTGCCGAGCTCGGTCACCAGCGCGGTGTCGCTCGGATCGTAGACCGCGCGGATGGTCTCGACGTAGGTGCGGATCACCGCCTCGTGCTCCCGCAGCGCCGCCGCGGTGCGGCTCATGATCCAGTCGTGGAACTCGTCCCGCGCGCGCCACATCCAGCCGTCGCCCGCGCGGTGGTCGAACTCCCGCGGCATCGGGCGCGCGCTCACGAAGAAGCCGGTGTTGATCAGCACCAGCGGCAGCAGGGTCGCGGTGGTGAGCGCCCAGCGCCAGTTGGGGCGGCGCAGCCGCTCCGAGCCCGCCGCCACCACCCAGGCGAGCACGCGGCTCAGGAGGATGACCAGCGCGGGCAGGAAGGTCAGCACGTAGCCCGCCTGCCCGAAGTGGATCAGCATGTAGAAGATGATGGGCGGCACCATCCAGCCGAGCAGGAACCACTCGGGCCGGCGCCACCCCGAGCGCCGGGCGTAGGCGGGCAGCGCGAGCGCGACCAGGCCGAGCGGGCCCAGCCCCACCACGGTCGACTCGAGGAGATAGCGCACCTGGGCCAGGGTGATCTCGAGCGAGCCGCCCAGCACCGAGGTCGGGAGGAGCACGGAGCCGTAGAGCTGGGTGGACGCCACCACGTAGGCGGCCGGCCCCCCGCTGAGCCACAGCATCGGCAGCAGCCAGGCGAGCACCGACGCGATCAGGATGCCGCCCGCGATGGCCACGCGCCGGCGGGAGCGGATGCCGATGAGCGCCGAGCCGAGCCAGAGCGGCAGCAGGAGCACGAGCACCGACTGGCGTATGCCGCCGGTCAGGCCGAGCGCGAGCGCGCCCCAGTAGAGCGATCGCACGTGACCGGTGAGCGCGCCATAGGCGAACCACGCGACCAGCGAGGCCGCGAACGCCTCCCCCGCGTAGGTGAGCCCCACCGAGCCGTAGAACCAGAAGAGCGGGCTCACCGCGAGCAGCGACGCGGCGATGAGCGCGGTGGCGCGATCGTAGAGCCGGCGCGCGAGCCAGTAGAGCACGAAGGTGGAGCCCGCGCTGAAGAGCATGGCCAGCGCCACGTAGGCGAGCGTCGGATCGGCGAGCGAGGCGTTGAGCAGGCGGCCGAGGGCGACGTAGAGGAGATAGCCGGGCGGGTGCGGCTGATGCTTCGCCACGTCGAACTCGTGAAGCGCCAGCGCGAACTGGACCGCGTCCCAGTTGTAGAGCATCCGGGCGCGATAGGGCCATCGGGAGAGCAAGGTGACCAGTGCTAAGCCGAGGGCCACTGCCAGATCGCCGTGAGTGGCCAGGCGCGCGGCGGCGCGGCGGCCGCCCGCCGCCAGCCGGGCGAGCCGCGATCGGGTCACGAAGGAATCGGAGCGAGCAGAGGGAGGGGGAGAGAGGAGACCGCGCTACGCCTTCTTCTCGTCGTCCTTCTTCACGGCCGCCGTCGAATCGTCCTTCAGGTCGTTGACGCCCTTCTTGAATTCCTTGACGCTGCTGCCGAGCGAGCGGGCGAGATCCGGCAGGCGCTGCGCGCCGAACAGGATCAACACGATCACCAGGATCAGCAGGAGCTCTTGATATCCCAGACCAAACATTGGCGGGACTCCTTTCCTTTTACTGACGCCCCCTTACACTACGCGCCCGCCCCGGGGTTGTCAACGCGCCCGTACCCCTCGCGCAGCACCCGGCGCTCGCCGACCCGGACCGTGACGCGCTGGGCGTCGAAGTACTCCATGAGCGGGATCGCGAACTTCCGGCTGACCCCGAAGAGGTCCTTGAAGTCGGCGGGCCCGATGTCCTTCTTCTGCCGCAGGAGCGTCACCAGCTGATCCTGCACGGTGCGCAGCGCGACCGCGTGGAAGAAGAGCGACTCCTTCACCCGGATCAGCGTGCGGTCCGCGACCAGCACCTGGAAGAGCTCGTGCTTCTCGGTGCCCTTGACCCCGAGGCGCCCGAGCGCCTCCTCCGGGCTCGGGGGCGCCGCGCCCGCGCTCCGGAAATCGGCCTCGAGCCCCTTCACCACCCGCTCCTGCTCCGGACTCAGGCGGATCGCGTGCGAGGCCAGGCGCACCTGGTCCCGCTCGCTTCGCACCGTGCCCTCCGTCTCGAGCGCGCCCAGGAGCTGGGCGAAGACGCGCTCCTGCGCGTGCCCGGCCCGGCTCCGCAGCTCCTCGCGCGAGATCCCGGGGCGGAGCGGATTCTCGCGGTGGAAGGCCTCCAGCAGGGCGAGGGTCTGGGCGCGCAACCGATCGCTCGCGTCGCGGTGGAGGTACCACTCGCGGTCCACCGCGACCACGTGTCCGGCCCCCTGGAGCCCCTCGAGCAGCTCCCGGAGCTGCTCCGGCCCGAAGGGCGTCCGCGCGCGGAGGTCGCCGGCCCGCATGCCCGCCGCGCCCGCCTGCTTCAGATGCTCCTCCAGCACCTGCGCGGGGTCGCCGGTGGCGAGGAGGCTCAGATGCTGGGCGAGCGCGGGGCCCTTTCGCTTGAAGCGCGGTGGGGCGATGTCGAGGATGGTGCCGCCCCCGATGGTGACGATCGGCGAGTAGGAGCGCACCACGAAGCGGTCGCCGGGCAGCGCCACCAGCGGGGCCTCGAGCCGGAAGCGCGCGTGACAGGACTGGCCGGGCTCGAGCTCGGGATGACCCACCGGCAGCACCCGGGCCATGACCTCCTGGGTACCGGCGTGGAAGCGCACGCGATCGCGGATCTTGATCGGGCGGGGCGCATCCTCCAGCAGCTCGAGCGTCCCGTCCAGCAACAGGGTGGGAACCAGCGCGCCGGCGGGCGCGAGCACGTCTCCGCGCTCGATCGCGGCGCGCTCCACCGCCTGCAGGTTCACCGCGGTGCGCTGGCCGGCGGTGGCCCGATCGACGGTGTGCCCGTGCACCTGCAGGCCCCGCACCTTCGACTGCACGCCCCGCGGGTAGATCTCCACCTTCTCGTCGACCGCGAACCGGCCGGCGACCAGGGTGCCGGTGACCACGGTGCCGAATCCCTTCACCGTGAAGACCCGGTCGATCGGGAGCCGCGCGGTCCGGTCCGGGTCCTTGGCCGGCACCGCGCGCGCCAGCTCCGCGAGCGCGGCCCGCAGCTCGGTCAGGCCCACGCCGGTCTTCACCGACACCGGCACGATGGGAGCGTCGGCGAGGAACGTGTCGGCCACCGCGCGACGCACGTCGTCGCGGACCAGCTCGATCCAGTCGGGCTCGGCGAGGTCCGCCTTGCTCAGGACCACGAGACCGGACTTGATGCGCAGGATCTGGCAGATCGCGAGGTGCTCGCGGGTCTGCGGCATGACCCCCTCGTCGGCGGCGACGACCAGCAGCGCGAGGTCGATGCCACCGGCTCCGGCCAGCATGTTGCGGACGAACCGCTCGTGCCCCGGCACGTCGACGATCTCGATCACGAGATCGCCCGCCTCCTCGAGGAAGGCGAAGCCGAGATCGATGGTGATGCCGCGCGCCTTCTCCTCGGGCAGCCGATCGGTGTCGGTGCCGGTGAGCGCTTTCACCAGCGAGGTCTTGCCGTGGTCGATGTGGCCCGCGGTCCCCACCACGACGTGCCGCACGGATCTCCCCGGCTAGAGGGCGGCGAGTCGCGCGGCGAGGGCCGGCACGTCGGTCGGCAGGATGGTGCGGCAGTCGAGCAGGAGCCGGTCATCGAGGAGGCGTCCGAGGACGGCGGGATGGCCGGTCCGCAGCGCCTCGTCCAGCGCCACCGCCGGGTGCTTCGGCGTCCCGAGGGCGATGACCGCGCTCGGCAGCTCGACGGTGGGCAGGGCCCCGCCGCCAACCTGCGAGCTGGCCTCCACGATGGTGGCCCCGAGGGCGCGGCGGGTCTCCGCGCTCGTCCGCGCGAGCACGCGGAGCGCGCGGCGGCGAATCGACGCGAGCGGCTCGGTGAGCAGGCGCAGCGTGGGGATCGTGTCGAGCGCGGTGCCGGCCTCGTAGGCGTAGAGCGTCGCCTCGAGGGCCGCGATGGTGAACTTGTCGATGCGGAGCGCCCGGTTCAGCGGATTGCGCGCGAGGCGCTCCATCAGCTCGGCGCGGCCGACCACGATGCCGGCCTGCGGGCCACCCAGGAGCTTGTCACCCGAGAACGAGACCAGATCGACCCCGGACGCGACCACCTCGGGCACGGTCGGCTCGTAGGGGAAGCCGTAGCGGGTGAGGTCCACGAAGCAGCCCGAGCCCAGGTCCTCCATCACGGTGATGCCGCGGGCTCGGCCCAGCTCGGCGAGCTCGCGCGACGAGACCGCGGCGGTGAAGCCGACCACGCGGTAGTTGGAGGTGTGGACCTTGAGGATCATGCCGGTCTCGGGGCCGATGGCGTTGACGTAGTCCTTGAGGTGGGTCCGATTGGTCGCGCCCACCTCGCGCAGCACCGCGCCGGAGCGGCGCAGGATGTCGGGGATGCGGAACTCGCCCCCGATCTCGATCAGCTCCCCGCGCGAGACGATCACTTCCTTGCCGCGCGCCAGGCTCTCCAGCGCGAGCAGCACCGCGGAGGCGCAGTTGTTGACCACGAGGGCGGCCTCCGCGCCGGAGAGGCGTCGCAGCAATCCCTCGACGTGCGAGTAGCGGGAGCCGCGCTCCTTGCGGGACACGTCCATCTCGAGGTTCGAGTAGGCGGAGGCGACCTCGCGGAGGCGCTCCTGCGCGAGGGGGGAGAGCAGCGCGCGGCCGAGGTTGGTGTGCAGCACGACCCCGGTGGCGTTGATGACCGGAACCAGCGAGAAGACGCCGCTCCGGGTGAGCGCGGCCACGATGCGCCCGCCGAGGGTGGCCGCGTCCGCGGCGGGGCCGCCCGCTTCCAGGAGTCGGCGCCGCTCCGCGGCCAGGGCCTCGCCCGCCGCCGCGGTCAGTCGCGGCCGCGGGACGCCCGCGAGGGCGGACTCCCGGGCGAGGACGCCGATCAGGACGTCGACCGAGGGCAGCGCGCGCAGGAGCCCCTGCACGTCCGCGGCGCCGCCCTTACCCGCCCGCGGCAAGCTCGGTCTCCACGCGCTCCTTCACCCGCGCGATCACCTCGTGGGCCTCGCGCCGGATGGCCTCGGGACTCGCCCCCTCCCCCCGCGCGTGCAGGAGGCGGCGCACCGCGTCCTCGGTGAGGCCGGCCCACAGCTCGTCGAGATCGCGCGGGGAGAAGCCCTGGCCGCGCAGCGCCGAGCTCCACTCCCGGGCCAGCTCCTGGACCAGGCGATCGCGCTCGAGCGCCAGTCGCCGCGCGCGCTTGATCAGCTCCGGTAGTCGGGGCGCCATCGCGTGTTACTCCTTGACCAGCCGGCGGACCGAGTCGAGCAGGTTGGCTTCCCAGCGCCCGGTGGAGACGCAGTCGAAGACCCGATCCGTCTTGAGCCCACCCGAGCCGCCGCGTCGGTACGCGTGGGACCGCATCTTGGAATTCACCTGGATCAGGGTAACGCCGTCCCGCCCCGGCTGCACGAAGAGGGTGAACGCCACCATGGCTTCGCCTTCGAGCAGGGCCTCGCCGATGCGTCCGCAGTCGGTGTACACGCCGATCGGGGAGATGAAATCGTCCGAGGAGATCACCCCCGAGTCCTTGGCCACCACCCGCAGCGGGGCGTTCTCGTTCACGAGGGCTCGCACCAGCGCCCGCCAGGTCGCGTCGTAGGGCGCCGCGATCTCGTCGCGATACGGGGGCGGCACGATCGGCGAGACGACGACTCGCGAGCAACCGACGAGCGCGAGGGCGGCCGCGAGCAGGGCGGCGCCACGCCGGGAGCGCTGGGTCATGGCCTCATCCTCATTCTATCCTCGGGCTACCCTCGGGCCCCATTCTAGCCTCGCCCACTCTAGCCTCGCCCACTCTAGCCTCGATGGTGGTCGATCCCCCGGTAGGCCCGGATGAAGCGCACGATGCGCGCCTCGTCGAAATCGTCGAACGCGTCGAGCCGCGTCCACGCGGTGAGCGCGATGCGCGTGCGCATCTCGGGGTACGGGGCGAGGATCACCTGGGTCTCGTAGCGGCGGACGATCTCGGCGAGCTTGGCGGCCAGGTCCGGACACGGAGTGGTGCAGCGGTACTGCACGACGACCCCGCCGTCCTCCAGGTTGTGGACCTGCAGCTCCCGGGGAATCGGCTCGGTGTGGATGCCCCACGGGGCGATGTACGGCAGGTGCGGCCCGGAGGTGGGCGGCTCGGAGTTGTAGGGCACGTGCGGCTCGCTGATCATCTGGATGTGGGCGTTGCCCTGATCGTCGAGCTTGACGCCCGGCAGCTCCGCGACCGCGCGGTACGCGAAGTACCCCACGATGGCCGCCGCCACCACCGCGACGCCCAGCCCGGTGAGCCACGCCTTGCCGCGGCCGGTCCGCGACTTCGCCCCGCCGCGCTTCCCCGTCCTGTCTTTGGCCATGCGCTACCCCCTCGATCGATGGCGGAAGCGTGTGGGAGTCGAACCCACCTCCGACTTGTCTAGAGCCGGACGCCGGATTTGAAGTCCGGGAGGCCCACCGGGATCCTAGACGCCTCCGTATCGCTAACCCCGCAAGAAATCAGCAGCGCTGAGTGTACCACCCCGGTAGAGCCGGAGCCGACTGTCACCGAAGACCCCTCAGACTGTCACCGTTCGCTGGTAAAGCCCCAGGTCGGCGGCTGGGTGGTCACCGAGTTCGTCGACCACGGCGTCTCGGGCACCAAGGAGAAGGGGCCGGCCCTGGCCGCCCTCCACGCGGCCGTCCGTGGCCGCGCGCTCGACATCGTCGCGTGCGTGAAGCTCGACCGCCTGGACCGGAGCGTCCACCACCCGGTGGCGATGGTTCGGGAGTTCGAGGCACTCGGGGTGGACCTCGTTGTGCTCGACCAGGCGATCGACACCACGACGCCCGCCGACCGCCTCCTCTTCCACGTCGTGCCAGCATCTCAGAGTTCGAGAGGGATCTGATCAGGGACCCGGTCCTGGCCGGGCTCAAGCGGGCCAAGGCCCAGGGCGTGCGGCTCGGGCGGCCGCGGGCAGCGGTAGACGTCCTACCGGCCCGAGGCATGCTCGCCGAGGGCAAGTCGCTCCGGCAGGTGGCCAAGGCGCTCCACGTGGCGCTGGCAACCCTGGCGCGGGCGGTACCCCGGGCAGCCAATGCGGGCCGGTCCAAGGGCGCGGTCTAGTCTCGCTGCTTGTGCGGACGGTCGAGTCCCCGAGGGAGAGGGGCCATGCA
>Ga0210408_10004145_pt1 | contig 13037 bp, 14 predicted proteins | sample IncBWH4MmetaG_FD_155471 | JGI IMG/M metagenome (GOLD analysis project Ga0210408, IMG submission 155471) | Forest soil microbial communities from Barre Woods Harvard Forest LTER site, Petersham, Massachusetts, United States - Inc-BW-H-4-M | ecosystem: Environmental > Terrestrial > Soil >...
GCGGATATCCGTGATGGCCGGGAGCAATTGCCCCCTTCAAAGGGCCGAATACAGATGAGCAAGACCAATTATCTCCAGACCGTCATATTCGACTTGCAACGCACGGCCGGTCCATACAGATGTGCCATCACCGGAAGTCAGTTGATTTCTCGATCACTTCGTCGGTGCATTCTTCCTTGCACGTCGGCCTCGACGGCCTGCTCCAGAAGCGCTCGTGCGCCGTTGCGCAAGACCTCGGTCGGTGGGTCCGCAAAAAGGTCCTGGTTGGGAGAGTTGGAAAACGTTAGTGTCGGTCTGGGCGCATCACTCCTTCAGTGGAGAAGTGGAGGCTTCGAACACCTCCACGATACGCCGCCTTATCCCTCATGCCCGTCACCAACTTTCGCGCATAGCTCTTCGTTGGTCGGCTGGCTCACGAATGAGGCAAGCCATGGCGCATCGGGACCCTTCATCGCCAACACCCATGCCGACGATCCTCCGGTACGGCATTGCAGTTCTGTCCGTAGCAATCGCAATCGGGTTGGGTTTCTTCGTGCTGCGACATTTCGAGGCCATTTTGACGCCGTTTCTGTTCGCAGTCGCAGCGACCGTTTGGTACGCAGGAACCTGGCCAGGTGTGCTCGCAATTATCCTTTCAGTCCTCAGCCTTAATTACTTCTTCCTACGTCCCGTTTTTTCCTTCAGCCCAATTAGCTATGCTGATCTCGTTTATTTAGCCTTTTGCATATTTTGCGCCTTGGCTGTCGGCTGGGTCAGCGCCGCGCGACGACGGGCAGAGCAAGAGCTTCGTCGGGCCCGCGAGGAGCTCGAGGCCAAAGTGGTGGAACGAACCGCCAACTTACAGCGGAGCGAAGGCTATTTGGCTGAAACGCAGAAGCTGACCCGCACCGGCAGTTGGGCATGGGACGCCCGTAGCCAGAAGGTGCTCTACTGCTCCGAGGAAATGTTCCGAATTTTCGGATTGGATCCGCAGCAGCAGTTACCGACCCGCAAAAACTTTCGGCAACGAGTCCATCCGGAGGATCGCAACAGGGTAGACGAGAGATTTGCAAGGGTGGTCAACGAAAGAATTGACAGCTTCGACGAGTATCGGGTTTTGCTGCCTGACGGAACGGTTAAGCACGTCAATTCATCAGGGCACCCGGTTCTCGATGGGAACGGAGAGCTCATCGAGTTCATCGGCACCGCGACAGACGTAACAGAACGCAAGCGCGCCGAGGAAGCATTGCGGGAAAGCGAAGCTAAGTTCAGCGACTTTGCCGCAACCGCTTCCGATTGGCTGTGGGAAATCGGTCCGGACTACAAATTCACGCTGTTGACGGAGAATGCGTTTAATTCGGATCCGGCGGATCGAATCGGCACGTTGTGTTGGGATCACGCTCTCGACCTTGAAACCGAACCGGAGAAGTGGCGGCTTGTTTGGGCAACTCTCGATTCACGCAAGCCGTTCCGCGACTTCGTATATTGCTCCGTGGACGGCGCCGGCTCTCCAATGTACGTGAAGGTCAGCGGCAAGCCAGTGTTTGACGCCCGCGGAGAATTCCGTGGTTATCGCGGCACCGGCACCGATGTGACAGCGATCATGCGCGCGCAACAAGCAGAGGCATCGCTGCGGACAGTAGAGGCAGAAGCTCGCGAAAGCGAGCAGCGATACCGTAAGGCGCAACTGGAGCTCGCGCACGCCAACCGCGTCGCGACGATGGGCCAATTGACGGCCTCGATCACCCATGAAGTGAACCAGCCGATTACGGCGGCAGTTACATACGCGTTAGCCGCTCGGCGCTGGCTAAGCGCGGAGCCGCCAAATTTTCATGAGGTGGATGACGCGCTCTCTCTTATTGTCAGGGAGGGGAATCGCGCAGGCGAGGTCGTCGGGCGAATCCGCGCACTCATTAAGAAGGCGCCCGCACGAAAGGACGCCGTAGAGATCAACGATGCCATCCTCGAGGTTATTGCTCTCACCCGCACAGAGGCCGCAAACAATAACGTCTCGGTGCGGACGCAGTTAGCGGAGGGCTTGCCGCGTGTCCAGGGAGATCGGGTCCAGCTGCAACAGGTATTACTTAACTTGATCATCAATGCCATCGAAGCGATGCGCGACATTGGCGAACAGGAGCGAGAATTGCTCATTAGCAGCCGTAACGAACCTGATGGCGTGTCAGTCCAGGTGCGAGATTCAGGTCCAGGCTTCGCAGCGGCGGATCTTGACCGCGTGTTCGAGGCTTTCTACACCACGAAACCGAGCGGTTTGGGGCTCGGGTTGTCGATCTGCCGGTCAATTATCGAAGCACATAACGGACGATTGTGGGCGAGCCCCAACGTGCCACGTGGCGCTATCTTTGGCTTTATTGCGCCTGCTCATCCGGCCGCCGCATCGTGAGTGGAATGCCGCTTCGGATCCAAGACGTGGCAGACGTCGAGTCCAGCACGCACCCTGATCCTCGGTGGGTGAGACGCAATGGGACCATTACGGGAGATGCAGGCCAAGCATCTGCGCTAGGCAACGCGACCTGGGCTACGCGGCTTTGTCGGCGTCAGTTGCAATTGGTCGGCCATGCGCGCCAAGTCAGGCAAGGACGATGCCCGCATCTTACGCATTACTTGGCCACGATGAACTTTTACCGTGATTTCGCTTACACCGAGGTCGGCTGCGATCTGCTTGTTTAACCGCCCGCTCGCCACGAACGCCATGACCTCGCGCTCCCGCGGCGTCAACGTTTCGAAACGAACCTTCAGCTCTGCCATCGCTCGTTCCTGCTCAAGCCGCGCTCGATCACGGGCATGACCGAGCTGAATCGCTTCAAGCAAATCCTGCTCTCGGAACGGCTTTGTCAGGAATTCGATTGCGCCACCCTTCATTGCCTGCACCGACATTGGAATGTCACCATGTCCGGTGATGAAGATGATCGGCAGCTGTTTTTTGGCACCTTCTAGTTCGCGCTGCAGCTCGAGTCCGCTCTGGCCGGGAAGCCGCACGTCAAGCACCAGGCAAGTGGGTCCTTCTGGCCGATCCGCCGCGAGAAATTCGCTCACCGAACCGAGTAGGCTGACCCGAAAGCCCGCCGATCGAAGCAGCTTGCCTAGTGAGTCCCGCACTCCCGGATCATCGTCGATGACTATCACTGTTGGCGGTTGGTCTTTGGCCCGTTGCTCCACCACATGTTCCTCATCGACATGCGCATTAGCCTTGCCAGCCCGCCATGGAGCATAGCGGTATTATCGCCTTGGCGATAGAGGGGACAACCAGCCCAATACGGCTCCGACGGATCGCAGCCATCGGCGAACTGGCCGGTTGAAGTCGGCCAGGTTCTGCGTCAGGCGCCAGCTGCCCACCAAAGTCGAACCGACCAAGCTCGCAGCGCACAACCTTCGTATAGTGCGCACATTCCTATTTGGTACTCGATCTTTCCGCTAGATCAATAGTGAGCGCCAATGCGTGCCGTTATGGTGAAGTTCTCCTCCCTCGAGGCCGATCACTCCCTGCGGCCTGCCTTGCCCCTCCGGCGCTGTCCAAGCTGGAGGGGCTCTTTCGAGCGTAAGAGGCAGACTAGGGTGATATGAAGGTCGATGCCTGGGATGCGGCTTGCTCCATGGACCCCAAAATTTCTGGCCACCGAATCCAATCGTTGGGTTCCTATACAATTGTATAATCGAAGCAACAGGCGCCTGCGCCTAGGTTTGATAAGGATAGAGTGTCGCGGACGACATCCGTTGTTCCGTAAACGCTGCTCACGGTTACCGGTCTTGCCAAGTGCCAAATAGCGGACCAATAGTCGCCATAGTCGATGACGATGAAGCGGTTGGAAACGCAATCGAAGTTTTAATGCGTTCGATCGGATTGGTCGCCCAGGCATTTTCGTCCGGAGAGGCGTTCTTGCGCTCACCCGAACTGAGCCGCACCGGCTGCTTGGTTGTCGACTTCGACATGCCCAAGATGACTGGCCTTGATCTGCACAACAATTTGTCTTTATTGGGCAAAGAGATTCCCACCGTAATGATAACTGCCTATCCGAGCGATGATATTCGTGCCCGCGCACTTCGGGCTGGCGTCATCTGCTATCTGCCCAAGCCGTTCGATGAGAGCGACCTCCTGAATTGTATTCAGGCCGCGCTAGATCGCGCAAAGGGAAATAGCGGCGCGCCCTAGTTTGCCTACGTTGCATCAATGGCCACTAAGCACGCGACAGCTCGCCTCCGCCGGCCATCGGCGATGCAACTCAATTCACATTGGCCTCGCAGAGGGCGCGAACAAAAAGACCAGCCCGTCATCTGCTGTTTGATCTTTGTGCAACCGAGTTCAGCGACTGGACGCGCAGCGCGGACGGTCGTACCGACGCATGCTGCGTTCCCGTCATTGTTGTCGCAGCGGTGCGGGGTTCGGCTCCGCGTAGAGGCTATACCAAGGTTTAGTTCGTCCTTTCCAAAGGTACGGGAAAGCCTACGAGCTTCGTTGTGGGCAACTTTACGCGCGCACAATTGCGGCGTTTGCCGGCCAACGGTAGGCATGTGGGGCCGGGTAAATCCCACTTTTTGGCTGACACATGCATGGTACCGCGGTTCACAGGAAGCTGAGGTTCGGCCCTTTCGAACTTTCGATTGGCGAGAGAGCACTCCGGCGCGACGGCGTCGCGCTTCCGCTCGGCGGCCGGGCGCTCGATATTCTGATCTATCTTGCCGAGCGCCCCGGCGAGGTCATCGCGAAGCAGGAGCTCATCGATCACGTCTGGCCCGATGTGACCGTCGAGGAGGGGAGCCTCCGGGTCCACGTGGCCGCGATCCGCAAAGCGCTTGGTGACGGCCAACTCGGCAACCGCTACATCGCAAACATCAAGGGACGGGGCTACTCATTCGTCGGCACCGTGGTCCCTCTCACAGGCAGTACTGAAAGCAGGAACGCCGAATTCCTGCACCAAGGCAGACTCCCCGTGCGACCGGTCATGATGATTGGGCGCGAAACGATGGTCCGCGAGGTTGGCGAGAAGCTTCGAAATGAGCGGTTCGTGACACTGCTCGGGCCCGGCGGCATTGGCAAGACGACCATTGCCTTGGCTGTTGGCCGCGCCGCTACCGAGGAGTTTGGCGGGAAAGTCTATTTTGTTGACCTGGAAAGCCTTACCGATCCGCGGCATGTTGCGGGGGCTGTAGCGACATCCCTGGGACTTGCACTTAAATCGAAAGATCCCGGCCTGGAGCTGGTCGACTTCGTTCGTTCGCGAAATCTTCTTATCATTCTCGATAGCTGTGAGCACGTGATCGAGACGGTCGCTCTGGTTGCCGAGCAACTCTACCAGGAAGCGGAGCAGGTCTATCTTCTGACCACGAGTCGCGAATTGCTGAAAGTAGAGGGCGAGCATTGTTGCCGGGTTCTTCCCCTTGATTTTCCGCCAGACGGGTCCGAGCAAACGGCAAATGCCGTGCTTCGATATCCGGCAGTGCAATTGTTTGTACGGCGCGTGGCGGTGAGGGCGGGAAGCGTCGTTCTCACCGACGAGGAGGCGCCGTTTGTTGCGGAAATGTGCCGAAAGCTGGATGGCATACCGTTGGCAATTGAGTTGGCAGCGGGTCAGGTGGCCGCACTCGGCCTCAAGAATACGGTTGCCCGCCTGGTGTCTCGGCTGGAATTGCTGAAACTAAGCCATCGGACGGCAGTTCCCAGACATCGGACGCTCAAGGCGACGTTGGATTGGAGCTACGATCTGTTGTCCGACGCAGAGAGGATTGTCCTTCGACGCATTGCTCCTTTCGTCGGCCATTTCACCCTTGAGGGCGCGCGGTCTGTCGCTGGCGAAATCGGCGCGGGCACCGGAGAAATATTTGACGCGATCGCCGGCCTGGTCGAGAAGTCATTGATAGCAACCCGGATCGATGAAGCGCAGGCGCAGTATCGGTTGCTGGACACGACAAGGGCGTACGCGCTCGAAAAACTGGAGGAGCATGGCGAGTTCGGCCCAATCTCCTTGCGGCACGCGGAATACGTCATCCAACAGATCGAATCGCAAAATGAGATGCTATCGGCTCAGCCAAGGGCTGAAAGAGTTGCGGCCTATTCCTGGCAACTCGGCAATGTTCGGTCGGCGCTGGAATGGAGCTTTGGATCGCACGGCAACGACGAGGTCGCGACAAGACTTGCGGCCGCTTCAACGCGGCTATTTATGGAACTGGCGCTATTGATCGAATGGCAGGCCTGGGCAGAGCAGGCGATAGCCCGGCTGGGAGATCAGCATAAGAACTCCCGCCAGGACCTTGCCCGCGAACTCAGGCTCCTGAGCGGACTGTTCCTGTATTCGAGCTGGACCACCGACATTTACCGCGCGCTCGATATTGCCGCGCGAAGCCAAAAGGTGGCTTTGAAAATGCAAGATCCCGACGACATGGCGCTCGCTGAAACGATGTTGGGCGCCGCCAATCATTTGGCGGGAAATCATCTTGTTGCACACAGGAATTTCGAAGCCGGCCTGCGCCACTCGGCATCGGGCTCGCGCTTGCGCGCTGGACACTATTTGTTTCATCACACCACCCTCTCGCTTGCCGGCATCGCGCGCTCTCTGCTCTACAGAGGGTTGCTCGACCAATCCTTGGACTACGCAAGGCGCGCGATAGAGGAGGGAGAGAAATCCGGCAATCCAGCGACATTGTGCCGATCCCTGGTCCTGATTCTCCCTGTCTATCTGGCGCTGGAGGATTGGCAGAGGTCAGAGCAGTACATCGCGCAATTGAGCGACCTCTCCGCAGCTCACGCCCTGAAGCCGCTCCATGCAATCGCAACCGGGTTGCGAGGCCGGTGGCTTCTCCTTCAAAACAACGTTCGCGACGGCGTTCCGTTGCTGAAGAGGGCGTCGGAAGAGCTTGAGGCCCAACGTCATGAAATGCTCAATATGGATTTTGTCAGCGATCTCGGCGCGGGTCTTGCTGCTTCTGGCCTTCACGAGGAGGCATTGACGCTGGTGGCGAATGCCCTTGACGTCCAAAAACGTGGGGGAAAATTTCTGTTCGCGCCCGCCTTGATGACAGTGAAAGGCCTGATCCTGGCATCGAGGTCGCACGAGGACTATCCCGAAGCAGAAACAAGCTTTCTATTGGCGATCGACTGGGCCAAACGCCAGTCCGCGACCCTGTTCGAGTTGAAGGCTGCGACAGACCTTGCCGAGCTATTGCTGGAACAGGGGCGCATGCCGGAAGCCAACGAATATCTCACTGCGGCGCTTGATCGAATGCCGGCCGGAGTTTTATTCCCGCCTCACCGGCGCGCCCTGCACATCCTCAACCAGCTCCAATCCGGCACCAGGGCGGTCGGCTGAAGCGGACACCTTCGCGTACTGTGCGCTGTCTGCGCAGTCGGGTTCAAGTCCTCGCATTCCGATACAAGCCCAAGCCTGCAGTTCGGGTGCATGTTGTGGCAGGAATGGTCACGTCAGGGGTCTAATGCAATGGGCAAGCTGGTCGCGGACATCATTGTTGAAACCTTGCAGAATGCCGGCGTCAGGCATTGTTACGGCGTGGTGGGCGACACGCTTAATCGGATCGCCGGCTCCCTCGAAAAAAGCGAAATCGAGTGGGTGTCGATGAGACATGAAGAAGCAGGAGCGTTTGCCGCGCAGGCGGAGGCGCTGGTCGCAGATCGCCTGACGGCAGTTGCCGGGAGCTGCGGCCCCGGCAGTCTGCATTTCATCAACGGGATATTCGAGGCCAATCGCAATCGTGCACCCGTCATCCTGATCGCAAGTCAAATCATTCGCGACGAATTGGGCTTCGATTTCATCCAGGAGGTCGACTTCAAGCAGGTCTATAGGGACTGCAGCGTCTTCTGCGACATGATCTACACGCCGGAGCAGGCGCGCCGGAAGACCGTGATCGCCTGCCAAACGGCGCTGGCCAAACGCGGTGTTGCCGTTCTGATCGTGCCGGCGGATGTCTCCGCCTCGGTCGTGGATGATAGCATCCCTTACGCGGTGCATGTCGCCAGGCCCGTCACGCGGCCGAACGACGCCGATCTCGCCGAGATGGCGGAAATTCTCAACAAAAGCGAAAATGTCGTGCTGTACGGCGGATCCGGCTGCCAAGGGGCGCATCAGGAGGTTCTCGCGGTTGCCAACAAGCTGAAGGCGCCGATCGCGCATACGTCGCGGGCAAAGGACTTCCTCGAGTTTGATAATCCTTACAACATCGGAATGACCGGGATACTCGGCAACGAGGCCGGCTACCATGCCTTGCTGGACTGCGATGCGTTGTTGATGCTGGGCGCAGACTTTGCCTGGCGGCAATTTTATCCGGACAAGGCAAAGATCGTGCAGGTCGATCTTGACCCGACCCATCTGGGACGACGTCATCCGGTCACCAAGGGCGTTGTCGGCGACGTGAAGGCGACGATGGCGGCGTTGCTACCGTTGCTGGTTGAGCGCAGCGACGCCTCGTTCCGAAGCGCATATGTGCAGCGCTACGCGAAGTACCGGGAGTCGGAACGGGCGAAAGTCGCTGCCGGCCACGATGGCAGCATTCCGGGAAGCTATCTGACACAGGTGATCAACCGCCACGCGGCAAAGGATGCGTTGTTCACGGCCGACGACGGTACCGCGGGCGCCTGGGCCTATCGCCATATCGACGCCAACGGTCAGCGCCGCCTTTTCGCTAGTCTGCTTCATGGAACGATGGCCAACGGCATGCCGTCAGCGATCGGACTCCAAAAGGCAGAACCCACCCGACAGGTGGTGTGCATGTCAGGCGACGGTGGAATTTCGATGCTGTTCGGAGACCTGATGACGATCGTAGCACAGCAGCTACCAATCAAGATTGCCGTCTATGACAACGGCAAGCTTGGCTTTGTGGAGATCGAGCAAAAGGCCGAGGGTATGCTCGATACCTTCACGAAGTTGAAAAATCCGAATTTTGCAGGGGTTGCGCGCGCGTTAGGTCTGTGGGGCGAGACGGTTTCGCGCGCGGACCAGCTAGAGACCGCGGTCAAGGATTGGCTGGCGCAACCAGGGCCCGCGCTTCTGCACGTGCATGTCAACCCGATGCAGCTCGTCATGCCGCCATTCACGCAAATAGAGCCGGCGATCGGAATGGCGCTCTACTCGACGCGCGCCATCCTGCACGGCCGGGGGGGCGACGTCTGGGAAATGGTGAAGGAGAATTTCCTCTAGTGTGGTGGTTCAGAAGTTCCCTTCATTGTCGCGGCGAGTCCGTCAAGAGATAGGCGGTGCCCATAGCCCGCTATTTTATCTTCGTCGGAGGCACGCTTACGGCCTTGCTGTTCATCGCCGGCTGGTGTCTGCCAACGCCTCCAGCGATGTTCGCTGATCAACAGCTAGCTATCGATAGAACGATCATCCGGATCAAGTCTGCGCACAAATGGCCGGAAAAGGTCGTCCTGGACACCAGCCACCCGACCATCACGCCTCCGCCCGTCGAGGAGCCTGCGGCGGCGCAGTCGGTTCGGCAGTCGTCTGACCAAGCCGAGAATCAATCGAATCTTGAGGCTATGGCCCAGTTGGAACCAGATGCACAGCCGGCCGCCGTCAATCATCATCCAGCCTTGCAAGTCAAGCGCGCAGTGGCAAGGACCGCTCGATCAAGGCGTCGCATGACGCGTCGGGTAGCAAGAGCGGAAACGGGTGGAGGCTGTTCTTAGGTTGGATGGATCGATCATCGTCAAACAAGCTCGAATGCTACGCCGCGCAGCGACGCCGCCTCGCCATGGCCCATGGATTGGCCGGCGCCGAGCGCGGGGAATTGAAAGACAAACGGCGGCTGTCGTTGCGCACGGAACTGCGCAGTTACAGCCTAAACGGATCAGGAACGAACAAGATCGTCCGAAGCAGGCCTGCTACTCCATGCAGCGTCAAGAGGAGCAAAGGTAAGCTTCTCGCACACATGGAACATGCAATATGATCAGGAGCAAGATTGGCGCGGTGGCAGTGGCTCTTTCTGCTTTGGCTGCACAACCTGCGTTTCCCCAGGCTGCAATCCAGGAGCCGGGGGCATTCGAGTTTTATCATCCGAATGACGACGTGTTGAACGCGGGGGCGCCTACGCCCGCGGCGGCATTGGCGGCGGCTCGAGCGCAAAGAGCGTATGCCGCGATCGACGATGCCGGCATCGCCCCGCGCGAGGTTGGGACAAGAATCTGCCATCGCGAGCCGCGGGTTGGCGCCTTTGCGACCCAGCCCTGGAGCAGCGGCAGCCCCTGCGCACCTGCCGCCGGGTATTGATGCCCTGGAGTTCGCCGGTGAGAATCATGGACGCAAACACGTTGTCCGCTGTTGCCCGCAAGTCGGCGGAGTCGGTCTCCGACTTCGCCAGCGTCGTTCGCAACCTGATCCTCGACGTACGCGACAGCTACCGGCCAGAAGTGCACGACATGCGTGGCCCCGGCCCGAAATGGCGCGCCAAGCATCGGCCCTGGTTGAGGTTCGCTTCCGAAGCCGTCCCGCCAGGCGGACAGCACGAACTGTCGCCAGTGCATGTGCGTCCGCGCGACCAACACCGCAATCGTCGTTGCGACGCCGTCGCCACTTCTGCGCTGCGGACACGGATTTGACCTGCCGTCGGCAAGCTCGTCTGGAGAGATCGGCCGCGCATGGCACGCACGGTCGCCTACTTCGCCGAGCGGACCGGCATCTCGCATTGGAAGGTGTGCTTGCATGACCGAATACCTCATCGCCGCGCGGGCGGCGATCATCCTCTGGACTAGCCTTGCAGTGATGCCGGCCGAGATCGTCTTTGACGCGATTGAAGCCGAAATGGAGCGCCGCGGCGTCGAGCTGTAACGCTCCCGTCTGAGGCCATTCGTTGCGCGAGCTGCCTGGAACGGCATTGCCATCCGAACGAAACCGCGGCGGACGCTTAGCTTCATTCTTAGTCAGTGAGAAAAAATCGTGGAACACGAAATGACAAAACACCTTGTACAGTTTCCGCATCCCGATGGATCATTGCTTCTTCGCGAGTTGAACCACAGAATAAAAAACGAGCTCACTTCCGCCATATACGCGGTTTCAGCCAAAGCGGTGCACTCGGATAGCGTGGCGGTCAAGGCCGCGCTGCTCGATGTCGTAGACCTCCTGCATCAATGCGCCGATGTTCATGGGGCGCTGCACATGCCGGATCAGGGGCGCCTCGCCGATGCCGCGAGATACCTCCAGCAGCTTTGCTTCTCCATGACGAAATACCGACTGGACCGCCCGGCGATACGTGTCTTGTTTTCAGCGGATGATCTGCGGCTTGAAGGAGAGCGCTGCTGGAAGCTTGGACTGATTGTATCCGAGCTACTGACCAATGTGGCGCGCCATGCACAATTCGACGCTGGAGATCCGGAATTGCGAGTGGAGTTGATGCTCGCCGGCAATGTCGTAAAGTGCAGGGTCTATGACAATGGCTCGGCGCCTGAACCGATCCGGCGCGGTCGCGGGCTAGCGATCATCGGCGAGCTGGCCAGCAGTTTGGGCGGCCGCGTTCATACGTCTTGCGCCGCCGAAGGCTCTTCCTTCCTTCTCACCTTCCCACTGACTGAGGCCGAGCAACGCGCCGCCGGCGCTACTCATGTTGTTAAGTTGAAGCGGAGGACGATGCGCCGCCCTCAGCGGTTGCAGCCGTCTAGCACCGAGGATCTGGGGGCTGATCGGCTGTAGTCTCTTTCGCCAGGTTTCAGGTGTCCAAAATAGGTGTCGTTCTTGGCCGGCATGGGTTCGATTCCCCCCGAGAGATGCGCCATGTCTCCCATTTGCCCGTCGGGCAATCCCACCGCCGAAAATCTGCTCGCCGTCATCGGCGTATTGCAGGCGAAGACCGGCGTTCGTCTGCACGTGCGCGCGCTGGCTCACGCAGCCTAATCGCCTAACGCCCCGTAAACCGAATGCGCGCAAAGCGCAATTTCCCCTGACGAATCAACGCTGTTTCCGATTTTCAGAAAAAGTCTTGACCGCCATCCCAAATCAGTGGCTTCCTTGCGTTATCCCGTCCCGATAAGAGGGGCGTCTCGCGAACGTCACGAAGCGCGGGGCGGGATGCGATGGACGCGGCGGCGACGCAAGACGGGCGTTGCTTTATTCCGTCTTCGCTGAAGCTTCGGCGGGACTGGCCGCCTAAGACGGGCATGGCCCGTCGGAGCCTTTGGCGTAGACGGCTGCTGCGGACGGCAAAAGCGTGTGGTCCTGACTTCGTGACGCTGGAGTCAAGTCTGCGATAAGAAGCGCAGGCGACGGTGGCAAAAGAGCCCGTTCACCGGGGAGAGCACGCCATAAGCCGTAAACCATTGCGCAGGGAAGGCCGGATCAGTCCGGTGAACCTGTAGTGACTAACTCGTGTGCTTTCTTGTTTCGCACGCGAGGCTGCGGGTGAATCGTTCACCCGGTCTTCCCTGCGCCCTCTGTTTTTCGAGGGACAATGCGCTTGCACAACTCGGGTATCGCGCCGCGGGATCGCGGATGCTTGTCTTGTTTTGCTGTTTGAAATTCGAATTTGAAGGTTGGCGCTAAAGTAGTGCCGTGCTGATCTGGCCCACCTTCGCTGACCGCCGTCGTCCGAAGAGGGACTTCGGCGGCCAGGAAGCTGAGGCGGGGCAGCCTACGTTGCTTCGCCACGATAAATCGGAGGCTGGTGCCCTGGCCAAGCAGATGATAAAGCACAGTTTTTTGTTTAGCAAAAACCGATGGTACCATCAGCTATACCAAGCCAGCGTTTCACAATTTCGGTTCGAGTCCGCTTGGGGCTGAACTTGCGAGATCAGGAGCTATTCTCGTCAATTCCCTGTGAGTCCCCGTTGTGAACTCACAGCATAGTGGTGAACCCATGGCCGATCAGCCCTTGGTCCGAGCGTACGCCTGCTCGTCAGGCTCATAACCTTGAGATCGCTGGTTCAAATCCAGCTCCCGCCACAAGCGCTCGGGCTTCGTTGAAAGCGAGGCGCCCCGCATCATTGCGCGGTGTGGACTACGAGGTCATCCGTGCTCGCTCCTACGCTGCCACGCAGTTTCGACCGCAGTTCTTCCGCGACATGACTAGCATCCGTGCCGTCGCGGATGATCTGGGGACGGATGAAGATA
>Ga0210408_10004146_pt1 | contig 13037 bp, 1 predicted proteins | sample IncBWH4MmetaG_FD_155471 | JGI IMG/M metagenome (GOLD analysis project Ga0210408, IMG submission 155471) | Forest soil microbial communities from Barre Woods Harvard Forest LTER site, Petersham, Massachusetts, United States - Inc-BW-H-4-M | ecosystem: Environmental > Terrestrial > Soil >...
CAACCAGGATGGCGCGAGCAACGGGCTCACGGCGCCGAACGGCCCCTCCCAGGAGCGGGTGATCCGCCAGGCGCTTGCCAACGCGGGCCTCGACGCCGCCGACGTCGACGCGGTCGAGGGGCACGGCACGGGCACCACGCTGGGCGACCCGATCGAGGTGCAGGCGCTGCTCGCCACCTACGGCCGGAGCCGACCAGCCGGACGGCCGCTGCGCCTCGGCTCGATCAAGTCGAATATCGGCCACACCTCGGCGGCGGCCGGCGTCGGCGGCGTGATCAAGACGGTCATGGCGCTGCGCCACGGCCTGTTGCCGGCGACGTTGCACGTGGATGCGCCCTCGCCCAACGTGGACTGGTCGGCCGGGCAGATCAAGCTCCTGACCGAGCCCGAGCCGTGGCCCCAAGGCGAGCGGCCCCGGCGCGCGGGGATCTCCTCCTTCGGGATCAGCGGCACCAACGCGCACGTGATCCTCGAGGAGGCTCCCGCAGAGCCACGCTTGGAGACCGGGAGTGAAGTGGTCGACGACGCCTCCGCGCAGGACGGCTGTGCGCTGGTGGTCGTGCCGTGGGTGCTCTCGGCCCGCGGCGGGGGTGGCTTGCGCGGGCAGGCCGGGCGGTTGCGGGAATTCGTGGTGCAGGACGCCGGCCTGCGCCCAGGAGATGTCGGCCTTGCGCTGACGGGCCGCTCGCAGCTGCGGGATCGCGCCGTGGTGCTGGGCGAGAGCCGGGAGGAGCTGCTGGGGGGCGCCGCTGCGCTCGAGCGGGGGGAGGACGGCGGCAATGTCGTGCGCGGCGTGGCTGGGGATGGTGGGGAGCGCCTCGCGTACCTGTTCACGGGCCAGGGCGCCCAGTGGGTGGGCATGGGCCGGGAGTTGCACGAGGCGTTTCCGGTGTTCAGAAGCGCGTTCTATGAGGCGTGCGGGTATCTGGATGGCCCGCTGGAATACGCGTTGCGTCGCGTGGTGTTTGGTGGGGAGTCGCCCGACGCAGGACTGCTGGACGAGACGCTGTTCACCCAGTGCGGGCTGTTCGCGCTCGAGGTCGCGCTGTTCAGGCTGCTCGAGAGCTTTGGCGTACGGCCGGACTTCGTCGTGGGTCACTCGGTGGGCGAGCTCGCGGCGGCGTGCATGGCCGGCGTGTTCTCGCTCGAGGATGGGTGCCGGCTGGTCGCGGCCCGCGGTCGCTTGATGGGGGAGCTGCCGGCGGGCGGGGCGATGATCGCGGTGGCGGCCGATGAGGCCGAGGCGCTGCGGTCGTTGCGCGGCTTCGAGGGTCGTGTCGCGTTGGCGGCGGTGAACGGCCCGTCCGCGGTGGTGCTCTCGGGCGATGCGGACGCGGTGCTGGAGCTGGCGGAGCTGTGGGCGGCGCGGGGTCGCAAGACGCGGCGGCTGCGGGTCAGCCACGCGTTTCACTCGCCGCGGATGGACGGCGTGCTCGAGCGGTTCGCCCAGGTGGCGCAGGGCGTGTCCTTTGCCGCGCCCGCGATTCCGGTGGTCTCGAATCTCACGGGCGAGGTGGTGTCGGCCGGCGAGTTGTGCGACCCGACCTACTGGGTGCGCCATCTGCGCGAGCCGGTCCGCTTCGCGGAGGGAGTCGGCCGGCTCCGGAGCGAGGGCGTCGGGTGCTTCCTCGAGCTGGGGCCGGACGGGGTACTCAGCGCAATGGCATTGGAGTGCCTGCGGGCCGCCGAGGGGGACGCGCCCGGCGCGCTGAGTGCCGCTGTCGGGGGGCGCGGCGAGCTGAGTGCCGCTGTGGGGGAGCGATCTCCGGTCACGGCGGCGCCGGTGCTGCGACCCGGGCGGGGTGAGGTTCGGACCCTGCTGGACGGGCTGGCCGAGGTGTGGGTGCGTGGCACGGAGGTCGATTGGCGCACCGCGTTCAAGGGCGCTGACGCTCGACAAGTGCAGCTGCCCACCTACGCCTTCCAGCGCAAGTGCCACTGGATCTCCGCCGCGGCGAGTGCAAGCGACGCGCGCGCGCTCGGCCAGTCCGCCACCGAGCATCCGTTGCTGGGCGCGGCTCTGCATCTGGCGGGGCAGCGGGAGGGCTGGGTCTTCACGGGGCGTCTCTCGCTTCAGGAGCGGCCGTGGCTGAAGGACCACGCGGTCATGGACACCGTGCTGCTGCCCGGCACTGCGCTGCTCGAGCTGGCGCTCGCCGTTGCCCTGCGGGTTGGCGTCGATACGGTGCAGGAGCTCACATTGCACGCGCCGCTGGTCTTGGCGGACGAGGGCGCGACGCAGTTGCAGCTGACGGTCTCTCCGCCGGGCGAGCAGGGGCACTGTGAGATCGGCATTTATTCGTGTCCTGTCGGTCCAGCCGAAGACGCGCAACAACCCCAGCAGTGGATGTTGCACGCAGCTGGTGTGCTCGGACCGGGGGGGGATGAATCTGACGCTGGCGAGCATCTCCTGACGGGGGACCACGAGGGCTGGGCCGGCGGCGTTTGGCCGCCGGTGGGGGCCGATCCGGTGGACGTCGAGTTTCTCTACGACCGTCTCGCCGAGGCGGGCTACGGGTATGGGCCTGTGTTCCAGGGGTTGCGGGCGGCGTGGCGGCGTGGGGAGGAGCTGTTCGCCGAGGTTGCGCTGGCGCAGGAGGCCGGCGAAGTGGGGGGTTTTGCGGTTCATCCCGCGCTCTTGGACGCGGCGCTGCACGCACTGGCGCTCGAGGGCCTCGCTGCCCGAAAGACAGGCGAGCCGCAGGTGCCGTTCTCGTTCTCGGGGGTACGGCAGTACGGTCACGGCGGTAGGGCGCTGCGTGTCCGTATACGCCCCGCCGACGGGGGTGCAGAGCACGGCATGCAGGCGCACAGCTTGGACGTGCTCGATTCCGCTGGCGCTCCGGTGCTGAGGATCGAGGAGCTGAGCACGCGGACCGTCGATTTGGGTGCGCTGACGGTGGCGCGGGGGCGGCGCGATGATCTGTATGAGCTCGAATGGGTGGAGGTTCAGGGCTCGTCGCTGAACGGCGCGACGGTGCATGCGGTGGCGCTGGGTGAGTGCGCCGAGGTCCCGGGTGTCGAACTCGACGAGCGCTACGCGGACCTGGGTGTTTTGGAGGACGCGATCGCGGAGGGCGCCAGTGCGCCCGAGGTCGTGCTCGTGGACGCTCGGACGTTGGCTGGGACCCCGGCGGTCGAGGTCGAGGGGGGCGAGTTGGCGCAGCGGGTTCACGCTGTCACGACGGGCGCGCTGGAGTTGTTGCAGGGCTGGTTGGCCTCTGAGTTCCTGCAGGAGGCCCGGCTTGTCTTTCTGGCCGAGAGAGCGGCCGTGGTAGCGGCGGGGGAGTCGCCGGATCTCGCGCAGGCCGCGCTGGTTGGCTTGCTGCGCTCGGCGCACACGGAGCACCCGGGGCGTTTCTGCCTGCTCGACAGCGATGGCAGCGCGGAGTCGCTCGCGGCTGTGCGCCTGGCGCTGTCGCGGGCCGATGAGCCGGAGCTCGCCCTGCGCGACGGGTCCCTCTATGCGCCGAGGCTCGCTCGCGTGCAGGGCGCGGGCGCCACCGCGGCCGCGTCGGGCACGGGCGGCACGGTGCTGATCACCGGTGGGACGGGGGGCCTGGGGGCGCTCGTGGCGCGGCATCTGGTCGGCGAGCACGGTGTCCGGCGGCTGCTGCTGCTGAGCCGTGGTGGCCCGGAGGCGGTGGGCGCGGTCGAGCTGCGGGCCGCTTTGGAGGAGCAGGGCTGTGCGGTGCGGATCGAGGCGTGCGACGTCGCCGATCGTGCGCGGTTGGCGAAGGTGATCGCCTCGATCCCGGATGAGCACGCCCTCGATACGGTGATCCACGCCGCGGGGGTGCTTGACGATGGTGTGATCGGATCGCTCGACGCCGAGCGGCTGGCCCGGGTGATGGCCCCGAAGGTGGACGCGGCGATCAACCTGCACGAGCTGGCCGGCGCGGCGAAGCTCGTCCTGTTCTCCTCGGCTGTCGGCACCCTGGGTGGCCCAGGGCAGGCCAATTACGCCGCCGCGAACGCGTTCCTCGACGCGCTGGCTCACCACCGCCGCGCGCTGGGGATGCCAGCGCTCTCGTTGGCGTGGGGCGCGTGGGAGCGGGCCAGCGGCATGACCGGCGCCCTGGGCGACGCGGATCGCTCCCGCCTCGGCCGCCTGGGCATCGTCCCGCTCTCCGACGCGCGGGGCCTCGCGCTGTTCGATAGCGCGCGCGCCATGGACCATCCCGTGCTCTTGCCGGCGCGCCTGGATGCAGCGGCGCTGCGCGCCCAGGCCAGGGTCGGGGTGCTGCCGGCGCTGATGCGCGGCGTCATCCGCGCACCCACGCAGAGCACCGCGGGCGCGCACCGCGCGCTCGCCACACGGCTCGCGGAGGCACCGGAAGCGCAGTGGCCCACGCTCGTCCTCCAGCTGGTCGCCGAGCACATCGCGGGCGTGCTGGGGCACGCATCGGGTGAGGCGATCGACGCGACTCGTGGCTTCAAAGAGCACGGCTTCGACTCGCTGGGCGCCGTGGAGCTGAGAAACCGTCTGGAGCGGGCAACGGGGCTCAAGCTGCCCGCCACGCTGGTCTTCGACTATCCCACGCCGTCCGCGGTCGCCGAGCACCTGCTCAGAAAGCTGTCGCTCGGCGCCGCCGCGGCTGAATCGAAAGACGTCAAACGCCACCTGGTCGCCCAGGACTCCGAGCCGATCGCGATCGTCGGCATGAGCTGTCGCTATCCGGGCGGCGTGCAGTCACCCGCACAGCTGTGGGAGCTGCTCGCCGCGGGCAGCGACGCGATCGGCCCGTTCCCCGAGGACCGCGGCTGGGAGGTCGAGCGCCTCTACGATCCCGACCCCAGCCATGTGGGCACGAGCTACGCCCGGCACGGCGGGTTCCTCTACGACGCCGGCTCATTCGACGCCGAGCACTTCCATCTTCCGCCCCGCGAGGCGCTGGCGATGGACCCGCAGCAGAGGCTGCTCCTGGAAGCCGCCTGGGAGGCAATCGAGAACGCCGGCATCGACCCCACGAGCCTCAGGGGCAGCCGCACGGGGGTGTTCTCCGGGGTCATGTACTCCGACTACGGAATGGGTGTAGGCCCAGTTCCCGCGGAGCTGGAGGGCTATCTGAGCACCGGCGCCGGCGGCAGCGTGCTCTCCGGCCGGGTGGCGTACTCATTTGGGCTGGAGGGGCCCGCGGTGTCGATCGACACCGCCTGCTCATCGTCGCTGGTGGCGATGCACCTGGCCGCGCAGGCGCTCCGCTCAGAGGAGTGCGAGCTCGCGCTGGCGGGCGGGGTGACGGTGCTTGCGACCCCGGGGATCTTCGTCGGCTTCTCGCGTCAGCGCGGCCTCGCGCCCGATGGGCGCTGCAAGTCCTTCGGCGCGGGCGCCGACGGCGTCGGCTGGTCTGAGGGCGTGGGCCTGGTGCTGTTGGAGCGTCTCTGCGATGCACAGCGCAACGGGCATCGAGTGCTCGCCGTCGTGAGGGGCAGCGCGGTCAACCAGGATGGTGCCTCCAGCGGCCTCACGGCGCCCAGTGGCCCCGCTCAGGAAGCGGTGATCGCCCAGGCGCTCGCCAACGCGGGCCTCACCCCCGCCGACATCGACGCGGTCGAGGCGCACGGCACCGGGACGACGTTGGGCGACCCGATCGAGGCGCAGGCGCTGCTCGGGACCTATGGGCAGGGACGCGAACGCCAGCCCCTCCACCTGGGCTCGATCAAGTCGAACATCGGCCACACCCAGGCCGCCGCCGGTGCAGCCGGGGTGATCAAGATCGTCAAGGCCCTGGAGCACGGGGTCCTGCCGCGCACGCTTCACGCTGAGCGACCCTCACCCCACGTGGACTGGTCGCAGGGGGAGATCGCACTGCTCGGCGAGCCGGTTCCCTGGCCGGCGGCCGGGCGTGTACGGCGTGCCGGCGTCTCCTCCTTCGGGATCTCGGGCACCAACGCGCATGTGATCCTGGAGGAGGCCCCGGCGACCGCGAGCGTCCCCCGTGGGCAGACGCCCACGGGGGACGAGCCGACCCCGCCGAGTCTCGAGGTCTTGCCGTTCCTGCTTTCGGGCTCGAGCGCTGGGGCGCTGCGGGGGCAGGCGGGGAGACTGGGAGAGCATCTGCGGGCGAGCCCGGAGCTTGCGCCGGCCGATGTGGCCTTCTCGCTCGTGAGCACCCGCGCGCAGTTGGCCCATCGCGCGGTGATCGTGGGAAAGGATCGGGACGCGCTGATTGCTGGGCTCAGGGCGCTGGAGCGCGGCGAGGAAGCCGACGGGGTCTTCCGTGGCGTGCACCATCATGGGGGCAGGCTGGCGTTCCTGTTCCCCGGTCAGGGGTCGCAGTGGGCGGGGATGGGCAGGGGGCTGTATGCGGCGTTCCCGGTCTTCGCCAATGAGCTGGATGCGGTCTGCGCGGAGCTCGACCGACATCTCGATCGACCCTTGCAGGACCTCCTATTCGCGGCTCAGGACTCGGCGGACGCGCTGCTGCTCGACCACACGCGGTTTGCCCAGCCGGCGCTGTTCGCGCTGGAGGTGGCTCTGTATCGGCTGGTGCGGAGTGTCGGCGTGCGGCCTGAATTCCTGATCGGCCATTCGATTGGGGAGCTGTCCGCCGCCCACGTGGCTGGGGTGTTCTCGCTGGCGGACGCCTGCACGCTCGTCGCCGCCCGCGGGCGCCTGATGGGCTCGCTGCCCGCCGGGGGCGCGATGCTCGCGGTCGAGGCCTCCGAGCGGGAGATCCTCGAGAGCCTGTCCGAGCTGCCGGGCGACATTTCGCTGGCGGCTGTGAACGGGCCCTCGGCGACGGTCGTCTCCGGTGACGCGGGGGCGCTCGAGCAGTTTGCCGGCGCCTGGCTGGAGCGCCGGCGCAAGGTGACGCGTCTGCGGGTGTCCCACGCCTTCCACTCCGCGCGGATGGCCCCGATGCTCGACGAGCTGCGGGAGATCGTCGCGGGCCTCTCCCTCTCCGAGCCGGAGCTTGTAATCGTCTCGAACGTCTCGGGCGAGCTGGCCGGCGGCGCGCTGGCTCGTCCTGAGTACTGGGTCATGCATGTGCGCGAGGCGGTGCGCTTCCGCGACGGCATCGACACCCTGCGGCGGGAGGGCGTGACCCGCTTCCTGGAGCTCGGCCCCGGTGGTGCGCTGAGCTCGATGGTGTACGGGTGCCTCGGCGAGGAGGAGCAGGCGCGGGCCCTGGTCGTGAGCGGCTTGCGCGCCCGTCGCAGTGAAGCGAAGGCGTTCGTCGGCTTCCTGGCCGCAACGCACGTTCACGGCGCCGAGGTGCGGTGGCGCTCGCTGTTCGACGCGGGGCGCGCCGCACGTGTGCCGCTGCCGACCTATGCGTTTCAGCGCGAGCGGTTCTGGCTGCAGGGCAGCGCGGGGTCAGGCGATGCGGCCTCGCTGGGCCAGTCCTCCGCGGAGCACTCCGTGCTGGGGGCAGCCGTGCAGGTGGCGGACGAGGCGACGGCGTGGCTGTTCACCGGGCGGCTGTCGCTCGAGAGCCACCCGTGGCTGGTGGATCACGCCGTGATGGATACGCCGCTGTTGCCGGGCACGGGCTTCCTCGAGCTGGTGCTGGCCGCCGGCGAGCGAGCTGGCTTGCCGAGCGTCGAGGAGCTCGTGCTGAAGGCGCCGCTGGTGCTGGGCGAGCGGGATGCCGTGCAGTTGCAGTTGACGGTCTCCGATCTCGACGAGGAGGGGCGCGCGCGGGTCACCGTCCATGCTCGCGCGGAGGGGTCCTCCGAGGATGCGCCACATGGCGGGGGATGGACGCTGCACGCCACAGGCGTCCTTGGCGCAGCAGGGGAGGGCCCTGTGCCGACGGAGCTCCAGCGCTTCGCCGAGGCCACCTGGCCCCCGCCGGGTGAGGCGCTGGACGGCGAGCTCCTCTATGAGAGCCTCGCCGACGCGGGCTATGGCTATGGCCGGGCTTTTCGGGGGCTGCGCACGGCCTGGCGCAGCGGGAAGGATCTCTTTGCGGAGGTGGTGCTCGATCCGGAGAGCGCAGGCGCGGCGCAGGGCTTCACTGTGCATCCGGCGTTGTTGGACGGCGCACTGCACGCGCTCGCGCTCGGCGCAGCGGAGCGCGGTGGTGTGGGCGAGGTGGAGATCCCGTTCATGTTCTCCGGTGTGCGGCTGCTCGGTCGGGGCGCCACGTCGCTGCGCGTGCGTCTGCGCAGGAGCGAGGGGACCTCATGGAGCGTCTTGGCGCTCGACGATGAGGGTGTCCCCGTGCTCTCGATCGACTCGCTCACGGCGCGTCCGCTCGACCCGAGCCACCTGCGGGCGGCGACGGCCGCGAGCCATGACGCGCTGTACCGGCTGCAATGGGTGCAGCTGCCGGCCGCGGCCGAGGGCTCACAGATGCACGCGGCGCTGCTTGGCGACGGCGGTCTTCAGGCTGGAGCCTGGGTTGGGGACGGCCTCGAGCGCTATGCGGATCTGCAGGCCCTCCAGGTCGCCGCTGAGCATGGGACCCCGCCACCGGAGGTGGTACTCGTCGAGGCCCCCGCGCTCGCTCGCCGCAGCGGGATCGTGGAGCAGGAGTCGGCGGGTGAGACCATCCAGGCGATTCACGAGCTCACGGCGTGGACGCTCGAACTGCTTCAGCGCTGGCTCGCGGACGCGCGACTAGGCGACTCGAAGCTCGTGCTCGTCACCCGCGGCGCGCTGACCCCCGCAGCGAACGAGGTGCCCAACCTCCCGCAGGCGGCACTCGCGGGCCTCCTGCGCTCGGCCTGCGCGGAGCATCCCGGACGCTTCGGTCTGATCGACCTCGACGAGCACGAGGCCTCGTGGAGCGCGCTCCGTGGTCTGCTCGGCAGCGAGGAGCCGGAGCTGGCGATCAGGGATGGGGCGGTCCATGCGCCCAGGCTTGCGCGCGTCGGCTCCGGTGAATCGTTGATCCCACCTGCTGGCGAGGAGGCCTGGCATCTGAGTATCGAGCGCAAGGGGACGCTCGAGCACCTCGCGCTCCACGCCAGCCCACGCGCGCACGAGCCGCTCGGTCCGGGCCAGGTGCGTGTCGCGGTGCACGTGGCGGGGCTGAACTTCCGCGACGTGTTGGTCGCGCTCGGGCTGTATCCGGGTGCGGCGTCGCTCGGTGGCGAGGGCGCCGGGGTCATCGTCGAGGTCGCCCCGGACGTTGGCGATCTGGCTGTCGGCGACCGCGTGATGGGCCTGCTCGGCGACGCATTCGGACCGGTGGCGGTGAGTGAGTCGCAGTGGCTCGTGCGCATACCCGCCGGGTGGTCGTTCGCGCAGGCGGCGTCAGTGCCGATTGTGTTCCTCACGGCCTACTACGGGCTGGTCGACCTGGCGCGGCTGGGCGACGGCGAGGCAGTACTCGTGCATGGTGGCGCCGGCGGCGTCGGCATGGCGGCGGTCCAGCTGGCCACTCACCTCGGCGCCGAGGTCTTCGCCACGGCGCACCCCAGCAAGTGGGGGACGCTCAGGGAGCTGGGCCTCGATGACGCGCACATCGCCTCCTCGCGCACGGTGGAGTTTCAGGCGAAGTTCTCGAGGGCGACCGCTGCCCGCGGCGTGGACGTGGTGCTCGACTCGTTGACGGGCGACCTGGTGGACGCCTCGCTCGCGCTGCTGGGGCGTGGCGGGCGCTTCATCGAGATGGGCAAGACCGATATCCGCGATCCCGACGAGGTGGCCGCCGCCTATCCGGGCGTCGGCTACCGGGCCTTTGACGTCGTCGAAGCGGGCAGCGAGCGCATCCAGGCGATCCTGCGCCACGCGGTGGATCTGTTCGAGCAGGGCGCGCTCCGGCATCTGCCGATCGCCGCATGGGATGTGCGCCGTGCTCCCGAGGCGTTCCGGTGGCTGCGGGAGTCCAGGCATACGGGCAAGGTCGTCCTGAGCGTTCCCCAGCCCCCGTCCCCCGCGGGCACGGTGCTGATAACGGGCGGCACCGGAGGGCTGGGAGGGCGGGTGGCCGCGCATCTGGCGGGCGCGGGCGCCCGGCACCTGCTGCTGGCGAGCCGCAGCGGCCCCGCCGCGGAGGGCGCCAGGGAGCTTCAGGCCGAGCTGCGGAACCTGGGTTGCGAGGCCCGGGTCGCCGCCTGCGACGTCTCGGATCGAGCGCAGCTGGCGGAGCTGCTCGCGTCAATCTCGGAGGAGCACCCGCTGGTCGGGGTCGTGCACGCCGCCGGGGTGCTCGATGACGGGGTGATCGAGGCACTCGACGGTGAGCGCCTCAGGAAGGTGATGGTCCCGAAGGTCGATGCCGCGCTGAACCTGCACGAGCTGACCAGGGATCTCGACCTCGCTCAGTTCATCCTGTTCTCCTCGGCGGCAGCCAGCCTGGGCAGCCCGGGGCAGGCCAACTACGCGGCCGCGAACTCCGCCCTGGATGCGCTGGCTCACCAGCGCCGGGCCGCCGGCCTGCCGGGAGTGTCCCTGGCCTGGGGTGCGTGGGCGATGGCCACGGCGATGACGGGCGAGCTCGGCGAGTCCGATCATGCGCGCCTCAGGCGCCAGGGCGTCGTCGCCCTCTCCACGGAGCTGGGTCTCGAACTGCTCGACCACGCTCGCACCATCGACGAGGCCCTGCTGTTGCCGGTGGGCCTGGACCCCTCCGCCCTGCGCGCCCACGCCCGGTCGGGGATGCTGCCGGCGATCCTGCGCGGACTGGTCGGCTCCTCGGCGCGCAGGGTCTCCGCCGGCGGGCGGGGCACCCTGGCTCGAGCGCTCGCCAACGCGCCCGAATCCGAGTGGGAGGGCATCGTCTCAGGGCTCGTGCGGACGCATGTCGCGGCGGTGCTCGGGCATGCGGGGAGCGAGGCGATCGACTCCGAGAGCGCCTTCAAGGAGCTCGGCTTCGACTCGCTGGGCGCGGTGGAGCTGAGAAACCGCCTGGGCCACGCCGCTGGGCTCACGCTACCCGCGACGCTCATCTTCGACCACCCCACGCCGGCCGCGGTCACGAGCTTCCTGTTGACGAAATTCGCCTCAGGTGCAGGCGCGGAGCAGCCCCGCTCCAGCGATGAGGAAGCTCAGCGGCTGGTGGCCTCGATCCCCGTGAGCCGGCTCCGCGGCGCTGGGGTGCTGGACATCCTGCTGGACCTTGCGAAGGCGACGGACACGGAGGCGAGGCTCGCCACGGTGACGGACGTGGACGCAAACGGAGATGACATCGAGACGATGAGCATCGACACTCTCACCCAACGGTTTCTCGAGGAGGTGGCGGAGTGAACCAGAATCCGGACGAGAAGGTTCGCAGGGCGCTGCGCAACGCCGCACAGGAGGTGGACAGGCTGCGAGCGCAGAACGCCCTGTTGCTGCAGGGCTCTTCGCAACCGATTGCGATCGTGGGAATGGCCTGCCGCTACCCCGGCGGGGTGTCTTCGCCGGAGGGCCTGTGGCAGCTCCTGGCCGAAGGTGGGGACGCGATCGGCGACTTTCCCATGGACCGTGGCTGGGATCTGGGGCGCCTCTACGACCCCGACCCGGACCATCCGGGCACGAGCTATGCGCGCCACGGCGGCTTTCTCCACGACGCGGGGGAGTTCGACGCCGAGCACTTCTCGATCTCCCCGCGCGAGGCACTGGCGATGGACCCCCAACAGCGGCTGCTCCTCGAAGGCGCCTGGGAGGCTCTGGAGCTCGCGGGCATCGACCCCCTGTCGCTGAAGGGCAGCCAAACCGGGGTGTTCGCGGGGGTCGCCCCCTCCAACTACGGGCCCAGCTCGCAGCAGCCCCCGGAGCTCGAGGGCTTTCGCCTGACCGGCAGCACGGGGAGCGTCGCCTCGGGCCGGCTCGCGTATGCGCTCGGCCTGGAGGGCCCCGCGGTCAGCGTGGACACTGCGTGCTCGTCGTCGCTGGTGGCGATCCACCTGGCCTGCCAGGCGCTGCGGCAGAGCGAGTGTCGACTGGCGCTCGCGGGCGGTGTGACAGTGCTCTGCACGCCGGACGTGTTCATCGCGTTTTCGCGTCAGCGTGGTTTGTCGGTTGATGGGCGGTGTCGGTCGTTTGGGGTGGGGGCGGATGGGACGGGTTGGTCGGAGGGTGTGGGTTTGGTGGTGTTGGAGCGTTTGTCTGATGCGTTGCGGGGTGGTCGGCGGGTGTTGGCTGTGGTGCGGGGTAGTGCGGTGAATCAGGATGGTGCGTCGAATGGGTTGACGGCGCCGAATGGTCCTGCGCAGGAGCGGGTGATCGCGCGGGCGTTGGAGAGTGGGGGTTTGTCGTTTGGTGATGTTGATGTGGTTGAGGGGCATGGTACGGGGACGGTGTTGGGTGATCCGATTGAGGCGCAGGCGTTGTTGGGGACGTATGGGCGGGGGCGTGTGGGTGGGCCGTTGTGGTTGGGGTCGGTGAAGTCGAATATTGGTCATGCGCAGGCGGCGGCGGGTGTGGCTGGGGTGATCAAGATGGTGAAGGCGTTGGAGCATGGGGTGTTGCCGCGGACGCTGCATGCGGGGGTGCCTTCGCGGCATGTTGATTGGTCGGCGGGGGGTGTGCGGCTGCTCAGCGAGCCGGTGGCGTGGCCGACATCGGAGCGGGTTCGTCGCGCGGGGGTATCGGCGTTCGGCGTGTCGGGCACGAATGCGCATGTGATCCTCGAGGAGGCGCCTGAGCCCGCGCCCATCGCGGCCGCCGACGAACGGGTGCGCACCGGGCCAGCGGTCCTGCCATTCGTGGTGTCAGGTAGGAGCTCTGAGGCCGTTCGCGCTCAGGCTGAGCGTCTGAGCTCGTACCTGGTTGGGCGTCCTGAGCTCGAGCTGGGGGATGTTGCTTCGACACTGGCGTTGCACCGTGCGTCGCTTGCGCATCGTGCAGTGGTGTTGGCGGCAGGGCGGGAGGAGCTCATGACCCGTCTCGATGGGCTTGCGCGCGGTGTGGGGGTCGATGGTGTGATTGGGGGCGTTGCGCGTGGTGGAGGTATTGGCGGTGGGGGTGGGGTGGCGTTTTTGTTCTCCGGGCAGGGGTCTTAGCGGCCAGGGGTGGGTCGTGAGTTGTTTGGGGCGTTTCCGGTGTTCGCGGGCGCGTTGGAGGAGCTTTGCGGTGAGCTCGATCGTTATGTAGAGCGGCCGGTGATGGATCTCTTGCTTGCGGGGGAGGGCTCGGCGGAGGCGGGGTTGTTGGA
>Ga0210408_10004147_pt1 | contig 13032 bp, 15 predicted proteins | sample IncBWH4MmetaG_FD_155471 | JGI IMG/M metagenome (GOLD analysis project Ga0210408, IMG submission 155471) | Forest soil microbial communities from Barre Woods Harvard Forest LTER site, Petersham, Massachusetts, United States - Inc-BW-H-4-M | ecosystem: Environmental > Terrestrial > Soil >...
AAGGTCGCCCTCATCGCCGTGGCCAGAAAGCTCGTCGTCCTGGCAAATACACTTGTCAGCCAAGATCGAACCTGGCAGCCCAGCGCGCCAATACAGGCTTGACTGTCAACACAGATGCTCCCCCGCTAGCGCGGGGGCGGATGTTTTTTATTTTTCGCGGAACGACCGCATCAACTGATCGCGCAGCGGCTTGACCAGGTAGGACACCAGCGTGCGCTCGCCGGTCTGGATGAAGGCTTCGACCGGCATGCCGGGCGTCAGCTTGACCGCGCCGAGGCGCTCGACCTCGTCGGCGGCGATGGCGATGCGCACCAGGTAGTAGCTCTGCCCGGTGCGCTGATCGATATTGGTATCGGCGGCGACGCGCTGCACGGTGCCGTTGAGCTCCGGCGTGGTGCGCTGGTTGAAGGCCGAGAAGCGCAACACCACCGGCTGGTCGAACGCCACCAGGTCGACGTCCTTGGGCTCGACCTTGACCTCGACCGACAGCGTGTCGGATTGCGGCACGATCAGCATGATCGAGTCGCCGGCGGCAATGACGCCGCCGACCGTGTTGGCCGTGGACTGGAACACGACGCCGTCCTGCGGCGCGCGGATGTCGATGCGGCGGAGCTGATCTTCCGCCGTCACCTTGCGCTCGACCGCTTCGCCGATCTTGCTGTCGGTCTCGCGCAATTCCTTGGCGACGTCGCTGGAGAATTGCTGGTCGATCTGCAGAATTTGCAGCTGGATCTCGGAGATCCGGCCCTTGGCCTCGGCGGCGGTGGCGATCAGCGCGCCGCGCTCGCCCTGGATCTTGGCTTCGTCGCGCTCGAGCGCGGTGAGCCGATTGAACTGGACCAGGTTCTTTTTCCAGAGATCGCGCACGCCGGCGAGCTCCTGGTCGATGAAGCCGAGCTCCTTGGCCTTGGCGTCCTGCTGCGCGACGAGGCCGGTGATCTGCTCCTGCAATTGTTGGATGCGCTGCTGCAGCTGATTCTTCTGGCCGAGCCGCGTCGTGCGCCGTAATTCGAACAGCTTGCGCTCGGAGTCCATGGCGTCTTTGACGTCCGGGTTATCGATATTGCCGGCCAATTCCCGCGGCACCGCCAGGGTGTCGGCGCCGTCGCGTTCGGCGCCGAGCCGGGCCTTGCGCGCATAGAGCTCGTTGAGGCCCTTGGTGACGATGGCGAGATTGGCTTTGGTCACGGTCTCGTCGAGCCGGACCAGGATATCGCCGGCCTTGACCCGGTCGCCGTCGTGCACGCGCACCTCGCCGACGACGCCGCCGGTCGGGTGCTGCACCTTCTTGATGTTGGAATCGACCACGATGGTGCCCGGCGCGATCAGGGCGCCGGAGATTTCCGCAGTCGACGCCCAGCCGCCCAGGCCGAGCGCCAGCCCCGCCACCAGGACGCTGCCGATGACGATGTGCTTGCGGATCGAAGCGCCTGCGCTCGTTGACGGCGTGGCGATCTTGAAACGACCGATACCGAGATTGGCGACTTTCATTTTGCGCAGCTTGTCGATCATGCCGGCCCACCCTTTTCCGGCACCACTTTCAAGGCCCGTGGCGGCGGCGTCGGCTGGATCACGCGGTTGAGGACCTCTTCCTTCGGCCCGAACTGCTGCTGGCGGCCCTTGGCCATGACCAGGATGTAGTCGACGCCGGCGATGGCGCTGGGCCGATGCGCCACCACCACCGCGATGGCGCCGCGGGCGCGGATGCCGAGAATGGCGCGGGTCAGCGCCTCGTCGCCTTCGGCGTCGAGATTGGAATTCGGCTCGTCGAGCACGACCAGGAACGGGTCGCGATAGAGCGCGCGAGCGAGCGCGATGCGCTGTGCTTGGCCGGCCGACAGCGCGCGGCCCTGGTCGCCGACGCTGGTCTCGTAACCTTGCGGCAGGTTGACGATGAGGTCGTGGACGCCGGCGGCCTGCGCGGCCGCCAGCACGGCCTCCGCATCGGGCGGATCCTCGAAGCGGGCGATGTTCTGCGCCACGTTGCCGGGAAACAATTCGACGTCTTGGGGCAGATAGCCGATATGGCGGCCGAGCGCCTCCGGCGACCATTGATCGATGCTGGCGCCGTCGAGCCGGACGGTGCCGCGCACCGGCGTCCACACGCCGACCAGCATACGCGCCAGCGACGATTTGCCGGACGCCGTCGGCCCGATCACGCCGAGCGCCTTGCCGCCGGTCAGCGAGAAATGGACGTCCTGGCAGACGATCGTCGAGGTGCCCGGCACCGCGACCGCGGCGCCCTGCACGACCAGGCTGCGGGCCGGCGGCTGCAGCTGCATCGGCGCATTCTGCGCCGGAAGATGCGCCAGCAAATTCGAAAGCCGATGCCAGCTTTGCCGCGCCGCGACGAAGCCGCGCCAATTGGCAATCGCAAGATCGACCGGCGCCAGCGCCCGGCCGCCCAGGATCGAGCCGGCGATGATGATGCCCGGCGTCGATTGCTGATTGATCACGAGCCAAGCGCCGACCGCGAGAATCGCGGACTGCAGCATCAGGCGCAGCACCTTCGACATCGCGCCGAGACCGCCGGCGAAGTCGCTGGCGCGCTGGCTCGACGCCACGTATTTGCGATTGAGGTCGCCCCAGTGTCGCGCGATGCGGCCGACCATGCCCATGGCGGTGATCGCTTCGGCGTTGCGCCGGCTCGCCTCCATCAGCGCGTTGCGCGCGACGGCGAATTGGGTGGCGGCGCGGGTCGGCCGCCGCGTCGTCATTTCGGTGAGCACCGTGAGCGTGACCAGGATGAGCGCACCGACCAATGCGGTGAGCCCGAGATAGGTATGAAACACGAAGCAGACGATCAGGTAGATCGGCATCCACGGCAGATCGAACAGCGCCACCGGGCCGACGCCGGACAAGAAGCCGCGCACGGTGTCGAGGTCGCGGATCGGCTGCGCGCCTTCGACCCTGCTGCCAATCTTGAGCGGCAGCCGTACGATGGCGTCGTAGACGCGCATGCTCATGGTCTCGTCGAGGCTGTTGCCGACGCGCACCAGGATGCGGCTGCGGATGGTGTCGATGGCGCCCTGCGCCGCATAGAGGCCGGCGACCAGGATCAACAGCGCCACCAAGGTCGGCACGCTGCGGCTCGGCAGCACGCGGTCGTAGACTTCCAGCATGAACAGAGCGCCCGAGAGCATCAGCAGGTTGCTCACGCCGCTGAACACGCCGATGGCGATGAAGGCCTTCCGGCACGCCATGAGCGCTGCGGCAAGTTCGGAACCTGCCGGTGCCTGACGAAGCTGACCGAGGGATTGAGCCATCAGGGCTGCGTACCACCGTTCAGGGGCCCAAAACCACTTCCACGCCTGCAAAAGGCGGGCCGCGATGCACAAGGCGCGACAATGCGACAGGCCCCAACCAAGCCTGCCGGGATCATCATACCCTTAGTTAACGGAGCGGTGGGGCCGGTTCACCACCATTAGTTAACGGCGCAGGCTTTGGCAGCGGGCTTTGGCGGCAGGCTTAGCCGCGGCCGAGCGGGGCAGCCGGAACCGCGCCGGGCCCGGAAATATTCCTATGACACCGACAACCGCCGGCGCTCAGCGGTCATCGCGCGGCGCTGGCAACGCCGGCTCGCGCAACTCATCGCTGCAAAAGCAGTATCACGACACCGGCCGAAGTCCGAGGACTCCGGCCGGTATCGTCACTACTGCGAAGCTTGAATTGTTGTTGTTAGGTCAGGAACGGGAATCGAGAGATAGCCCGATGCTGAATGCCTTCTGCCGCGTCGCGCCTTCCGACCGGCGCAGCTTCTTGGCAATTCTGCCTGCCGGCGTCTTCTTGCGCGCCATCGTTTTCAGATCGCGGACCTCGCCTGCAGTCCACGCGCGCCGCTTTTTTGGTCTCTTAGCCATAAAACCTCCCTTTCAACAAAGGCAGTTTGTATCCCTTACGGGAGCGGATGAAAAGTGAGCAGATAGGATGTGATCATGATGGATAGTCATCACGATGATCGTTGTCGAGCCTTAACTTGCCGAGGAGGCCGCACCTAAGGCAAGCCAAGTTAAGAAACCGTTTGTTAGATTGTTCTTAGCGCGCCGCAAACGCGGACGCAAATGCAACTTTCACGACTGTCTTGCCCATTCTTGACATATCGCAATCACATGCATAGCCGCAGCCGGCTGCCGCGCCATGACAAGCAAACAGATGTGCAGCGCTGCGACAAATAGCGGAGCAAATCTCGACCCGAGACGTTATTCCTGACATTATTTGGACCCATTGATCGGCAGGATGAGCATGGAACAAGCTTCCCATCGGCCGAGCGTCAATTGGCGGCGGGTCGGCGCGGGATAAAAGCGGGACATCCGGGAGATCGAAATGACAAAATTGGCACGGGCGGCGGCCCTTTGGCTGCTCGTCATCCTGGCATTGGCGGCCGGGCAAGAGGCGAGCCAGGCGGCGGAGCAGCGCTTCGCGCTGGTGATCGGCAACGACGAGTATCGGGCGGCAAAACTGGCCACGTCCGCCAACGACGCCGGCCTCCTTGCCGACGCGCTGCAGTCCGCGGGCTTCACGGTCACCGGCGCGCGCAATCTCGATCAAGCGACGCTGCGGGAATCGTTTCGTGAATTTCTCGGCCAAGTGTCGGCCGCCGGGCCGGATGCGGTGGCGCTGGTTTACCTCGCCGGCATCGGCCTGCAATTCAACGGCGAGAATTATTTTGTTCCGGTCGACGCCGACATCCAGCGCGACGTCGATGTCACGCTGCAGGCGATAAGGATTTCGGATTTCACCCAGCCGCTGGCTTCGCTGCCGGGCCGGGTCAAGATCGTCATCCTCGACGCCGCGCGGCAGAATCCGTTCGGCGGCGGCAATCAACCGCTGGCCGGCGGCCTGGCGCTGGTCGAGCCGCCGCGCAGCATGGCGATCGCGTTCAACGCGGCGCCGGGCACCGTCGCGCCCGACGAACAAGGCCCTTATGGCGCTTACGCAACGTCGCTGACGGAAATGATCGCCGCCGGCGGGCTTGGCCTCGACGATCTGTTCGCGCGGCTTCGGCTGCGCGTCAGCGATCTTAGCCAGGGCGCCGAAGTGCCCTGGTATGCGTCGCAAATCGACGGCCCGTTCTTCATGACCGAGCTCGCCGCCGGCGCGCCGCCGCCGCCCAATATCATGCCGATCGCCGAGGTCCGCGCCAAACCGATCCGCGATTTTCCGAGCGTCGACGACGCTTACGCCGCCGCGCTCGATCGCGACGGCATCGAAGGCTACGAGCAATTCCTCGCCGTCTATCCGCACAGCCCATACTCCGCGCGCATTGCCGGCATGCTGGCGGTGCGCCGCGAGGCGATCATCTGGCGCCGCTGCGTGATCGCCGACACGCCGCCGGCCTATTGGTCGTATCTGCGCCGCTATCCGAACGGGCCCCATGTCTGGGACGCACGGCGGCGCTTGGCGATGCTCGCCGCGGCCTACGAGCCGCCGCCGGATTTCGCCTATTACGATTTCGGCGTGCCGCCGCCGCCGCCGGATGAACTCGTTTATGTCGACCAGCCGATCATCATCTTCGCCGGCCCGCGCTACGCGCCGCCGCCGCCGCCGCCGCTGTTCTTCCTGCCGCCGCGGCCGCGCGAATACGCGGTGCTGCCGCCGCCACCGCCGCCGCGCGAACGCTTCTTCCTGCCGATTCCGGCCGGTCCCGCCGTTCCGGCTTTCGTGCGGCCGCCGCGCGGTGTCGAATTCCATGGGCCGCCGCCGGGAGCGCCCGGCGGAGCGCCAGGGGGCCGGGACCTGCGCGTTTCGCTGCCGACCGCGGTGACGCATGCGCCGCCGCCAGGTGCACCGCCTGGAGCAGGATTCCATCCCGCGCCGGGAGGAAACACGACCTTGGCGCCGCTTCCGGCGCCGCCGCACGCCGGACCGGGCGGGCCTCCGCCGCCACCGCCGCCGTCGAATGCCTTTGTGAAACCGGGAACGACCCCGCCGTCGCCGCCGCCGCAGAACGGTCCGGCGCCGACATCGGTCAAGCCTGGACCGCCAGCGCCGCCGCCGGGCAGTCAGCCGCAGCCGGGCTCGATAAAGCCGTCGACACCGCCGCCTCCGCCTCCCGGCAACCAGCCGCAGCCGGGCTCGGTGAAGCCGTCGACACCGCCGCCGCCACCTCCCGGCAATCAGCCGCTGCCGGGCTCGATAAAGCCGTCGACGCCGCCGCCTCCACCTCCCGGCGGTCAGCCGTTGCCGGGCTCGGTGAAGCCATCGACACCGCCATCTCCGCCTCCTGGCGGTCAGCCGCAACCGGGCTCGATCAAGCCGGCGGCACCGCCGCCACCGCCACCACCGCCGCCGCCGAAGAACTCCTTCGCGCCGGCGCCGACCACGGTGCATCCGGCGCCACCCCCGCCACCGCCGCCGCCACCGGCTCCGCATCCGGCGGCACCGGCGCCAGTGACGGTGCACCCGGCGCCGCCGCCACCTCCGCCTCCGCCGCCGCCGCACCCAGCGGCTCCGGCGCCGGTGACCGTGCATCCGGCGCCGCCACCGCCGCCTCCGCCGCCACCCCCGCCACAGCCCCAAGTCCAGCAACGTCCGGCAGCGGCTCCGCCGCCGCCGCCGGCCGCCGGCAGGCCGCCGCCATGCCCGCCCGGCAAGCGGCTGACGCCCCAGGGCTGCCAATAGGGCGCGGATAATAATGACGACGGTTGCGGGCCGGCTGACGCTCTCGGCGTCACCGGCTCGCGGCATTTCCGGCGCCGCGCAGCGACAATGACCGCGCGCCGCCGCGCCACAGTCCTAACGATTGCGAAAGGTCCTCGGGCTATTTTGCCAATCGATCCGAAGGGGATTGGGGTTGATGCAAACCATTATCCTGAGCTGCTTGTTCGGCACCGTGTGCACCATGGTGCTCTGGGTCGTCGGCTCGGCCGCGGCGAAGCGCGACCTGATGATCCGGCGCGGCGGCAAACTCTTTCCGCCCGAGGAGTTTTAGCGCGGCGAGGTGTTGCTGCGATGCGCATCGCCTGCCTTGCCGCATTCATCCTCAGTCTCGCCGCTGCGACGGCAACCGGCGCGCAAACCGCGACGCCATCGTGCCACGGCGTACAACAGCCCAAGATGGTCGCCGAACTGATGTTCGGCCGCGACATCGGCGACGGCGTCGGCGTCAGCGAAGCCGAATGGCAGCGCTTCGTCGTGCGCGAATTGGTGTCGCGCTTTCCCGACGGTCTGACCATCATCGACGCCATCGGACAGTGGCGCGATCGCGACAGCGGCAGGATCGTGCGTGAGCCGTCGAAGCACGTCGAGATCGTGCTGCCCGGCAACAAGGACGACGATGCGCGCCTCGACGCCGTCGTCGCCGCCTATAAGCGCACATTCCACCAGCATTCGGTCGGTGTCATCCTGCGGCCGGCCTGCGTCGCGTTCTAGCTTGAAACGCCGCCAAGGGGCTTGCGGCCCGCCTGGCGCGTTCTTAATTTCCCCATTACAGGAACGCCGTAACGCCGAAGCGAGGAAGCGAGCCCGCATGAGCGTCTGCCCGGAAGAACTCAAGCTCGTGGCGCTGGACCGCGACGACATCGAGGTGGTTTCGGCCCATGTCCAGGACTCGCTGGTGCGGGTCGGCGACATTCTCTGGCAGCCGCGCGAACACCGCTTCGTCATGGCGCTCAACCGTTTCGACTGGATGGCGGTGGTCGATGCCAAGCATGCCGCGGAATACCGGCGCTGCCGCACCGCGCTGCGTTTCGAGCGCGTGCTCGGCTGCAAGTGCCGCGGGCTCGATCAGACCGACAAGGACGCGCGGCTCAATCTGCTGGCCGTCGAATTCGCCGAGCGCGACGCGCCGGCGGGCACCGTGTCGCTGATCTTCTCCGGCGGCGGCATCATCCGCCTCGACGTCGAATGTTTGGAAGCCGAGCTCGCCGACCTCGGCGAGGTCACCACGGCGGCCATCTGCCCCGATCACTTTGCCGGCGGATCATTGACGGCTTGAGCGATCATTCCGCGGCCGCGATGTGCGGCCCGTGGTGCGTCGGCGGCGCGGCAAACAGCTTCATCAACACGACGATCATGGCGAGCGTCGCCGCATAGACGATAAGCTGCATGGCGGTCGGCTGATCGACATAGCCGATCAAGGTGTGCAGCGCGCGGCCGAGCAGGCTTGAATCGCTCAACAGCCACGACGTGTCCCACACCGTCTCGTCGAGCGTGGTGAGGATATTGGCCTGTTCGAGGAAGGCGATGGCCTGCGCCGCCATGCCGGCGGCCAACAGCGCGATCAGGGCGCTGGTGACGCCGAACAGATAGCGCGCCGGAATGGTGAGCAGACCGAGATAGGTCAACAGGCAGACCAGCGCGCCGAGAATGAGCCCGATGAAGCCGCCGCCGATCATGGCAAGGCTGGCGCCGCCCTGCGCCGCGGCGACGCCGTAGAGGAACAGCACCACTTCGGAACCCTCGCGCAGCACCGCGACCGCCACCACGGCACCGAGCGCGGCCAGCGACTTCGAGCCGGCGACCACTGCCTCGCCGGCGGCGCGCAGCTCGGCGGCCATTTCGCGGCCATGGCGCGCCATCCAGACGTTGTGCCACGTCAGCATCAACACGGCGAAGCCGAGGATCGAGGCGTTGAAGATTTCCTGGCCGCTGCCGCCGAACAGCTCCGACAGGCCGCCGGTGAACACCGCCACCACGCAAGCGCCGAGCACGCCGGCGGCGACGCCGCCGAAGATCCAAGCGCTCCGGCCGGGCACGCCCGCGGTCACCGCCATGACGATGCCGACGATCAGCCCGGCCTCGAAGACCTCGCGGAAGACGATCAGCAACGCGGCGAGCACGGGGACCTCACGGTATGATCAGGGAGCCTTGCGTCTCATGGTGGAAGTCGTCGAAGAAATTGTAGCGGCCCGGCTGCTGCGGCCGCACATGGACGACCGCCTCGCCGCCGGGCGGGACGATCTTCTCGAAATGCAGCGCGCCGCTTTCGAATTCGAAGGCGATGTCGCCTTGGTTCTTGACCCGGATGTCGATCGGCTTGCCGGCCGGCGCATGCAGTTCCGCGGGATCGAATTTGTGGTCTTTCAGCGTCAGCGACAGCGCGACCGCCTCGTCGGCGCCGGCGGCGCGTGGACCGACGACTATGGCGGCGAGCAGCAACGCCGCAACGAGACCGAGGTCTCGGTGCTTCCCTTGGGCGATCCCTTTGTGCTCGATCATGGCCGGCGATCCGTGGTGCCAATATTTCGCATTCATTGCTTAAGGAGTTGGGCAACAACGCACTTTTTGTCAATGCAAAAGCCCAATATTAGAATTGTTATAATGTCAGAGTGCTGATAGGCGTCATCGCGCCCGACAGGACAAACCATGGCGATCCGCCTCGACACGCGTTCAGCCGATTTTGCGCAAAAATTCCGCGCTTTTCTCGACGGCAAGCGCGAGACCTCCGCCGACGTCGAAGCCGCCGTGCGCAGCATCGTCGCCGACGTCGTCGCGCGCGGCGATCGGGCGCTCAAGGAGTACACGCAGAAATTCGACCGGCTCGATCTCGACCGCGTCGGGATCAGGGTGTCGCAGGAGGACATCGCCGCCGCGCAGCGCGCTTGCGCGCCCGCTGCGCTCGACGCGCTAAAGCTCGCCCGCGACCGCATCGAGGTTTTTCACCGCCGCCAGCTGCCGCGCGACGACCGCTTCACCGACCCGCTCGGCGTCGAGCTCGGCTCGCGTTGGACGGCAATCGACGCGGTCGGCCTTTACGTGCCGGGCGGCACCGCCGCCTATCCGTCCTCGGTGTTGATGAATGCGGTGCCCGCCAAGGTCGCCGGCGTGCCGCGCATCGTCATGGTGGTGCCGGCGCCCGGCGGCGAACTCAACCCGCTGGTGCTCGCGGCGGCAGAACTCGCCGGCGTCGACGAGATTTATCGCATCGGCGGCGCACAGGCGGTCGCGGCGCTGGCCTATGGCACCGCGTCGATTGCGCCGGTCGCAAAAATCGTCGGGCCCGGCAATGCCTATGTGGCAGCCGCCAAGCGCCTGGTGTTCGGCAAGGTCGGCATCGACATGATCGCCGGGCCGTCCGAGGTGCTGATCATCGCTGACGACACCGGCAATGCCGACTGGATCGCCGCCGATCTTCTGGCCCAAGCCGAGCACGATACCAGCGCGCAGGCGATTTTGATGACCGACGACGAAAGGCTTGCCGGCGCGGTCGAACACGCGGTGGAGGGCCAGCTTGCCCGATTGCCGCGCGAAAAAATCGCCGCTGCGTCGTGGCGCGATTTCGGCGCCATGATCCTGACGCGCGATCTCGACGAAGCGATGCCGCTGGTCGATGCCATCGCCCCCGAGCATCTGGAAATCGTCGCCGCCAATGCCGACGCACTCGTCAAGCGCATCCGCAACGCCGGCGCCATCTTCATCGGCGCGCATACGCCCGAGGCGATCGGCGATTACGTCGCCGGCTCCAACCACGTGCTGCCGACGGCGCGCTCGGCGCGTTTCTCCTCCGGCCTCGGCGTGCTCGATTTCATGAAGCGCACCTCGATCCTCAAATGCGGACCGGACCAATTGCGCGCGCTCGGCGACGCCGCGATCACGCTCGGCACGGCGGAAGGGCTCGACGCCCATGCCCGTTCGATCGCCATCCGGCTAAATCGCTGATGGCGCGCCCGCCCCGCAAAGCTCAAGCCGGCCGCCTCGCGGCAATCACGCTCGACGAGGCTTCGCTCGGCAGCTCGACCGACGATATCGAGCACGAGCGCCGGGTGGCGATCTACGACCTGATCGAAGAGAACAGTTTCCGCCCCGTCGGCCACGACGGCGGGCCTTATGCGCTGCATCTCGGCATGCGCGGCGACCGCCTGGTGTTCGACATCCGGCTGACCGACGGCACGCCGGTGATCGCGCACATGCTGTCGCTGGTGCCGTTCCGCCGCATCGTCAAGGACTACTTCACGGTCTGCGACAGCTACTACTCGGCGATCCGCACCGCGACGCCGGACCGCATCGAAGCGCTCGACATGGGCCGCCGGGGGCTGCACGACGAGGGCTCGCGCATCGTGATGGAGCGGCTCAAGCGCAAGGTCGAGGTCGATTTCGACACCGCGCGGCGGCTGTTCACCTTGATCACGGTGCTGCACTGGAAGGGCTGAGCGGTTCGATGGCGGCGGCGCGACCGCTCGCGGTGTTGTTCGCCTGCGGGCTCAACTCGATACGCTCGCCGATCGCGGCGGGCCTGCTCGCGCAGATGTTCGGCCGCTCGCGCTATGTCGGCTCGGCCGGCGTGCGCAAAGGCGAGCTCGATCCGTTCGCGGTGGCCGCCATGGCGGAAATCGGCATCGACATTGCGCGGCACAAGCCGGTGACCTTCGAGGAGCTCGACGAATGGGAGGGGCTCAACTTCGACCTCATCGTCACCTTGGCGCCGGAAGCGCATCACCGGGCGCTGGAACTGACCCGCGTGAGCGGCGTCGAAGTCGAATATTGGCCGACCGCCGACCCGTCCGCCGTCGAAGGCAGCCGCGAGCAGCGGCTCGATGCCTATCGCGAGGTGCGCGACCAGCTCTTGGCGCGCATTCGCGAGCGCTTCGCCGGACCGCGCACCGGCAATGAGTGAAGAACTTGCTTCCCGGACGCCGCGCTCGGGAAACGATGCCTCAGGCAGTTGTGGAAAGGCCCGTCATCCGCTAGGTTCCGCGCCAATTTTGGCCGGGATTTCGCCTATGATCGCGGCCGCATGCCAGCAATCTTGGTCCGCGAATGGCGAAAGAAGAACTGTTGGAATTTCCCGGTGTGGTGACGGAATTGCTGCCGAACGCCACCTTCCGCGTCCAGCTCGAGAACGAGCACGAGATCATCGCTCACACCGCGGGCCGCATGCGCAAAAACCGCATCCGCGTCCTTGCCGGCGACAAAGTCCTGGTGGAAATGACGCCCTACGACCTGACCAAGGGTCGCATCACCTATCGCTTCAAGTGATATCGTCGCCGTACCGTCCTAACGACAAGAGCGTGCAGCCGTGATCGGCCGACCGAAATTCGTGCTCGCTTCCGGCTCGCCGCGCCGGCTGGCGCTCATCAACCAGGCCGGCATCGAGCCGGACGCGCTGCGCCCGGCCGATATCGACGAGACGCCGAAACGCGGCGAGCTGCCGCGCGCCTGCGCCACGCGGCTGGCGCGGGCCAAGGCCGAAGCGGCGCTGAACATGGTGCGCATCGACGAGGAGCTCAAAGGCTCCTACATCCTCGCCGCCGACACCGTGGTCGCGGTCGGCCGGCGCATTTTGCCGAAGGCGGAGCTGCTCGACGAGGCGGCGCAGTGCCTGCGGCTGCTCTCCGGCCGCAATCACCGCGTCCACACGTCGGTGTGTCTGGTGACGCCCAAGGAGACGTTCCGGCAGCGCCACGTCGAAACGCGGGTGCGCTTCAAGCGCCTCTCCGATCAGGACATCGAGTCCTACCTCGCCTCGGGCGAATGGCGCGGCAAGGCCGGCGGCTATGCGGCGCAGGGCATCGCCGGAACGTTTCTGGTCAAAATCGTCGGCTCCTATTCCAACATCGTCGGGTTGCCGCTCTACGAGACCACGACGCTGCTCGGCGGCGAGGGTTTTCCGATCCATTTCGGCTGGCTCAACGCGATGTAAAAACTTGGCGCGGCGGCGCGCGCCGCCCATATTCGTGCCATGACCCAATTCTTGCCATGACCCAATTCTTGCCATGACCCAATTCTTGCCATGACCGACGCCAAAAGTCGCAAAGCCTGCCCGATCTGCGGCAAACCCACCGATGAGCGGTTCAAGCCGTTTTGCTCGAAACGCTGCGCCGACGTCGATCTGCACCGCTGGTTTTCGGGGAGCTATGCGATCCCGGTGTTGGAGGACGAGGAAGAAGACGAACGGCGTGACGACAGCGGGGACGCGCCGAATTGATCCGAGCGTTGAATTGGTCCAAGCCTTGAACTGGTCCAGCACCTATTCTGGACAGCCGAAATTCGAGCCTCTATAAGACGGCGCTCTCGCGTAGAGCGCCTAAAGTATGCCCAGGTAGCTCAGTTGGTAGAGCACTGCACTGAAAATGCAGGTGTCGGTGGTTCAAT
>Ga0210408_10004148_pt1 | contig 13032 bp, 8 predicted proteins | sample IncBWH4MmetaG_FD_155471 | JGI IMG/M metagenome (GOLD analysis project Ga0210408, IMG submission 155471) | Forest soil microbial communities from Barre Woods Harvard Forest LTER site, Petersham, Massachusetts, United States - Inc-BW-H-4-M | ecosystem: Environmental > Terrestrial > Soil >...
CCCTCAGGACCGCCTGCCTCCCGGAACGTCAAGAAACTTGCCCTTCCCGAGGGTTATCGACCCCGCGGCGCCCCCGATCCGACCGCAACGTCACGTTCCCGATTCAATCGCGACCATGCACCGCAGACTACTCGTCGCGCTCGCGCGAACTCTACCCCGCTGTCCAACCTGCGCACGCGCCTTCACTCGCAGGACACCAAATGGCTAGTGACGCAGTAGTGCTAAGCGGCCGCAGGCCGCGTGCCCACGTGTGTTTGATGATTTTCTCCGCGTGGGCACGCCGGCTTCGCCGGCTTAGCCCACCCTACATTTCTGAGGGCGGTATTGAGCGAAGCGAGGCGGGTGGGGTCGATGCAAACAAACGAAGTGCCCCCACCCGGCGCGCTGCGCGCGCCACCCTCCCCCGTCGGGGGAGGGATGATCCGCGCCGAACTGCGCGCGACGCTCGCGATCGCGGCGCCGCTCGCCGCCGCCAATCTCGCCCAGATGGCGATCGGCTTCACCAACACGCTGATGGTGGGTCGGCTCGGCGGCGTGCCGCTCGCCGCCGTCGGGCTCGGCGGCAGCCTTTACTTCACGATCGGCATCACCTTGCAGGGCATCATCGCCGCCGTTGCGCCGCTCGCCGCGCAGGCGTACGGCGCCGGCGACCGCACCGGCGCGGCGCGCATCGCCGGCCACGGCTTGGCGCTTGCCGGATTGTTCGCCCTGCCGTTCGTGGCCCTGATGATGACGCTCGACCGGCTGCTGCTGTGGTTCGGCTACGACGCGGCGCTTTCCGCAGAGATTGCCCGCTATCAGCACGCGATCGTTTGGAGTGCACCCGCCTTGCTCGGCTTCGCGGCGCTGCGCAGCTATCTCGCCGCTCAGGCCCGCACCCGCCCGATCATGCTGGTGCTGGTGGGCGGTATCGCCGCCAACGCATGTCTCAACTGGGCGCTGATCTACGGTCATCTCGGCATGCCGGCGCTGGGCGTCGTCGGCGCCGGCTACGCGAGCGCGACCAACAGCTGGCTCATGTTCGGCGCGCTCGCCGCCTATTTGGCGGTAGTGCCGGCGCTCGCGCCGGGGCAAGTGCTGCGTGGCATCATCGCGTGGCGCGCGAGCGAAATGGCGGCGATCCTGCGCTTGGGGCTGCCGATCGGCGGCATTTTCCTGCTCGAGATCGGCGCCTTCTCCGGGACCGCCGTGCTGATGGGTTTGCTCGGTGCCGATGCGCTTGCCGCCAACCAGATCGTCAGCAATTGCACCGGGTTCACCTTCATGGTGCCGTTCGGCATCGCGCAGGCCTCGACCGTGCGGATCGCATTCGAGCGCGGCGGCAAGCGCAACGACGCCGCCTGGCGCGCCGCCAAGGTCGCGGTTGCGCTTGGCGTCTGCTTCATGGTCGCGGCGTCGATTCTGTTGTGGACCGCGCCGCGCGCCATCGTTGCGCTTTATATCGATGCCGACGCTCCATCGAACGCCGCGGTCGTCGCCATTGCGGTGCAGCTGTTCATGGTCGCCGCCCTGATGCAGGTGTTCGACGGTCTGCAGGCGGTCGCGGCCGGGGCGCTGCGCGGCTACAAGGACGCGACGACGCCGATGCTGTTTGCCGCCTTGGGCTACTGGGGCGTCGGCTTTGTCAGCAGCTGGGTGCTCGGATTCCCGCTCGGCTTTGGCGCCGTCGGGCTGTGGTGGGGAATCCTGCTCGGCACCGTCGCGGTCGCGGCGCTGTTGACGTGGCGGCTCTATCGTGTGGGCGCGCCTAGTCAGTGATCAGTGAGCAGTGACCGGCGTTGCCTCGTGCTGGTCACTGGTTACTGATTACTGCCAGCGCCAACACGCGCGCGACGTGCAGCGCCTCCCGCCCGGTGCGGTCGCCGATCTGATGCCGGCACGAGGTGCCGTCGGCGACGATCAGCGTGTCGGGCGCGGCCTTCCGCACCGCGGGCAGCAGCGACAACTCGCCCATCGCGAGCGAAGCCTCGATCGTCTCGGCCGCATAGCCGAACGCGCCGGCCATGCCGCAACAGCTCGAGTCGATGGTCTCGACCTTGAGCTCCGGCACCAAGCGCAGCACTGCCTCGGTCGCGCCGAGCGCCCCGAAGGACTTCTGGTGGCAATGCCCGTGCAACAGCGCCCGCGCAGCAATTGGCGCGAGCGGCAGCTTGAGCTGGCCGGCGTCGGCTTCGCGCGCGAGGAATTCTTCCAACATGAGCGCATGGTCCGCGACCTGGTGCGCGGTATCGTTTGTAATGATCGCGGGGATTTCGTCGCGGAACCCAAACAGACAGCTCGGCTCAAGTCCGATGACCGGCACGCCGCGCGCGACGTACGGCGCCAGCGCCGCGAGCGCACGCTCCGCCTCGCGCCGCGCTTCGTCGACCTTGCCGATCGCCAGGAAGGTACGCCCGCAGCACAGCGGCCGTCCGCCGTCCGTGGGCGCCGCGAGGTGCACGCGATAGCCGCCGGCGCTCAGCACCGCGAGCGCCGCATCGATGGTTTCGCGCTCGAAGTACCGATGGAACGTGTCGACGAACAGCACGACCTCGTCATGCCCGGCCTTGTGCCGGGCATCCACGTCTTGGGGCGGCAAGGAAGACGTGGATGGCCGGGACAAGCCCGGCCATGACGCGTGGTCTGAATCACGGAACCAGTCGCGTCGCCAGCGCGGCAGGGTGCGGCGCGCACTAAAGCCGGCCAACGCTTCTGATAAAGCAGCGAGTCCCGGGAGGCGGTCGCGGGCGTTGAACAGCCACGGCACCCACGCGGCGAACGGCGCATAGCGCGGCAGATAGCCGACGACACGATCGTGCAAAGACAGCCCGAATTTCGATACGCGCGCCGCCTGCACCTCGATCTTCATGCGCGCCATGTCGACGCCGGTCGGACATTCGCGCCGGCACGCCTTGCATGAGACGCATAATTTGAGGGTGTCGGCCATTTCGTCCGACGTGAGCGCGTCGGCACCGAGCTGGCCGGTGAGCGCGAGGCGGAGCGTGTTGGCGCGGCCGCGCGTCACGTCGCGCTCATCGCCGGTGACGCGGAAGCTCGGGCACATCACGCCGCCCGCGCTTTTGCGGCAGGCGCCGTTGTTGTTGCACATCTCGACCGCGCCCTGCAGGCCGCCGCCCGCGCCGGGGTAGGCGGACCAGTCGAGCGCACTCGCGCGCTCTTCGCCGCGATAGCCGGGCGCGTAACGGAAGTTGCCGCGGTCGTCGAATTTCGGCGCGCGCACGATCTTGCCGGGGTTGAATAAACCGTGCGGGTCGAACCGATCCTTCACCTCGCCGAACGCGCGCACCAAGCGGTCGCCGAACATTTGCTGGTGAAACTCCGAGCGCACCAGGCCATCGCCGTGCTCGCCCGAGTGCGAACCCTTGTAGGCGCGCACCATCGCGAACGCCTCTTCGGCGATGGCGCGCATCGCCTTGACGTCCTTGTCGAGGCGCAGGTTGAGCACCGGGCGCACGTGCAAACAGCCGACCGAGGCGTGCGCATACCAGGTGCCGCGCGTGCCGTGCCGCTCGAACACTTGCGTCAGCCGCTCGGTGTATTCGGCGAGGTGCTCAAGCGGCACCGCGCAATCCTCGACGAAGGAGACCGGCTTTCCCGCCTCCTTCATCGACATCATGATGTTGAGACCGGACGTGCGCAGGTCGGCGATCGCGTTCTGCAGCCCCGGATCGAGCACGTCGACTACCCCACCCCAGCGCGCGCCGGCGTTGTCCCAGCCGAAGCCAAGATCGCCCATCAGCTCGTGCAAGCGTGCGAGCCGGCGGCGGTTCTCCGCATCGTCTTCGCCGAACTCGACGAGCAGCACCGCGTCCGGGTCGCCGCGCACGAATTGTTTGAGCGTCGGACGGAACATGGCGATGTCGGCGGCGAGCCCAATCATGGTGCGATCGACGAGTTCGACCGCGATCGGTCCCAATTTGACGATGTGCTGGGCCGCTTCCATCGCGTCGTAGAAGCGCGCGAAGTGACAGGCGCCGACCGCCCGCCGTCCGAGCAGCGGCCACAGCTTGATTTCGATCTGGGTCGAGAACGCGAGCGTACCCTCGGAGCCAACCAAAATGTGCGCGAGGTTGTGGCCGAGGTTGTGCGAAGCGCGCGCCGGCACCAGGGCGTCGAGGTTATAGCCGCCGACGCGTCGCTGAACTTTCGGAAAGCGCGCCTCGACCTCCTCGGCCTCGCGTCGGCCGAGCGCCAGCAAATCGGCGGCGAGCGGCCGTAGCGGCGAATCTTCCAGCACGTCGCGCAAGTCCGGCGCCACCGGCCCGAAGTGCGCGGCGCTGCCGTCGGCCAGCACCGCATCGATCGACAACACGTTGTCGCGCATGGTGCCGTAGCGCAGCGAGCGGCCGCCGCAGGAATTATTTGCCGCCATCCCGCCGATGGTCGCGCGCGAGGCGGTCGACACATCGACCGGAAACCACAGGCCGTGCGCCCTGAGGCTGCGGTTGAGGTCGTCGAGCACGATGCCCGGCTCGACGATGCAGCGCTGCCCGGGCACGTCCAGCTCGACCACGCGGGTGAGATGCTTCGAGCAATCGACGACCAGCGAATTGTTGACGGTCTGCCCGGCCTGCGACGTGCCGCCGCCGCGCGGCAGCACGGTAACGCCCTCGTTGCGCGCGAGCGCGATGGCACGCACCGCGTCGTCGACGGTCCGCGGCACCACCACGCCGACCGGCATCATCTGATAATGCGACGCGTCGGTCGCGTAGCGGCCGCGGGTGAAACGGTCGAACAGCACGTCGCCCGCGACCTCGGCCTTGAGCCGCCGCTCGAGCCCCGGCATCGCCTGCGCGGCCATGCGTCAACCGTCCTCTACACCCGCCTCAAACTCCGCCGTCACCCTGAGGAGGCCGCGCAGCGGCCGTCTCGAAGGGTGGCAGCACGCACCGGAGCTTGTTGCCACCCTTCGAGACGCCGGCCTGCGGCCGGCTCCTCAGGGTGACGGCGGTGATCGTTGTCCATTCGCCAGTCGCCATTCGCTCGCTATATGCTTGACTGCATATCGCATTCGTCCTTGATGGCGACAAGCGCAGCTGCCGCAAAGGAAACGTCCATGGCGAAGAATTCATCGCGTACGGCCGGCCGGCATTTCCTGCAGATTCCCGGGCCGACGCCGGTGCCCGACCGCATCCTGCGGGCGATGGACATGCCGACCATCGACCACCGCGGGCCCGAGTTTCAGCGGCTCGGCAAGCGCGTGCTCGACGGGCTCAAAACCGTCTTCAAATGCGCCGGCCCGGTGGTGATCTATCCGGCCTCGGGCACCGGCGCCTGGGAGGCGGCGCTGAGCAACGCGCTCTCGCCCGGCGACCGCGTGCTCATGTACGAGACCGGTCACTTCGCCACGCTGTGGAAGAACATGGCGACGAAACTCGGGCTCGCGCCCGAGTTCATTTCCTCCGACTGGCGCGCCGGCGCCGACCCGAAGGCGATCGAGGCGCGGCTCAAGGAGGACACGGCGCACGCTATCAAGGCGGTGTGCGTCGTGCACAACGAGACCTCGACCGGCTGCGTGTCGCACATCGATCAGGTGCGAAAAGGCATCGACGCCGCCAGCCATCCGGCGCTGCTGATGGTCGACACCATCTCCTCGCTCGGCTCGATCGATTACCGCCACGACGAATGGGGCGTCGACGTCACGGTCGGCGGCTCGCAGAAGGGGCTGATGCTGCCGCCCGGGCTTTCTTTCAACGCGGTCGGCGACAAGGCGCTCGCGGTGGCCAAGAATGCGAAGCTGCCGAAGTCGTTCTGGTCGTGGGAGGACATGATCGCCAACAACCGCAACGGCTTTTTTCCCTACACCCCGGCCACCAATCTGCTCTACGCGCTCGCGGAATCGATCGACATGCTGCACGAGGAGGGGCTCGAGAACGTGTTCGCGCGGCATGACCGCCACGCCGAAGCGACGCGGCGCGCGGTGCGCGGCTGGGGCCTGGAAATCTGGTGCCGCGAGCCGAAGGATTATTCCTCCTCGCTCACCGCCGTGCTGATGCCCGACGGCCAGGACGCCGACCGGTTCCGCAAGGCCGCCCTCGAGCATTTCGACATTTCGCTCGGCACCGGGCTCTCCAAACTCGCCGGCAAGATATTCCGCATCGGCCATCTCGGCGACACCAACGATCTGACCATCGTGGGCGCGCTCGCCGGCGTCGAGATGGGGCTTGCGCTCGCCGGTGTGCCGCACCGCAAGGGCGGCGTGCAGGCGGCGATGGATTATTTGGAAGCGGCGGCAAGCCCGGCGCGCGCCGCCGCCGAGTGAGCCGATGCCCGGCCGAGTCCACGCCACGCGCGACGGCGCGATTGCGACCGTCGTCATCGATCATCAGGAGCGGCTCAACGCGCTCTCGACGCCGATGTGGCGCGAGCTGGGCGGCCACTTCCGCGAACTTTCGGCCGACGACGGGGTGCGCTGCGTGGTGTTGCGCGGCGCCGGCGACAAGGCGTTCGCGGCGGGCGCCGACATCGCCGCGTTCGAAACCGAGCGCTACGACGTCGCCTCCGCGAAACAATACGCCAAGGGCATCCACGGCACGCTCGCCGCGATCGACAATTGCCCGCATCCGGTGATCGCGCTCATCAAGGGCGCCTGCGTTGGCGGCGGCCTCGAGGTCGTCTCGCGCTGCGACATGCGCATCTGCGGGCAGTCGTCGCGCTTCGGCATTCCGGTCAATCGGCTCGGGCTCGTCGTCGCGTACGAAGAAATGCGCGCGCTAGTTGACATCGCCGGTCCCGCCGCCGCGCTCGAAATCGTGCTCGAAGGCCGCGTGTTCGACGCGGCGGAAGCCTTCGCCAAGGGCCTCGTCAACCGCGTGGTGTCGGACGGCGACGTCGAAAAGGAAGCCTACGCGACCGCCGACCGCATCGCCGCGGCCGCGCCGCTCGTCAATCGTTGGCACAAGAAATTCGTCAAACGTTTGCTCGATCCGCGCCCGCTCAGCGAGCCGAGCTGGAAGACAATTACGCCTGCTTCGGCACCGAAGATTTTCAGATCGGCTATCGCGCCTTCCTCGCCAAGACCAAGCCGCAGTTCAAGGGCCGGTGATGGGCGCAACGCGTGCAGCACGCTCCATCCCTCCCCCCGCGAGCGCAGCGAGCGGTGGGGAGGGTGGCGCCGCGAAGCGGCGCCGGGTGGGGGGCCCTTTCTTTTTTCCTGATAGACCGGTGTGTGCTGAGCGAAAGCGCCCCCCACCCCTGACCCCTCCCCACCATTCGCTGCGCGAATGGGGGGAGGGGAACCCCGAGGCCTCGGCAAGCCCATGGGAGTGCTCGTGATGCCCGGGCCGCTCGCCGGTCTCAAGGTCATCGAGCTGTGCCACGTCATGGCGGGGCCCACCTGCGGGCTGATGCTCGCCGACATGGGCGCGAACGTCATCAAGCTCGAAAAAATTCCAAGCGGCGACGACACGCGCCACATGGTGCCGCCGAAGATCGGCGATCAGACCGCCGCCTTTCTGATGATGAACCGCAACAAGCGCGGCATCGCGGTCGACCTGAAACATGACGATGGCAAGCGCATCCTGTGGCGATTGCTGGAGAGCGCCGACGTCGTCACCGAGAATTACCGGCGCGGGTTCATGGAGCGCCTGGGCTTCGGCTACGCGGCGCTGCATCGCCACAACAAACGCCTGATCTACTGCGCGATCTCCGGCTTCGGCCGCACCGGTCCCTACGCCGACCGCGGCGGCTTCGATCTCGTCGCGCAGGGCATGAGCGGGCTCATGAGCATCACCGGCGAAGCGCCGGGCCGGCCGCCCGTCAAGGTGGGCGCGCCGGTCACCGACATCACCGCCGGCATCCTCGCCGCCATGGGGGTCCTCGCCGCGCTCGAAGCGCGCCACCGTACCGGCGAAGGCCAGACGGTCGACACTTCGCTGTTCGAGGCCGGCATCGTTCACACCTATTGGCAATCGGCGATCGCGCTCGCGACCGGTGTCGCGCCCGGACCCATGGGCTCGGCCCATCCGCTCAACGCGCCCTACCAGGCGTTCGCGACCAGCGACGGCTGGATCACGGTCGGCGCCGCCAACCAAACAAACTGGCTCCGCCTCCTCGACGTGCTGGACGCGCCGGCCCTGCGCGCGGACGAACGCTTTGCCACCGGTGCCGGCCGCATGCGGCATCTCCCCGAATTGGAAGCGACCCTGAACGTCGAGTTCCGCAAGCGCACCAGCGCCGCATGGCTCGACCTGCTCGAACGTGCCGGCATTCCGGCCGGGCCGGTGCTCGACGTGAAACAAATGCACGCCAACGAGCAGACCCGCGCCCGCGCCATGGTGGTCGAGACCGAACATTCGGCGCTGGGCGCGGTCGAGACCATCGGGTTGCCGGTGAAATTCTCCGCGACGCCGGGCGGCATCGCCCGCGGCGCGCCGGTCTACGGCGAGCACACCCGCGAGGTGCTGCGCGAGCACGGCTTTGCCGACGCCGAGATCGACGCGATGGCGCGCGCCGGCGCGATCCACCTCGGCGGCGTCAACGTCCCGGCAGAGTGATGGACGCAGCTTCGCCGTCAGGCAGCGCGCGCGACCGGCATCTGTTCGGCCCCGGACCCAAGCGCCTGCTCGCGCTCGACGGCGGCGGCGTGCGCGGCGTGATCACGGTGGCGTTCCTGGAGCGCATCGAGGCGGTGCTGGCGGAGCACGCGGGCGGCGCCGTGCGGCTGGGCGACTGGTTCGATCTCGTCGGCGGCACTTCGACCGGCGCGGTGATCGCCGGCGCGCTCGCACTTGGCCACACCACTGAGGACCTCAAGGAGTTTTATCTGGAGCGGGCGCAGCTGGCGCTGCGCCGTCCGTTCTGGCGCGTGATGGGGCTGCAGGCGAAGTTCCATTCCCGGGGGCTGCGAGCGGAGATCGAGCGGGTGGTGGGCGAACGCACGCTCGATACCGAGGATCTGATCACCGGGCTGTGCGTGCTCGCCAAGCGCATGGACACCGGCAGTCCGTGGATCGTCGCCAACAACCCGCGCGGGCCCTATTGGGAGACGCCGGACGACAAATCTTACATCGGCAATCGCCACTACCGCCTGGTCAATCTGGTGCGCGCGAGTACCGCGGCACCCGCCTATTTCGATCCCGAGCTGCTACCGATCATCGACGGCGCCACCGAGGGCCTGTTCATCGACGGCGGCGTCACCCCGCACCAGAATCCCGCGCTGGCGCTGTTCCTGATGACGCAGCTCAAGGCCTACGGGCTGTGCTGGCCGACCGGTCCCGACCGGCTCCTCGCCCTCTCGATCGGCACCGGCTCCTATCGCACCCAACTCAGCGCGGCGGCCGCCCGGCGCTTCCGCGCCATCGGCCTCGCGTTCTGGGCGCTCTCGGGGCTCATCGGCGACGGCGCCGGCCTCGTGCTGGCGCTGATGCAGTGGCTCGGCGAGTGTCCGGCGCCGTGGCAGATCAATTCCGAGATCGGCGACCTGCACGAGGACGGTCTGCCCGGCGGCAAGCTGTTCCGCTTTTTGCGCTACGACGTGCATCTCGAGGCCGAATGGCTCGTCGAGAACCTCGACGTGAAGCTGCCCGACCGCGACGTGGTCCGCGTGCGCCGCATGGACGACACCGGCACCATTCCTCTCGCCTACGAGATCGGCCGCCGCGCCGCCGAGCGGCAGGTGAAGGCGGAGCACTTGCTCGCCACCCGGCGAAATTCTTAGGGCGGGCGGATCGGCCGCTGGCGGTAGATCGCCACCCACTCGGCGTTTTCTTTCATCGCTTCGGCGCCGAGTTCGCCATAGAGCGCCTGGATATGCCGGAACGCGACCGGCGGGTGCGATTGCAGAATCTCGTGGGCGCGCGCAAACAGGGCTCGCATGCGGTCGTATTGGCGTGCCTGCGCTTCGAGCGCGAGCCGCTCCGCATAACCCGCGAACCCCGCGGCGACCCCCGGCAACAGGCCGATGAGGAAGATAAACAGGCGGTGCCGCCAATCGTCGTGATTCCAGATGACGTGTCCGCCGAACGCTCCCGCAAGAAACAGCCAGACGCCAAACATGACCGAGAGTATCACCAGGAAGAAAAACCAGCCCAGCAGCTTGCCCGCCTCGTCATCATGGGCCGGGCCGCGTTGCCGGAAAAACTCGAACTGGCCGTGAACCCAAAAGGCGCGCGCCCACGGATGACCGTCGGTCTCGAAGTCGTGCTTGAGCTTATCGGGTAGCTCGCGGGAATCGAGCAATTCGAGCGTACGCAGGCAGGTTTTTACCCAGTCGAGTTCCCGCGGCTGACGGATCGGGTAGGCCTTGGCGACCGAATCGCCGGAGCTGAGGTCGACGGTTGCCGAGACCGCGGGCGAGCCGGGTCGGGGCGGCCAGCCAATCCCGACCAGCTTCCAAAACACGGCGACGCGCAAAGCCTCGGCAAGCGCCCGATAATCGAGGAAGCGCTCCTGATGCTTGCCGCGGCGCGCCAGGGAGAACCAACCAAATACCGCGGCGAAAACGATGCCGTAGGCGAACAGCAGCCAATACCCCCAGTCTTTGTCAAACAACAGATGGGTGAGGGTTTCGAAAATGACGATCGCGAGCAAACCCAGGCTAAACAACCCTATCCAGTCGCGTCTGAATTTTCCCTGCCATTCCTGGGCCAGAGTGTCGGCGAATTGATAGAGCTTGCACCAGTGCGGAACGAGCTTCATCGCACGATCGCAAGCCGGCGCGCCCGGAATTCTTTTTGCCGGGTCCTGCTCCGGATCGACGAACAAAGAATCCAAGTTCTTCTTGAGAAGAGGCGCGCGCTTGGGGTCGCGCTCGAGTTCGGCCGCCTCTCCATTGAACTGCTGCGTCAGCGCGATCTGAAGCTTAAAGTTCTCCCAGGGATGGTGCTGCTCCACCTTCTGGGAACCGTCCCTGTCCGGATCCGCGCCCCAAGGCTGCGTGGTCACGACAGGATCGGGGGACTTGGTGCGCGGCGTGACGATGTGGATGACCGGCCCGATCTCGGGCGCATCGAGGGTGGCTTGAGCGGATTCGCTCACTTCGAGCGGGATGCCGTCGCGCTTGAAGCGCACCACCTCGGCGGTGCCGCCGGTCGCGGTGTTGGTTGCGTCGCCGTCCCACAGCGCGATCAGCACGTGACAGTGCCGCGCGATGAACAGGCCGACCTCGCGATATTGCAGCGCGCGTCGCGCTTTCTCGCGCACGTTCTCGCTGGTGTTGCCCTCGGCTAAACGCATGACCGGCTTCGCTACCGCAAGTTCTTTGAGGCTATCAAACTCGACGACTGCGTCCGGCTTCACCCGCAGCTTCGGATCCAGGAAATCGCGGCGATATTCACCCTCTGCCATCGGCAACGGAGCGACCAGCTTGGCGCCCAGACCCATCGCCACCCGCGCGATCAGACGGTCGCCGCCCTCGGCGAGCGAGGAGAGCACGACGATCGGCGTCTCGGGATCGTTGTGCAGATATTGGCATTTAAGGCGCTTAATCGCCGCTTTCACTTCCCGCTCGAGGTCGGGTAGGTCCTTGTCGCACAGGTCGCGATGTCCGGTGGCCCCGATCACCAGCGGCAGGCGGTATGGTATCTGTTCCATGGCCGTTTCGGCGGTGCTGTGCCAGCTTGCCGTTTTGCTAGTGTTGCCCGACCTTGCCGTATTATTCTATCGGTTGCGCGCAGCACAAAAGCAAGGGAGCCCGGGATGCGCGGCGACGACATCCACGAAGTCTACGCCATCAAATACGGCCGTCACGACCGCCGTGCCGCCGATAACTACATCGGCGGCGACCCGCACGACGTGCAGGAGCCGATCGACTTTTACGTGTGGGCGATTACCGGGCCGCAGGGCACCTTCGTGGTCGACACCGGCTTCGACGAGGCGATGGCACAGAAACGCGCGCGCAAGATTATCAAGCCGGCGGGCGAAGGCCTCAAGGCGCTGGGGATCGCGCCCGACAGCGTCAAGAACGTGATCGTCACGCATCTGCATTACGACCACACCGGCAACTACGACCTGTTCCCCAACGCGCGCTATCATCTGCAGGACGAGGAGATGGCCTACGCCACCGGCCGCTGCATGTGCCATGCGCACCTGCGCCTGCCGTTCGAGGTCGAGGACGCGGTCGCCATGGTGCGCAAGGTGTTCGCCGGCCGCGTGACCTTTCACGACGGCGCCGACGAGGTCGCGCCCGGCATCGAGGTGCACCGCATCGGCGGGCACTCCAAGGGCCTGCAGTGCGTGCGGGTGAAGACGCAGCGCGGGCCGGTGGTGCTCGCCTCCGACACCACGCATCTCTACGCCCACGTCGAGCAGGGCCGGGTGTTCCCGATCACCTACAACGTCGGGGAAGTGCTCGAGGGCTACCAGACGCTCAAGCGCCTCGCCGGCGGCATGAACCGCCTCGTACCCGGCCACGATCCGCTGGTGCTTACGCGCTATCCCGCCGCCAAACCCGGCCTCGAAGGCTGGGTCGCACGGCTCGACGTCGAGCCGAAGTAATCCCTCCCCGCGCAGCGGGGAGGGATAGAACAAACAAAGTCATGACCTCACCCGCCCACGATCCCGATGCCGGGCTTGAGCCCGCGTTCGCGGCGCCGCCGCAGGCGTGCGATGCGCATTTTCACGTGTTCGGCCCGGCCGGCCGTTACCCTTACGGCAGCGACCTGCGTTACCGGCCGCCGCAAGCGCCGCTTGCGGATTATCTCAAGCTGGCGCGTCGGCTCGGCTTCGTGCGCTTCGTGTTCGTGCAGCCGAGCGCCTACGGCTTTGACAATTCCTGCATGTTCGATGCGATGGACGAGCTCGACCGGGCGGTGCGGCGCGCGATCGTCGATCTCGACGAGACGAAGGCGACCGACGCCCAGCTCGCCGATTGGCATCAACGCGGCGTGCGCGGAATCAGAGTCAACATCTCGCCGGTGCGCCAAGCCGAGGCCGGCCTCGCGCAATCGATGCTCCCGCGCATCGCGCGGCTCGCGGCGATCTGCGGCGAACTCGGCTGGCACCTCGACTTTCTCACGCCGGGGTGGCTGGTGAGCGAACTGATGCCGATGCTGCGCGAGCTGCCGATCGGCTTCACGGTCGCGCATTTCGGCC
>Ga0210408_10004149_pt1 | contig 13031 bp, 16 predicted proteins | sample IncBWH4MmetaG_FD_155471 | JGI IMG/M metagenome (GOLD analysis project Ga0210408, IMG submission 155471) | Forest soil microbial communities from Barre Woods Harvard Forest LTER site, Petersham, Massachusetts, United States - Inc-BW-H-4-M | ecosystem: Environmental > Terrestrial > Soil >...
CACGGCAAGTTCGAGCGAGCGCGCCAGCGCCAGCAGGCCGGGCCCGTCGGCGCGGATCATCCAGGAATTGACGATCAGATTGCGCAACGGCATCAGAATGCCGCCGCCGATCGATCCCGAAAACGTCGACAACACCAGCGTCGCGCCTGAAATCACAAACCAGGTGTTGATCTCCTGGCTTTTAGCGACGTCGCCGCGGTCGTGGGCGTCATCGAGACGCTTTTGCGTCGGGTCTTCTGTTTTGTCCGAGGTGTCGTTCTCGTCGGCCATCTAGCGCCCGCTCATTTGAGCGGCATCATGCCGTGCATGACGCCGATGAAATAATCGAGGAAGGTTCCCATCATCGCCGTGACGACGAAGGCGAAGATCAGAAAGCCGGCGAGAATCGATAGCGGCACGCCGACAAAATAGACCTGCATCTGCGGCATCAACCGCGCCAGCACGCCGAGCCCGATATTGAACACCAGGCCGAACACCAGGAACGGCGCCGAGAGCTGCATGCCGATCTTGAAGGCGGCGGTGAAGGCGCGGGTCGCGAGCGAAGCGACGTCGCCGCTCGGCATTATCTCGCCCGGCGAGAAGATGGTGTAGCTGTCGTTGAGGGCTGCGATAACGAGATGGTGGCTGTCGGTCGCAAACAGCAGCGTCACGCCGAGTATGGTGAGGAAATTGCCGATCAGCACGCCCTGCTGGCCCTGGGTGGTCGGATCGACGGAGGTGGCGAACCCGAGGCCGAGTTGCTGGGCGATCACGGATCCTGCGACCTGCAAGGCCGAGAGCGTCACCCGCGCGGTGGCGCCCAGCACGATGCCGATCGCGATCTCGCGCAGCATCAGGATCAAGAGCGACGTCAGCGATTGCATGTCGACCTGGTAGGCGGCGCGGTGCAGCGGCAGGATGACCAGGGTCAGCATCAGCGCGATCGCGAGCTTGATACGCACCGGAATGGTCGATTCCCCGAGCCCCGGCAACAGCATCACCATGGCGCCGATGCGGGCGAATACCAGCATGAAGGCGGCGGCGAGCGCGGGCAGCAGCGAGATGTCGATGCGCATGATCTAACCACTGTGCATCAACCGCCGATGATTCGCGACGATATCCGCATCATGTGACCGTGCAGCGAATCCGCCATGAACGGCAGCGCCAGCAGCAACGTCACGAAGATCGCGAGGATCTTCGGCACGAATACCAGCGTCTGTTCCTGGATCTGGGTCAGCGCCTGGAACAGCGACACCGCGACGCCCACCACGAGGCCGACCACGAGCAACGGCGAAGACACCACGACGATGGTCCAGATCGCATCGCGCGCTACGTCGAGTGTTTCAGCACCGGTCATTTCATTTTTCCATTTTGCTCGATTCAACCACTCGTCATTCCGGGATGCGCCTCTTGGCGCAGGCCCCGGAATGACGATTAAATCGACATCTTCATGATGTCTTCATAGGACTGGATGACGCGATCGCGCACCGACACCAATGTCGAGACCGCGACGTCGGTTTCCGCAACCGCAGTCACCACGTCCATGACGTTGGCCTTGCCAGAGGCCATCGCCACCGTCTGCGCGTCGGATTTCTTTCCGGCTTCCAACACGCTGCCGATCGCGTCCTTGAGCAGCGCACCGAACGAGGGCCCGCCGCCGGTCTCGGAGCTTTTGCCGGCGGCGCCGGTATCGAGGATGCGGGCGAGACTGGCGTAGGCGTTTGCGGCGACAGTGGGTGAAGCCATGACCTAAGGTTTCCTGTTCAGCTCTTGAGGATGTCGAGGGTGCGTTGGATCATCCGGCGCGTGGCGCCGATGACGTTGAGGTTGGCTTCATAAGACCGCTGCGCGTCGCGCATGTCGGTCATTTCGATCATCGGATTGACGTTGGGATATTTGACGTTGCCGCTCGCATCCGCGGCCGGGTTGCTCGGTTCATATTTGACGCGGAAGGCCGAGTTGTCGGGCTTCACCCTGCCGAGCGTGACGACCTTGGCATCCAACGCGCGGTCGAGCGCGGAGGAAAAAGTCGGGACCTTGCGGCGATAAGGGTCGCCACCTGCGGTCGGCGCGGTGGAATCCGCGTTGGCGATGTTTTCCGAGATCACCCGCATCCGTCCCGCCTGCGCGCGCAGGCCGGAGGTCGCAATCCCCATCGATCGGACGAAATCGCTTGAATCGTCAGCCATGATGCCGCTCCCCTGCCTCTGTTTCGGTCCGGATCATGCTCTAGCCCTTGCCGATCGCGGTCTTCAGCAGGTGCAGGCTCTTGCTGTAGAGCGAGGTCACCGCGGCATAATCCATCTGGTTGGCCGAGACCTTGAGCATCTCGTCTTCGAGATTGACGGCGTTGCCGGCCGGTCGGGTCTCGAAGCCCACTTTGCGGTTCTGATCGAAAGTGTCGCTACCGCCATTGGAGGGCGCGATATGGCCGGTCGTGGTGCGCGTCATCGCCAGCGCCCCGATCGATCCGGCGGCAGCACCGGCCTTGTCGAATTTCGGTTCGACCAGATCGCGCGGCTTGAAGTTCGGAGTGTCGGAATTGGAGACGTTTTCGGAGAGGACGCGCTGGCGTTCCTGATGCCATTGCATCTTGGTGCGCAACGCCGACAACACCGGAAGATCGTTGATGGACATTGCAGCAAGCTCCCCTTCGCTGGCGGAACATCGGGCCCACAGCTAGGCAGAATTTGCCGCGTGTATGGTTAACAGCGAGTTAAAATGGTCGTGGGCCAATCGGGACGATGTCCGGAACCGTATTTGCGCGGTCCGATTCGAGCGCATTTTCGCCACGAAATCTGCGTTAACCCCATTCATTCACTTCCACGGGGCGCCCAAGAAGTCGTTTTGGTCCGATCGATTCATGGGTTATTAAGGATGGGGGCGGCAGTTCCTGCCGTAAGGGGTTAAGAGACAGTTCCAAGCTCAGGCTTCGCTTAAGCGTTTGTCGCGTCGCGACCGGCAAGCGAGAGGCTTGAAGAAAGCGGCTTTTGCCGGGGACCAGCATGCAGGCAGTGACGTTTTTCTTCGCATTTGTGGCCGTCCTGGCCCTGATCGGCGTCGCCGCCTGGCTGGTCCGCCGATTCGCCACCAACCGCCTTGGCGCCAACACCAATCGTGGCCGGATGCCGCGGCTGGCCGTGATCGATGCCGCCGCTGTGGATGGTCGCCGCCGGCTGGTGCTGGTGCGGCGCGACAACACCGAACATCTCATCATGATCGGCGGCCCGACCGATATCGTGATCGAATCGACGATCGTGCGCGCCCAAACCCGGGATCTGTTGCCGCAACGGCCCGTCGCGGCCGAGCTGCCGCCCCGTCTCGCACCGCTGCCCGATGCCGCTAGGGGCGAAGGCGAAGGCGCGAGGTCGGAAGGCTTCGAGCCGCAAATGCAAATGCCTGAGCCGCCGCCGCGTCCGGTGCGGCCTTCCTTTGCCGATGAAGTACGCCGCCCGGCGTCTGCGCCGTCGGAGCGCCGTAGCGAACCCTTGCGCGGCGATCCGTTGGCCGGTTTCGCGGCGGAACCGCTTGGCAGCCGTCCCGAGCCGCGCCCCGAACCGATGCCGCCGCGCGTCACCCGCACCGAGCCCATGATGCCGAGGCCGCAGCGTTCGAGCGAACCGCCGAAGGCGCCCCCACCTCCTCCGGTCCGCGCGCCGGAACGCGCGGCCGCGCCGCCGCCACCGCCACCAATACCGTCGAGCGCCGACCAAAATCTTGCCGACATGGCGCAGCGGCTGGAAGCCGCACTTCGGCGGCCCGCTGCCGGCGAACCGATGGCGCCGCCGGTGGCGCCCGAGCCGCCCCCGCCCCGCCCCTCGCGCGCCGAAACGCCGCCGCCTCCGCCCAAGAGCGGCTTTGAAAATAAGAGCGGCTTTGAAAATCTCGAAGATGAGATGGCCTCGCTGCTCGGCCGTCCAAAGCCTTCTTCGTGAGGCCCAGGAACCTTCCGCGTAGAGTTTTATTTCTAGCCACACTGATAGCCGCCGGATCGCTGGCGGATGGCGCGTTCGCGCAAGACATCAGCATCAATCTCGGCCAGGGCAATGGCGGCGTCACCGAGCGCGCGATCCAGCTGATCGCGCTGTTGACGGTGCTGTCGATCGCCCCCTCGATCCTGATCATGATGACGTCGTTCACGCGGATCGTCGTGGTGCTGTCGCTGCTGCGCACCGCGATGGGGACTGCGACCGCGCCGCCGAATTCCGTCATCATTGCGCTCGCGATGTTCTTGACCGCGTTCGTGATGGGCCCGGTGCTGCAAAAGTCCTATGACGACGGTATCAAGCCTTTGATTGCCAACCAGATCAGCGTCGAGGCGGCGTTGCAGCGCGCTTCCGTGCCGCTGCGCGGCTTCATGCAAAAGAACGTGCGCGAGAAGGACTTGAAGCTATTCATGGATCTGTCAGGTGAACCGCCGCCGGCGACGCCTGAAGAAATGTCGCTGCGGATCCTGGTGCCGGCCTTCATGATCTCCGAACTGAAGCGTGCCTTCGAGATCGGCTTCCTGCTGTTCCTCCCTTTCCTGATCATCGACCTCGTGGTCGCCTCCGTGTTGATGTCGATGGGCATGATGATGTTGCCGCCGGTCGTGGTGTCGCTGCCGTTCAAGCTGATCTTCTTCGTGCTGGTCGACGGCTGGTCGCTGGTCGCGGGCAGCCTGGTGCAGAGTTACGGGGGCTAGGCTTGCCCCCGGCGGCGTTGAAAATTACCGGCGGTGGTCGCTTCACTTCCGCATCATCGCCGCCACGAACCGGGTCAAAAGGCGGCTCGGCAATGCGCGCGCCACGAACAAGAATAGACGATCGGCAAATCGCGGAACCACGACACTTTTGCCGGATCGAAATCCGCGCCAGGCAACCTTTGCAACCGTCTCGGCGTCCGTTCGCGGGATAATTTTCATGAGCGGGGCATCGCCGACCGAACACCTCTCGAAAAACGCGGTCCGCACGGGCCCGGGAGCGAGACATGTCACGGTAACGCCAGCCGGCCTCGCCTCCGCAGCCAAGGCCGCCGAGAAGGACCGGATAAATGCCTTGGATGCAAAATAGACGGCCATATTCGGGCCCGTGAAATAACCCGTGATCGATCCAACGTTCAGGATTCCGCCTCTTCCACGAGCGATCATGGCCGGCAAGAACGCCAGGCTGAGGGCGACCACCGCACGGACATTGACGTCTATCAACTCGAGCTGCAGTTGGCTTTCGACGTCGGCGGCCGGACCAAACACGCCAAATCCCGCGCTGTTGACGAGAACATCGCAATACAGACCGTTGCGGGCAAGCGCCTCTGCGACGGCCTCGGTGGCGGTCCGGCAAAGCAGATCGACGGACACGACGACGACCTCGGACCCCCGATTTCGAAGTTCCGTTTCGATATTTTCCAGCTCGTCCTTGGCGACCAGCACCATTGCAAGTCCATCGCGCGCGGCGACGCGCGCAATAGCACGCCCAATTCCGGAGGATGCCCCGGTTACGACGATCGCCGGCCGCCGGGACTCCTTGTCTGGCTCGATGGGGATTTTGCCGATCATTGTCCAAGACGCCGATCTCATTCGAATGCCTGCGGCCCACCGCTTGGCGGCTGTCTTCAACTCGTGCCGCCGATTTCCTTCAATAGTTCGTGGCGAAAGTCGTGGTAGTCCACTTCGACGGCATGACGCGGCGCCTTGTCAAAACGCCAGTGCGGCGAGCTGATTTCCTTGTCGATACGCACCTCAATGTCGCGCGGTCGGCCCAAAGCTCCCTTGATCTGTAACGCCGCGATACGCGCCTGATGGTCGGCCAGCCGCCAGATGCAGCCAATGGGCTGAAACAGGCCGATGAAAAACACACTCGGAATTTGCTTATGCATCATCTTCAAGTAGAGCGGAACGGGCCCCGAATCGTCCCAGGTAACCACGGACTTGTCGAGAAAGGGAAAACGGATGCGGTACCCCGTACCCCAAATGATGACATCGAACTGCTCCGGGCGGCCTGCGTCGAAGCACACGGTGCCTGCTTCGAAGCTTCTAATTCCGACCCTGGGCAGAACGCGGCCATCGCGCAAGGCATTCAAAATATCGGAATTCAACGTTGGATGCATCTCCAGGAGCCTGCCTTCCGGTCGCTGCAATCCATATCTTTCCATCGGGCCAACATTCAGGTGAACCAGCGCCTCGAGAAATCGCTGCAGAACCGACTTGGGCATTGGGGCGTTTCGGCGCAGCCTTGCATAGAGCAGATCGCTCGGTCGCCCGAATATGAGCTTGGGGACGATATGATATCCCCGACGCATGCTGATACAGGTCTTTTGCGCGACCCGGGCGACGTCGACGGCAATGTCACAGGCGGAATTGCCGCCACCGACAACGAGCACGCGCTTGTCTCTGAATGAATCAGGCCGCTTGTATTCGGTCGAATGCAGCACTTCGCCCGAAAACTGTCCGGGGTATTCGGGCCGGAAGGGTTCGCGATGGTGCCCGGTGCAGATGATCAGGTAGTCAAAACTGTCCTCATGCGCGCCGTCGGCTCCGATTGTGGCAACGCGCCAGCGATGATCGGGGAGTAGCTCTGCGCGCACGACGCGGGTCGCCAGCCGAACAAATTTTTTCACGCCAAAATGAGCGGCATAATCCTCAAAGAAGGTGCGCATCTGCCGATGGGATGGAAAGTCGGGAAAATCATCGGGCAGCGGGAAATCTTCAAAGTCCGACATCCGTTTCGAAGAAATGAGGTGGGTTGCCTCATAGACGCTATGGCGCTCCGGTCGATCATCGAAAACCCAGCTGCCTCCGATCGAGTGCCCTTCATCGTAGCAAACAACGTCACAGATGCCTTCGGTTTTTAGATTTTTCAACGCCGTAAGCCCGCAAGGCCCGGCGCCGACAACGCAAACACGAGGGCGCCGCCGCTCTCCGCCAGAGGCCATGGCTAATAGATCCAGGGCACAAGACGCGCCGTGGAGTTTATGTAAGTTCGATAGTCGTCGCCGAAGGTTTGGAGCATAAGCGCTTCTTCCCGCTCGATCCGGCCGACGTAGAGCATCCCAAACCCGAAAATTCCGATGAGCCCGGCGAACCAGTTCGGCAACAACAAGAGCTGGGCGATCGCCCAAAGCCAGAACGCCAAATACATCGGATGGCGAACAACGGCATAAATGCCGCCGGATACGAGGATATGATCATTGCGGATATCGAGGCTGACGGAGAAATTTCGGCCCAGGCGATGATGCGCGAGAAAAAACAGCCAAAGCGCCACGGCAAATAGCAGCGTGCCGATATAGCCGAGCTCCGTCACAAACTCATGTTCGGCGAATGCGGGAAACCCGGTGGCGACATAGATGATCGGAAAGACGCCGAGCCCGAGCGTCGCGGCAGCGACAAGCCATTTCTCGGTCAAATTGCGCGCGCTCTTTCTGACCGGCGTCCTGGAGGCTCTCTGTTGGTACGGATAGCGAAGCAATGCCCAAAAGATCAGGGCGAACGCAAAAATCGATTTCGCAACAAGGGGCGTCATCTGGATATTTGTTCAATCGTCGGCCGCACTGAGCGAAGGGTCGGCGATCCGCGGAGCCTTGATCGGCCCTCGCACCCTGCCGCAGTCTAACAATCCTGATCGCTCACAAGGGCCGTCACCGACAATGGGAACTCGCGGCCGCAGCGACATATTCCAAAACCTGCTTGTGAATCGCCGACGAATACGCCAACGAAATATGCCCGAGCCGTGGATCGTCTTTTAGATCCACGTTCTGAAGCATGCCATGGAAGTGTTCACCGCGCGCAACGGGCGCACCTACGCCGTTCGAAAAATAGAAATTCTTCAAACGCTGAACGTTGGGGGGCACCGCCGTCCTGACAACGGGGTCGAATGTAATGATGAGCGCAACGTGCACGCCCGCCTTCTGTAGCTCCTCCGCCATGCTGACCGCGGCGCTGGCGCCAAGCGAGTGGCCGACGATCACAATCGAACTGATCTGGCCGCTCTTGCACGCCTGGATGGCATCGCTTGCAAAGGAGCTGGAGACCAGGTGATTGCCTACCGTCGCGCTGATACCCCGCTGCTCAAGTTCTGAAGCGAGCTGATCCATGCCGAGAGAAAAGACATTCATGAATCCGCGTAATAGATACACTTTCTCATGAGACGGTGATGCAAATGAAGTTCCAGTAAACGTTCCGGTTAGGAACACAAAAACGGACAATAGTCTTAGTGCTGCCTTGTACATGTCCCCGCCTCGTACATGTCATGACGGATTTAGGATAGGATTAGGGCAATTACCTACCGTAAAATGCCGAGTAGTGTAGTCAAGGCATGTTTAAACTGGATCGCGATATATCCATCGCTGTGACCTTTTCATCCCATCTGTTCCAGCTGTTGCCAAAGAGACCCACGACCTGCCGACTTCGCGTGGACATATTCGCGATATCGATGAGCGGTCCCTTCAGTCGAGCCCCAATACTTTTGAACGAGGAGGAATTCCATGCGCATTGCGGTTGTCGGCGCCGGGGGCGTCGGGGGTGGATTCGGCGCGGCGCTCGCCAAGGCGGGCGCCGATGTCACTTTCATCGCGCGCGGCGCCCATCTGGCCGCCATGAAAAAGGATGGACTAAAGGTACAGGGCGACCGCGGCGAGACCCATCTGGTGCCGACCCGGGCAACCGACGATCCCGCGGAGATCGGCAAGGTCGATGTCGTGCTGTTTTGCGTCAAGCTGTGGGACGTCGAAAGCGCCGGTGCGCAGATCAAGCCGATCATCGGTCCCGATACAGCCGTCATCCCGCTGCAGAACGGCATCGACGCCGCCGAGCGGCTGGTCCCGATCCTTGGACCGCGCGCCGTGATGGGTGGCGTGGCCCAGATCAGTGCGTCGATCATCAAGCCGGGCGTGATCCTCCAGGTCGGCACCTTCATGCGCATGATATTCGGCGAACTTAGCGGCAAGCGCAGCAAGCGGGGCGAGGATTTTCTCAAGCTGTGCCTGCAGGCCGGTTTCGATGCGACGTTGAGCGAAGAGATCCTGACCGAGCTGTGGATGAAGTTCGTGCTGCTCGCGGCCAATGCCAGCATCACGGCGGCGACGCGTCAGCCAATCGGCAAGTTGCGCGACGATCCCGATCTGCACGCGGTTTTCGAGGCTGCCTGGCAGGAGACGATCGCCGTCGGCCGTGCCAGGGGGGTCGCGCTGCCGGCCGACGCGGTCGAGCGTATCCGCGAATTCACCGGCCATGTACCGCCAGCCATGAAAGCGTCGATGGCGCTCGATCTCGAGCGCGGCAACCGGCTGGAGCTGCCCTGGCTCGGCGGCAAGGTCGTCGAGCTGGGCCGAAAGCTCGGCGTTCCGACGCCGACGCACAGCCTGATGTATGCGCTACTGAAACCCTACATCCTGGGGACGCCTGCCTGAGCAGTGCTTGTTGAGCGCGACAGAAACTAGAACGACTGGGAAGCCAAATTTTTTCTGATCAGCGTTGGAATTTTCTGATCAGCATTGGAATAGGTTTACCAGATCGGTGTCTGACCCATCGTCCGCTGGATTCATGTTCGGCTGCCAACTACGGCACGATTGCGATGGAGCTTGCCGAGCGGTGCGTTGAAATGCGTTCGCGGCTGGCGGCTCCGCCTCGCGCTACTCAACGAGAGCCCGGTGACGCCGTCCTGAGGCTAAGGAGATACTCATGAAGATTGCAGTGATCGGTACGGGCTCAGTCGGCAGCACTCTCGGTAGGCGCTGGGCGGAGCTCGGCCAATCCGTTTGCTTCGGGGTCCGGGATGTGTCGGATGCGGACGCAAAGGCTTTGGTCGGTCAGATCAAAGGCGACGCTCGGCTCGCCAGCGTGCATGACGCGGCCAAGGATGCCGATGTGGTGGTGCTGGCGATACCCTACGCGGCCAATGCCGCAGCGATCGCTTCCGCCGGCGATCTTTCCGGCAAGATTCTAATCGATGTGACCAACCCGATCGGTGCCAATTTCTCGCTTGCCGTGGGATGGACCACCTCGGGGGCTGAGGAGGTGGCGAAGCTTGCGCCACGCGCCCGGGTTTTCAAGGCGATGAACCAGGTGGGGTTCGAAGTCATGGCCGATCCTGCTTTCGCCGCGGGAAGGCCCGTGATGTTCGTCGCCGGGGACGATTCGGCCGGAAAAAACGTTGTGCTCGATTTGGTCTCGGCGTTGGGCTTCGAGGCGGTCGACGCCGGCGAGCTCGCGATCGCACGCTTGATCGAGCCCTATGCCTTGCTGTGGATTCACCTGATGGCGCGCCGCAATCTGGGCCGCCAATTCGCCTTCCAGCTGATGCGGCGCCAAGTGAGAGAGGGTTCATGAGCCTGAAAGATCCCAACATCGTCAATGCGAAGAAAACCAAGCGCGTTGCTGTCGTTCTTTCCAATCCGGCGGTGTCGACCACCACCGGATGGCCCGTGGGTTTCTGGTGGAGCGAGCTTTCCCATCCTTTCTTCTTTCTGACCGAGAAGGGATACGCCGTCGACATCTTCAGTCCCGATGGTGGTAAATGCGAAGCCGATGCCATGAGCGATCCGCGCGATCCCAGCGGCTATTCCGACAGCGATATCGTCAGCCTGGGCTTTCTATCGACGCCGAAGCTCGCGGCGCTCGTCGAGAACACGCGCAAGGTCGCAGCGATCGACGTCGGGGCCTACGACGCGATCGTTGTTGCCGGCGGACAAGGACCGATGTTCACCTTCGAGCGGGCGATCGATCTGCATCTCAAATTCGTCGAATTCTACGAGGCCGGCAAGGTCGCCTGTGCGCTATGTCACGGTGTTGCAGTGCTGCGCCACGCGCGGTTGAGCAACGGCGAATACCTTGCCAAGGGCAAATCCGTCACCGGCTTTGCCAATGTCGAGGAAGATTACGCCGACAACGCCGTTTGGCAGATGAACCTGCTGTCGCGCGACAAGCACGTCATGCCGTGGCGGATCGAGGACGAACTGAAGAAAATCGGCGCCAACTACATGCAGGCCGGGCTTTGGCGCGGTTTTGCCGTGCGTGACGGAAATCTGGTGACCGGTCAGCAGAATTTCTCGCCGCTCGAGACGGCCGATGTCCTGGTGCGCGCCCTCGGCGAATAGAAAGGGATTACGATGACAGTGCATTTAATTCAATTCACGGTGCGGAGGCGCAGCGCGTCAATTGAATGCACTGTCACCGTAATTTCCGGTCCTCAATATCTGGGCTAGCGAAAACACGGTACATCAGTATTGGCGCCTGGAGGGCTCTGCCTTCTGCGTGTCGGTAACCTCGCTGCTGACATGTAATCGATCGCGCACGAGAACTGCCTTCATCGGAGCCGACGCCAGCACCTGCTGCGCGTCGTCGAAAGCAGCGACTTCGGACGTGACTAGCGAAACGTCGAAACGCTTCGCACTCAGATAAGCCATCGCCTTCTCGATATTTGGCCGACCCTGTCCGCGCCCGGTGTAGAAATGGATGCCGCGGACGTACATATCCATCATGGGCACCTCGACATCGCTGAAGTGACAGCCGATCGATGAGCACTGGCCTTCCGGTTCCGTCGAGCGAATAGCACAGCGCAGTGCCTCGGCGCTCATGCTGGCGTCCACGGTGACAGCGTAGCTGCCTAGGCGCCGTGGAGGCGCGCGCTCGATGGAATTCGCGCCGAGTCGTTCCGCGATCTCGAGACGCCGGCGATCCGTATCGACGTAATCAACGCGACCCGCTCCGCAGGCGCGCGCGAACCCCACGGCGTAGAGTGCGACTGATCCGCAACCGCCCATGACGAGAACATCGGCGCCGAGCGCATGCTTCAAATGCGGCACCGTCATCTCGTAGGCGAACGGAATGTTGTCGGAAAGGCTCGCCCAGTGGACGATGTCCGCACCCGGCGGCAGCGGCACCAGGCTCGCATTGGCGTGCGGCACGCGAACGAGGTCCGCGAACAGGCAACCGAATGTGTCGTCGACGGGAGAGCCGAATGCAGCCCCTTTCGGATAGTGCGCACAGGTATTGGGTTTGCCACGCTCCGCGCAACGATGGCAGCGCCCACACGAAACGTGCCAGCTCACGATTACGACCTGGCCTTTGTAGAAATTGGCGCCCGGGCCGGCTTCGACGACTTCAGCGATCGCTTCGTGCCCGAGTGCGCAGGGGCGTTCGTAGGGTGAAGGACCTCGGATCATGCGTGCATCAAGATCGCAGGTCGTGGCGGCGATAGGCCGCACGATCGCGTCTTCGGGATGCAGTAGGGACGGCTCGGTCACCTCGCGCCATTCGAGGGCACGAGGTCCGAGAAACCACAGCTGACGCATGACGCTTACTGCTGCGCGGTTGAAGCTGTGGCCTTCGCCAGCGCGGCCCTTGCTTTCTCGACGTCCAGCGGACGGCCGCCAATGCCATAGCCCCCTGCCGGCACCTCCTCGATCAGGACGTGAACGCTCGGCCGCAGCGCCGGAAATCCTTCGACCTCGACCACCACATCGGTCACCTTGCTTATCAAACTTGCCTTTTGCGTGTCGCTGAGTGCGCCGGCGGGAACTTGAACGGTCACTACGGGCATTGTGATCTCCTTGACATAGAGTGATCGCCATAGTATGGCGATCACCCTATATCTCTGGACGGAGGTTCTTGCAAGGAGAACCGCGCTGCCGCAAGAGCAAGGAATGCGTGCGGGCAAGGCGATCCGGATCCGCAGGCCAATCGGCAAGGAACTCGGCCGTTCGGATCGACGAAAGCGCCTGCATCGGTTCGCGAGGAGGAAGGTATGCGATCACTGTGGTTCGTCCGGCAAGGCCATCTCGAATGGCGGGACGTCCCGGCACCAAGATTGAACGGTGCCTTGGAGGCGCTTGTTACGCCGATAGCGGCCAGCAGCTGCGACATCGACCGTTACATCGTCTCGCATCCGTCGCGCTTTAGGGAGCCATTCGCTATTGGTCACAACGGCGTAGCGCAGGTCGTCGAGATCGGTGACGAGGTCAGGAGCGTGAGGCCCGGTGATATCGTTGCCGTGGCCTGGCACATCAGCTGCGGTCAATGCGACCGGTGCAAACGTGGCCTGCCAGCACATTGCCGACAGAGCGCGCCCGGAACGGTTACG
>Ga0210408_10004150_pt1 | contig 13031 bp, 10 predicted proteins | sample IncBWH4MmetaG_FD_155471 | JGI IMG/M metagenome (GOLD analysis project Ga0210408, IMG submission 155471) | Forest soil microbial communities from Barre Woods Harvard Forest LTER site, Petersham, Massachusetts, United States - Inc-BW-H-4-M | ecosystem: Environmental > Terrestrial > Soil >...
GGCCAACTTTGCCTCCACTAGAGGGCGGAGCCGGTTGAGCCGATCGAGTTGGGCCGGACGATCAGCGAACGCCACGGCCATAAAAGTAAGCCGAATCATGGCGTCGTTTTGGGAAAAAAGATATGTCGGAAGCCAGGATTGACTGCCGGTCAGCAGAAATCCGTACTCACCAGCCTCCGCCTCATTCAGAGCGTCACGCAACTCAATGAGCTGTGCCCTGTCTTCATTGCTCTGCTTTACCAGCCTCATCGCCTGCTGCTGTTCGGCGTACATCTGCCTCGATACCACGAAAAGAATGGCTGCGATGAGAATCGGAACAATAGTGAAAGCAAAAAGAAGAATCCCTCGATTTTGATGTAGAGATTTGCCGTTCATCGCAGGTTTTTAATGTTCTATCCGCGAAATAGCATGCCTTGGGCGGCAAGTTAGTTGGCTGGTTTACAAGACGCGAGCGAGCAGAGCGAAGCCGCTTCTGATGCTCGCACACAGATGGCAGTTCGGGAACTCAATTCTCTGATTCAGTGGTCGACGCGCCGCGTTGAATATTTATCGAATAGATGCTGGAAGTGAACGACATCACCATTTTATGGGAGACGGACGCGAAAGAGAATATCAACGCAATCGTTTGCTGGTATTTGTTGCGCTAAGCGGCGTTCTGGTCCACCAAAAAGCTGATGCGGGCAGATCATACGGCTTTTTCGGAACTCGGGCGGGCCGGCCCGCCTGGGTCCAGATATTCGCGGAAATCTGGCATTTACTTGTTAGTCTTGATCCTGGCTGTCCTTGCCGGTAGCTCGGGTTTGTATTACTACGCCGGGACAAGGAAGATCCCTTCGGCCGGAGGGCTTTACTATTTCTTGAAGCTGGTTCTGCCTGTCCAACGATTTGCTCAGGATGATCCGCGATGGGCCGATGATCAATTGGGTCCCACACCCTCGACGATGGGTGAAGAAGGGTGTGCCGTCAGCTCCGCGGCAATGCTCCTGGCTTTTTATGGGCAAGACGTCGATCCTGGGCGATTGAATGCCTTCTTGTCGAACAACAGCGGCTATACGCCGGAAGGTTGGTTGTATTGGGAAAAGGCGGCCGATTATCGCCCCGGTCTGGTGCGACACGCCTATGAGGACTTGCCCTCCTATTGGCTGATCGATTCGAATCTTGCGCGAGGCAATCCCGTCATCGTTCGGGTCCATCTGGCAAACGGCATCACGCACTTTGTCGTAATCGTTGGGAAAGCCGGTTTTGATTACCTGATTCAGGACCCGGCGTCCGGTGGAGCCAATGGAGTATATCCTTTGCGGGAACTAGCGCGGGAGATTGAGGCGCTGAGATTCTATGAGAGGCTGAGGGGAGGCTAGTGGCTGGTGGCTGGTGGCTGGGCAAGCCAAAAAAGGGGACAGGTCATGGGACACGTCCAAACGGGGCCAAGCGCGTTGCAACTGGTAGGGACGCGCTCCTGCGCGATCCGGCGTGGCGCGTCATTGAAGGTTGGATCACCAATGGACGCGGATTCAATGACGCTTTTATTCGTCCAATTGATGTGTATTTGCGGTCCAGGTTTATTGGATGGGCAACGACGGATCGCGCTGGAGCGCGTCCCTACCACTTTTTCGAACGCCAAACGCCAAACGCCGAACGCCGAACGCCGAACTTTTTCGAACGCCAAACGCCAAACGCCGAACGCACCAGCCCTATTTCGCTCCGATGCCGAATAGAACCGCAGGAATTGTCCTCAGCAGGATTTTGAGGTCAAGCCAGATTGACCAATTGTCGATGTACTTGAGATCGAGCTTTACCCATGTTTCGAACTCTTTCACCTCATTGCGTCCGCTAATCTGCCACAGGCAAGTGATTCCCGGTTTGACACTGAGGCGTCGGCGCTGAGCCGGATTGGAGAAATTCTCGACCTCGTAGACCGGGAGCGGTCGCGGACCAACCAAGCTCATTTGCCCGAGGAAAACGTTAAAGAGCTGAGGCAGTTCGTCGATGCTGTATTTTCGCAACCAACGGCCGAGTTGTGTGATGCGCGGATCATCATCAAGCTTAAAGACCGGCCCGCTCATTTGGTTGTAAGCTTCCAGCTCGTGCCGCCGCTGTTCGGCATCGGAAAACATTGATCGGAATTTGTACATCCGAAAAGGACGACCATGTTTGCCACACCGCGTCTGCGCAAATATGGCCCGGCCCGGTGAGGTTACTCTGATTGCCACAGCCACCGCGATCAACAACGGCGAAAGAAGTAAAATTCCGAACATCGAGCCGATCAGATCGATCGTTCGCTTTGTCAACAGCGCCCATGAAGTTTCCGGAGTCGATCGAAAGACCAGCATGGGTTGGAAACCGAACATGTCGAATGCAGGGCGGGCTATTGAGGTACGAATAAAGTCCGCCACAAGCCAAGCTTCTACGCCTTCGATCTCGCACGCCGCGATCGCCTCTTCGACTCGCCTCAATTCAGTCTGCCCGGTCACAAAAATCACGCGGCCGACAGAGTGCTGGTGCAATGCCTTGACCAGATCGGAGGTGGATTGGTGCGAGATGTCAATTTGATCAACGATATCGACTTCGGCCAGTTGCTCCATCGTGAATCGGTTAGCAAGGTGTCGGATTTCCTCGGTAGAACCCGCTAGGATAACCTTTTCCCGGTAGTTGCTGTTGCGAGCGCGGGATTTTACGTACAAAGCGACAACGCGCTCCTTAATCAAGAGAGCGATTAAGCTGAAGAGCGCGAACAAGATCAGAACTGAGCGGCTGTTGATGTTCAGCCGAAAAAAAATCGAGCAACCGCCGGTTAGAACGCCCAGCCACAGCAGGGCCTGGGCGACCTGCGTAAAAGATTTCAGGAATGTTTTCTGCAGCGGAAAACTGTAGAACCCCTGGAGGTCCAGCAATAGTGGTCCGAAGGGCATGATGAGCACGATCAACCAGAGATAAGACTTGAACGGCTCGATCATTGCGACGCCATAAAAGTTGCCCAGGTAAAGTCGGATCGCATGCGCTCCGCATAAGCAAAGCACTAGAATGACTGCGTCAATCAACTGGTTCAGCTGCAGGTTCAATTCCTGTCGGCGGCCCATGATTGCACTTGCTCGCCTGTCATTTACCTTTGACTGCTCTTGATGCGCCGTGACCATGAACGATCCTATATTCATGCTGACAAAAGCACGCAAACCTTCGATTGTCGCCGTAATTGCGTCATTGCGGGATTTTGATGATATTTCATCCATTTCGTCCAGGTCTTTCGACCTTTGCGAATTACGTATCGACAAACTTTTTCCTTCTTCAGACGATCTTCCTCGGCGAGTTCGCGAGCTTCCCTTCCCGAAGATTGCAACCGTCCGGGATCCGCTCGAAGGAGGTGCAAACTCCATACCCGAATCGACTCGACTTAGTCTTTTTGAGCGGTGGTTACCGGTCTGCAATTTTATCGACGTTGAACTCAGGAATCTGAGCCGATTTTCCAAGCTGATTCAGGAGGCAGAGTCGACCGGCAAGGAGGTCATTGTGTCGTTCCATGACTTTGCGAAGACGCCCAAACTCGAAGAGCTTCAGGAAATGTTCGATCGATCAGGCCGTGTCCCGAATCGAATCTTCAAGGTGGCGACTACTGTTTCCCACTGGTCGGACGTAGAAATTCTTATTCACCTGATACAGAATAATCCCGAGTTTCGAGTGGCTGCGATGGGAATGGGGGCACTCGGCAAGCTATCCAGGCTTGCCCTGGCACGTCTGGGGTCCTGTCTAGCTTATGGTTCGCTCGGAGCCGCGGTGGTCCCTGGCCAGTGGCCGGTGACGCGGCTTAGCGACCTTCTGTCTGAGATGTGGTAAGCGAAGGCTCCGGCCTTTGCTGTTGCCGACTGGTAGGGACGCGCTCCTGCGCCGCACGTCCAGTTGGGACGCGCTCCTGCGCGATCCGGCATCGCACGTCCGAGAAAGGCGAACACCTCGTTAAGTCTATAGGAAAGAGCCTCAGCTCCGATAGCGGAAGAGCGCATTCGGAGAAGCAGCAAGAAGGAGCCTCGAGACGTGCAGCGCCGGACGCGCGTCAACATAAGGGAAGACGAGCGAATCTCTGCTCAACGCTATGGTAGGGACGCGCTCCCGCGCGATCCGGCGTGGCAGGTCTCGAGGGACCAACTCGGAGGGACAGGTCAAATATTGCCGTTGCACGTTTTTTGGACATGCCACGCCGGATCGCGCAGGAGCGCGTCCCGCGTTCAATGTCGGGTCGCGCGATGTGACATCGGCTGCCCAGCCCACACCTCTCATCTCCTTTCGCGTCTTTTCGCGTGTTTCGCGGGCCCATTTCTTAGGCAAAGAGGGTCATGAAAGAAACCCAATTCTTGATCGGTCTTCGTGTCCTTTGCGGCCTTCTGTGGATATCCTCTTCGTCTTCGGTTGCAGCTATGCCGCGGACCGCGGGCAAAGGCTGGAGCCTTCGCTTACGCTGGCGAGATCTATCGTGTCGCGATCTTTTCTTATTGCAATCCACCGACTCGCAATGCGAGGCGCGCTCAGAACGAGAATAACGTGTTAATAAAGTGCAAATAAGTTGGTAATAACGCGTGAATAAGTTGGTGGTAAATCAATGATACAACGTTAATAAATTGTGAGTAACATGATGATAAGTTAACAAGGCCGTTACGCGAATGTAACAATCGGCGCCTTGAGAAAAGGTCAATTTCGATGTTAAAAGGGGTGTTTCTGAACGCTCGCGTGGCGTTCGATAACAAAGGAAAAAAATGATGACAGATAGACCGAACCCTTTTGTCGAAGCCTTACTTCTCTTGATGTCTTGAAGTAGGTTGGGGGTCACTAACTTTTTACCTTTCGCGCCCTTCCTCAGTATTTACGCGCTAATTCGACGACGGCGCGGGCGAATCGCCGACCTTGCTTACCAACCGATCACCTCAGTTTAGTTTATCGGAAGTTGTCCCACTACGGCACCAACCGATTTTTACGATTGTTGGGATCTCGTGGCTCATTTTACTTAGTACCCAGATCGCGGCAGACGCGGTTGAGCAATCACAAAACCCACAACCCTCGCAATCTCCACAGCAGCCGAAAGCCGATACGCGTCAGATTTATATCCAGGAATATCGGGTCCAGGGAGCGCACTTGTTAACCAAATTGGAAGTTGGGGAGGCGGTCTATCCTTACCTTGGTCCGGAACGGACTGCTGAGGATGTCGATCAGGCGCGTGCGGCGCTTGAGAAAGCCTATCAAGCCAAAGGATTTCAGACCGTCTCGGTGCAGATTCCTCCGCAGCAGGTTAAGGGCGGCGTTGTTATTTTGCAGGTAATCGAGGGCAAGGTAGGGCGGTTGCGGGTTAAAGGTGCGCGTTATTTCTCTCCCGATCAGATCAAGAAAGCAGCTCCTTCGCTTGCGGAAGGTACCGTCCCTGACTTCAACAAGGTGTCGCAAGATATCGTAGCTCTCAACCAGCTTCCGGATCGCCGCGTAACACCCACTTTGCGTGCAGGTGTGGAACCAAATACGGTCGATATTGATCTAAACGTGAAGGATACACTCCCGCTGCACGGGAACCTTGAACTAAATAACCGTTACAGTCCCAACACGACGCAACTCCGGTTGAATGGCGCTGTGAGTTACAGCAATCTCTGGCAGCTTGGCCATTCTGCGGGATTCAGTTTCCAGGTCGCTCCGGAAAACATCAAGGATGCGGAAGTTTTCTCGGGCTATTATCTGTTTCGCTTTCCTCACCTCGATTGGCTTAGCCTGATACTGCAGGGCACGAAGCAGGACTCCAACGTCTCGACGCTGGGTGGAGCTGCCGTTGCGGGGCGCAACGAGGTGGTTGGCGCGCGTGCTATCATTACGCTGCCGCCCGGGAAGAATTTCTTCCATTCCATCAGCTTGGGCATCGACTGGAAGCATTATAACCAAGGATTGAACCTGCCTACAGGAGAGATCCAGACACCGCTCACCTATTACCCGTTGAGCGCGACCTACAGCGCGACCTGGCTTGGCAAGGGCTACGAGACTGATCTCAATGCCGGGGTCACTTTCAACCTCCGCGGCATGGGAAGCACCGAGACAGAATTCGATAACAACCGGTTCAAGGCGACCGGGAGCTTTATCTATTTCCGTGGCGACCTGTCCGAAACCATCGATCTGCCTCGCGGGTTTCAGCTTTTTGCTAAGGTGCAGGGCCAGGTATCCGATCAGCCGCTGGTGAATAGCGAACAATTCGCCGGGGGCGGTCTGGCAACGGTACGAGGTTACCTCGAAGCAGAAGAACTAGGTGATGACGCCATTTTTGGTTCGTTAGAGCTACGGACGCCATCGCTCCTCTCCTGGATGGGGGGGAAAGGAAATGAATGGCGGTTCTATATGTTCGCGGAGGCAGGTGAGCTGACTTTGCAAGACACGCTACCGGAGCAGGTTTCCCGCTTCGATATGGCCAGCTACGGCTTCGGCAGCCGGGTCCGGCTGCGTGACCATTTTAATGGCTCGCTGGACGCTGGGATTCCGCTGATCAGCACACCTACAACCAATGTGCATGACGTGCGCTTTACCTTCCGGATGTGGGCCGAGTTCTAATCTGATTTAAAGTTGATGAATTAAAGCAACAAACGTGGGAAAAGTTATGATGGGAACAAAAACCAGAATTCTGCAACTCGCGCTGATGGTTTGGCTGGTCGTTCTGAGCTTGTCCGGCAGTGCGTTTGCCTGGTGGAACGACGAATGGACGATCCGCAAAAAGATCACGTTGGATATGACCTCGACTGGCACCGTGATCTCTGATCCAATCGGCACCTCCGCGATACTCATTCGGTTGCACGACGGCGATTTTCAGTTCGCCAATGCGAAAGACGACGGAGGCGATCTGCGCTTCGTCGCCGAAGATGATAAGACCCTGCTTACCTATCACGTTGAGAAATTTGATTCGCTCCTGGACGAAGCATTCGTCTGGGTAAAACTTCCGGATCTTAAACCCGGCACCAGGACCAGTTTCTGGCTTTATTACGGCAATAGCGGCGCCAAGGCGGTGAAAGCCGATGATCCGAAGGGCACTTACGATGCCGATACCGTGCTGGTTTACCATTTTGCCGAACATGGCCAACCTCCACTCGATGCGACGAAATTTGCCAATAACGCGCAGAATGCCGGAATACCGGACGATGGTTCATTGATCGGTACCGGGCTGCGCCTCGACGGGCAAGGGAAGATCACGATTCCCGCGTCGTCATCGCTTGCTTGGAGTGACGGTGCCGCGCTGAGCTGGTCGGCCTGGATCAAGCTCGTTGCCACTCAACCGGACGCAACGATCTTCAGTCGGCAGGACGGCGCAAATGCGTTCCGCATCGGGGTGGATAACGCAGTTCCTTTTGTGGAAGTGACGGGTGCGAACGGGACGCAGCGAAGTCCCGCAGGTGCTGCGATCGCTCCAAACAGCTGGCACCATTTCGCGATGGTAGCCGGAGGTGGCAAGATCACCTTGTTCCTCGACGGCGAACAATACGCCGCGCTGAACGGCACTGTACCTGCCCTGAACGCTCCTGCATCGCTCGGCGGGGACGCGTCCGGCCGCGCAGGATTCAACGGCGAGCTCGATGAACTGGAACTTTCCAAGATCGCGAGGCCTGCCGGATTCGTCAAACTGGCGGCCTTGAGTCAGGGCGGAGACAAGGCGCCAAAGTTGCTCGCGTTGGGAGAGGATGAGCAAAAGGCGAGCTTTGTGACCGGGTATTTCGCCGTGATCTTGAAGTCTGTTACACCGGACGGTTGGGTCGTAATTGGTGTTTTGATGGTGATGGCAGTCGTCAGCTGGGCCGTCATGGTCAATAGGCTCGGTTACCTGAACAGGGTCGGCAAAGGCAACGCCCGATTTTTACAGGAGTGGAATCATCTTGCACGGGATCTCACTGCTCTTGATCATGGCGATGCGGAAAATCTTAGGACGTTGGGCGGTCGGATCGATCCTGCCCGTCAACGTGCGCTGCGCGGCGCTCCTCTGTACCGTATTTATCATATTGGAATTGAAGAAATTCGGCGCCGATTTGCCTCGAACCCGGACATTGAATCATCCAGGGTTCTCTCTCCCCAGTCGCTGCAGGCTATCCGAGCCAGCCTTGACGGCGCTTTGGTCCGAGAGACGCAGAAACTCTCCCGGCTCATGGTTTTTCTCACCCTCTCGATCGCCGGCGGCCCGTTCCTCGGTCTGCTTGGTACCGTGGTTGGCGTGATGATAACTTTCGCAGCGATCGCCGCTGCAGGCGATGTCAACGTCAACGCGATCGCGCCCGGCATCGCTGCCGCTCTGGTCGCGACGGTGGCTGGTCTCGGGGTCGCGATCCCGGCTTTGTTTGGTTATAACTACCTGATTTCCAAGATCAAGGACGCGACGAGCGACATGCATGTCTTCGTGGACGAGTTCGTGGCAAAAATGGCCGAATTCTATTCCAGCGCACCCGAAAACACCAACTGGCGATAAAGGAGACGTCTTGCCATGCAAATTCAGTCTGAAGATAAACCCTACGACGACATCAACATTACTCCAATGCTCGACCTGGCGTATGTGCTGCTCGTCATCTTCATCATCATGACGACCGCTTCCGTACAGGGGACGAAAGTCAACCTGCCGAAGGCAAGCTCCGCCCCTAGTCTGGCGAAACCGACGACCAAGGCGATCACGGTCACGAATGAGGGGAAGATCTTCCTCGACACAGTCCCGGTGACGCTGCAGGAGCTTGAGCAACGCCTCCAGCAGCAGAAGGCGGTGACGCCGGAATTTCCGGTGGTCGTTAGAGGCGACAGTTTGGTCCAGTATCAGAGCGTGATGGATGTACTGGATCTGCTTGGGCGTCTGGGCATTACCCAAGTCGGTTTGGCGACTAAACCGCTCGTGAAGTAACGGTTGGTGCGATGGAATTAAGGGATGACGATGATGACGAACCTACTTTTCTTCAGCGCCACCGGTTCGCGGTTGGGTTCGTCGCCTTTATTGCGGTTCTTGGCGCCATCGTGGCGATCGGAATCCAGATTCTGGGCAACCACGGCGCGCCTGCGAAGGTCAGCCAGGTCACGATGATCAAGCTTCTGCCGCCGCCACCTACCCCGCCACCCACTCCTCCGCCACAGGTCCAACCACAGCCAACGGTGCAGCAGATGATCGACCAGAAGCAAATGATGGAGCCGGAGACCAAGCCGGAAAAGCCGGACCAGAAAAGGGACGAGCCGCCGAAGGCTCACGATAAGGCGCCGGGGCCGTTGGGGTTAAATGCGAAAGGGGAAGGTGCTGGTGACGCGTTTGGGCTGGTGGGCAAGCCTGGCGGCAATGGCTTATTTGGAGACGGTGGCGGAGGTGGTGGTAGCCGGTGGGGTTGGTATGCCGGAGAGGTGCAGTCCAGGGTCGAGGACGCGCTCCAGAAGAACTCCCGAACGCGCAGCGCAGCGTTGCGACTCGAAGTCCGGATCTGGCCTGATACGACCGGCAGGATCACGCGTGCAGAGCTGGTAGGCTCGACCGGTGACGCGGCCCTGGATGCCGCGATCAAGGGTGAAGTCCTGACCGGTCTGCAGTTGCAGGAACCCCCGCCCGCCGGCATGCCCCTTCCAATCGTGATGCGCCTCACTGAACGGCGCCCGAACTAAAACCTCGACCCTTTTCGCGCTGAGAATCGATGAACACCGCCGGGTTTATGATTGATAAGACACACGCCCTTGGTCTTCGCCTGCATACGCCGACGCGCCGACATGCCGATACGCCGGGATTTGTTGCCCCGAAGTGGGCTAAAGATTTTAGCCTAGGGCGTAGCCCTAGGAATATTGAAAAAAGCGATCAAGCGCTGAAAGCGCTTCAGAACAAGTTTCCCGCTCACAGTTCGCCGTTCGCCGTTGGCTGCTCGCCGATACACCGATACGCCGATACGCCAATACCTCTTTTGCTCTGTTTCGTCTTGATAATCTTCGCCTGTTCTCTATGCGCAGCACAGTCGGCAAGTTCAACTGATCCAGCCGCCCAGCCGGCACAAACCTCCCAGCCGGCACAAACCACCCAGCCCGCTCAGACTGCCCAGCCGGCTCAGACTGCCCAACCGGCACAGATCGCTCAGCCGGCTCAAGCCGTTAACGCCGTTCAGCCGACTCAGACCACTCAACCCGCCGGCTCCCCTGAACCTGCTGTTTCTCCTTCGCCTTTTACTCGATCGCAGAACGTAACGATTAACCTCATCAATCGCCTTGTCCAACGCGGTGTTCTTACCAAAGAGGATGCGGCCGAATTGATCAAAATGGCTGAGGAAGACGCGGCTGCGGCTCGTGCAGAGGCTGCGCAAGCCGCCCAGGCACGTCAAGCTGCACAAGCTGTTCCCTTGCCAACGGCAAGCCCGGAGTCGGCCACCGCCCAGGAACTCGCTACCTCGCCGCAGCTTCTACCGGACCTGTCGGCTTTGCCGACTCTAAAACAAACCACGCCGCCTCCGTCTCCCGCCGCGGTCCCGGAGCCAACTCCCGCGCTCGTCGCTGGTCCGGACGATACCGTGCGTGTCACTTACATTCCTGAAGTCGTCAAAAAGCAGATGCGCGACGAGATCGAGCAGGAGGTTCTTGCACAGGCTCGTGAAGAAAACTGGGCGGCTCCGCGCACCTTTCCCGATTGGGTCAGCCGGATCAGATTGTTTGGCGATATCCGGGTCCGCTACGAAGGCCTCTATTATCCCTCCGGTAACGACAACACGGGCGCATTCCCGAACTTTAATGCCATCAATACCGGTCCACCGTTTGATGTCAGCGGAAGCGTGTTTTCACCGCAATTGAATGTCGACAAAACGCGGAACCGCGTCCGGTTGCGCACTCGGGTCGGTCTGGAGGCGGATTTGGGCGACGGGTTTACCATTGGGATCAGGGGCGCCACCGGCGAGAATGATTCGCCAGTCACGGAGAACCAGACGCTCGGTGTCGCTAACGGGGCGCAGGGAGGGAACTTTAGCAGGTACTCTCTCTGGCTTGACCGCGCTTTTCTGAAGTACGAGCTCTGCGGTCGTCCTGATCAGGATCTGGCAATTACCGTTGGCCGGTTCGACAATCCGTTCTTCGGTACCACGATGATCTGGGCGGACGATCTTGGTTTTGACGGATTCGTCCTGCAGGGCAGATACCAGATTCTCAAAGGCGTGACGCCATTCATAACCCTGGGCCTTTTTCCGGTTTTCAACACCGATCTTAATTTCGCTACGAATAACCCGTCCAAATTCAACAGCGAAGACAAATGGCTCTACGCAGGCCAGATCGGCACAAATTGGAGGATTAACCGTGATTTCAGCATGAAACTCGGTCTGGCCGTTTACGACTTTGATAATATTGAGGGCCACCTCTCAACGCCTTTTGTTCCACTCACCTCTTCCGATGCCGGAGACACCGACGACAGCCGGCCGGCCTTTGCTCAGAAAGGCAACACTTACATGGCGCTTCGCCGGATCCTGGCCACTGCGCAAAACAATTTCGGTACAATCGATCAGTTCCAGTATTTTGGGCTGGCCACAGCTTTCAGGGAATTGGCGTTTACCGGAGAATTGGATTTCAATCATTTCGAACCTTTTCGCGCTGCTCTGCTGGGCGAATACGTCACCAACCTTGCGTTCAACGGGTCAGCTATCAACGAGGTAGCCGTCAACAACCGGGGTCAGAGTAGTTCGAACGGCACTCAGGGAAGTTTTGCCGGTGGGAACACCGCCTGGATTATCAGCCTGAAAGTCGGGAGCCCAACGCTCGAAAAGCGCTGGGATTGGAACCTGTTCTTGAACTATCGATACGTCGAATCTGATGCGGTGGTGGATGGCTTCAACGATTCGGATTTCGGCGGCGGTGGCACGAATCTTAAAGGATACGTGGTCGGAGGTTCGCTTGCTCTTTCCCCGAACGTCTGGCTCACCCTTCGCTGGCTTAGCGCGAACGCAGTCGCAGGACCGCCGTACAAAAACGACATCCTGCAGTTCGATATCAACGGGAGGTTTTGAAATGAAGAATAAATCGTTCTCGTCCTCGATCTTTGAACTTTGCGCGCTTTCAGCGCTTGATCGCCTTTCTTCGCATGCACGTCTTTGGAGATTTCTTGCCCCAAATTGGGCTCAAGATTGTAGCCTAGGGCGTAGCCCTGGGAATCCGGAAAAAAACGATCAAGCGCTAAAAGCGCGCAAAGTTCGAAGATCGAAGACGAGGACGACGACGACGACGAGAACGATTGGGAATCCGACGCAATGCGCTCTGGTCGCCCTCAGCCTGGTCCTTCTCACACTAACGCAACCTGCTGCACAGGCCGCCGACCAACCCGCCAGCGCCGAGACGCGTCTGCGCGAAATGCTGCGGACCACAATTCTGCAGTTGCGGGCGGCTGAAACCGAGCGTGCGGCTCTGCAGGCCGCCCAGGCCGAGAGCGCTGCGAAGGAAAAGGCGTTGACCGAACAGGTTGAGGCTTTGACCAAACAGAGCGCTGCGGATAAGGACGCATCCGATAAGGCGATTACCGATCTCAAAGCCAAAGTCGCAGATCAGGACACCCAGATCGCCCAACTGAAGGACGCTCTCGAAAAATGGAAGGAGGGCTACGCTAAGGCTGCCGATATCGCCAATGCAAAGGAAGCTGAACGCGCCAAACTGGCGAGCCAGGTCATTTTGCTCGACCGCAAAGTGGCCGATCGGGAGACCAAAAACGCCGAGCTGTTCAGGATTGGTAGCGAAATTCTGAGGCGTTACGAACGGTTCGGCATCGGTGATGCTCTGGCAGCTCGCGAACCCTTCGTTGGCATCGCCCGGGTGAAACTCGAGAACCAGGTCCAGGATTACCAGGACAAATTGCTCGACCAAAAAATTAAGCCCGGTCAACCGCCCTCGAGCCCGCCGCCCTCGAGTCAACCGCCATCGAGTCCGGCGTCCTCGAGTCCGCCGCCGGCCGAGCAGAAAGCGAAGCCGCAAAGCGGCAAGCCGAACGATCGGTGAGAGGTGAGAGGTGAGAGGTGAGAGGTGAGAGGTGAGAGGTGAGAGGTGAGAGGTGAGGGACACCCGGTACC
>Ga0210408_10004151_pt1 | contig 13031 bp, 10 predicted proteins | sample IncBWH4MmetaG_FD_155471 | JGI IMG/M metagenome (GOLD analysis project Ga0210408, IMG submission 155471) | Forest soil microbial communities from Barre Woods Harvard Forest LTER site, Petersham, Massachusetts, United States - Inc-BW-H-4-M | ecosystem: Environmental > Terrestrial > Soil >...
CGTCTCGGCGAAAATGCAGCGCGTCTACAAAATGCTGGAGAAGGTCAGCCAGCACAACTATCCGGTACTGATTTTGGGGGAGAGTGGAACCGGTAAAGAGCTGGTTGCGCGATCGATTCATTTCCTCGGCGCGAGGCAGAATAAGCCCTTTGTTCCCGTGGATTGTTCGGGGCTGGTGCCTACGCTCATCGAGTCGGAACTTTTCGGCTACGTGAAGGGCGCGTTTACAGGAGCCCAGCATTCCCGCGCTGGATTGCTCGAGACCGCCAATGGCGGGACCGTTTTCCTTGACGAAATCGGCGATCTTCCCGTGGATTTGCAAGCCAAGCTGCTGCGAGCGCTGCAAGAACGCGAAATACGGCCGGTGGGGGCCACCGAGCGGATACGCATCGACGTGCGGATCATTGCGGCCACCAATCGCGATCTGGAATCGGCCATACGCACGGGCGCCTTCCGGCAGGACCTCTATTTCCGGCTGAACGTGGTGCAAGTCAAATTGCCTCCGCTGCGGGAACGCAAGAGCGATATTCCTTTGCTGGTTAATTTCTTTCTGGAAAAATTCAGCGACCCGCAGCGGCCCATTCGTACCATTTCTGAAGACGCCATGCGGCGGCTGATGGCTTACGACTGGCCGGGCAACGTGCGCGAACTGGAGAACGCCGTGGAGCGCGGAGTGGCGCTCGGCTCGGGCCCGATCCTGCACATTGCCGACCTTCCATCCAACCTGCAGCAAGGCGCGAGCGAGAAAATGCTCGAATCCAACGAACTTACGACCCTCGACGAAATGGAACGCCGCGCTATTCTGCGCGCGCTGCGGGAAACCGAAGGAGATAAGCTCGCGGCGGCGAGGCTACTCGGCATCGGCAAGACAACGCTCTACCGAAAGCTCAAACAGTACGGCCCCGAGACACCCGCCAACTGAACGCAATCTCATCGAACTGCTTACAGACTTCGATATAGGGGCGCAGTTCTGCATTCCCGTCCAGGAACGTGTTTGACTCTTTGTGTTTCGGAGTGGGAATCCGCGCAACTCTGAGCTTCCCATCATCTTTCCAACATGTTGATTCTGCAAAAAATGTTTCGCGCGGGTTGGCGAAACTTGTGCAGGAGATTCGGTGGGAGAGAGTTTCATGATCCGCGGAAAGGTCTGGCCGCACTATCGTGAATGCAGGCTGGCCGTCGAAATCGTCGCGACATTCGGAGCCGTAGCGTTGATCCGGTACTGGATCGTGCAGACATCTCGATGATTGTAGAGCGTCTGGCAACTGGGTGAACGAATGCGCCATATTGCGCCCAACGATTCGCGGACATCGGAAGGGATGCGGAACGCCCTGCTATCCAGCCGGGCAGAAGCGCTCTCCTCCGAGACAGAGTCTCGCCGCGAAGCCGTGCTGGCGACGGTTCTGGAATCGGTGGAGTGTGGAATTCTCCTGTTCGGATCGAGCGGGGAGCTCTGGGCTATCAACGATCAGATGGCGGGAATTGTGGGCCTCAAAGCGGAGAGGCTGTACGAATGGGGCCATTTGGAGCAGTTCATCGAGCAGCTGGCTCCCCGGTTCGCACATGGCGACAGCGTCGCGACGCGATGGCGGCAGCGGTTTCGCAATGGCGAGGCCTGCTGGGACGAACTGGAGCTGACCAAACCCGAGAAAAAGATTCTGGAACGTCGCGCGCGCCCGGTGCTTGATCGTTACAAGCAACCGCTCGGATGGCTGGAAGTGTATCGAGATATCAGCAGCCAGCGCCAAATCCAGTCGCGATTGTTTCACAGCGAGCGGCTGGCCGCACTGGGGCAGATGGTTTCCGGGGTGGCACATGAACTCAATAATGCGCTCACCAGCATTTTCGGTTACGCGCAACTGGTGCAGCGACGCACAAGAGGCTTCGAGTGGGAGACCGAGGCGGGGCATATCCTGGCCGAGGCGGAGCGGGCCAAACGTATCGCGCGAAACTTGTTGCTCTTCGCGCGCGGCAGCAAGAGCGAGCGCGCACCGGTGAAGCTGAACGAAATCGTGGAGCGCACGCTAGAGATCCGCGCGTATGAACTGCGCCTGGAGAATATTCGGGTGGAACTCGATTTGGATGAACGGCTGCCCGAAGCCAGGGCGGATGCGGCACAGATTCAGCAGGCTCTGCTCAATCTCGTGGTGAACGCGGAACAGGCCATCCGGCAAACGAAAGAGGGCGGTCATATCTGGATTCGAACGAAGCAGATTCCCGAGAATCGCATCACTCTGGAAGTGGCCGACGATGGCCCGGGCGTTCCTCCTGAAGTAATCCTGCGGATTTTTGATCCATTCTTCACCACGAAGCCGGCCGGCGTGGGTACCGGCCTGGGCCTTTCGATTTTGTACGGAATCGTACACCAGCATGGCGGCGAAGTTTCGGTCGAAAACCGGCCAGGAGGAGGGGCGGTGTTCACGCTGGAGCTGCCGAGCTGCGCGAGTCCGCCAGCCGGAGACGAGAAGTCATACGTAATCCGTTCGGCAGGACCGGAAAACCAGGCCGGAAGGGGCAAGGCGCTCGGCAGCCGGATTCTCGTGGTGGAAGACGAACCCACCGTAGCGCGGCTGATCGCGGACGTACTTAGCGAGGATGGGCATGTGGTGGACACCATACTGGATAGCCGGGAGGGACTCGAGTTGGCACAGGCGCGCCAGTACGATCTGGTTATCTGTGACTTACGAATGCCTCATCTGGACGGGCGGGCGTTTTATCGGCAACTGGTGCGCGGCGAAAATCCGCTACAGCAGAGGCTGATCTTTGTCACCGGCGATACCCTCGCGCCCCGAACCGTGGACTTCCTGCAGACATGTGGCCTGCCGTATCTTGCAAAGCCCTTTCTGGTTGAGGAACTGAAAGAAGTGGTCGGCCGGACGTTGGAACAAACAAGCGGCGGCGCCAGCGACTTCTACAGGGGACACACAACGTAAGGCGCCGGGCGGCTACGGAGCAACCCAATGGGCGTCACTGGAACGAACATGAGCTCTGAGCATCGTATTCAAATCATCTGCACCGACCCGGAACTGACGCGCGAGTACATTCACGAGATTCAGAACGCGGACGAGTCCTTTCATGTTCGGCCAATTGCCTGGCTTGCGGAAGCTCATCAGGTGCGCGCCGAGGCGTCCGTTTTTCTCCTGGATGAATCGGGCGTCGACGGCCAATCGCAGCAAACGTTGGAATCGGCGATCGACCGCCTGGTGGAAGTTGCGCCGGTGATCGTGGTGGCGGCGCCGGAGCGGCAGTCTGAACTGAGCTTTCTGCTCGGCTCCGGGGCTGCAGATTTTGTCGCGCGCACGGGCAATTTCGTGCCAGTGGCTGTCGGCCTGGTGGAACGGCGCATACGGCTGGCCAAGGCAGGCGCCGTGTGCCGTTCAGGCAGCGCCAGGGAGGAATGGGCCAACGATTTCGGCGAAATCCTGCGGCACGAAGTAAACAACCCCCTTACGGGGATTCTGGGCAATGCGGAGATGTTACTCGCCAGGCGCGATCGTCTGCCGGCATCGGCAATCGAGCGTTTGGAGACCATCGCGCACCTTGCTGTCCGGCTTCGGGAGACGGTGCGACGGCTGAGCAGCGCCGCGGAATTAAGACAGGCAGGTTCATCATTTGGCAAAGTCCAAGCAGACCCGCACCCTTGAAACCGAAGAATGCGGTACCCTCAGAACCTCTTCGACCACTGAGGCCGCGCCACCCGATTACCGGACCTGTCAAATCAGTTTGCTGGAGCTACTGTGCTTAGGGTCACTTTGGGCGATTTATTCAAATTCGGAAGAGCACGTCTTCGCGCTGGAAAAGCCGGATCGCCACCCAAAGGGCCGCCGCGGCATACACGCAGGAAGAACCGAAAATTAAGGCGATATAGTTCCAGTGATAGGTGCCGCTGACGATCTCCTTACTGACGAGGCTTGTATTCAAGATGGGAATCAGCGACAGGAGAGCATTCAAATCCACCCCCGGAAGGATCGAAACGATGGCCGGAGCAACTACCACGATGGTTAGAGGAGAGAGATAACTCTGGGCTTCTTTGAAACTCTTGGCAAACAGCGATATGGCCAAAAGGGCGGCCGAAAACAAGACGGCGAGCGGCATGACCATCACAAACACCCAGATGACGGCTTTGGGAGTTATCTGGAACTGCAGGCCCAGCTCACTGATTTGCCCGAGGCCGCCCATCATCTTGGCGGCGGCAGCGAGGGTCAGTCCCATGGAGGCGATGGCGAGAGCGGCGGTCGAAAGCGAGGCGGTCAGGACCATCAAGAACTTGCCCAGCACGAGGCTGGTGCGCGAAATGGGGCTGCACAGGATCGTCTCGATGGTACCGCGTTCTTTTTCACCGACGGTGAGGTCCATGGCGGGATACATCGTTCCGGTCAGAGAGAGAATAATCACGAAATAGGGCACCAACCCGCCGAGCACCACACCGCCAACTTTCTCTGGAGGAGCGACGTTTGTTTCCTCCACCAGGATGGGCGTGGCTAAATTTTCTGGCAGTTGATGCGCATCGAGGCGCTCGCGAATGGTGCGTTCGCGAAAATCGCGGAAAAACTTCTGCAATTTGTCCGCGCTGAATCCGGAATTGATTTCGCCCTGGTACGTATCAATGCGGACCTGGGCAGTATCGCCGCGGGCGATGATGGCGTCGAAATCGGACGGAAGCTCGACGGCAGCGCGGATTTTTTTATCGATGATCTGCTGGGCGTAATCGAAAGTTGCGGGCACAACCTGCACGTCCGGGAGCGCGCGCAAGGCGGCCAGAATCCGCGGAGAGTTTTCCGCTCCGATAATCATGACCGAAGGAACTTGCAGCAGAGCCCTGCCGATCAGGCGCGCCGAGAGCACTCCCACGAAGATGGTCAGCACGGGCATCAGAAAGATGGGCACGACGATCATGGAAATCACCGTGCGACGGTCGCGAAGCGAATCCATCAGCTCCTTGCGATAAACGACGCCGATATTGCGCAGGTTCACGAGCCAACCACCCGCATAAAGATTTCCTCGAGGTCGGCGTGGCCATAACGGGCGCGAAGTTCCTCGAGAGATCCTTCGGCCAGCAGCCTGCCGTCGTGGATGATGCCGATCTTATCGCAGAGCTTTTCGGCTTCGCTCATCACATGCGTGGAGAAGACGACGGTTTTGCCGCTTTGTCTGCATTCACGAATGAAGGCGACGATGGTCCTGGCGCTGATGACGTCCAGGCCCGAGGTGGGTTCGTCAAAGATCATCACCGGCGGATCGTGAACCAGGGTGCGGGCGATGGAAACCCGTTGCTTGATGCCGGTGGAGAGATCTTCGCAGCGGCGGTCGCGGAAAGAATTGATGTCGAGACGTTCGAAAAGCGCAAGGGCGCGCTCGCGCGAGGTGGAACGGTCCAGACCGTAGAGGCAGCCGAAGTATTCCACCATTTCCAGCGCCGTCAGCCGGCCGTAGAGCGCCGTAGCGGTGGAAAGGAAGCCCGAATTCTGGCGAGCCTTTTCGGGCTCCCGCCGAATATCGAAACCCGCGACGCTCGCCGTGCCGGACGTGGGCGCGAGAATCGTGGCGAGCATACGCAAAGCGGTGGTTTTGCCCGCTCCGTTTGCGCCGAGCAGGCCGTAAACCTGGCCCGGCGTGCAGCAGAAGCTGAGATTCTCGACCGCGCGAATTGCGACATGTTTCTTACCGCGAAATTCTTTGCCGAGGCTTTCGGCTACGATCATTCTGTGCTTGGGCGCGTTTGCGGCATCATTCGCCCAGGATCTTGATGAGAATGCGTTTGGGCCGCTGACCGTCGAGTTCGGCATAAATCACGTTCTGCCAGGGACCCAGCTCGAGCTTCCCATCCGCAAGTGTGACAAATGCCTGGTGGTGGAGCAGAAGGCTTTGCAGATGCGCGCCGGCATTACTTTCGCTGCGCGCGCTGTGATGGTAGTCGGGTCCGAACGGCGCAACGCGGTCGGCCCACTCCGTGATGTCCTGCAAAAGGCCAGGCTCTTCGTCGTTGACGAAGAGAGCCGAATTTGAGTGCAGAGAGGAAATGAGGATAATACCGTCGCGAATACCGCTTTTCTCCACGGCGGCCTTTATGTTGGGCGTGATATTCAGGTACTCGCGTTTCTCCTTGGTTTGAACGGTCATGTAATCGCTATGAATCCGCATGCGCTTCTCCGATGAGCGGCGGTGATTCTAGCCGAAGTAGCGGCGGAAAGAAATTCGGGGGCGCGATCAGCCTTTGTGACAGTTGGGGCACTGCTTGGCATCAAAGCAGTCTGGGGTCACGCGGAACATGTTATTGCATTGAATGCAAACGCGATGGATCACGCGGGTGCCGCGCGGCAGTGCAGCATTTTCCGCGGCATGCGGCGAGGTCGTAGGATGCTCGGCCATGGCCAGATTCTAACATAGTATCCGGGAGCCGTTCAGGAAGCGGGAGAGGAGAGCATCTCCAATACGCGGGCCACAATCTCTTTCACCTGAACAGGCCTTAGAATCGTGTGGGCATTCGGCAGCGGAGGGGCCGGATTCAACCTCGAATCGATCACCAGGAGCGGCAAACGAGAGCTCAGATTCTGCAGAGCCTCGCGCGTTTCGGGCCCGCCCAGTTGCGCGCCGTCGAGAACTACGAGCGCCGGGGCGATGCCGCCGGAGATCATCCGCGCCATATCTTCGACGCTTTCCACGCCCAGGGCTTCGATGCCGGCTTCGCGCAATTCAGCTCGCACGGCGCCCCGCAAATCCCATTCGCCGGAAACGATGAAGACGACCGGCATCTTGGAGGCAGAATACAGCATCTTGCATAAAGGCTACGCCAGGACGTTGCGAACGCGCTTCTGGATGACGAAATTTGCTAGAATTGCGCGAAATTCACCCGGTGAGGGAGAGATCGGCAGGATGAGGCTGGCATGCGAACACTGAGCAGACGAGTGTGGTTGCTGCTTGGGTTCGCAATGCTTTTGGTCGTACTTTTGCTGTATCTGAATAGCCGGCGCCCATCGGCGCGTGTGGCCGTGGTACAAGCGTCACGCGAGACTTTCCGCTCCTCAATATCCAGCAACGGCAAAGTCGAACCGATCACGCCGTTTTCCTTGCGCGCCAAGTTCGATGGCTTTGTGGACCGCGTGATCGCGGCGGAAGGAAAGAACGTAAAGAAGGGCGACCTCCTGCTGACGATGGACGACCGGGACGTTCGCGCGCAACTGGATCAAGCGCGGGCGCAACTGGCTTCGCAGGAAGATGATCTCCGGGCGGCGCGAGCCGGAGGGCGCGCCGACCAGGTGGCCAAGATGGGCGCTGACCTGAGGTCTGCAGACGCGGAGCGGAACCTCATAGAACGACAGCAGGAAACACTTACAAAGCTGGCGGCGCAAAATGCTGCAACCCCAGAGGAGTTGGAGAAGAATCGCGCCGCGCTCGAGCGCGCCGAGGCCTCTCTGGATCAGGCGCGAAAAGCGAAACAGGAGTTCGAACATCAGGTCAGCCTGGATCGGGATCGGCTCGAGCTACTGGTGGCGCACTCGAAAACGCAGGTGAAAAACCTCGAAGATAAGGCAAATTCGGCGCGCGTCGTCACCCCCGGGAGCGGGACTCTGTATTCATTGCCAGTGCACGCGGGAGATTTTGTGCACACTGGCGATTTACTGGCCGCTACCGCGGATCTGCACGAAGTGAGGGTCCGCGCCTATATTGATGAGCCCGAACTGGGACAGCTGAGGGCCGGGGAGACGGTTGTAGTCACCTGGGATGCTTTGCCGGGGCGAACCTGGACGGGGAAGACGGAGATCTTGCCGCGGCAGGTGGTGGCCCTCGGGACGCGCAACGTGGGCGAATTACTTTGTACGATTGCAAACCAGGGTATGGAGCTGATTCCCAACACGACGGTGGATGTGCGCATCGAAATCAACGAACGAGCGGATGCCCTGGTCGTGCCTCGAGGAGCGGTTCAAATCGACGGCGCGCACCGATACGTTTTCCGTTTGGACGGGGGGCGGTTACACCGCACGGAGATCCGCGTAGGCTTGTCTAACGCCACGCAATTCGAGGTACTTTCGGGCATCACCGCAGGCGATACACTGGCTCTCCCCGGTGACGCGCCCCTGCGCAACAATATGGCAGTGCGGGTAGCGATTCCCGAATCCGAATCAGAATGAAGCAGATCACCCTTTCCCTCGCCTGTCTTTTCTTTACTGTGCTCGCAGCCGCATGGCTGGTGACCACGCCGCCAGCGGGCGCCGCGGTGCGCGAACTGCCCGCCGACGTCGAGCGTCTCTACAACGGGGGCCTCTACCGCCAGGCAGTGGAAGCGCTAAATGGTGCGATTCAGCGCGAGCCGCAGGAACCTTCACTGCATTATTGGCTCGGCCGCTGTTTTTACGAGCTGCGCGACTACAACCGCGCCATCTCGAGCTTGGAACGCGCCATCGCTCTCGAACCCGAGCGCTCCGATTATCACGATTGGCTCGGGAAGTCCTATGGCCGCAAGGCGGAAGAGTCCAGCCGATTTACCCCCTTTTCCTCAATTTCGCTGGCTCACAAGACTCATCGCGAATTCGAAATCGCCGTCAGGCTGGATGCGAACAACCTGGAGGCGCAACGAGACCTGATCCGCTACCTCCTGAATGCGCCCGGCATTGTCGGCGGAGGCGAAGGAGCCGCGGAGCAACGTATACATGCGCTTGCAGAGGTGGATTCCATCGAAGGAGCGCTGGCGCAGGCCGAACTCTTTGCTTCTCGCAAGAAATTCGATGCGGCCGACAACGAATATCGCAAAGTTCTGGATTTGAAGCCCGACCGCATCGGAGTCTATTTTGAAATTGCCGAGTATTATCGAGACCGAGGCGATGCCGCCCGAATGTCGGAGGCCATTGAGGCGGGCGCACCGATGGCGCCTGCCGATCACCGTCTGGATTATTATCGCGGCATCGCGCTGGTCTTAGGGAAGCAGGCTCCCGCGGAAGCCGACCGACACCTCCATCGGTATCTCGATAACGTGCCAGACAACGCCAATGTTCCCTCCCACTCGACGGTCCACGAATGGCTGGGCAGGCTCTACGAACGAGAGGGGCAGTTGGACCGGGCTGCGCAGGAATATCAGGCTGCTCTAGTCCTTGATCCCCGCAACAAGCAGGCTAGCGAGGCATTGAAGGCGCTGCAGCGGAGATAGTGTCGACCCCGCGCTGTTCCCGGTGCAGTGACCCGTCGTAAGGCCGTTCATTTCTGCTACAGTCATCCTTGGTTGTTGCTGAAGGCGGTCGGATGCTGCCCCGAGAAACCTGGCGCGTGGCCGTTGACGCGCTTTGGTCAAATAAACTACGCGCGATTTTGACGACGCTGGGCGTGGTCATAGGGAGCGCCTGCATTGTTCTGGTGGTATCGGTGGCGGTTACGGGGAGGCGATACGTCATCGGGCAGATCGAGGGAGTCGGAGCCAACCTCATCTACGCTAATTATGAGGTCAATCCTCAGCAGGCCATGGTTAAAAGCGACGAGATCACACTGGCAGACATGGAGGCGGTAAAAAACGCTCTACCGAACGTGGTGGCCGTTGCGGCCACCTCGCAGGGATTATTGCGCAATGTGGTGACCGGCGGCACCGAACACGCGGTCACTTTATTTGGAGCCACCGAAGGTTTTCAGATCATCCGCAACTTGCTGATCCTCAAGGGCCGCTTCCTGGACGCCATCGACGAGCAGGGGCACGGAAAGGTCTGCTTGATCACGGACGAGCTGGCAGCGCTTGCGTTTCCAAACGAAGATCCGATCGGAAAGAGTTTGCGCGTCGGGCAGATCAGTTTTACGGTCGTGGGTGCTTTCCGGGAGCGCGTGGGAACCTTCGGGCTTTCCGAGATTCAGCGATACACGGTGTTGGTGCCCTTTTCTCTGATGCAGTACTACACCGGCGATAATGCCGTCGAAATTCTGTACGCTCAGGCGGATGGCCCCGAAGACGTCGTTTTGGTGACCAGCCAGGTGGGAGACCTGCTCCGCAGCCGGCATTCGCGGACGGCCACCTATATCGTGCAGAATTTGAGCGCAATTCTGGATGCCGCGCGGCGGATCGGCACGGCGCTAACGGTGGTGTTGCTGGTGATTGGGTTTATCGCACTGATGGTGAGCGGCATCGGCATCATGAATATCATGCTGGTGACGGTGACGGAGCGGACTCGGGAGATCGGAATCCGCAAGGCCATCGGCGCGCGCCGCCAAGAGATTCTTTTTCAATTTTTGATCGAGGCGCTGCTGATCAGCGGCATTGGCTCGCTCATGGGAGTGGTCATCGCGCTGGCTATCCCGGTGATGGTGCGCCCGTTATTACCGGGAAATCTGCGCGTTCCGGTGCCGTGGATGTCCGTGGTGGTGGCCTTCGTAGTGGCTTGCTCGACGGGCCTGTTCTTCGGCTATCTGCCCGCTGACAAAGCAGCGCGGTTGCAACCCACAGAGTCGCTTCGGTATGAGTGATCGATTTCAGGAGGCGAGGCGCAATGCAGCGAAAAGAGGGATTTTCTTACCGAAAGCAGAACAACAACGGAAGGAAACTGTGCCGCTCCGCCGCGAACAATGCAGCCCTTGCGGCGCTGCTGATTCTTGCTACCGGCGTCAGCCCAGCAATGGCGCAAAGCGAGGAGGAACTTTCGCCGCTGCGATTTACGCTAAAGCAGGCGGTGACCACATCCCTGCAAAAAAGCCGCGACATCTCGCTGGCCCGCCTGCAATATGAGACCTCGCGCCAGGAAGCCGGTGTCACGCGCTCTCAGTTTCTTCCCAATCTGTACACCGGTTCAGGAGTGGCCTACACCAGCGGCTTCCCCCTTCTAGCTGGCGGCGGCGCACCCGCGCTTTTCAACCTTACCTACAATCAGGAACTCTTTAACCTTCCGGCGCGAGGCGATGTGCGCGCGGAGGAGCAAAAAACCGAGCAACAGCGATTTACAATCGATGCCGTTCGCGATGGCGTAATTCAGCGCACCGTCTCCGCATATCTCGAACTGGCCAAGGTTCGGCGCCAGCTCGAGCTTTTGCGGAGCGAACGTGAGAGCGCGCAAAAGATCTTGGATTACACCCGCCAGCGCGCGCAGGCGGGTTATGAATTGCCTATCGAAGTGACCCGCGCGCAATTGACCGCCGCCCAGGTGGAGCAGCGGCGGGCGCAACTCGAAGATCAGGAGGAGACCGCCGCCGACCAGCTTCGTATCCTGCTCGGCCTGGAACCTGACCAGACCATAGAAGTGACTGCCGAGGAGATCCCGCCGGCCGCCGATCAGACCATCACCAATTTGGTAGCCGAGGCCCTGCGCAATAATCCCGAAGTGAAGGCGGCGGAATCCGAGCGCACCGCCAGCGAGCTGCGCTTGAAAGGTGAACGCGGAGGGTACTGGCCCACCATCGGACTGATCGGGCAATATAATCTTCTGGCGAAATTCAACAACTACGATCAATTCTTTAACAAGTTCGAGCGCAACAATTTCATCGCCGGAATCGATGTCAAGATTCCCATTTTCGCTTCGCATACGGGCGCGGCTGTGTCTTTCGCGCGAGCTAATTTAACCGCTTCACAAATGCAGGTGGAGAATAAGCGCGCCCAGGTTTCGCTCGACGTGCGTCACAAGGCTCGCCAAGCCAGGCAAATGGATATGACGCGAGAGGTGGCGCGGCTGGAGCTCGAATTGGCGCAACAGAATCTGCAAGTGCTGCAATCGCAGTTTCAGCAGGGCCGCGCCAGCATTCGCGAGCTGGAAGGCGGGCAACTCGACGAAAATGAAAAGTGGCTTGCCTTTCTCGATGCGGAGTTTGCGCACCAGCAGGCCGAACTGGATCTGCTTCGCACCACGGGCCAGCTGGCGCAAGTCTTTCAGTAGGCGAAACGGCCCGCCCTTTACCTATCGACGCAGGCCAAGAGTCGGATAGAATAGCTGCTTCCTGAGCAGAGCGATCCCGGGTTAAACTGGTGGCAGGTGCTCTGGCGTTTGGGACGCAGCCAGGAATGTTAGAAGCGCGTATGTGGAAAGGACCGTCGGCGAGTGAAGCATACCCTTTTTCTGAACCCCCCGAGCTATGAGGGATTTGATGGCGGCGCCGGTTCGCGTTATCAGGCGCGGCGCGAAATTCGCTCGTTCTGGTATCCGACGTGGCTTGCCCAACCGGCCGCGATGGTGCCGGGCAGCCGGCTGATCGATGCTCCTCCGGACGGGCTCACCGTTGAACAAGTGGCCCCGCTGGCCCGCGACTATGAACTGGCCGTGCTACACACCAGCACTCCGTCGTTCCCGAATGACGCGCGGTTCGCTGCGCGGCTGAAGGAAGAAAACCCGCGAATCGAAATCGGCATGGTTGGTGCCCACGTCGGCGTCCTGCCCCTGCAATCCCTCACGGGAGCGCCGTCGGTAGATTGGGTGGCACTCGGCGAATTCGACTATACCTGCGCCGAAATCGCGGCGGGAAAGCCCCTACCTGAGGTGCAGGGCATAGCCTATCGTGACGGAGTGCAGATTCGGATGACCTCTCCAAGGCCGACGATCGAAAACATGGATGCTTTGCCCAGTGTGGTCGAGGTCTACAAACGAGATCTCACCATCGAGAATTATTTTATCGGCTACCTCCAACATCCCTACGTTTCGCTGTACACGGGCCGCGGATGCCGTTCGAAATGCACGTTCTGTCTCTGGCCGCAAACGCTGGGCGGTCACCGCTATCGTGTGCGCAGCGCGGACAGCGTGGAAGCCGAAATGGCTGCGGCGAAGAAGTACTTTCCGCAGGTCCGCGAGTTTTTCTTCGACGACGACACGTTCACCGACGATTTGCCGCGCGCCGAAGAGATAGCGCGGCGTTTAGGGCGGCTGGGCATGACGTGGTCCTGCAACGCCAAGGCTAATGTCCCGCGCAAGACGCTGGAAATTCTTCGCGCCAACGGGCTGCGGCTGCTTCTGGTGGGCTACGAATCGGGCAATCAACAGATTCTGAACAACATCAAAAAAGGCACGCGCATCGATATCGCGCGCGAATTCACCCGGAATTGCAGGGAATTGGGAATCACCATTCACGGGACGTTTATCCTG
>Ga0210408_10004153_pt1 | contig 13028 bp, 9 predicted proteins | sample IncBWH4MmetaG_FD_155471 | JGI IMG/M metagenome (GOLD analysis project Ga0210408, IMG submission 155471) | Forest soil microbial communities from Barre Woods Harvard Forest LTER site, Petersham, Massachusetts, United States - Inc-BW-H-4-M | ecosystem: Environmental > Terrestrial > Soil >...
CCCGGCTTTAGTCCAGCGGCTTTGAATTGTTCCGAGATATATTTGATCGACAACTCCTCGCCCTTACTTCCCGGGGCGCGGCCTTCGAATTCATCGGAGGCAAGAATCTTGATGTGCGAAAGCAACGCGTCGGGCGTGATGACATCAAGCGCGGGCTTGAGTTTTTCGGCGACTTTGTCTTCGGCGAAGAGGGATAGAGTGACTGAGATGAAAGCGAGGCAACACAGTCGACGTGCGTTCATAACAGAAAGAGTTGTAGCGGTGTTTGTCTCTTAAGCACCGACCATAGGCGCTTGTCTCAAGCGCCTCTACAAGAAAAACCTACTGCTGCTCTTTCGACGGTCCGGCGGGCGCTTTCTTCTTGTCACCGCCTTTGACGCCGATTTTTTTCAGGAACGGTTCAACCGATTGTTTCCGTCCGAGGAATTTTTCGATCGACACTGCCACGTCGCGACCGTCGCCCTGTTCGTAAATTTCCTTCCGCAATTTCATGCCGGCTTGCTTGTCGAGGTAACCTTGCGGCGCTTTTTCGAACACGGTTCCCATGTCTGCGGCGATGGCGTCAGCCCAGGCGTAACCGTAATAACCCGCGTCATAGCCGTTCATGTGGCCAAAATAAGTGACGAAGGTCGTGCTCGGATCGATCGGCAGGAAAACCTTCTCGAGAACCGGGTTCGAAATGTTCACGCAATCCCAATCCGCCTTTTCAGGATGCACGTCGTGCATCGCAAGATCGAGCGACGCGAACGCAAACTGCCGGCGATAGAAAACACCGGCGGTCGCTGTCTTGGCGTCGTTCATCTTTTGGATGATGTCGCCCGGGATTTTCTTGGAAGGATCGCGGTAATCGGCGGCGAATGTGTCGAGCACCTTTTTGTCCCAAACCCAGTTTTGCAGCATTTGCGACGGCGCTTCGACGAAATCGCCGGGCACATGCGTTCCACCGAAGCGGCCGTACTTCGCGCGGGTGGTGATCTCATGTAGACAATGACCGAACTCGTGAAACAACACTTCAACGTCGGAATGCGTCATGAGTGACGGTTTGTCCGCGCTCGGCGGTGGAAAATTGCAAAGCAAAGCGCAAACCGGCCGTTGATAGTTGCCGTCAGCGAGCTGTTTGCCGCTGATGATCCCGAACTCGGCGAAGTGATTGAATTTTCCGTCGCGCGGGAACATATCGAGATAGAACATGCCGAGCGGTTCGCCGGACGCGGAGTCGGTCACAATGTAAAGCTGGAGGTCGGGGATCCATTTATACGGCGCATCGATCTGCTCAAACTTCAGGCCGAAGATGCTCTGGTAAATGTTGAACATTCCTTCGACCACTTTTTGGAACGGGAAAAAGTCGCGGAGTGCCTCGGTGTCGACGTTGTATTTCTGTTTTTTGATCTGGTTGCTGTAATAACGCCAATCCCAGACGCCGATTTTCGCGTTCGGATCGTGGATGTCTTCAGCTTTCATCTTCTGCATCTCGGCGACTTCGGCGGCGAACTTTGGCTGAATCCCTTTTGTCAGATTGTCGATGTACGATTTCGCGCCAGCGCCGTTCTTCGCCATTTTGATCTCGGTCTGGTAATCGTCCCACGATTTGTAGCTGAGCCGGAGCGCGATCTTGTTGCGCAACGCGATCATTTGATTGAGCACTGTGCGATTGGTGTCTTTGGCCAGGCTGTCGCGCGCAATGTAGAGTTTTTTGCGGGTCGCTTCGTTCTTCGCGTTGTCTTCGACGGTGTTGTAGTGCCAGGTCACGTTGGCGAGCACGGTATACGTCGCCGTTAACGTATCCGGCAGATCATTTTTGTTTGGTGGTGCGGTTTGAGGATTCTTAACGCCAGGCGCCTCAAGAAAACTGTCCGGGACGCCATCGAGCTCCGCTTTGGTGAAGACCAGCGGCGCTTTCGCGTTTACGATGTTGGTGTCGAAGTCGGTGCCGAGTTTCGCCAATTGTTTGCGCAAATCTTCGACTTCTTTGCGTTTGTCAGGCGGCAAATCCAAACCCGCGCGGCGATAATCGCGCATCGTCTCATCGTAAAGTTTTTTGTCTTCGCCGGTGAGCTTCGGCTTGGTGTTGGCGAACGCCTTCAGCGCTTTGTAAACATCTTCGCGATAATCAATCCCAACCGCCCAGTCCTGAAATGTTTTAACTGCGTTCTCAGCTGCTTCGCGAACTTTTGGATCCGTGTTCGATTCCTTAGTCACAACCGCTTTGTTCGCGGCGTTCGAGGCTTGCCAGCCAAGATCGTCTAACGCGACGACCGTGCTCTTGAATGTGACCTTGCTCAGATCCTGAGCGCCAATTTGGTCGAGGGCTTTGTTAGCGGTGTCGATCGCGTTCTTCATCATCGCGTCGACTGCTTCGGGGGCTTGCGGCCAATCCGGAAGCGTAAGAACGGCGTTCGCCTTCGCCGCTGCAGCATTGAAGTCTTCGACTTTCTTTAGGTTTTCGGCGTGAAGGGTAAGCCCAAGAGAAAGCGGAAGAATGAAACGGAAGATTTTCATACGGAAAGGTTTGGTTGATGGAGGCAGCGAAGATTGTGTAGAAGAGCGGATCGGTAAAGTCCAAATCTCGTGATCGAAAGATTCCTGCTCGCGTTCATCCCGGTCTTTGTTGCGATCGATCCGATCGGCCTCATCGCAATTTTCATGGGGCTCGGCACGAGCGCCTCGCACGCGCATCGCAGACGGCAAGCTCTTCTCGGATTGCTAACGGGCTTGCTCGTGTCGGTTGGGTTTATTTTTCTTGGGAAAGCGATCTTCGCCGCGCTCGGGATCACCGTGGCAGACTTTCAAGTCGCGGGCGGCTTGATCCTGTTGGCTCTCGCGGTGCGCGAGCTGGTTGGCTTCGGCCGTGTGGATCGTGACGCTGACAATGAATTTGGTGTCGTCCCGCTCGGAATGCCGCTCATCGCCGGACCTGCATTGCTGACCGCGCTCTTGATTTTGATCGACAGCGTCGGCGTCATTTTCACCTTGCTGTCGCTGATCGTGAATCTGGCGATCGTTGCAATCGCGCTTTGCAATGCCGAGCGGTTCGCGCGGTGGATGGGCACGCAAGGCCTGCGCGGTATATCGAAAATCATCGCCCTGCTTCTGGCCGCGATCGCAATCAGCCTGATTCGCCGCGGTTGGCAGGCGCCCTAGACGCGCGCGCGATTTTTAGGCCGCGCGCACGTCTGCCCTGAGATTTTTTTAAGGATGCTGAGTGCCAGGCATCGCGCGCTTCAGCTCAGCATTCTTATCGCCAGCCTGGTAGCGGCGATTTAGCTCAGCCTCAATCGCGTAGATTTCGTTCTGCTGATCAGAGAACGCTTCGCCTCCATGGTGGATGAAGACTGGAACTCCGCGTCTGGTCTGTGTTTGTGGGATTTGACGATACAGGTCGAGCCTGCGTTGCTGAAGGTGCGCCGTGGTCCATTTCCGGAACGGTGAGTTCTCCGGCGAATAAGAACCTGGTCCGGTTGTCTTTGGCCCGACTGGTTGCCCGTTGCCGGATGTGCCTTGGCCGTAGGCAGAGCCGATGACAAGCCCGGCGATCAAAACTGCGAGTAATGTTTTCATGGTGTTTGTATTAGCTTCGTTTCCTGTGCTGCAAAAAGGTTCAAATATTCAACCATCGCCCCGGGCCGGCGTTGCGCAAGTTTCGCTGGCTTTTCCAATACAATTCGGTCTATTTCGTCAAACCATCATCAGGTTGACACGCCGGGGAGCGTTGTTACCATCCACGCCCTTATGAGATTCCCGCTCACTTTAACGACGAAGATCGCTGCCTACATTATCGGGCAGAAGCTGCGCGGAACGAAGAAGTTCGCCACCGTTCTGCAGCTGGAGCCGCTGCACACCTGTAATCTGACGTGCACGGGCTGCGGCCGGATTCGTGAATACTCCACGTCGCTCAAGGACATGATGACGCTGGAGGATTGCCTTGGCGCGGCGGAGGAATGCAACGCCCCGATGATCTCAATCTGCGGCGGCGAACCGCTGATTTATCCGCACATCGAAGCGCTGGTGAACGGACTGCTCGAGCAGGGGCGGATCGTCTACATCTGCACCAACGCGATGTTCATGCGCAAGAAGATGCGCGAATGGCTGGCATCCGAATTGGCCAAAGCCCAAAACGGCAGCGGCAAAAAATTACAAGACAAGATCGACATCTTGCTCGCTCAGGGATTGGTCACTGAAAAAGACGCCGCGGAAATTCGTAAAGGCCCGAAGGATCCGATGAAGCCAACGATCGCGCCGAGCAAATGGATGTATTGGAACGTGCACCTCGATGGATTGGAGCGAATCCACGATTTGATCGTCGAGCGCGAAGGCGTCTTCAAAGAATGCATTCTCGCGATCAAGATGGCGAAAATTCTCGGCTACCAGGTCGCGACCAACACGACGATCTACAAGGAGACGGACATGAACGAGGTTGAACAAATGTTCGATTATCTTTCCGATCTCGGCGTGGACGGGCATACCATTTCGCCCGGCTATGAGTACGACGCGGCCAAGAAGGACATGATCAAGCGGCTCAATTTGAAGCCGGAGAATTTCTTTCTCACTCGCAAGATGACGGTCGAGAAGTTCAGCAAGATCGAGGAATGGATGCAGCGTTACACGTTTTTCGGGACGCCGATCTATTTTGAATTTCTGGCCGGCCATCGCGACCTGACCTGCTCGGCCTGGGCGATTCCGACCCGCAACATTCGCGGTTGGAAAGGCCCCTGCTATTTAATGACGGACGCGCATTACTCAAGCTACTCCGAATTGCTCGAGAAAGTAGAATGGGAGAAATACGGCGTAGTTGATGGAGAGGCCCGAGATCCACGTTGCGAGAACTGCATGGTGCACTGCGGCTATGAGCCGACTGCGAGTCTGGGTCTGCAGGCGCAACGCGGCGACACTTGGAAAAATATCAAATTCAATTTTGGGCCGAAACCGAAACCGACGGGCCGCGGTAACGAGATCGTCGCCTTCAATGGCGTCACCATCGGGGACGGCCATTTGACCGGTAAGCAGGCCCAATCCGACGCTGCGGGCACCAAAGCGTCATAAGATCGATCCGCCTTCGTCATGACTACGGCGCGACAAGCATCATTAGATTAGGCAAAATCAAGATCGACAATCTCAATGAGTTCTTCACGAAACGTCATTCCGTTGGCAAGCGCGACTCCCGAGCGAGCTGAGACGTATTTGGCGGCTGATGCCGAAATCGCTGACGCGATCTCGCGGGCGCAGCAGAATCTTCTGCGCCAACAAAAGCCCGACGGTCATTGGTGCGGCGAATTGCTGGTCGATAGCACGCTTTGCTCCGACTTCGTGCTGTTCATGCATTGGCTCGGCGAGATCGACGTCAGTCTTCAAGAACGCTGCGCCCGTCACATCTTGAAGCGGCAATTGCCCGATGGCGGCTGGAACATTTATTTTGGCGGCCCGAGCGAAATCAATGCGTCGGTAAAGGGCTACTTCGCGCTCAAGCTCGCCGGTTATTCCCCGGATCTACCATTCATGCGCAAAGCGCGCGAGAGCATCCTGCGTCTCGGCGGCATTCCGAGAATGAACACGTTTAGCAAGCTTTACCTCGCGCTCCTCGGGCAATTTCCGTGGAAATATTTGCCGACCATTCCGGTGGAAATGATTCTGCTGCCGACGTGGTCGCCATTCCACATCTACAAGATGTCTTCGTGGAGCCGGGCGATGCTGATCCCGCTCGCGATTATCAACCATCTCAAACCAACGCGCTCATTGCCGGGCAACAAACAGCTTCACGAGTTGTATCCGCTCGGCACTGAGCAGAGCGATTTACGTTTGCCGCGGAGCGAGCGGTTCTGGACCTGGAGAAATTTCTTCCTCCGACTCAACGATGTCTTGAAAATTTTGCATCCGCTGCGGATTCGTCCGATGCGGAAGCGCGCATTGGAAGAAGCCGAGCGTTGGATGCTGGAGCGAATCGGCGAGGGAAGCGATGGACTCGCTGCGGTTTATCCGGCAATGCTCAACTGTTTGATCGCGCTCCGCGTTCTGGGTTACCCGAAAGATCATCCGGCTTATAAGAAAGCGGCGCAGGATTTCGCGGGGTTATTTGTCGATGATCCCGAAGATTTCCGAATTCAACCATGTCTGTCGCCGATTTGGGACACCGCGATCACGTTGATCTCGCTCGCGGAATCGGGTCTGCCGTCGGACGATCCGGCATTGCGGCGCGCTGCGAAGTGGTTGCTCGACAAAGAAGTGCGGATCCGTGGCGACTGGCAACACAACAACTCGTATGCCGAAGCGAGCGGTTGGGCATTCGAATACAACAACGTCTATTATCCCGACGTTGACGATACCGCGATGGTGTTGATGGCGCTGCGGCTGGCGAAGCCGGAGAATGAATCGGAGCTCGCGAAAGTTTTTCAACGCGCTCTCGATTGGCAAATGAGTTTCCAATGCCGCGACGGCGGATGGGGTGCGTTCGACAAAGATGTCACAACCCCGTGGTTGGAAGACATGCCGTTTGCTGACCACAACGCGATTCTCGATCCGACCTGCAGCGATTTGACCGCACGCACGCTCGAATTGCTCGGCTACATCAATTTCAATCCAAAAGTCCGCAGCGTTCGCGACGCGATTCATTATTTGATCGAGACCCAGGAGTCCGATGGTTCCTGGTATGGTCGCTGGGGCGTGAACTACATTTACGGAACGTGGCAGGTGTTGCGCGGATTGCGCGCCATCGATTTTGACATGACGCAGGACTGGATTTTGCGCGGCCGCGACTGGCTTGAGAGCTGCCAGAACGACGATGGCGGCTGGGGCGAAACCTGCGCGACCTACGAAAATCCTGCGACGAAAGGAATCGGCAAGAGCACGGCGTCGCAAACAGCATGGGCGATCATGGGCATTTGTGCGTGCGGCGATTTGAATCGCGCGAGTCTTCAACGCGGTCTGCGTTTTCTGTTAAGCACGCAAAAAGACGACGGGTCATGGGACGAACCGGAAATTACCGGCACCGGGTTTCCAGGCGTGTTCTATCTCAAGTACGACATGTACCGTCAAAATTTCCCGCTTCTCGCGTTCGCGACCTACGTGAATTACCGCAACGGCTTCATTACGCAGCCGGGATTCTATCAGGCGTCGCGCAACTGACGCCCGCCAAGATCGACATCTTCAGCGTCGCGAAAAAATAAAACCTATCGCGCGGCGTAATTCGATCTAACTGTACAGATTATGGCTTACGAATTACCGAAATTACCCTACGACTACAACGCGCTCGAGCCGCACATCGACGCGCGGACGATGGAGATCCATCACACCAAGCATCATCAGGCTTATATCACGAATCTTAACAACGCGATCAAAGGCAAGGCCGATCTGGAAAAGAAATCGGTCGAGGCTTTGATCCGCGATTTGAGTTCAGTTCCAGAAGACATTCGCACCGCCGTGCGCAACAACGGCGGCGGCCACGCCAACCACTCGTTCTTCTGGAAAATCATGGGCCCGAAAGCGGGCGGCGAACCAAAGGGCAAACTGGCCGATGACATCAAAGCGACCTTCGGCGGGTTTGATCAGTTCAAAGAAAAATTCGCGGATGCCGGTGTGAAAAGATTCGGCAGCGGGTGGGCCTGGCTGATTAAAAACAGCAACGGCAAATTGGAAATCGTGTCGACTGCAAACCAGGACAGTCCGCTAATGGGTAAAGCGATTGCCGGAGCGGAAGGAACGCCAATTCTCGGCGTCGACGTTTGGGAACACGCTTACTATCTCAATTATCAAAACCGCCGACCCGATTACATCAAAGCGTGGTGGAACGTGGTGAATTGGGACGCGGTCGCCAAGAACTACTAAACGATTTCTGTAGCGGCGGTCCATGGCCGCGGCATAATTCTTCCGACGCTCGTAAAGCGCCGCTACAGTGGCGTACCTAAACGAAAATTATCTCAAGCTTCAGGCCGGTTATCTCTTCCCTGAGATCGCCCGGCGGGTCCGTGAATTTTGCGAAAAAAATCCCGACGCCGCCAAGCGTTTGATCCGCTGCGGGATTGGCGACGTAACGGAGCCGTTGCCGCAGGCGGCGATCGACGCGATGAAACGCGCGGCCGACGAGCTCGGGAATCGGGAAACGTTTCATGGTTACGGGCCTGAGACCGGCTACGAATTTCTAAGATCGACAATCGCCCAGAAAGATTTTCGCGACCGCAAGATCGACATTGCTGACGACGAAGTCTTTGTCTCCGATGGTTCGAAACCGGATTGCGGTCATATCCTCGACATTCTGGGCGACCAGAACAAGGTCGCGGTTCCCGATCCGGTTTATCCGGTCTATGTCGACACGAATGTGATGGCCGGTCGCACCGGCGTCGCGCGTAAGGACGGAAGCTATGAAGGGATCGTTTACTTGCCGTGCACAGCCAAAAACGATTTCGTTCCCGAACCTCCAAAGGAACATGTCGATCTCGTTTATCTTTGTTTTCCAAACAATCCGACTGGTGCGGTCGCGACGCGCGAACAGCTCGCGCGGTGGATCGATTATGTGCGGCAACACGACGCGCTGATCCTGTTCGACGCGGCATACGAGGCATACATCTCCGATCCAAAGATTCCGCATTCGATTTATGAGATTGATGGCGGGCGTGAATTCGCGATCGAGTTCCGCAGTTTTTCAAAGATCGGCGGCTTCACCGGCGTTCGTTGCGGATTCACGGTAATGCCGAAAACGGTTCTCGCGCGGACCGATGAGGGGAAGAAACTGCCGCTGCATCCGCTGTGGCACCGACGTTGGAGCACGAAATCGAACAGTGTGAGTTATCCGGTGCAAAGGGCAGCCGAAGCGTTGTATTCGGATCAAGGCCGCAAACAATGCCGCGTGTTGATCGAGCACTACATGGGGAACGCGAAAATTCTGCGTGCGGCGTGCGAAGGAATTGGTTTGGGAGTCTATGGCGGCGAGAACGCGCCTTACGTTTGGGTGAAAACGCCAAGCAACACGACGAGCTGGCAAATGTTCGATCGGATGCTGAACGAAATTAACGTGGTCATCACTCCCGGCGCGGGATTTGGCGCGCAGGGCGAAGGTTACATTCGCATCTCGGCGTTCAACAGCCGCGAGAACGCGGAGGAAGTGTCGCGTCGCCTGAAAGCGCTGTAGTCGCGGCGGTCTGTCGCCGCGTCCGGATCGCCCCGACTGAGAGGGGCGGCTACAATTTCGTTGCGATATACTCAAGGCGCGTAACATTGCGGCGGAGAAATCCGGGTGGCCGAAGAAGAGAAACAAAATCTGCTTCAGCTCTATCGATTCTGTTATCTGATGGTGGCTGACGGAGCGAAATCGCAGGAAATTTTTCACGCGACATTGCGCGAAGCCGCGCAACAAGCCGCCGCCGGCGAAGCGCCGCGCGATCGCCTCTGGTTTTTTCGAAACGCGCGCTGGCGGTGTTTGGAAGCGGTCGAGAAAGGCCTGCAACCCGAGGATGTCGATATTGAAGAAGGCGAGCTCGCGGAATGGGCGCCGTCGCAAATCGAAAAACTCGAGCCGCAACAATTTGCGATCTGGATTTCAGCTGCGCCCGACCCGCAACGCACCGCGCTGGCGCTTTTCTATCTGGACGAGTTCAGTTACCGCGATTTGCTGTCGGTGACCGAACTCAAGCCGCCTGAGTTAGCGAAATTGCTTGGCCGCGGTCGCCGCGAATTTCAAGCGTGGCTCGACGCAACCGTGCCGGTTACCCAACAATGACCGCCGCAATCCAATTATCGCGTCGCGACAGAATGCATTTGCATTGCGCGCCTTTGCGTCAGGAACACGTGGACGATCGCGCGTTGCGCACCGCGTTGCATCACGCATGCAAGACGCCTGCGTTCGCTGTCCAGCAGAGTTTTGACAGAGCGGCCGCAGCTTTGGTCCACGCAATTCCGATTCCGCAGGAGATTACCGATTGGATTCCGGCCGACACCTATATCCCGCCAGCGCGGCGGCCTTGGAAAAAATACGCGCAGCACCCGGTTTTCGTCGCCACAGGAATTGCGGTGGTGGTGATCGCCATTGTCGGAATTTTCCAACTGGTTGATCGATTGAATCGTTTTCCGGGGGAGGCGACCGCACTTCGGTTGTTAACGACTGCGAGCTCGAATAAACCGATGATGCTCGATCCAGTGAAGACGGACGCCGGGGCGCTCGGCGATTTTCTGTTCATGAAACATCGGCTCGCGCACTACGACGTGCCGCCGGAGTTTGAGGATCTGAAAACGCTGGGGTGCCGCGTATTTGACGATGAAGAAGGGCAACGTGTGGTGCAGGTGTGGGTAGCGGAGAAGAAGATGCAGTTTTTCATGTTTCCAGGGGAGCGCGACGTCAAGACCGGCGCGGCCAAACATTTCAACGGTTGGCGGCATGTCGACCAGGATCGCTGGAGCGGTGTGGTCAAAGAGCAGAACGGCGTTTGTTTCATGGCGGCGTTGCGCGGAAGCGAAAGGGATCTCGCGCCGTACATCTCGAAAAAGAAAGAGTAGGGGAGTGCCAGGGGGGAGAGTCGAACTCCCGACCAAGGGCTTATGAGTCCCCTGCTCTACCACTGAGCTACCCTGGCGCGAAGGGAGCAAAATTGAATCGCATCACCGGAAGTGTCAACGTGACGAGAAACTGATGAATAACGAGATCGAAAAATTTTTCGCGCGCGGGAACGATTATTGGCTGACCCGCTTCGTGATTTTGCGGCTGCTCGGTTTCGTTTATGTGATCGCGTTCTTGGTGGCGGTGAACCAGTTGGTGCCATTGATCGGCGCCACCGGTCTAACCCCGGCTCACGATTTTCTTTCGCGCGTCCATTCTCATTACGGCTCGCGCACGGAGGGAATGCTGCATATGCCAACGTTTTTTTGGTTTGGCGTTTCAGACCTCGGATTGTCGATCATCGCCTGGGTTGGTCTCGTTCTGTCGCTGATCGTCTTATGCGGCTACGCGAATTCAATTCTGATGGCGCTACTCTGGATCATTTACATGTCGATCGTTCACATCGGGAATATTTGGTATGGCTACGGTTGGGAGATCCAGCTGCTCGAAACCGGTTTCTTGGCGATCTTTCTCTGCCCGTTGATTGATCCGCGGCCGTTCCCGAAATCGCGCCCGCCGATTTTGGTCTTCTGGCTTTTTCGCTGGCTCGGTTTTCGGATCATGGTCGGCGCGGGCTTGATCAAGCTCCGTGGCGACGATTGCTGGCGCGATCTCACCTGCATGTATTACCACTACGAAACGCAGCCGATCCCAAATCCGATCGGCCGTTATCTGCATTTCCTGCCGCATTGGTTCCACAAACTCGAAGTGCTCTGGAACCATTTTGTGGAATTGATCGTCCCGTGGTTTTCGTTTGGTCCGCGCAGAGCTCGTCACGTCGCCGGTGTCTTGCTCGTTCTTTTTCAGGTCATCCTCATCATCAGCGGTAATCTCTCGTTTCTAAATTACCTGACGATCATCCCGTTTCTGGCGTGCTTCGACGACACGTTCCTGCGTCGTTTCTTCCCGAAAGCCCTGGTGAAGCGCGCTGAGCAAGCGGCCGCGCAATCGCAGCCGTCACGTATTCGCAACGGCGTGACCATCGCGTTGTCGATCCTGGTGGCATGGTTGAGCATCGCGCCGGTGTTGAATCTGGTGGGCGGTCGGCAGCTGATGAACTCCTCATTCGATCCGCTCGATTTGGTGAACACCTACGGCGCCTTCGGTACCGTGGGCCGTGAGCGAGACGAAATTGTTTTCGAAGGAACCGAGGATGCGGTCATCACGGGCGAGACAAAGTGGAAAGAATACGAATTCGTCGCCAAGCCGGGCGATCCCAACCGACGCCCGCCATTCGTCGCGCCTTACCAGCCGCGGATTGATTGGCAAATCTGGTTCGCGGCGATGTCGAACCCCGCGGAGTACCCGTGGACGTTCCATTTCGTCTGGAAACTTTTGCACAACGACAAGAACACGTTGTCGCTTCTGGCCAACAATCCATTTCCTGATGCGCCCCCGCGTTATGTCCGCGCGCGACTGTATCGTTACCAATTTGCGCCCCTGGGCGAAAAAGGTTGGTGGAAGCGTGAACTGATTGGCGAATGGTTGCCAGCGTTGTCGACCGATAATGAACAACTGCGCGAGCTTCTATGGCAGAAAGCCTGGCTTGATTAACAAGATCGACAATCTTTAACGCGCGAATCGCAATGAGATCGGTTTTAATCAGGTCTGACAACTCCTTGACGCAGCGGGCTGGATCGCGATTGCGGCGGTTGTACGTCGCGATGATCGGGGACAGCGTTTGTACCGGCATCCATGTTTCGACGGCCTGGAGTACGGTTTGGAGGGCGCGACGCTCTCGTGATCGAAATTGGTTTCTCAATGTCGATCTGGCCACGCCGATTCAAAGCGTTTGCAAACGTTTAGAGAGGTTGACGCCGCTGATCGTAAGTCATCATGGCGGCATCGGCGCGATGGTTGATGACGAGAGCGAACGCGTGTGGTTTTCTCGGCGAATTCTTGGCACCCGAAATTTCTCCGGGCAAATCAACCAATTGAAGAGGTCGGATCGCTTTCCCGATCTGATTCTGATTTCAATCGGACATAACAACGTCGATTGGGCGTGGCGATGTCCGCCGAATGAACTGAAAAACCCAGAACAGCGTTTGCGGCGGCAATGCCGTCACTTCCGAAAGATCTTCGCGCGTAACCTGCAACAACTTGTCGGTCATGCGTGCCGACAAGATCAGCGCGTCGCGATGGTGGTTTTTGGATTAGTTAACTTCGAATCGTACTTCAAGGGCCGCGCACAAGTCGAGGGGCTGCGAGCAAGAGATTCCAGTTTGTATCCGCACTTGGAAAACACTTACGAGTATCTAATCTCGTTTCATCCCGATTACCGAGAGAACGTGATCCGGCTGGCCAAGATGGTGAACGACGAGATGCGTTCTATCGTTGCCGAATTCAACCGCGAACCGTCTCGAACGTTGCAACTGCGCTATTCTGATGCTCTGGCGCAGGCAGACCTGAGCCGCGCCGAATTGCTTCACGATGTCGATGGCTGGCACGCTTC
>Ga0210408_10004156_pt1 | contig 13023 bp, 13 predicted proteins | sample IncBWH4MmetaG_FD_155471 | JGI IMG/M metagenome (GOLD analysis project Ga0210408, IMG submission 155471) | Forest soil microbial communities from Barre Woods Harvard Forest LTER site, Petersham, Massachusetts, United States - Inc-BW-H-4-M | ecosystem: Environmental > Terrestrial > Soil >...
AAGCGCAATCCAACCTGGCTCATGTTAGTCGGCTAACTACGATGGGAGAACTGGCGGCATCCATTGTCCACGAGGTGAACCAGCCAATAGCGGCCATCGTGACCAACGCCAATGCGGCGCTGCGCTGGCTGGCAGGCGAAGTACCCAATCTCAACGAAACAGGCGAAACGATCAGACGCATTATTCGCGACGGGAAACGTGCCGGTGAAATCGTCGGTCGAATTCGCGCTCTTGCCAAAAAGGCGCCGCCACAGAAGGACTGGCTCGACCTGAACCAGGCGATAGGTGAAGTCATTGCTATAGCGCGTAGCGAATTGCAACGACATCGAGTGTCATTACAGACTCAGCTCGCAAATGACTTGCCGCTCATAATGGGAGATAGAATTCAATTGCAACAAGTGGTTCTCAATCTGCTCGTCAACGCCATCGAAGCAATGAGCGGAGTGAGCGAGGGCCCGCGGGAGCTGTGGGTAAGCTCACAGAAAGTTACTGAGATTCCCGATGAAGCGAACGAAGGCAAGTTCGCCAGTGAAAGCTCGGCTGGCGCTGCACGAACCCACGTATTGATTGCAGTACGAGATTCGGGTCCAGGCCTGGATCCGAGCGCTCTCAACCGTCTTTTTGAGGCCTTCTATACGACGAAGCCTCAGGGCCTTGGAATGGGATTGCTGATCAGCCGTTCGATTGTCGAAGCTCACGGAGGACGGCTGTGGGCGAAGGCAAATGCGCCCCGAGGCGCCGTCTTTCAGTTCATGTTGCCAATTTGTGCGGATGACTAGACCGTAAACGCGAACGCGCCAAATCCGGCCGGCCCTTCATGTTGGATCGAAGCTGACCAGTGCGAGGTCCGATGTAGATGGCCGTTGTTCCGGTAAGTTTGCCGAAACAGGCGATCCTGCCAGAGGCGAATGCCAGTCTTTGAAAAGTCGCCGAGCTCATCCGGGAGCCACCTTACGGCTCAGAAGGGGAGGAAAAGGGGTCAGCCGTTGACTCATGACTTAAGTGTGATTCCAGGCGTAAGGGGGTCAGACTCGCCGTGGTTGGTGCCCCGAGAGATAACGATCCAAAAAAACTGGGTTGGGTGGGGCTCGAACCCACAACCAACCCCGAACTCCGAAATTCTTCGCGAGCAGGAGCTTTCGGGGCTGCTCTACCATTCAGCTACCTATCAGGGTCTGCCCGGCAAGTAGACGGCGACCTGCGTGCCGCTGAGTGCGTTGCCCTGTTAGCAACGGCTGATGGTTCACAAGTTAGTTTGCCATCAGAGCATGAACTCGCCCGACAGCCGCTGCCAGGCCGTTCTCCGCGTGCATCTTTTCGCCGACGGCCGAAGCTTGCTCCCGCATCTCTGCCGTTCGAGCGGCGACGATTGCACGAGACAAGGTGCGGGGCGTAACGTTGCGGACGCGTGCCCAGATCTGTTCTCGTAGCCCCAGACGAGCCCACGAGCAGTCGTGAAGATTCCTCCTGTGTTTCAAGATACCCTAATCACCAGCGCGGTCGTGTTGTCGCGGCCGGCTGTCTCCAATGAAGCTTGCACCAGGCGTTGCGCGAAGTTATGGTCCGTATGGGGAGCTTTGGGAGAACGGAGAATTTCCAAAATCTGGTGGTTGTAAAGTCCATCCACCAAACCATCGGAGCAGAGTAGAAAAAGATCGCCGCTCTCGTAGCCGACGGCGCCGACCTGGGGATCAACAAATTGGTTGCCGGCGCCTAGAGCTTTCTGGAGCACATTCCGACGCGGATGAGTCCGCGCTTGGCGTTCGTTGATCTTGCCATTTCGCTGAAGCCAGCCAACGTGGGTATCATCGTGGCTGATCTGCTTTATGCCCCCTTCCTGGGCCGGCAAATAGTAAATGCGGCTGTCGCCGATATGCCCGAAATACATCCAGCTTCGAGTGAACCAGCAAACGGTCAGGGTTGCTCCCATGCCGAAGCATTCCGCGTAACTCCCCCCAAGTAACATTAACGATCGATGAATTTGGTCGAAAAGGGTGGTGAATATGTCGGCAAAATAAATTTCAATTCCGAGTGCGGACTGTTTAAACGATCGTTGGAGGAGATGGGTGAGGTGATCCACAGTGATCCGGCTGGCAAATTCTCCGCCGGTTGCTCCTCCCATCCCATCGCTTACCGCGAAGGCAAAATCAGTGGTTTCGGTTGAGCCTTCGCCGTGTCTTCCCAAATGGTGAACCTCTTTGGAATCAAGCTGCAAACCCAGAAAAGAATCCTCGTTGTTCGGGCGAATCTTTCCACGATCTGTTGCTCCCCACCATTGCAGACGATGCAAGAGGGATTCGTTATTTGGATGATCCATTTGCAGGTTCTTGATGGCCGGGAAGAATCGTGGCGAATTCAAAATCGATGACACAAAAGCGCCCGTCCTTCTGGCGATAGGTAATGTTGCGCACCTCGGCGTCCAAATGGCGCACACCATAGGGCTCCAATTCCGCAAAAACTTCAGCGGCGCGCTCCTTATCCAGATGTTCGACCCGGACGCCGCAGTTCGTCGTGACAATCCGGAGCTGCTCGGCGTTCGCTTCCAGTAGCCTTGGTACGAAGTTACATTTTTTCTTCTCGAGATGACGAAGGACTCTCACTTCGTTCGCAAAACGCTCTTGGGCATCAGGACCACGAAAAGTCTTATAGACCCGACCATCGTAACTGACGCGAACCGTGGCCCGTAAAGTGTCTTTTACTTGTTCCATAGAGACCGGGCAACATGAGCTGCTCCGGGCCGGTGCACAAGCGACGACACCCGTCCTCACTGGGATTGCGAGGACGATTCCCAACCGAACAGGCCATGCCGAGGTATGCCATGGCCCGTCGTAGTTCAATTCAGCCTCCGCTTCGGTGCGGCTTACGGCTTAGGCACCGTTGCGATCGTCTGAAGAATGCGGCTGGCGATCTTGTAGGGATCGCCGGCCGAGTTCGGACGCCGATCTTCGAGGTAGCCTCTGTAGCCGTTTTTGATGAAATTAACCGGCAGACGGACGGAAGCCCCGCGATTGGACAGGCCGTAATTGAATTTGTCAATCGACTGGGTCTCGTGCAGACCGGTCAGACGCAGATGATTGTCCGGTCCATACACCGCGATATGTTCGTTCTTGTACTTGTCGAATGCTGCCATGAGCGCTTCGAAATATTCCTTGCCGCCTACTTCGCGCATATATTTGGTCGAGAAGTTGCAATGGAACCCGGAACCGTTCCAGTCGCCCAGAACCGGTTTGCAATGCAACTGGACGTCAACTTCATAGTGTTCACAGAGACGCGCCAACAGAAAACGGGCCACCCATACTTGATCCGCGGCAGTCTTCGAGCCTTTGCCGAAGATCTGGAATTCCCATTGGCCTTTGGCCACTTCGGCGTTGATGCCTTCGTGGTTGATTCCGGCTGCTAGACAAAGATCGAGGTGCGTGTCGACGATTTCGCGGGCGATGGGACCCACGTTTTTGTAGCCGACACCGGTGTAGTATTCACCCTGAGGATCGGGAAAGCCATCGGTCGGGAAGCCGAGAGGACGGCCGTCTTTCCACAAGAAATACTCCTGCTCGAAGCCGAACCAAGTATCCGGATCATCTAGAATCGTCGCTCGAGCATTGCTGGAGTGAGGGCTGCCATCGGCATGCAGAACCTCGCTCATCACGATCGCGGCATTCTGTTTGGTGACGTCAGGATAGACGGCAACCGGCTTCAGTACGCAGTCGGAGCTGTGTCCCTCGGCTTGCCTGGTCGAGCTGCCATCGAATCCCCAGTTTGGGACCTGTTCCAGCGTCGGAAAGCTTTCGAAATCCTTCACTAACGTTTTGCCGCGGATATTGGGGATCGGTTCGTAGCCGTCGAGCCAGATGTATTCCAGTTTATATTTAGCCATGGTGGTTATCAGTCATTTCTATTTCGTTGGTGTTACGCACGCTCCCTTGACGCTTTCGGCTGCTTTTTGGGTTGGGTTATTTAGGGAATTTTACAGCAAGAGTTTTACAGCACGCCCCGTGCCAGGGTTGGAAATAGGAGCGGCACTTTCTCTTAACACGCCAATCGGATCGCGGCCGCGTGGTTGAAATGCGCCAGTTGTCGAAAAACGAGCAGACCGAAATTAATTTCGACGAGCGAATCAGCAGCACACCTCGGTACGCGCAACCGTCTGCGCCAGATCGCCCAACAATTCCAGAACTGGCTCAAGAACCGTTGCGAGAAATGGCGCGTCCCTGTTCTGGATGCGCCGGAGGGGAGGCGCGATGATTTTGTCGATCCCCACTTTAAACAGGCGATGGGGCGTGTGCCAGTTCTCAAACCTCGAACGGTGGTTGCTGGTCTCTGGAACCGGCCAAATAGGTACTAAAAGCACTTAGACGTATCCCAATCAGGTCGGCGAGGCGCTCGCCCCTTACCGCGATCAGGTGGTCATCGCCACCAAGTTCGGATTCGATTTGAGTGGCAGCGATCATCGGCCCGGTGCCGCTGGTCTGAACAGCTGGCCCGAGCACATCAAAGGGGCCGTCGAAGGCTCGCTCAAGCGGCTCAGGACCGACGTCATCGATCTGCTCTATCAGCATCGGGTTGACCCAAACGTCCCCATTGAAGACGTGGCGGGTGCCGTAAAGGAGCTGATTCAAGCGGGCAAGGTCAAGCACTTCGGCCTCTCGGAAGCCAGCGCGCAAACGATCCGCCGCGCAGCCGGTGACTACCCTCCAAAGCGAGTACTCGCTGTGGTGGCGGGAACCCGAAACGAAGACGATGCCCGCGCTGGAGGAACTCGGGATCGGTCTTGTCCCTTTCAGTCCATTAGGCAAAGGCTTCCTCACGGGCAAGATCGACGAGAGCACCGCTTTCGACAGTTCCGACTTCCGCAACACGGTCCCTCGTTTCTCGCCGGAAGCCCGCAAGGCGAACCAGGTTCTGGTCGATCTACTCGGTCAAATTGCGACCAAAAAGCAAGCCACTCCGGCCCAGGTCGCGCTCGGGTGGCTGCTGGCGCAAAAACCGTGGATCGTGCCGATTCCCGGTACCACGAAGCTTCACCGCTTGGAAGAGAACATCGCAGGGGCTTCCGTCGATCTTTCCGCCCACGATTTCGAGAGATTGCTGCTGCCGCGTCCAAGATCACGGTGCAAGGGGCGCGCTATCCAGAAAAGGTTGAGCAAATGATCGACCGCTAAGCGACAACAGGCTTCCGCCGGGCGCAAGCGTGCTGCAACGAGAGTGCTTGCCGGTCAGCGCTGGCTAACTAACACTGCCGGGAGGAGGGAATCATTTCACCGAGCAATGCGGCAGAGCTTTTACGGTTACCCGTTTCCCGATCTACCAATCGGCCAATAATTGCGGCACTTCAGACAAGGAACGGCCGGTTTCCCCAAATCAGGAGTAAACCACTCTTGCCATGAAAGTTGCTTTTGTAGTTCCGCCGATATCAGGACACCTCAACCCGATGACTACTCTGGCCCGTGAGCTTCAGTCACGTGACCATGACGTCGTAATCATTAGTTTACCGGACGCTGAGGCTTCCGTTCGCGCTGCCGGCCTAACGTTTCTTCCCTGTGCGGCAAAGGAGTTTCCTGCCGGCTCGCTCAAGGAACGCTTCCGCCAGCGGAGTAAGCTCAAGGGAGACGAAGCTCTCCGGGCTATACTACAGAGTGCTGCTGGAAGGACGGAAGCGATGTTGAATTCATTACCGGCGGCGCTCACTGCCGCCGCGGTAGATGCAGTCGTCCTCGATACCGTTCTGTTCTACACCGAGTTGGTGCCGATGAGCCTGGGCATGCCCTACGCTCATGTCGCCAACGCGTTGCACTTTGATTATTCCGGATACACACCGCTCTGCTTCTATGACTGGCGTCACGAAACTACCAAGGCAGGTCTGGCTAGGAACCGAAAGGGCGTAGAGCGTTTCCTCGAAATGCTTGCACCAACCATCGCAGTTGGAAGGGCCTATGCCAAGCGCGCCGGCCTCGATATTGACTGGGACCAACCGTCCGCCACGATCTCGCAGCTGGCCTGGATTACCCAAACTCCCCAAACCTTTGACTTTGAAAGTTCTCATTGGCCACCGCAGTTCCATCATACTGGCCCTTTCCATGATGGTGCCGGCCGCGTCGATGTTGATTTCCCCTGGCAACGCTTAACTGGCGAGCCTCTTATCTACGCCTCGATGGGGACGCTACAAAACGGCCTTGAGAGCGTCTTTCGCGCAATCGCGGAAGCGGCTACGCCGCACAGGAATGTACAACTTGTGCTCTCTATTGGCGGTTACCTCGATCTGGACCAGATCGGACCGTTGCCCAGTAATGCAGTGGTAGTTCGTCACGCACCCCAACTGGAACTGCTGAAACGCGCCTCGGTTTGTATCACCCATGCTGGGCTGAACACCGTGCTGGAAGCGCTCGCTCACGGCGTTCCCCAGGTTGCTATCCCGATCACCGTTGATCAGCCCGGGGTTGCCGCCAGGATCGCCGAAAAGAAAACCGGGCTGGTTGTATCGTTGAAAGAGCTAACCTCATCCCGTCTTTCACTTGCTCTTGATCAGGTTCTGAACGACTCCACCTATCGTGATAAGACCCGCTATTTCCAGAAAGTGATTGCGGAAACCAATGGACTTTCTAAAGCAGCCAATCTGCTCGAGCAAGCTTTCGGATTCGGCGACCACGGTCAGCCACTCCCCTTAGAGCGATAACACGGGAATCTGTTGCTAACGATAGAGAGTGCAGTTGAGACAGCAACTACGGCAACTGAGACAAAAGAACAGCTGGTGTTTGCTGCTCTAGTATTTACTACAGTGAACACAGATCCGGAATAGCAGGTGTTGATGTGCTAACGCAGAAGCCCGAGGGGGAACCCCACACAACGCTTCGCCGAGTTCTCAAAAGTATATATCTATGAAAATTGGCTTTATTAGTATGCCGCTCGCCGGTCACCTCAATCCGATGACCGCGCTGGCCCGCAAATTGCAGTCCCGAGGACACGAGATCGTCTTCATCGGGGTCCCCGATGCCGGCCCCACAGTCCGCGCCGCCGGTCTGAATTTCGTCTCCTACTGCGAAGAGGAGTTCCCCGCAGGAGCATGCGCCAGCGCTCTCGCTCCCGTTGCCAAGATCCACGGCATGGAAGCAACACGCTGGACGATCGGGGGTGCGGGCAGAGCCTTCTTCCAAGCAGCGTCGCAGCACTTGCCTTGTGTACTCGCCGAAACAGGCGTTGAGGCGCTGGTGCTCGACACCATCCACATGTACCTCGAGGTTGTCCCCATCAGCCTGGACATCCCGTATGCGCATGTATGGGCCATTTTGAACATCGATTTTTCCGGAACCACGCTTCCTTCTGTGGTGTCGGGGCGGTACGAGGATACCCCCGAGGCGCGCGCACGCAATATCGAGGACCTCAAAAAAAGCGACAATGCATTCTTCGGCCTGGTGCAACCTCTCGCCGAAGAATACGCTGAGCAGGCTGGCCTCAAGCTCGACTGGAGCAATCCCCCTGCAACCGTCTCCAGACACGCCGCGGCCGTGGTGTCGCAAACACCCAAAGAGTTTGACTTTCCCGGGATTCCGTGGTCTTCGCAGTTCCACTACGCCGGGCCCTTCTCCGACGAGGCAGGACGCGAGCCCATTCCCTTTCCGCGGGAAAAGCTGGATGGCAGGCCGCTCGCCTATGCCTCTTTGGGAACCCTCGTCAATGGCCTTGATAGCATCTACAAAACCATTCTGCCCGCAGTCGGACGGATGTCCAAAATCCAGGTCGTCCTCGCCAAGGGGAATAATATCGAGCGCGACGATCTTGGCCCCATCCCGTCGAACGTCATCGTCGTCGACCAAGCTCCTCAGATCGAGCTACTCAAGCGCGCCACGCTCTGCATCACCCACGCCGGGCTCAACACCGCGCTCGAGTCGCTCGCGCACGGTGTGCCAATGGTCGCCATCCCTATCGGATATGACCAGTTCGGCGTGGCTGCCCGCATTGCCTACCACGGAGTCGGCGAATCCATTGGAGTCGACGACCTCTCGGTCGACGCCCTGCACGCGCTCATTCAAAGAGTTCTGAATACTCGCTCCTATCGCGAGAAGGCGCAGTACTTCAAGAACATCATCGCGCAGCGTCGCGGACTCGACGTCGCCGCAGAAGCCATCGAGCGTGCCTTCGAAGCAGCGCTCGCGAACTGTGCCCTGGAGCTTTCGCGCTCCTAAGAAACCAGTCGAGGCTATCCATGGGCCAGAAGCCAGGTTGGCTTGGATTTGCTGGAATACCAGATTCAGCGTGTGACGACGTTGACCGAAATCGAAGCGGCTGCGGATGCACTGCCAAAAGGGCAGAAAGAGCAGCTCCTCGCCTTCCTCGCTGCCAAGCTCGGCGCAAATTGGACGTTATTGATACGGCATCTGGTTCCGTGCGGCGTGCGGGTCTCGACGCCGGAGCTTGGGAGGTGGCGGAAGACTTTGATGCGGCGCTACTGGATGAGTTCTGGCTCGGCTGCGACACGTGAAGCTTCTCCTCGATACGCACGCATTCATTTGGTGGGACGGCGACCGATCGAAGCTATCTGAGGTGGCTTTGGTTGCAGTCCAATATTGACTTGCATCTACACGAGTTGCGATTTGAGCACCCGGTCAGAGTGGTCCGTGCGATCTCACGCTGCGCCGATTATTTCCACGAGATCTGACAAAATACGAATCTCAGCGTCGGGGTCCCCTGGGATTCTTTCCGAGACTTGGCTAGAACGGTTACACCAAATTACGTAGAAGCCGAAAGCTTTTGCAGAGTATGCATCCCAACCATTGGACGAAACGTAACAAATTGCACTAGCTTTCAGACCGAGACGATCCACGGCAAGTTGGTAGACAGTGGGATGCGGTTTGTATACCTTCACTTCTTCGACGGACAGCACAGCATCGAGAAGATCTGCGATGCCAGCGTTCTCAATGCACACCGATAGCATCGTTGGCGAGCCGTTTGAAAGAATGGCGCACTTTAGACCGCCAGCTTTCAAACGCGTCAAAGTCTCCTTGACCTCAGGGTACGCACCAAGCCGCAAATAAAGCTCCATTAGGTGGTCGTGAAGTTGCCCGTTTGGCAGCTTTAATGTATCCAAAGCAAAGTCGAGAGCTTCGCTGGTGAGTTGCCAGAAATCGATGTGCCTTCCTGTCAGGCTGCGTAGCCAAGTATACTGAAGTTGTTTTGCTCGCCAAACCTCTGCCAACTGTTGCCATTTTTCGCGAAGCGCGTCTTGGGTTCGTTCGGCTGCGCTGTTAACGTCAAATAGAGTGCCGTATGCATCGAAAACACAAGCCCGAATACCGGTAAGGTTAACATTCATCAAGGATCTGGACGGATTATGAGTGCGTCAGAAAATCCAGGAACAAGGGATGCAAGGTTTTGAAGTCCGTCGAGGACATGCCGCCTTTACCTCAACACAATTTTCGGTCCAAGTGAATCTTTGGCCACCTGAAGCACTTTTCTGGAAAGTTCCCTGTTAGTAATTACCCGGGACATAGTAACGGCACCGATCATGGCTGAAACGGAAAACAGGGCGCGATTCCGCGCGTCGGTTTTGCTCGCTCCTTTCAACTGCGCCTCTAGGATTTCGACCATGCGCAGAAAGCCGTTGGTTGCAACTTCCCGGGTATGGAAGTCAGAGCGGGTGAATTCGCTTCCGATCGCGCTTAGAGCACATCCGTCCTGTCGATTGTCTCGGTGCTTTTCGGAAAGATAGTTTTCCAAGATGGTACTGATGCCGCCTTCAGCTTCTAAACCGTTTGCCTTCATTTGCGCAATAACGGAATCCAACGCTAAGGCAGTTGCCTCGGCAACGAGTTGGTCTTTCGATTCGAAGTGCTTGTAGAAGCCACCCCTAGTAAGACCGGCCTCGTGCATCAAATCAGCAAGGCCGGTTGCGACGATACCGTTCTTTCGAAACTCATGAGAAGCAGTCTTCAGAATTTTCTCGACCTGCGTTCGATGATGTTGGTTCCGCCTATTTCTGCTACCCTCTAAGGCCGGGCGCCATTGAGGCGGCGGCACTCTTTGCACAAGCCGCCGTGGAAGCGAAGGTGGGTGCCATTGTGAACATCTCTCAGATCTGTGCCCGCCGAGAATCAAAGAGCCATGCGGCCTTCAACCACTGGATCTCGGAGCGACTGCTTGATCGGACTGGCATTCCCACAACGCATCTTCGACCCGGGTTCTTTGCAGAGTGGTTCATTTATCCTGGTCATTTGGTGGAGATTAACAGTGGCCTCGTAAGGTTCCCGTTTCACAACGGAAAACATGCGCCGATCGCCGGAGAAGACCAAGCCCGCTTGATAGCGACAATCTTGGAGAGCCCGGAGGTTCACGCAGGTAAGACCTACAATCTATGCGGTCCAAAGCAATATACGCACAAGGAGCTGTTTTCGCTGATTTCGGATATATTGGGCCGCGAGATCAGATATGAAACCGCCTCCGACGAGGAGACAAGGGAAAAGTTCTCAAAGTGGTATGGCGATTTTCCCGGTCAGCACATCGTGGCCGTTACAAAAGACCACGACAACGGACTGTTTTCCGGCATTGATGAGGTTATCGAGAAGTTTACTGGGAAGAAGCCTATGGGAGTAGAACAGTTCATCCAGAAATACCGTTCTCTTTTTCAAGTACCCTACAATTCTCAGCGAAAAGTACACGATCCAGACGCGCGGTGAAGGACAAAGATGGAATACGCCAAAAGCTATGAAGAAAAAAATGTTGGCAGAGCGATCGAAAATGCGCGTAAAACCAAGTGACCGTTATCCCTTGTTTGTGTCGTGGTCCGACAAGGACCAGGCGTTCATTGGTTACTGTCCAGCGCTCTTCTTGGGAGGTGTGTGCCACGATGGGAATCGGATAGCGGCGTATGCCAAGCTCGTCGAGATAGTTGAGGAAGATATTCAATCGAGGCTGGAGAAAGGCGAGAATCTCCCGGAACCGAAAAACGACATGGTTTGCTTAGGGTGCCACGACTTAAGAATGGGACGAAAGAGTTTGAACTGATGGCGCGTGTGTCGGCTCCCAAACCTCGAAGGGTGGTTGCCGGTATTCTGGAACCGGCCAAATAGGTACTTAGAGCACTTAGACGTACCTCAATCAGGGGTCAGAAAGGTCAAATCGGCCAAAGTGATCCGGAAAAAGAGCAACAAATAGCAACAGACACCGGTATGAAATTGCTCATTTAATTGTGCTCCACCGCCTGCCGAACGGCTTCCATAGCGGCTCTGCGGAGTTTCGAAGTCGAATAGAAACCGTGGGTTGGGTGGGGCTCGAACCCACAACCAACGCCTTAAAAGGGCGATAGTTTAGGTTTGTAACCCTCTTTTCTTGAGGCATTTAGCATTTTATTGTTTTTTGTTGCTGAGTTTGTTGCTGTCCACGTTGAAGTAGCGGGCAAGAAGGACGCTGTGACCGAGTTCCGACGGATGCTTGATCAAATTCGAGAAGACGACATCATCCGCCGTGACGTTAGCGACATTTCTTTTGACACTCATAAAGAAACGACGCGCGAAGTTCCTTAATTCCCGTAATCTGTATTATCACATTACCAAATTGAGTTATAAATCGAATGTTTAACTGGTTGCTGGCCAATTTTCCATGACGACGTCAACGACGCGGAGCAGTTCCTCGCGCGTGCCGCCGTGTTGTGCCTGCAACGCGAAACCCTGGATAACCACAGCGTAGTACCGGGCGAGATCCTTCGCCGATGTGTCGGCAGGAAGCTCGCCTTCTTTTATTGCCTTTCTGATACGCTCCCGGATCGCCGTCTCAACCTCGGTCCGTCTTCGCGCCATGAGTTCCCGGGTTTCATCCGACACCTCAGCGGCGTTCAGAGGAGCTTGGGTAACGAAGCACACGCCGTGAATATTGTCCGTAAACCGATCGACGATCTCTTTCAACAGCTGTGTGATGCTCTCGCGGGCAGACGGCCCTTTAAGGGTATCGGTGACACGCTGTTTCCGCATGTCATTGAATGCTTCCATTGCCTTCACGTACAGCTGCTCTTTGTTTCCGAAGCTTGCATACATGCTGAAACGATTGATTCCCATCGCCGCGGTCAAATCGGCCAACGACGCATTCTCAAACCCCTTTTCCGCAAAGACGAGCATGGCAGCATGCAGCGCCTGCTTTTCGCAAAATGCCTTTGGGCGACCGGGCGGATTTCCTGACGATTTTCTTGGCATAGCAACGAATTCTCCCATTTCTGACCAAAAGGTAAGATATACCCTTGACCGGCCAAAGGCAATGTTCTATATAACTAACCGAATGGTAAGAAAATCGTACCAAATAAGATTTTCTTACTGCCTGGCCAAAGAAGAACGCCTTTTTGAATGCTGATCCCAACTTTTTTGCGTCCTATTTCGGAACAAACAGTCTGAATCATGCACTAGCCCGCTAACTCGTAACCAAGGAAAGAAGGAAAAACACCGTGTCCAAATATAAGCTAAACCTCACAAAAGAGTTCGTGGGCAAGCGCGCCCTGATTACGGGCGGCTCGCGCGGCATCGGCGCGGCCGCCGCGCAACGCCTGCTTGACGGCGGCGCAACAGTCGTCGTCACCGCGCGCAACACCCACGCCGAAACCCCGAAGGGCGCGACCTTCATCTCCGGCGACACACGCACCCTGGAAGGCGCGCAGAAAGTCGCCAAGGAAGCGATTGCCAAGTTGGGTGGCCTCGACATCCTGGTCAACAGCGCCGGCGCTGCCCGCGTCCATCTGCCGGCCTCGACCGCGATCTCCGACGACGAATGGGTCGATAGCCTGAATATCAACTTCCTGGCCGCGCTGCGGGTCACCTACGTTTCGGTTGCCCAATTGATTAAGTCCAAGGGTACAATTGTCAACGTCACCGCCGGCGGCCGTATCGCCTTCGGTGGCCCGATGGCGCATTACGGAGCCGCCAAGGCTGCGCTCAACAACTGGTCGGAAGCCCTCGCCAAGGAACTGGCACCGCAGGGCGTTCGCGTCAACATCGTGACGCCGGGGCCGATCATCACTCCCGGCGGCGATGAAGTCCGTAAGAGTATCACCAC
>Ga0210408_10004158_pt1 | contig 13019 bp, 10 predicted proteins | sample IncBWH4MmetaG_FD_155471 | JGI IMG/M metagenome (GOLD analysis project Ga0210408, IMG submission 155471) | Forest soil microbial communities from Barre Woods Harvard Forest LTER site, Petersham, Massachusetts, United States - Inc-BW-H-4-M | ecosystem: Environmental > Terrestrial > Soil >...
CACAGCATGCGGACCTGGGACAGGTAGCAGATGATCGCGTACTGCTTGCGCTCCCATGCCGCCGGGGGCAACGGGATGACCGCACGGTCGCCGGAAACCTCCGCGATCTGCGACCCCACGCCATAAGGCAGGTCCTCCCACAGAACTACAGGCAGGCCCGCAGCGCTGGCGGCCAGGAGGGTTGCGTCACGTGTAAGCCGATGATCGACATGGCCGCCGACGCCGGCGCAGGTCAGGAGCTGCTGAGGCTGGGATATGGCACACAGGTCACCAATCCTGCTGGCCAGGGCCGTCATTAGTGCCTCTTCCCGCGGGAGCGCGGCATCGAAGACCGCGCCGTCGTAGCGGCACAGCCACCCGCCCTCAGCGTCACGCCGATAGAGGGCTTCAAGGAAGTCCAAGTGATATGGGGCCGCTCCGATCGCTGCCATGGCTACGACATCCTCCTGGCGCCTTACGCTCATAGCGTCATCGCGCAGCCCGCAGTCCGCATGGAAGGCGCGGGCGACCGGGGACAACGGCGGCTGCGGAGTGCCTGCGAAGAGCGTGCAGATTTCGACGCGCACACCGTTCAGCACGAGCGCGGCAAACGATGCGCCAGCGGAGAGGACGGCGTCATCAAGGTGCGGGGAGAGGGCGAGAATGCGCTCCATGACTCACCATGCACCGGGACAGTAAGGAGCAGGGCCCGTTCCCACGAAGGCCCGGAGTTGGCGCAGTGCCCGTTCGCACGATGCCCGGATAAGGCCGGCTTCGGCCGCAGCCTCCACACTGAGAAACCGGGACAGCAGAGGCCCAAGGACCGTGGCGGGAACACTGCACCATGCCCCCCTCAATTTCCCGTCAGGCGGCTGGGGCGCTCGCACCATGGCCTGAGTCGTCGGCATGGTGCGAGCGACACGCCATGTTCCCGCGTTCCAGGGCGCCAACGGGTCGTCCACCATAAGGGTCAGCCCGTCAGCGCGGGCGGCCGCGTCATCATCGGGAGCCGGCATCGTCAGCGCCGCGAGGTCGATGACCCGGAGTAGCTTGTCGGTGCAGATGCTGGTCGTGATGGCGTGCGGGTCGCGGACGACGTGCACGAGCGGGTCGTCCTGGGGCGCGTCCCACTGCACCCAGGCTTCGGCGTCGTGTTCCGCCAGGTAACGCAACAGTCCGAGAAATGCGTTCGGAGTGACAGTGATCAGCTCTTCCACGGTGAGCCTGATGGCCCCCCGGCAGTCTGGCCGGCGGGTGGTGATGATGTAACCGCCATAGGTGCCGTCAGGCTCCCTCCATGCGGCGTGACTGCGGCGGCCGAGGCCAGGCTGGGAGGCGAGGAGCTCGGCCCATTGGCGGCCGGTGCGGCACAGAGGACCGAACCGCCGTGCCGCGGCCCTGCGATACAACTCCTGAAGGGCTTCGATCGGTGGCCTGGCGTCGAGGCTGCCATCGGCTGGGCCGCTCGCGGGGCGGAACCGAGCAGCATCGCCGTGGTGCCGGGCGACCGCCGAGCAGATCTCCCAGCCGTTTCCACGATGCCACCGGACTACCGGGGTTTCTAGGCCGCTGACGGCGCACCCGCTGTCCCGGAGGGAGGCCAGGAAAGCCGCCATGTTGGCAGCGAGGAGCCCACGCCCTTGAAACTCCGGTGCTGTGGCACCGGGCCCGGCGATAGCGATCGGCACGGGTCTGTCGTAGGCGAGCAGCGTCTCTCGCCGCCACAGGATGACTGCGGCGAGGCGTCCGTCCTGTCGCACGGCGAAGCTCTGCTCGGCGGGCACGCGCGCGAGGAGCTCATCCAGCGAGGACAGGTGAGGAAAGAAAGGGCGGAGCAGGTCTGCAGCCTCGGATCGTTCGCTGTCGTTAAGGATGCCGGTAGATGGCTCAGCCACCGCTCACCGCCGCCGCCACCCGCTCGATCATGTACTCAACCTGCCAGTCCGCCATTTGCGGGTAGATCGGCAAGTTGAGCTGTTCGTGGAACCAAACGCGCTCGGCGACCTGACACTCGCCTAGGCCGTGGCCGCTGGCTCGCCATTCGGGCAGCAGGTGCAGAGGAAAGTAGCGCAGCTGGATCTCGATGCTGTCCTCGTTGAGGACGCGAGCGATCGCGTCCCGGTCCAGCCCGGTGTCTGGGTCCAGGAAGCAGGTATAGAGGTGGTGTGCTGATGGAGCGTCCGGGTTCCGTTGCTGGACGCGGATCCCTGGTATGGCTGACAACCCCGCATCGAGCCGGTTTGCGATCTGGGTGCGACGCTCCAGGAATTCGGACAGCCGACGGAGTTGGACGCGCCCAACGGCGGCGGCTGGTTCCGCTAGGGTCGAGTTGGTACCCGGATAGCGCACGGCGACGCAGTCCTCGCTGTAGGCGTTCTTGTCGTGACGCTCGATCTCATCCGCTGGCCAGGCGTATGACCCGAGGCTGGTCGGGGTGCGCGGACGGAAGTCCGCGTCCGGCTCAATCGCGCGGATGCGGCGCAACTTGGCATTCCAGCGCTCGTCCTTGAAGGTGAGCATCCCTCCTTCGCCGAGAGTGGAGATGTTCTTATAGGACTGGAAGCTGAAACACCCGATGTGGCCGAGTCCCCCGGGCATACGGCCGCGGTAAGTAGCACCGACCGAATGCGCGCAGTCTTCGATGACGGTGATGCCATGCCGGTCCGCCAGATCCATAATCGGAGCCATGTCGGCGCTAGCTCCCCCGTAATGGACCAGGTACAGGGCGCGCGTGCGCGGACCGATCAGCGAAGCTAAGCAATCCGGGTCGATGTTGAGGGTATTAGCGTCGATATCGCAGAACTTCACGGTCACGCCGGAGCCAAGAAGGTGCTGGATGGTGGCCTGGTAGGTCTGGGTGGCCGCGATTACCTCGTCGCCAGGTCGCACCTGCGCCAGGTAAGTGGCCAGCTCAAGGGCGACGGTGCAGTTGGTGACCGACACTGCGTACGGGACGCCGACAAAAGCGGCGAACTCCTCCTCGAACGCCTCGCGCTCAAGCCCGCAGGAAAGTGTCTTCCCCGACATGAGGGTGCGCCGCACAGCCTCGATCTCGGCTTCCCCGAAAATGCTCCCGGACGGCAGGTACGGAACTTTGTAATCGTTAGGCATGTGCGAGTCTCTCTTGGGCTGAGTCCATCCAGAGCTGCCTGATCTGCGCCGCCGCGGCATCCCAGGTCGGCATCAGGTGCTGAGCGTAATGAAGCGCGTAAACCATGGCTTGCCGCGCCTTGTCGTCCTGGCAGAGCCGGACGATGTGCGTCGCGAAGCTGTCGGCCTCGTCGGCGATCGCTATCGCCGACCTCATGCTGTTGCTCAGGCCTTGCGCTCCGATCGAGGTCGAGACGAGCAGGCATCCGCGCCGGAGCGCCTCGATAGTCTTGATCTTGATTCCGCCGCCGATCCGCAATGGACACAGCACCAGGTCGGCGTGGTCCAGCTCATCCTCAACGGCCGGAACCCAGCCGACGATCTCGACACCGGGCCAGCGCCGTGCCTGCGCGGCGATTCCAGCGTTCAGGTTGGCGCCGACCAACCGTAGCCGGGCGCCGGGATGCTGCGCCCGGACGCGGGGGAAGATCTCCCCCAGTAGCCACCGCACGCCGTCCTCATTGGGCGAGTAGGCGTAGTTGGCCAGGAACAGCAGTCGCGGATCCCGTAGCGTGCCAGGTCGCACCGCACCGTTGGCACCGGGCCTCCGAAGGCCGATGTGGTCCCAGCCACTGGGCACGGTATGGACCGTGACCTCCGGTACTCGGGTAGATATCGTGCCCGCGTCCTCGGCGGTGAGCACGACGACTCCAGCGGCCTCGCGCCACGCCGCCTCCTCTTGCCGCCGCACGCGCAGGATCTCGCTCTTGGTCACCGACGTGGCAGGACCAGTGTTCTCACGCTGAAGCAGCAGTGTGGACTCAATGTTGTGCTCGACGACGAGGGCCCGCCGCCGCAGTTCTTTGGGAAGCAAAGGGGACAGGTAATGTCCCTCGACATGAACCGCGCTGAAGGACCACTGGCGGGCGAGGTCGCCAAGGTAATGGCGCGCCGGGGCCGAGTCCCGTCCCGGTGCAACGCCAGGTGGCGCCTCGTCGTCGAAAAGCTTGACCGTCAGGCCAGGCAGGCAGATATCACGTGCCGCACGCTCATCGACCTTGAGGGTCCGGGTGACAGCGACCAGGTCGATTCCAGCGTGATCCAGCAACCGGGGGATCAGCTGCGCTTCCCTGAGACGGCCGCCACTGAACGTGGGCCATGGCGCGTGATGAGACACGTATAGAACACGGGGCTTGCTGTCGCTTTGATACATACAAGACCCCTCGTTATAGTTTTGGCCCGCCTGCCATACTGCGATAATCAACCCCATTGAGACAAAGTCCGTACGCATATCTCCGATCGCGGATCAGGCCGAGCGGGACGTGCGCTCGGCAGACCCAGCAGAAGATCTCTGGCAGGCCTGGCTCCGAGCGGCCGCCGTCGTCGAATACTGCTGATGAATCGAAGTCAAAGCTTACGTCCGCAATGCGGCCTCCTCTTTGCAACGAATATGGTAATCCAGGGTCAGCTCTCCGACGCCGTTAATGCTGGCCGTGGATTACGCGGTTAGGCCATGATCGCACTGGCCCGGGCGGCACTGGAACCCCGCAGCGGCTGGATTCGTGATCGCCTCCTCCGGAGCATTCCGCGCCGCCCGTTCAACTGCGGCCGATCTTCGGTTGAACGCGCGGGCCGGCGGCTCCTTCGCCCCAGTTTGAACGGGATCCGCTCGTATGTGATAGTCCGTGCCGAGTTATGGTAGGAATTTCCGGGATGAGGAGTTTATATGAGCGACGAGCCGCGGTTCCTCCGGCCAGATATAATTATCGAGCCGTTGGTGGACAGATTTTACGCTTGGCTCCACACGGTAGCGCCTGTGCAGGCCGCTATGAATTTGGCCTTCATGCAGGTACCGATGCTCGAGTCGTATCTGCAGTCCCCGCAGGTTCATGTCAACGCAAGCCGTAACCCGGAGCTGCGCGGCGGTTTTTTCGTCAACATCGACGCAAGTCGCAGCGGCGAGGTACGCGGCTTGCTGGCGTCCATCAAACGCGACCGGACGGTACATCGGTAAGCAGGCGACAAGGCCGCCGCTGACGGTGGGCTTCGACGCCGTGTCCTTCGGTCGTCTGGCCCAGTGCATGTCAGTAGAGCCGCCGCCCGAACCCGCGCGCCGCGCCCTGACAGCGACTCCAGGATCGCCTCGTCGTCACAACGAGCAGTCGTGCCAACTCCGAACCCTTCCCTAGCCGCAGGCTTCATGGGTAAAGATGCGGGGAAGATGCTCCAGATCGCTGACAGGCTCCTCATTCTGTGGGCGACCAAAGCCGCTCGCCGTAATCACTCGCGGCTGTGGCGCGGGCGTGACGGCGGAGTTCTATGGGCCAGTCTGGGTCGTTGGGCCAGATGCTGGGCAGCTGTGAGACATAACAGTTGATCGCGGTAATCCTGGAGTTCGAGCAATCCTCGTCTAGGGGGCGCACGAGGGGCACGAGGCGACAGGCCAGGTCCGGTCGCCAGAGCGCCTCCGCGTCGTACAGGACGTAGGGGACGTCCTCGTAGTATCGAATCGGCCGAGGCGGGACCGGGTTACGCTGCGCCCTCGCTGCGGCCTCTGCCGCCCGGCGCGCGAGTTGATGGTCCACGTGCTGGCCGATCGCGAGCGGCGCGTGAATAGTCTCCGCTCGGGTCCATACGTCCAGCCCGCGAAGGGCCTGAGCCGCCACCGCTACCAGAGCCTGATCCGCAGCAGCGGGCTCACCGAAAATCGCCGCCCGTGTACGGTATAGCGGCCGACCGTAGCGGCGGCGGTGCACGCTGTCCAGGAAGGGCAGGTGCACAGCCTCGACCCCCAGGGTGGAGCAGGCCGCACGATCCTCGGCCCTGCGGCGTGCGACGTCGCCTGCGGAACGCCCGAGGGCCTTGCGCGCCGCGCGCGCCGCGGGCGTGGGCCAGCCAGTGGGTACACCGGCGAAGATCGTTACTACCACAACGCGGAAGTCGCGACGTGCGAGCCAGCGCATCGTCCCGCCACATGAGAGCACGGCGTCGTCAAGATGCGCCGACAGGAAGAGCTGGACCGGCCGTCGCGGACTGGTCATGACCATAGTCCCATCGTCATGACCACGGCAGAGCATCCGCCGGCATGACCACGATGCCGCCCCTGAACCCCAGGGCCTGTAGACGCCGCCGGAAGTCCGCGAGTTGGGCACCGATGCCCGGGCCGACGTATGCGGACAGGACGGTGACATACATCCGCAGTGCTTCCGGTGATTCCGGAAACACTTGGTGCGCGAGGCTCAGGTACGTTCCGTCCAGTTCGCGCGTTAGTACATGGGCCAAGCGCCGCTCCACCGAGGCCGTCAGGGCCGGGAAAGAGAACGCGACAGCCACTGCCGCACAGCCCAGTGCCCGCGCGCGCTGGGCAACCGACTGCATTTCAGCCAGCGTGGCGTGGGTTACGGGGCCGACCGCGCCGGCCTGCCCGCGCAGGACGATGCGCCGGGCTGGGGGGACCGCCGCGGCAACCCAATGGTGTAATGCGGAAGGTAGCTCTGGCGCGTCGCCTAGTCGCTCGATATGGCGCTGGTCCGTGATGAGAGCCGTCGCGACGCCGCGACCAGACCACATGGCTCCGGTCACCCCGTCGGTGCCCAGCGCGACGCGCTCGGTCCGGCCCAGCAGCGTCCTGACAGTGATGGCCTCGTTGGCGGCAACGGCGCGTAGCCCAGCCAGCATCGCGTGCCATCCGCCGCCCGCGGTGCTTGGCCGCTCGTCCACCACGGCCCGGCCAGAGGGGCGCACCAGCCTGAGCCTGGTCACTTCCCTCCCGAGCTCAGCCTCGAGTACGTAGCCGATCGAGCGGAACGCCCCGCACGATATCAGGTCGTAGACAGGATCCGGGGGCGCCGAGCACGCCATGGGCGAGAGCGTCATCTGTCTGTCCACGTCACCCGCAGACCATATCGAGCAGCACGGACGCGACTGTGGTGGGAGCGTAGGCGGCGGCCCGGACGCGGGCGCGAGAGCCCAGATCAGACCGCAGGTCCGGCTCCCGCACCATCCGCTCGACAGCGGCGGCTAGATCGTGGTGGTTCTCTGGTTCGACCAGCAGGCCATGCCGGCCGCGCTCGAGGATCTCCTTGGGACCGCCCGGGCACGAGGTCGCGATCACCGGCAGTCCATACGCCATCGCTTCAAGCAGGCTCATGCCAAATCCCTCCCACCTAGCGGGATGGACGAACAAAGAGGCAGTGTCAAACCATTGCCAGGCGTCGTTGCGATGGCCCGCCAGTATGACCCGGCGGCCGATACCGAGCTCGTCCGCAAGCGCAGTCAGACGCGCCCGCTCAGCCCCGTCACCCAGGACGACCAAACCAAGGTCTAGCTCGTCGGTATCAAGGCTAGCGATCGCCTGCACGAGTACGTCGTAGCCCTTTTCCCGGGAGAGCGCGCCAATGCCCATCACAACGTGCGCGCAGTCCAGAACCCGATTGTCCCTGCCATTCCCGGACGCCACAGTCGTCACGTAGTTCTGGTCCACACAGTTCGGCAGCAGGCCCGAACGCGCGAAACGGACGCCGAGAGAGCTAAGGTCGGCCACGCAGTCGGAACTCACACCGAGGATACGGGCCGCATCGGGATAGCGACACCGGAGCGCCTGCTGGAGCTTCACACGGGTCGGCGTGGGCATCTTAGCGGCTGCCGCGCTGGTGAGCGTCGTCTGCCATGGATAGATCCGGGGGCGGGGGCGGCCGAGTTCGGCTGCGGCGGCCAAGGCAAGGACGCTGAGCAGGGAGTCCACTGATACACAGGCGACCGGGCGTCGCGCGGCGAAATACCGGCTCAGCTCGCTGTGGGCCGAAGCCCACGTATCGCAGCCCAGTGCGAACACCCGCAGCGGGCCGCGGTCGGGAGCCCAGGCTAAGGCCGCTGCCGTCCCCACGGCGACCAGGTCGACGTCGACGCCGCGCTTAACGACCTCCGGAAGCAGCCACCGAAAGCACCGCTGGAATGGTCCCTCCTCCCAGACTGGCCCGAGCCGATGAGTAAGAACGCAGATCCGGGTCGGCACCGCCCCAGCGCCAGCCATGCTCACGGCAGCGCCATCTCGCTATGGATATCGCTGCGCCCCCAGAAATACGGGCCTCGCAGGATCTCCCGCTGGGCTCGTGTCCACTGGTAAGCGTCGGCGTCGACGAAGGGAGAGCCCTTTTCCCATTGCATGTAGCTCGGGCAATACTTGTACATCAAGGCCCGGCGCTCGTGATTGGCAGACCACGCCATGGCCCCATGTGACAGCGCTTCGGTGAAGACGATCACGTCGCCAGCTTTGACCGGAATCTGGACGATCGCGTCCACCGGCTCCGAAAGGTCCTTATATCGCTTGGGGAATGGCATATTGCTCTTGTGGCTTCCCGGGATACAGGTGAACCCGCCGGTGCCGGGAGACACGTCAGTCAGCGCGAACGAGAAAGCGACGAGTCCGTTCAGGGGCATCCCGTCGCGGTAGGCGTAAAACTGGGTAGGGTCATGCGGGGTGCCGCCGCCGTGCAGCTCGTGGCCGGTCGCGGCATGGCCTTTCTTCTGGAAGATGGCGTACGCATGATCGAGCCTGCAATTGGGGCCGATCAGCCCCTGGAGATAAGGCAGCACGCCGGGATGGCCAACGAGCCGACGCACCGGCTCACCCCAGTCGAGGAGCAACCCTGAATAGAAGTCGATGGGCCCGTGTTCGGGGTCGGAGTTCCCGGCCGCCACGCTCCTGGAGTCGAACCCTGTGTGAGCGTAACGGCTACCGGAGACCTCCTCCCAGGCGGGTCGCTGGCCGATCAGCTCGTTAAGCTCTCTGACTTCCCCGGCATTCAACGCCGCCTTGATCACGAGATATCCACGGAGATCGAACAAGTAAAGCTCTTCGGCGTTCATCATCGGTCCTTTCTCAGCAATAGCGAGCCACCTCGCAAGGTTCGCTGCGTAGGAATGCGTTACTAGCTGGCTACGTTTCCTCGTCCAGACTGATGAACGGATCCGCGTCGACGCGCCTCGGCCAGTCCCTCGGCCAAGCCGCGCGCCCGGGCGCCCGACAACCTCGACCGGCGGCCTGCCAGGTCCCGGAGGGCGGAGAGTGACTCCCGCCCTAGAAACCTGACGGTCCCGGACCGGCCAAGCACAGAGATCCTGAGGACAGTCTCGTTACGGACCCCGAGCCGGAGACGCGCGGGCGACAACCGGCCTCCGAGCGACTGGTTGGCCATGTGGTCGATGCGCAGATCACGAGCAACGAGAACTCGGCCGCCCGCCGCCCGAAGGCGATGACACCACTCGATGTCCTCGTAAAGGAAGATCATCCAGCTATCGAACTCGCCCACCGTGAGCCAGGTGTCTTTGTGCATGACCAGGCAGGCTCCAGGCGCCCAGTTCACCTCGCGATAGGCATCTGGATAATCCGAGAGATCATTGTCGAACTGGAGCAGTTCACCCGTGCCGTCGATGGACCCGCCGCTGCTCCAGACGCAGCCTGACACGGCGTCGAAGATCACCGGCGCGACAACATCCAGTGGCTGCGGCGGGGCGGCCAGTAGCCGTTCGATTAGGTCTGGGGTGGCGACCGCGTCGTTGTCGAGCACGACGAAGGTGGTGAGCGTGGTATTGCGGGCTAGGTAGTTCAGGCCCAGGTTTCTCCCTCCGGCACAGCCCAGGTTCTGTCCCGCGCTGAGTACGACTATCGGGAGCGAGCTGGCCAGCGTCCCGGTCGAGGCGCAGGGGATGTGCTGGCCGTTCTCGACGAGAACGACCGTATCCGGAAGACTGGCGCCCGCTGCGAGCGAGCGTAGGCAGCGCAGGGTCAAATCGTGTTGGTCGAGGTCCAGCACGACGACTCCGATGCCTGTCACTGCAACTCGCCACGCCGGCGGGTGCGGAAACCTATAGAGCCTTTCATATATCGCACAATATCCTCTGCAGCGCTATTGTCACGGCGATCAGTAATCAATAAAATTTGACTATCACGTACGCTAGCAGATTTCGTTAAAGCCGGAAAGCTGAGGAGCCGACAATGGAATCAGCGCCATGTTGATATTCCTGCCTGCCGTCGACCTGGAACGGTTGTTGCCCGCTGGTTTTGTCCACACCGAACCGAGAGCTTAGCCGCTGATGTGCGGCATCGCGGGTTCGCTGGGCGACGGCTTGAGCGACCAGACGGGGCAGCGCATGCTGGCCTTACTCCGGCACCGAGGTCCTGACGAGGAGAACCTCGTCCGCTACCAGGACGCTACGCTCATGTGCGCACGGCTGCGGATCATGGATCCGGGCCCGCGGGCCCGGCAGCCGCTCAGCGACGAGTCCGGCCGCGTCGCCGCGGTCTGCAACGGGGAAATCTACAACGCCCGCACGGTCGCCAACGCGCTACACGGACGCGGGCACCTACTGCGGACCGAATGTGACACGGAAATCCTTCCGCATTTGTACGAGGAGTACGGGGTCGACTTTCCCCGTTGGCTGCAGGGAATGTTCGGACTCGCTGTCCTTGATACCGAAACCAGGCATCTCTTCCTAGTGCGGGACCGGTGGGGCGTCAAGCCGTTGTATTTCGCTAAGGCCCGCGGACCACGAGGTGAGTATCTTGTCTTCGCTAGCGAGCTCAATGCATTGCTGGCGTCCGGGATAGTAGGACGGCCAGACCGGCAGGCCGTCTTCGACTATGCGGCGCTCGGCTACATCCCCGCTCCGGAGACGTTCTATCAGAACGTTTACTCCCTGGAGCCGGGTGAGATGGTCCAGACGCGGCTGTTGCGCAGCGGAAGGCTGGAGTGTCGTCGATCCTTCTATCATCGCTGGTCGATCGCGCCCGATCAGTCGATCGAGCTGCCAGCCGCCCTGGCTACCTGCGAGAAACTGCTGGAGGCCGCGGTGACCTCGCAGAGCCGCGCCGACGTACCTGTCGGCATCCTGGTCAGCGGGGGCATCGACTCCTCGCTCGTGGCCGCGATGCGCTCACGGCAGGATCCGGGCGTCGAGACGTTCAGCATGCGCTTCGCGGACGCCCGGTACGACGAGTCCTGGGCGGCCAGGATGACCGCGGACCATCTGGGCGTGCGCAACACCCTCGTAGACCTGCCGCCGGAGCGCGGCACCTTCGAGCACATCTGTGCGGTACTCAACGGGATGGGCCAGCCGTTCTCTGACACCTCCGTCTTCGCGGCGCACCGGCTGGCGGAGTGCGTCCGCCGCAGCGTAACGGTGTGTCTAGGAGGCGAGGGCGGCGACGAGGCTTTCGGGGGGTACGAGATCTTCCGGGACTTCCAGGACGGACTCGGCCCAGTCGGCACGTCAGGAGGGCGCCGCGGCCTCCTGGCCAGCGATGGCGACAGCCGGCTCGTCGCAGCCATCGAGGTGCAGTGCCGGCTGACTGACGCTGCAACGCACGAACGGTTGTGCGTCGACAGCGGCCTGCTCCCGGCGCGCCGGTTTTTCCACCCGCAATGGGAGTACGAATTGGGTTCCGCTGGCCTTGGGCCAGCCTCGGAGGCGGAGCGACTGATCGCCTTGGTGACCGAGGTGTCGACCCGCCTAGTGCTGGCCAACGATTTCCTGGTCAAGGTCGACATGGCGACCATGGCGCACGGCTTGGAGCTGCGGGTGCCGATGCTGGACGAGGACCTGTTCTCATACGCGCTCACGCTGCCGAGAAGCCTCAAGGCGTCGGGACCTCAGACGAAGATTCTGCTGCGCGCACTGGCGGCCACTATGCTGCCGGGCCCGGTGGCGACCAAGCCCAAGTGGGGCTTTTCCGTGCCGCCGTACGAGTGGCTCGGGTCGGCCGTTCGCGGCGAGATCGCGGACATGCTTCTAGCGCCCGGTAGCCGGCTTCCCGAGTTTTTCCGGCCGGAGGTTTACCAGGGCTGGGTCACAGCGTTCGAGCGCGCCGAACCGGTAGCCGGACAGGATGAGCTTGACCTGTTTGACCGCGTCATCATGCTCCTAGCGCTGGAGTTGCGCCTCGCATCGCTGCCGGCCAGCAGCTCAGCCGACGGCGTTCCGATTCCGCTGTAGCGGCCGGTGCCCGGGCGAATCGCTCAGGCGGCCGTGACGAAACGCCGACGTAACTCGTCAAGCTGCCGCCGATGGCGCGCCACGTTTTCGAGCTTGACCTGCCTGCACCGCGGATCACGTCGACCAGCTCGGCGATCTGCACCGGCGGGAGCCTCACAGCCCCGCGGCGGCTCGGTAGGGCGACAGATCGAAGCCGGGATACCGGCACCCGACCCCTTCGAGCGCCTCCGCGTCCCAATACGGGTCGCCCGGCGGCGGCACCCCGAACGGGGCGAGATCGTCTGGCGTTGCGGTGGACATGAACCTGGCCCACGCGGCGCTGTCCGCGAACCTCGACCAGCCGATGATGCCCATCCATGGCCGGTCGGCCACGCAGAAGTCAACAAAGTGGGCAATACGGGCGGATCGTCCCCTGATCTGTGTGCCACGGTGGAACGTGCGCATCGTGTAGACCAGCATCGATCCGGCTGGCACGGTAACGAATTCCTCGGCGTCGTACAGCTCGGGCCGCTCCTGCCGAGCATAGCGGTCGGGCCACAGGATGCGACCATCGCTGACCGTTGTGGATACAACCCCGGTAGGGCCATTGGCGGCGGTGACGTCCGTGTAGTAAAGGATCGTCGCGACGTGCCCGTATTCGGCCCGGGCGGTGGGATACAGGAGGGTGTGGTTGGCGTAGTCGCAGTGCAGTTCCTGATCGACGTCGGCGGGCCCGCCAGCATACTTGGCTAGCAGGTGGGATTGCTCGATGAACAGCGGGCCCTGACCAAGAATCCGCTCGGCGTTGCGACGCAGGACCGGGCTAGTCCCGACCGAGTTCAGCGTGGCTCCCGTGAACGGGAACTCGATGAACCCGGGTACCGCGCGCCCGGCTGGGGGAAGGTCGCTCTGGTCAGGGCATCGGCAATGGCCGACCCAGCCGGGAAGGTAGCCCTCGAGTTCGGCATGAATGTCGG
>Ga0210408_10004161_pt1 | contig 13015 bp, 16 predicted proteins | sample IncBWH4MmetaG_FD_155471 | JGI IMG/M metagenome (GOLD analysis project Ga0210408, IMG submission 155471) | Forest soil microbial communities from Barre Woods Harvard Forest LTER site, Petersham, Massachusetts, United States - Inc-BW-H-4-M | ecosystem: Environmental > Terrestrial > Soil >...
GCGATCTCCTCGTCCGACAGCCGGAAGTCGAAGAGCAGGGCGTTCTCGGTGATGCGGTCGCGGTGGGTCGACTTCGGGATGACCGGGATGCTCCGCTCGATGCACCAGCGCAGCAGCACCTGAGCGGGAGTGCGGCTGTGGCGTCGCGCGATCCGCGCGACCGTGTCGCTGGCGAGGTGGCGGCCGGTTCCCAGCGGGCTGTAGGCCTCGAGCGCGACCTTATTCTGGCGGCACGCGTCGAGGAGCGCCTTGCGGTACTCGTAGGGACTGAACTGCACCTGATTCACGACCGGCGGGACCGTCGCGGCTGCGAGCAACTGCCGCAGCTCGCCAACACCGAAGTTGGAGACCCCGATCGACCGCGCATAGCCGAGCTCCCGGGCCTGCTCCATCCCGGGCCACGCCCAGGTCGGGCCGCCCGCGGGCCAGTGGATGATGTACAGGTCGACGTAGTCGACTCCGAGCCGCTGCAGGCTGCGCTCGACCTCCGCGACCGGATCCTTCCGCCCCGGAAAGAACTTGGTGGTGATGAACACCTCACCGCGCGGGACACCGCTCTCGCGCAACCCCTGTCCCACGCTCCCCTCGTTGCCGTAGGCCTGGGCCGTGTCGATGTGCCGGTAACCGAGCTCGAGCGCCCAGCGGACGGCATCCACGCACTCGCGGTCGTTCTCCACCTGCCAGACACCGAGGCCAACCAGCGGGATCTCGTTCCCGTCCGCGAGCACGCGGGCTCTTCCGTCTGCCGTCACATCCGTCGACATCGCATCCTCCTTGACTGACCGGAACGCTCCCGGTCGCTCAGCTGTTTCCGCATGCGATCAGCACCTCACGCCCCTCCATGTCCGGGCACTGGCACCATCGCCCGTTCGGCAGAAAAAGAATTTAATTATGCCGAACGGGCCGGGTTTTACGGTCCGAACGTGGCATCACGCTCCTCGGCACGCGGCGCGGAGCGCGGTATCCCCGAGCACTCGACGATCCTGCACGCGCCAGCCATCCATGCTGTCGTCGGCGGCGACGTCGTCTACAACCAGGTTCACATGATGACCGCCGAAACCGACGAGCAGGGGCGTAAGGACTGGATCGCCAGCCTCGACCGGATCGCCGCCCTGTAGCCGCGTATCGTCGTCTCCGGTCACAAGCGCGTCGGCGCTGCCGACGATCCGAAGACGATCGGCGAATCCCGGCAGTACCTGAGGGACTTCTCGCGTGTGGCCGCCAGCGAGCCGACGGTCGAGGGCATCGTTTCTGCGATGCTCGAGTTGCATCCCGACCGCGACAACTCGCGCGTCGTGTGGCACAGCGCGCGCGAGGCCGTCAAGAAGCGGGAGGCCTGAGCGAGCATTCCGTCCGACACCGGACGGGTTCCTTTGAACGAGAGGACAGATATGACGACGGTGCTAGACCGGTTCCGCCTCGACGATAAGGTCGCGATCGTGACCGGGGCCTCCTCGGGGCTGGGCGTGGCGTTCGCTAAGGCGCTGGCCGAGGCGGGAGCGGACCTCGTGCTCGTGGCCCGCCGCGTGGAGCGTCTCGAAGGGACGCGCGCGATTGTCGCACAGGCCGGCCGGCGAGCGATTGCGGTCGCCGCCGACATGGCACTGCCGGAAAACGCCCCGGTCGTCGTCGAGGCGGCGATGAAGGAGTTCGGGCATGTCGATATCCTCGTCAACAACGCGGGAAAGGGCACAGCCGTGCCGGCCACGCGCGAGACGCCCGAGCAGTTTCGCGAGGTCATCGACATCAACCTCAACGGCTGCTACTGGATGGCTCAGGCCTGCGGCCGTGTCATGCAGCCCGGCAGTTCGATCATCAACATCGCCAGCGTCGCAGCGCTCGCGAGCGGCGGGCTCCCGCAGGCGGCATATTCGGCGAGCAAGGCCGGCCTGATCGGGCTGACGCGTGACCTCGCCGTCCAATGGACCGGGCGCAAGGGAATCCGCGTGACCGCCCTCGCGCCCGGCTACTTCCCATCGGAGATGACTGAACAGTTCCCCGATGGCTACCTCGACAGCCAACTGCCACGCGTGCCCGCCGGCCGGCCCGGCGACCCGGAGGAACTCGCGGCTACGGTCGTTTTCCTCGCCAGCCCAGCCGCTGGCTACATCACTGGAACCACCTTGGTCGTCGACGGCGGCCTGACGGCATCCTGACGTCAGGTTGCCAGCTGATACCCAGCGGGTATCGTTGCCGCGTATGGACCTGCGCCTGCTGCGCTACTTCGTGGCCGTCGCTGAGGAGCGTCATTTCGGTCGCGCGGCGGCCCGGCTGCACATGAGTCAGCCTCCGCTGAGCAGGGCAATCAAGCAACTGGAGGCCGATCTTGGTGCTGTGCTGCTGCATCGTTCAGCGACCGGCGTGACGCTGACCGCCGCCGGGGAACTGCTGTATGACGAGGCGCGCACGCTGCTGGAGCAGGCCGACCAGGCACGTGCCCGGGTCGCCGCGGCGGGCACTTCCACGCTCACCGTCGGGACGATTGCCGACAGCGCCGAGGAGGCGGGCACCCGGCTGGCGGCGGCGTTCCGTCAGCAGAATCCAGGGGTAGGCGTCCGGATCCGCGAAGCGGACTTTACCGACCCGACCGCGGGCGTGCGGGCCGGGCTTGCCGATATCGCGATTACCCGGACGCCGTTCGGGCGCACGGGAATTGCCACGCTCGTGCTGCGCTCGGACCCCGTCGGGGTGGTGCTGCGCGCCGACGACCCGCTCGCCGACCGGGATGTGGTGCACGTGCGCGATCTCGCCGACCGTCAGTGGTTCCAGCTGCCTGAGGGAACCGACCCCATCTGGCGGGCCTACTGGAACGGCACCAAGCCCGGGGGCAAGCTGCGGGATGGACCGGTCGTCCGGACCATCACCGAATGCCTGCAGGGCACGCTCTGGAACGGCACGGTCGGGATGATGCCGATGGGGCACGCGCTACCGGAGGGGCTGACCTGCGTACGGCTGGGAGGCATGCCGCCCAGCCGCCTGGTCCTCGCGTGGAACAGCGCCAGCACCGATCCCCTGATCCGGTCGTTCACGCGCGTAGCGGCCGCGAACTACAGCCCGGCGGCCAGCGCGACATAAGCCTCAGCGGCACTGGACGCCGTCACCGGCTGCGATACCCGTCAGGTATCGGAAGCGCTCAGCAAGTATTGGACTCGTCGTCAGCGCCGAGGTGGAGTGGAAGGCAAGAAGACGATCGGGCTCCGGTCCGCTCCGGACTGCCTCGTTCATGAGAGTCGGTGCGCGCAGGCCGGCGGCATCAGGAGGCACCAGAAGATGAATGAGATCGTTGACAGCGACCGGACTTCTGATCCGGCGCACAGGCGTGAGCGCGGCATCGAGGCCTACGCCCGCATCTTCGACGTGCCCGAGAAAGACGTGCCTGCCGCCATGGCAGGCCGCGTCGGTCAGGTCTTTGCCGAGGAGGCGTTCCTAGCCGCCGGCGGCCCGGCGTGGTTCTACCCGGCGCTCACCGACCGCGAACGAAGCATGCTGATCATCGCCGCGCTCGCCGCCCAGGGCGTCGCCGGTGAGCGCCTAGACAGTCACGTCCGACTGGCGCAGCGCAATGGCCTCGACTACGAAGCGCTCACCGCCATGATGACGCTGGTCACCAACTACATCGGCCAGGCCCGCGGATCGCAGGCCATGGAAGCCGTCCAGCGTGTCGCGGGCCCAGGCTCGCAGACTTCACCGGGCAATGCCGATGTCCGCCACAGTTCTCGATAACGAGGTGCTGTTATGAAGTCGCCGTCCATGCCACCCGCTTGGCCCGGGCCCCTCCCGGAGGCCACCCCACCGTCGGATATGGCCGTCTACCAGCTGCCGACCGGTAGCTATGAAACCAGGGCCAGCTTCGCGTTTAAGGGTGGCTCGTTCCGCGATAAGCGCTCCTTCGCCGCGACGGCGATCCTGGTTACCCACCCGGGGGGCGATTTCCTGGTCGATGCGGGCTTCGGTGCCGGCATTGCGGCCCACGTCCACGTGCAGCCCTGGTTTGCGCGCTCTCCCTACCAGGCGACCGGCACCGCCAGCCAGCAGCTCGACGCTAGCGGCTACGACCGCCGCAGGCTGCGCGGCGTGCTGATCACGCACTCCCACTGGGACCACGTGAGCGGCCTCGACCAGCTCCAGGTGCCCATCTGGACCAATGCGGGCGAGCTGCGATACGCGGCAGAAGCCCGTGACGGGAAGGTGTTCCGGACCGTTTCCGACGGTCACGAGATCCACGAGTACGAATTCGGCAGCGCGCCGTATCTCGGCTTCCAGTCGAGCTACGACGTGCACGGCGACGGCTCGGTGGTCGTTGCCCTAGCCGGGGGCCACACGACGGGTTCCGTGATCGTTTTCGTCACATTGGCGGCCGGCAAGCGCTACGCCTTTATCGGCGACGTGGCCTGGCAGCTCGAGGGTGTCCGCCAGCCGGCTGAACGGCCGCTCTTGATGCGCAAGCTGGCCGACGTCGACCCCGGCCAGGTACGCGAGGACCTGCTCCGGGTTGCTTCGCTCGCGGGTGTGATGCAGGTCGTGCCCGCCCACGACCTCACCGCCTACGAGGGGATCCCGGGGCTGGCCGCTCGGGCGGCGTCGTCGGTCTCCTAGCGCACTGCTTCCGTTATCTAACGTAGTTCCGGACCGGCGGCTATGGCTACGTCATCCCCCACCACGGCGCCCGCTTTGAGGATCCCGAAGTAGGAGATCAAGAACTGCGGAATGTTCGGCAGTTGCAGCGCGACCCGGTCGCCGGGGCCGATCCCGGCCGACGCCAGATTCGCCGCGAGCCGGTCGGACGCCTACGGGCGTTCAGCCCGGCCGGTAGGGACCTTCGGCTCTTCCGTCGGCGGCGAGCCCGCCGGAACGTGAGCACGTGACCAAGGCGAGCAGGACAGACCAGGACCCGACACCAGATCTGGCCGAACGAGCTGGCTACCTGCTCGAGGTGGCGGCCCGTGCACCATCGGTGCACAACACCCAGCCGTGGCGGTTCACCGTTACCGGGCAGGCGATCGAGCTATACGCCGACACTCGCCGCCAGCTGCTGGAAGACCCGGCCGGCCGGGAGATGATCATCAGCTGCGGCGCGGCGCTATTCGGGCTGCGGCTCGCGATCCGCTCCCTCGGGTACCAGCCGGAGGTCGACCTAATCCCCGAGCCCGGCCAGCGGCATCTGTTGGCCCGGGTGAGGGCGGGCCGTCCGGCGCCCGTAACGACAGACGAGCGGGCGATGCTCCGAGCGGTGCCGCACCGGCACACCCACCGCGGCGCGTTCGAACCCGGCCCGCTGCCCGGCGATCTGCTCGCGCGGCTGCGAGATGACGTCGCGGTCGAGGGGGCGACGCTGGCGGTCATCGACAGCGGACCCGCGTATCAGCAACTGAGCGCGATCCTCACCGCGTGGAGCAGGAGGCGGGATCTCTACCCGACGTCGCCTGCGGAGATACAGTCGCGAGCGGAGACACAGCAGTGGACCCGCGAGGCAGGCAGCGAGGCCAGGGACGGCGTGCCGGCCCATGCCTTCCTGGCCACGTCCGGCCGAGAGACGGGGCGCCTGCCGCAGCGCGACTTCGACCTGGGCCGAGGCTGGGGAATCCGGGCGTCCGGCGGTCCGCCCGCTCCGGTCACGGCGGTCATGGTGACGCCCGGTGAGGACGAGGAGAGCTGGCTGCGCGCCGGCCAGGCCCTGCAGCGGCTGCTGCTCCGCGCCGCCAGCCAGTGGATCTTCGCCAGCCTGCAGACCGAGCCGCTGCAATCCGCGTCGGTCCGGGCGCAGCTTCGCAGCAGCCTGGCGCTGCCGGGGTCGCCGCAGCTGCTGCTGGAACTCGGCGTGGTCCGGACCAGCCGTCCCACGGCCCGCCGACCCTCCGGAGAACTGACCACCGACAGGTGACGAAGGTCCCCGGTCCGGGGGTGCCTACCAGCGCCTCTGGGAGGCACAGAGGAGTTCATCATGACCTGCACCCTGCACGTGGCCTGGGACGAGCGGCTGGCCGACTACGACTTCGGCCCTGGTCACCCGATGGCGCCCATCCGGCTCAAGCTCACCATTGAGCTGGCCCGGACGTTCGGCCTGTTCGGCCTGGACGGGGTCACGGTCGAGGTCCCGGCCGCGGCCAGCCGCGCCGAGCTCGAGCTCTACCACTCCCCCGTTTACATCGACGTGGTGCGGCTGGCTGGCAGCGGCAGGCTGCTGGGCGAGGGCAAGCAGGACCTGACCGAACGGGTGCTGCTCATGCACGGGCTCGGCACCGAGGACGACCCGGTGTTCCCGGGTATGCACGAGGCGGCCGCCATGGTGACGGGGGCCACGCTGGCCGCGGCCCGGGCCGTCTGGACGTCGGCGGCGCAGCACGGGGCGAGTATCGCGGGCGGCCTGCATCACGCCATGGCCGGGAACGCCAGCGGTTTCTGCGTCTACAACGACTCGGCGATCGCGATCGCCTGGCTGCTCGGCCAGGGCGCGGAGCGGATCGCGTACGTCGACGTCGACGCCCACCACGGCGACGGCGTGGAGCGGGCGTTCTGGGACGACCCCAGGGTGCTGACCATCGGGCTGCACGAGCACCCGGAGTCGCTGTTCCCGGGCACGGGTTACGCGACCGATACCGGCGGGCGGCACGCGGAGGGTTCGGCGGTCAATGTGGCGCTGCCCGCGCTGACCGGCGACGCCGGGTGGCTGCGGGCCTTCCACGCGGTGGTGCCGCCGCTGCTCCGCGAGTTCCGCCCGCAGATCCTGGTCAGCCAGCACGGGTGCGACTCGCACCGGGACGACCCGCTGACCAACCTGGAGCTGACCGTCGACGCGCAGCGCGCCGCGCACGCCGCGATTCATGCGCTCGCCCACGAGTGTGCAGACGGCCGCTGGCTGCTGACCGGGGGCGGCGGCTACGAGCATGTGCACGTGGTGCCGAGGAGCTGGACCCACCTGCTGTTCGAGGCGGCGGGCCGGCCGCTCGACCCTGGTGCGGCGACGCCGGGGCCGTGGCGGGAGTACGTGTCGCTGGTGACCAGCCAGGCCGCTCCGGAGACGATGACCGAAGGCGCCCCGGGCGAGTTCGCCTCCTTCGACGACGGTTACAACCCGGCCGACCCGGTCGACCAGGCCATCATGGCCACCAGGAAGGCCGTCTTCCCGCTGCACGGACTGATGCCCTGAGGGCGGCCCGTGCGAGCGGGACTGGAGTCAGCCGCGGTTCTCCGGGGGGACGATGAGGACGGGGCAGAGGGCGTGCTGGGCGACCTGGCCGGCCACCGAACCCATCATCAGCCGGGTGAACCCGCCCGCGCCCCGCGAGCCCAGGACGATCATGTCGGCGTCCTTGCCCGCGTTGATGAGCTCTTCGGCCGGGAAGCCGTGGACCGCCTTGACCATGACCGACTCCGGGCGGGGGCCGTCCAGCCCGGCCAGCACCTTGTCCGTCCCGGCCTGGGCCGCCACGCGGGCATCTTCGGTCCGGGCCGGGTCATCCGGGTAGGTGGCCATGCCGCTGTAGTAACCCCTGACGGCCTCGTGCACGGTGAGCACGGTGAGCGGCACGTGACGGATCGCCGCTTCGCGCATGGCCCATTCCAGGGCGCGCTGGGAATGGCCGGAACCGTCCACTCCGACGAGGATTCCCGACATTGCCTTCTCCTTATGCGGTTGGGGCTGCCCCTCTGCTGTCGACGCTAGGCATGCACTACCTGCCGGATAAGGGCCGTCCGGGCTGGCCGCCAGGGACTTTGGTCCTTAACCTAGGGCGGACTGAATGCCTAGAGTTGACCTGATACAAGGCCCGCTGGGTCTTCGCGACCATCAGGAGTTACGGTGACTAGTCCGGTGAGCGGTACGGGGTCAGGCGAGGCGGCCAGGCTGCCGATCGCGGTGTTCCTGCTGGACGACCACGAGATCGTCCGCCGGGGCGTCCGCGACCTGCTGGAGGCCGAGCCGGACATCACGGTGGTCGGCGAGGCCGGCACCGCGTCCTCGGCGCTGGCCCGGATCCCCGCGCTGAAGCCGGATGTGGCCGTCCTCGACGTGCGACTGCCGGACGGCGACGGGGTGTCGGTGTGCCGGGAGATCCGCTCCCGGATGCCCGAGGTGGCCTGCCTGATGCTGACCTCGTTTGGCGACGACGAGGCGCTGTTCGACGCGATCATGGCGGGCGCGGCCGGGTACGTGCTCAAGCAGATTCGTGGCACCGACCTGGTCGGCGCGGTCCGCACGGTGGCCTCCGGGCAGTCGATGCTCGACCCGCGGGCGGCCAGCCAGCTGATGGCTAGGCTGCGGGACCAGTCCGCGAAACGCGATCCGCTGGCCGGGCTGTCCGGGCAGGAGCGCAGGATCCTGGAGCTGATCGGGGAGGGGCTGACCAACCGGCAGATCGGAGAGCGGATGTTCCTGGCCGAGAAGACCGTGAAGAACTACGTGTCCGCGCTGTTCGCCAAGCTGGGCATGGAGCGCCGCACCCAGGCGGCCGCCTACGCGGTCCGCGCGTTCGACGACCAGCGCGACGAGCACGATCCCTACCACGGTCCCGCCAGCTAGGGACCTTCTTCCCTACGCGCTGCGACCGCGTCTGCGGCAGGCTACCTGTCATGTACTCCGACGGATCGGCTCTGACGCACCTGTCCAGGGACGAATGCCTCACGCTGATGGCCTCGGTGCCGGTGGGCCGGCTCATCTATACCCGGCGGGCGCTGCCCGCGGTAGAACTGGTCAACTTTACCCTCGACCACGGTGACATCGTGATCAGGACCGACCGCAGCGGCAAGCTCGCCGCCGCCACCCGCGGCGCCGTGGTCGCGTTCGAGGCGGACCAGCTAGACCTGGCCGGCCAGACCGGCTGGAGCGTCACCGCCATCGGGCCGTCCCGGGAAGTGACCGATCCCGGTGACCTGGCCTGGCTGGAGACGATTGGCCTCAGGTCGTGGGCCCCGGGGGCACGGGACCACTTCATCCGCATCTCGCCGGTCATGCTGAACGGCCGGCACCTGCGCGCCGACAGCACACAGCCGGTCCAGTAGTCAGGGGTCCCCCGATGCGGATCGTCTCCCAGGCCAAGCTGGCCGCACCCGTCCACACCTGGCCCGCCTAGCGGGGCACGCGCCATTCCAGCCTGGTACCCGGCGCCGGCGCGCCCGGGTCCGCGGGCTCGATTCTCAGCTCGCCGCCGAGCTTCTCGGCCCGGCTGACCAGGTTGCGCAGGCCGCTGCGCCTGCCGTCCCCGGGGAGGCCATCCCCGTTGTCGGTAACCTGCACGGTCAGCATCCCGTCGGAACCCGTGTCCACGGTCACGTCCACCTGGCTGGCGTTCGCGTGCCTGGCCGCGTTGGACAGCGCCTCGCGCAGCGCGGCGAGTACCTGCTCGGCCACCTCCTGCCTGATGTCCTCGCCGAGGCCGGAGCCCAGCCGCAGCGACGGGGCGAAGCCGAGCATGTCGGTCATCTCGTCGACCAGGGCGACGATCTCCCCGCGCAGCTCCGGCCGGGCCGCGGTGCCCCTGGCCTGCAGCGCGAAGATGGTCGAGCGGATCTCCTTGATGGTCTCGTCCATCGCGTCGACCGCGTTGGTGATCCGGCTGGCCACCTCCGGCCTGGTGATCATCGGCATGGTCCCCTCCAGCGACATGCCGGTGGCGTAGAGCCGCTGGATGACCAGGTCGTGCAGGTCGCGGGCGATCCGGTCCCTGTCCTCATAAAGCGACAGCCGCTCGGCCTCGGCCCGGCTCGCGGCGAGCTCGAGCGCGACGCCCGCCTGGGCCGCGAACGAGGCGACCACGTCGGCCCGGGCCTGGGGGAAGGGCGCCGCGCCGTGGCGGCGCCCGACGGTGAGCACGCCGCGGACGTTGCCGGGCACGCCGAGCGGGAACAGTACCGCGGGCCCGATCTGGCTCATCGCGCCGCGGGCGGCCTGGGAGACGCGCTCGTCGGCGGCGAAGTCGGCCGACGTCACCGGCTCGCCGGTGGCCAGCACCTGGCCGGACAGGGAGTGGCCGGCCGGCAGCACCAGGCCGCGGGTCGTGTCCGCGCCATCGCCGTCGGCGTGGGTGATCGTGAGCCCTCGTCCCCCCTCGTCCGGCAACGCCAGCGCGACCAGATCGGCACCGGAGAGCTCGCGCGCCCGCCGGGTGATGTCGGCCAGCACCTCGCCGGACGGGGCGCCGGACAGCAGCCGGGTGGTGACCTCGGCACTGGCCTGGATCCAGCGCTGCTGGCGGCGGGCCGCCTCGTACAGGCGGGCGTTCTCCACGGCCACGCCGGCCGCTGCGCCCAGCGCGACCAGGACAGCCTCGTCGTCCTCGGTGAACTCGCCGCCACCGCGCTTATTGGTCAAGTACAGGTTGCCGAACACCTCGTCGCGGACCCGCACAGGCACGCCGAGAAAGCTGCGCATCGGCGGGTGCCCGTCGGGGAAGCCCGACGATGCCGGGTGCGAGGAGATGTCGGGCAGGCGGAGCGGGCGGGAATCGTCGATCAGCAGGCCGAGCAGACCGCGGCCTTCGGGCCAGTGATGGATCCGCGCGATCTCGTCCTGGCTCAGACCGACCGGGATGAACTCGGCCAGCCGCAGTTTCCCGCCGTCCTTGTCGCCGATGACGCCGAGCGCGCCGTAGGTGGCGTCGACCAGGCCGACCGCGGCCTCGACGATCCGCCTGAGGGTGGACTCCAGGTCCAGGCCGGACCCGATGGCGACGACCGCCTCGAGCAGACCGCGCATCCGGTCCCTGGTCGCCAGCACCGCCTGCAGCCGGTTCTGCAGCTCGGCGAGCAGCTCGTCGAGTTGCAGGTGCGGAAGCAGCTCCGGGCGAGCCTCGGGTTCCGCCATCAGGTCCTCCCCAGGACGATGCGTCGTAAGGATATCGGCCTGCCGCAGGCGCCGGCTAGGGACGATAACGGCTGCTACCCGAGCAGGTCGTACGCCGGGTTGATCATGGCGGGACGGCCGTCGTTGCCGATGCCGACCATGCCACGCAGCCGGACCCGGCGGCCGGGCTCCAGGCCGGGGATGTGCGTGCGGCCGTAGAACACGGCGGTCAGCTCGCCGGTCAAGTCGGCGACTTCGCACGCCAGCACATTGCTGGCGGGCCGGCCCGGGCGGACCTCCGCCGTCTGCATGGCGGTATCGCATGCCAGGTCGAACACCTCGAGGGCGTGATTGCCGTCCGGGACCGCTTTGTTTACCCGGCCCGTTCGGCCCCTTCATTCCCGTCCGACCCGGGACTCTAGTCCTGGACATCACAGCCCGAACGCCCTAGCCGCCGGCCTACTCCCGCGGTCATCATGACGTTAGGCGAACGACACGCCCTGAATAAGGTCCGCCAAGGAGGACGAGCAATGGCAGCCAAGCCCATCGTGGCTGGTACGGACGGTTCTGAGGAATCACTGCGGGCGGTCGACTGGGCCGCCAGGGAGGCCGCGCTGCGCGGCGCCCCGCTGCGGATCGTGGCCGCCCCGGCGCTGCTGCCGCGGATGGCCTCACGCGTGGGCACGGTCGAGTACGACACCGTGACCGATGTCCTGCTCAAGGAGCGTGACCGCGCGCTGACCACCGCCGCCGAGCGGGCCACAAGGACGGCCCTCGGCCTGCTGATCGACTCTGACCCGCTGAACGGTGAGCCTGCCCAGGCCATTACCGAGAGCGGCTCGGGCGCGCAGATGCTGGTGCTCGGTTCCCGCGGCATCGGCGCGTTCACCGCCCTGCTGCTCGGCTCGGTCAGCCGGTACGCCGCCAGCCACGCGTCCTGCCCGGTGGTGGTCGTCAGGGACGAGGTCCCGAGCCCGCACGGGCTGGTCGGCGTCGGCGTCGGCGACCTGGACACCTGCGGCGACGCTCTTACGTTCGCCTTCGAGGAGGCGAGCCTGCGTAAGGCCAGCCTGCTGGCCGTGCACGCCTGGCACACGCCGCAGACCGAGATCTCCCGGGCCGGCCAGGCGTTCACCCCGCCCGGCCCGCAAGCGGCCGCGGCCGACGCGGCCCGGCACCTGACCGGCCTGCTGGACGACTGGCGGGCCAAGTACCCGGACGTCCCGGTCAGCCAGGAGGTCGTGCACGGGCACCCCGGCCGGGTCTTGGTCGGCCTGTCCGCCCGCGCCGACCTTGTGGTCGTCGGCCGGCACGCGAAGCACCCCGGGCTGCCTGGCGCCGGCTCGGTCCGGCACGCCGTGCTGAACCACGCGCACGGCCCCGTGGTCACCGTGCCCTCGGCCTAGGCCGGGACATCCTGGCCGAGATCTGGCGAGTCGAAGGGGTCGTATCGGTGCGCGACCGCCTCACCTACCCGGGAAGAATGTAATCCCATGAATCCGAACTCGGCCCTTTCCGTGTGGCAACTGGCCGTCATCCCGGTCGCGGCGCTGGCCATGTGGCTCACCGTCATCTTCCTCGCCGCCAGAGAGCCACGCGGGCATGCCCAGGCCGCGGCGGTCTCACCCGTCGGCGCGGCTGCCCCAGAAAACGCGCTCCGTGTACGTCGTGGAGAAATCCGAGCATGCAGCCGACTACCAGGCTGGCGGCGGTCGGCCACTGCCGCGGGCCGGCGCCGGTGACGTCCCGCCGTATCCGCCGCAGCCAGTCCCTGGGAGCGAGCCGGAACACCTCGCCCAGGTGGCCGAGCACGTGGATGGTCACGGCGCCGAACCACAGCACGAAGCTGGCCTTGTGCGCCGTGAGCAGCACCGGCGGGATGAGCACCATGCCGATGAACACGTGCGGCGTCAGCAACTCGCGGACGCGCAGGATCGTGACGCCCTCCGCTGCCAGCAGCACCAGCAGCACGACCGCGTTAGACGCCGTCAGGCGGGCGTTGGCGGCGGCCACACCCGCATCGGCCCGGCGCTCCGCCCGGCCGGCATCCAGATCCCGTCGTGGTCCTCCGCACTCACAGTGCGGAAGGTACGAAGGGAACGTGACGGTCACCTGCCGGACCCCTGACCGACCGCTGGCCTACGCCGGCTGCTGGCGGGCCAGATCCTCGGCGCGCTCCTTGATGCCGAGCAGCATCTTGCGCTCCATGATCAGGCTGCCAGGCTCCATGACCAGCAT
>Ga0210408_10004163_pt1 | contig 13013 bp, 21 predicted proteins | sample IncBWH4MmetaG_FD_155471 | JGI IMG/M metagenome (GOLD analysis project Ga0210408, IMG submission 155471) | Forest soil microbial communities from Barre Woods Harvard Forest LTER site, Petersham, Massachusetts, United States - Inc-BW-H-4-M | ecosystem: Environmental > Terrestrial > Soil >...
CGCCAGCCTCGAGGCCGTCGCCGGGCACGTGATCATCCGGGACGGTGCGCTGTGAGCGCCGACGACTTCTCGCATGGCATCGAAGAACTGGCCGGGCTCATCAACTTCCGAGTGGGCGCCTGGCACGACTTCGGCTACGAGATGCCCCCCACGCCGGAATGCAAGCCGATCCCGCCGCTCGGTGAGCGTTCCGCAGAGGCGATCAAGGCTGGTCATGAGGCGATCGAGGCGATCGATGAGCTGACCCGCCAGCTCTACGCGCTGCGCAGCCAACTTGTCGGCGAGCTGCGCCAAGACGAGGACGTGCGCGCGGCCCGGGTCGACGCGCTGCTCGAGCAGGGCCGCCAGCTGCGGCAGGAGGACGGGCAGTGAAGATCCGCCTGCACGGCACCGAGGACGAGTGCCGCGAGACCGTCGAACTCCTCGGCAGCGTGATGCTCCTGCAGTCGGTCAGCGAGCCGTACCCGGACCGCGGGCGCAGCGTCCTGGTCCGGGTCTACGTCGAGGCGATACCGCGAGGTGGGCGATGACCGGCACCGTCTACCTCCTGCACTTTGACCAGCCGTACAAGCACGCCCGGCACTACGTCGGCTGGACAGCGCGGAACGTCAAGCGGCGCCTGGCCGAGCACGAGGCCGGGCACGGCGCCCGGCTGCTGGCCGTGGTCCGCGAGGCGGGGATCGGCTGGCAGCTGGCCCGGCTGTGGCCCGGCGGGCGGGCGCGGGAACGGCAGATCAAGCGGCAGGGCGGCCACGCCCGCCACTGTCCGCTGTGCGGCGTGAAGCCGCGGTGCCTGCCCCGGAACGCGGACGGGTCGCTGTCGCGCAGCCGGACCACTGATGCGCAGAAGTTCGCGGCAGGGGTGATGACGGCATCCCAGATGGCCGAGCACACCGCGCTGCGCCGCGGCGCAATGACTGGCAAGCTGCCGCGGCCTTTTGAACGCGGCCTGCTGGCCGAGGACCCGTGGGCGGCCCGGGCCGCCTGCCCGGTCATGGCGGGTGCCCGGTGACCCGTCACGCCCGCCGCCGCGACACGGCAGTCCGGTGGGCGCTCGCACTGTGCGGCTGCGTCTTCTGCGGCTGCGTCGTCTTCGCCGGCGTCGACTGCGCCCTGGCCGCCTACGCCGCCGTGGCCGCTGTCGTGGCTCTGCTCGGGGGTCTTGTGTGCGTGCGGTACCTGCAAAGGGGGCGGCAGTAGTGACCCGTCACGGCAAGCGCGGCAGCAGTGTCGGCGTCGGCGGCCCCGTCACCGGGACCAACCCCCGCCTGATCAACCTGTTCGCCGTACTCGAGCCCGCGCAGGCACCGGAAGACCTCACCTGGCAAGACCAGGCTCTGTGCGCCGAGACAGATCCGGAGATTTTCTTCCCGGAGAAGGGCGGCTCGACCCGCGACCCTAAGCGTGTCTGCCGGTCCTGCGATGTCCGGGCTGAGTGCCTGGAGTACGCGCTGGACCACGACGAGCGGTTCGGCATCTGGGGCGGCATGTCCGAACGTGAGCGGCGCCAGCTGAAGCGCGCGGCCGTCGTCCGTCCGCAGCCGGAGAAGGCCGAGCCGGCCCCGGCTCCTGCCCGTCCCCGGTCATCCCGGTTCCCTGGCGTCAGCCTGAAGGGAACCAGGTGGACGGCCCGCGTCAGCCGCCCGGACGGGACACGTGAATACCTCGGCTCGTTCCCGCGCGAAGCCGACGCGGCCCGCGCCGTTACCGAAGCCGAAGCCTCCTACCAAGCCCCCCAACCAGTGAAAGCAGTCGCCTAGCCATGCGCACCATCGCCCGCATCCTGATCAACCTCGGCCTCCTCGCCGCCACCGCGGTCACGGGAGGCTGGCTGACCACCCAGAAGGTCTACCTGCACGCGACCAAGGACGCGCGGACCGCGATGCTCGTCGGCGTCGCCGGCTTCTTCTTCGTCATCGCCTGCGTCGCGCTGAACAAGCTCAAGGTGAAGAAGCCGCAGGCCCAGCGCACGGCGTACCCGTACGCTACGGCCGGCGCGAAGCGCGGGAAGTAGGCCGGGTCATGTTCCACGGTGCCGCCTTCGCCGCGCTCGCCGCCCTGGCCCTGGCCGCCGGGCTGGGGCTCGGCATGGCCGTGGTCGTGTTCCGGGATGCCCGCGCTGCCCGCCGGATGGGCAGGAGCCGGCCATGATCGCCGCCCTCGCCATCGCCGCCGCCTCGCTGCTGGCCCCGTCCGGGGTCACGGCGACGATCCAGGCCGATCCTGTGTGCCTGAACGTCCCGGCCCGGCCGGGGACCGTCTACGACCTGCCCGTCTACGCGCCCGGCCCGGTCGCCCTGCGGGTAACCCCGGCACACGACAGCCTGGAGCGCACCCTGCACCAGGTGCAGCCGTCATGGGTGCGGTTCATCCCGGACCCGGCCGCCCCCGGCTCGTTCCTGCTGGACCTGACCGTCCCGGCCGGCGCCGCCTCGGGTGCCTACTGGAGCGACATCAAGGCGGTCACCCAGCCGTCCGGGACGGGTGACGCGAGGCTGGGCACCGCCGCGACGACCGCCCTCGTCTTCACGGTCGCCCCGTCGGCCATCCCGCCGCCCCCGTGCAGGCAGCTGGACGTGGCCCAGTCCACCGGCCAGTTCCCGCCCTGGCCGACCCCGAAGTTCGCAACCAGCGGCTGGCATCAGGTGTACGCCCCGGCCGAGGCGTCCGAGCGGGCCGCGCACACTGCCCCGACCGCGATCCCGACCGCGGGCACCGGAGCGCCGGCACCCGCCCCCGCCTACAGCCCGGTCGCCAACGCTGGCCCCGCGACGGGGAAGGTGCCGAAGGTTCCGTCCGACTGGCCTGGCTACCTGGCCCTCGCCGTGATCGCCCTGCTCGTCCTCGCGGGCCTGCGGAGGTGGCTCAAGTCATGAGCGCGAAAGGCCCGGTCCTCGCCGCGGTGGTCTTGGGATCCCTGCTCGCCGTGTCCGCCGCCCGCCACGGGGCCGCAGGCGGTCACGTGGCAGCCGTGCAGTCCGGCTACGTCAACCCGCTGGCCGGCCAGTCGTGGACCCTGGCCCGCACGGATCAGGGCGTCGACTACCGGCCGACCGTGCCGACCCCGGTCCGCGCGATCGGCGCCGGGGTCGTCGTCTACTCCAGCACCGCGGACTGCCCGCCGTCCGGGTGGCCTGCCTGCGCTGTCATCGGCTACCGGCTCACCGCCGGCCCGAAGGCCGGCAACGTCATCTACGTCGCCGAGCACCTGTCCGGCCTGCTGCCCCGGGGGGCGTCCTTCAGGGCTGGCGCGAGGATCGCGACCGCACTGCCCGGTTACCCGTGGACCGAATGGGGCTGGGCTGACTGCGGCGGCAGCGCCCCGGCGGTGCACTACGGTGGCGCGGCCGACGGGACGCCGATGGCCGGCGGCCTCGCGTTCGCCCGGTTCATGCGCGAGCTCGGCGCGGCCACGGCCCAGGATCCCGGTCCCGGGCCTGACGTGGTGAGGAGCTGCAGATGAGCGTCCGCGCCCCCCTGGTTGCCGCCACAGTCCTGTCCGCAGCGGCGGTCTCCGCATGGTCGTGGATGGCCAGCCTGACCATCGGCCCCGCTGGGTCACTGCACCTGACCCGGGACCTGGCCTCGGATTACGCGCAGCTGGCCACCGCGCCGACCGGCAACGGGTGGGCGCTGTTCGCCGTGGTCGCGTTCATTTTCGCCGCGTGCCTGCTGGCGTCCGGCTGGCGGCGGTACCGGCGCGCGGGGGGCGGTAATGGCTAGCTACACCTACCGCCTGCCCCGCAAGTACCGCTACCGCAAGGGCGGCAGCATGGGCGGCGGCATCCCGGCACCGGTCCTGGTAGTCGGCGTGATAGTCCTGGCAGCTGCCGCAGTCGGCACGACGCAGGCCGGGCATCACGCAGCAGCCGCGGGCGTGCGCGCGGCAGAAGCGGGCATCGCCCGCGGCCCCGCCCCCGGCGGGGGCACGCTGTCATGCTCCGGCCTGGAACGGCTCTGGGAGTCCGCCGGAGGGTCGCCCCGCTCAGCATTCCTGGCCGCCGAGATCGCCATGGCGGAATCCGGCGGCCGCCAGTACGCCTCCCTCTACAACACCAACGGCACGACGGACCGCGGCTACTGGCAGATCAACTCCGTCCACGGCTCGCTATCGACGTTCGACGCGGCCGGGAACGCCCGCTCCGCCGTGCTGATCAGCCAGAACGGCACCGACTGGTCCCCGTGGGTGACCTATCAGACCGGCGCCTACGCCGGACGCTGCTAAAGGAAGGCATGACCGATGATCTTCACCACCCTCGGATGGCTGGCCGCGCTGGCGTGCACTGCCGCGACCGGCGAGCGCGCCTGGTCCATGCGGAGCGGTGTCCGTGACGCCGGGAACTGGGCGGTGCTGCTGGCGTGGTCCGCCCTCACGGTCACCGCGTTCACGCTCCTCGGGGTGATCGGCCCGCTCGCCGGGGGCGTGTACGCCGGCCTGGCCGTCGCGGCCGTCCTCGCCGTCGGCCGGGTGTGGACACCGGAAGGGCGCCGCGCCCTGGCCGGCGACCTGCGCCATGGCTTCGCTGAGCCGTTCTCGGCTCTCCGCAGAAGGCTGGGCGGCAAGGCGAAGCTGGAGGCGTCCAGCCCGGAGGCCGTCGTCGCCGATGCCATCGCCACCCGGGGTATCCCGTCCGTCCTGGAAGACCCGGCCCTCGGCCTCGCACCCGAGCCCGCCGAGCTCGTCTCCGGCCAGGTCCCCGCCCCCGCCCCGTACGCGGCCCTAGCCCAGTTCATCGCGGGCTTCGAGCCGGAGGACGACATGTCGCTGCGGATGTTCATGGAGGGCAACGCGGCCGGGTCGGTCATGGTCGCCGACGCCTGGCACCACTTCGCCGACACCTGCCTCAACTCGGTCGGCCTGGACCCGGCGTACGTCGCGGGGATCCTCGAGGCCGGCGACTCGGCGGGCGGGCACGGGTCGCTGCTGGCGCAGATCCACAAGCGGTTCGGCGTCATCTACGCCGCGGTCAAGGAGTGGATCTCCGCGCACGGCCCGCTCCCGCACAAGGCGCGGGAGTTCCTGACCGACGACATGTAGCCACTGCTAGCGGAAGGGGTCATCCCGGTGACCGACGTGCAGGAAGCGCCCGTGCAGGCGCCCCCGGTGCTGCGACGCAAGCCCGCCGAGCGGGCGGCCCGCGCGGTGCTGCCCGCGTGCGCCGGGGCCTGGACCGCTGCGGAGATCATGCACGCGACCGGGATCCCGTGGCTCGACATCGGCCTGGGCACCGCCGCTATCGCCGGGGTCGCCTACGGCAAGGGCGCCCGGGGCGGCGCCGCGTGGCTGGCGACCGCGGGCGCGTGGACGGCGGTGGCCGCGAAGCTCGGCCCGCTGGCCGACCCTGGCCTGTATTACCCGGTCACCGGGGCGTGGGCGGTGCTCAGCTTCTGCGGCTGGCGATGGGCCCGCTCCCACCCGCTCGTCGTCGCGGCGCGGGAGAAGCGGCAGGCGAGCATGGACTGGCTCGGCAAGCGCGACCGGTGGGGCCTGTCCCGCACCCACCTGCTGGACTGGGAGCCGACCCGCCTGGGCGAGAAGTACACGGTCGACGTCCGCGGCTCCGGCCGGCGTGCCTCGCAGATCGTGCACAGCGACGTGACCGAGCGGATCGCCGAGCATGAGATGCTGCCGCTGACCCGCGTCCAGCTGCGGCGCCACCGGCTCGCGGGCCGGGTGGAGATCTCCATCCGCCACGCCGACCCGTGGGCTAAGCCGATCCTGCACCCGGTGCTGGCGGAGGCCCCGGAGATCGAGCTGCCTGTCCCGTGCTCGGCGAAGGCGCCCGTCGAGGTCGGCCAGGACCCGGAAACCGGCCGCCGCCTGACCCTGCCGCTGTGGGACGAGCGCGGCGGCAAGAACATCTCCGTCGTGTCGATCAAGGGCGGCGGCAAGACCGTGCTGCTGAACAACGCCAGCGAGCGCGCCACTGCGGCGCGGGACGCGCTGATGATCCGCATCAACCTGAGCATCAAGGGGCTGGCGGAGGCGCGGCGGTGGGGACCGGCCTGCCACCTGACCGCGTTCGGCACCGCCCAGCGGACCCGCGGGCTGAGGGTCCTCCGCGTCGTCAACAAGATCATCGAGTGGCGGTCGCAGCAGGTGTACGACACCGACGTCTTCGTCCCCTCTCCCGAGGACCCGCTGATCGTGGTGATCATGGACGAGGCCGACTCGGCTACGCAGATCCAGGCGATCCGCCAGGAGATCGAGGAGATCGCCCGCCGCGGCCGGGAGTACGGCGTGACCCTGATCCGCGCCAGCCAGCGCGGCACCGCCGAGTCGGCCGGCGGCGGCAACGTCCGCGCGAACGACGACGTGTTCTGCATCGGCATGGTGAACCGGGCGATGGAGGCGATGCACGCCGCCGGGGACCTCGGCCTGTCGATGCCGGACATGGCGACCTACGGCGAGGGCCACGCCGGCGTGTGGGTGATCGCCGAGCTGGGCGGGGACCAGCACATCGGGCGGACGTTCCAGCTCAAGGACCCGGCCGACATCGCCCGGATCGTCGCGGAGCGGGCCCATGTCCAGCCCGACCTTAAACCTGAGCTTAAAGCTTTCCTCGGAGATTCCTATGAGAATCTTCTGGGCACCGACGAGTATGCCCGGTGGGCCCGCGACCAGCAGGAACCCGCCCCCGCCGTCGCTCACCCGCGCCCCGACGCGCCCGCGCAGCCTCCCGCCGATACCGCTGCCGCGCCGGTCGGCACGGCGACCGCCCTCGACGTCTACGACCGGGACATGGAGGACCACTTGGACAGCCTCGCTGCGGACGACCCGCTGCGCCGCCGCTGGCTTGAGCAGGGGAGGCGCAACGACGAGACACGCCGCATCCTCGCCGCGTCCGCTGCCGAGCCCATGCCGGACATCCCGCATGACCAGCTCGTCGCCCATGCGGCCGAGCGGTGGCGGCAACTGGGCGAGAAGACTGTCATCCCGGACGAGGCGCGGGAGGCGCTGCTGCGCCTGCTCGCCGCGGGAACGACCATCAGCGAGGTCGCCCGCACGCTGGAAGTGTCGAAGTGGACGGCCCGCACGTACCTCGAGCGGCTGCGCACCGAGGGACTAGCGCTGCTCGCCGGCAAGGGCCGCGGCGCCCGCTGGGTCGCCGCCCCGCAAGAGGCGGGCGGTGACGGATCGTGACTACGCGCTCGTCTCGCGGAATGAGAGGTGAAAACGTGCGGCCGGAACGTGCGGCACCCCCCATATACGCAGGCCCAGAAACGTGCGGGGAAACGTGCGCGCACGTTCCCGCCGCACGTTTCCCGGTTACTCTGCGCCGGCAAAGGAGAGGCCGATGACCGGATCACACGCACTCAGCCATGGCGCTGTCATCGCCGCCCTGGCCGTCGCCGTCGCCGGCGCGCTGTTCCTGGGACGCCGCATCGGGGACCTGCTCCCCATGGCCGCGATGCTCGCCACGGGCGCGCTCATGATCTTCGTCGTGTCGGAAATCCCCGGATCACCGACGTACTGCCTGCACACGAAGGACTCATGCCAGCACGGGCTCACCGGGATGACGTTGTGCGTGTTCATCGTGCCCCTCGGCGTCGCCTGCGTGATCAAGGCCCTGCGCGGTGACAAGCGCGGGACCACAGGGACGTGGACCTTCTTCCGCCGCCGGAGGAGCCGGTGACCGCCTGGACAGGGCAGGCGCACCTGCTCGCCGCCGACATCCGCGAACCCGGCACCGGGTCCGCCATCACCTGCGCGAGCGCATGGCGAGCCGGCGTCACCCCCGAGGCCACTCACGGCCTCGTCGCCGCCGCGGTGGCGCTTACCGGGAACGACGTCCTCACCTCACTGTGGGCCGACGTGCCGCCCTGCGACGACGACACCACACTGCTCCGCTACGCCGCCGAACTCGAAGGCGACGCCGCGGAACTGCTGAAGCGGGCCCGGAGAATGGCACGGGACTGCCACACAGCCCTTGCCGCCGCCTGCGAGGAGGCAGCCCGCGCGCATGCGCGGCTCACGGCGGCGGCGGATCCGCAGGCCAGGGCCGCAGCGCAGGCCGCCCTCGACGCGGCTAGGGCCGTCATCGCCGACTGCGAGGCCGCCCTGGAGATCATCGACGACTGCGGGCACCGCCTCGCCCACGCCGCGAACTGCCTGCGCCGCGTCCCCGACGACCTGGCCTCCGCGTACGAGAAGCCTTACGAGTTCGTGCACGACGGCGGGAAGCTCCCTTACGAGGGAGTTTTCCTGACCGGCGGCGTCACCTGGGAGGCGGCGTGATGAGACTGCTCCCCAGGCAGTGCCACCCCGTGACAGGGGAACCGTACCCGACGAAACGCGAGATCATGCGCGGCCTCAAGGCACAGGGCAAGAGCTACCGGAACGCCGACAAGGCCGTCCGGGAGGCCCGGCGCGTCGTCACCCGGGCGGCCCGCCGGGCGCGCACCTAGCCGTCAGGTGACGCTGCCGTGACTGAGATAGCGGATCGACAGGAGGCACGATGGCGCGCATGGGCGAGCTCCCACCTCCCGTTGACGGCGAAGTCGCCGCCAACGGCCACGCGGCCGCTCTGATGCCGTTCCCCATCCCGGCCGCCATGCAGGGCCGCCAGGGCGGCCCCGTGTCGCCATGGCCGCAGCCCGCCAGGGCACCCCGCTGGCGGCCCGCCATCCGCCGCGCTGTCGCGCACCGCGGCTGGCTCGCCGCCATCCCCGTCGTCCTCGTCAACGCTGTCGCGTTCGGGGCGCAGCTCGGATTCTGGCGCGTCCACGTGCCGCTCCTTGCCGAGGCGGTACTTGTCGCGCTCGCCCTGGAGTCGATCGCCATCTACCTGGCGTGGCAGGCGCACCTTGCCCAGCTGGCCGACGATTCGGCGCTGCGGCTGCGGCTGGCGGCCTATGGCATGGCGCTGGTTATCGGCGCGCTGAACTACAGTCATTTCGCTTTGCCTGGCTGGCGGCCGGATGTCGCCGCCGTCACGTTCGGCATGATGTCGGCGATCTCGCCGTGGCTCTGGTCGGTGCACTCCCGCCGCGCCAGTCGTGACGTACTGAAGGCCCGCGGCCTGATTGAGCCGCACGCCGTCCGGCTCGGTACTACCCGCTGGGCGTGGCACCCGCTGCGATCGGCCCGCGTCATGTTCCGCGCCACGTGGCGCGGAGAGAACGACCCCGCCAAGGCGCTCGCCCTGCCTGCCATCACAGCGACAGAAAGCGAGACCACAGACATGCCGGATGGCGACAGCGACCGCGACAAGGATGACGGCGACGAGCGACAAGGTCCCGACCCGGACAGCGACAAGGGCGACGACACTGGAGACAGTCGCCAGCGACAGCGGGGTACCTCCGCTAGCGACAAGGTGCGCGACATCCTGAAGCGGCACCCGGCATTGCGTAAGCGACTGCTGGAGGGTGACGTAGCGACACGCAAGGCCGCCAAGACGGATGTCGCACAGCGCGCTGACGTGTCGGTGCGCACCGTCGAGCGCGTCATTAGCGAGGACGCCACGGCAGAATCACGTGGATAACCCGGGGATGGGCTTCACCCGCCCGAACGTCTCCCGCGTCCATAACGCGCTGCTCGGCGGTCACGACAACTACGCCGCTGACCGGGAGCTGGCCAGCCGCCTGACGGAGATCTGCCCGGGTCTGCCCGGCGCGGTCCGGGAGAACCGGGTGTTCATCGCCCGCGCCGCCGGGTGGGCGGCCAGGCAGGGAATCCGGCAGTTCGCCGACCTCGGCACCGGCCTGCCCGCGCACCCCTCAACCGTCCACGCGGCCCGCGCCGTTGTCCCCTCCGTCCGCGTGGTCTACGTCGACAACGATCCCGTCGTCACCGCGCACGTGCGGGCGCTGCTGGTCAGAGACGGCGGGGGCGCCTCCGTGGGCGCGGACGTGACAGACCCCGCCACGGTGCTCGCCGACCCGGCGTGGACCGGGCTCATCGACATGACCGAGCCTGTCTGCCTCATCTTCGGCCTGGTGCTGAACCTCATGCCCGCCCGGCTGGCGCGCGAGGTCGTGGCCGCGTACGCCGGCCGGGCCGCACCGGGCAGCTATGTGGTGATCTCGTGCGGCCGGTGCGACGACGAGGCGCTGTGGAAGCAACTGCGGGAGGCGTACACCGCCGCCGACATGCACAACCACACGCCCGCCGAGCTGGCCGGCTTCCTGGCCGGCCTCGAGCTTGTCCCCCCGGGGCTCACCGCGGCGCAGAACTGGAGGGGCGGCTGGCATGACGTGCCCGTAGGCTCGCCAGGTCCCGTGTACGTGCTGGCCGGTGTCGCGCGCAAGCCTTAGGAGGCCGATCCCGCCTCGCAGAAAAGCCGGGCGAATCACAGCTGTGCGGCGGGTGGGTTCCCGCAGGACGGCAGGCGCGCGTTACCGCAGAAACGCCCCGCCTGCAGCGGTAAAAGGACCTTCTATTGGGGCCTGCCCGTAGGCTCGGCGCCGTGAAAGACACGTGGGTACCGCGAGACTTTCCCGTCCTCGACGCGACGGTCTCGCTGCTCGAGGAAATGGACATGCCGAAGGTCGCCGATATTGCCCAGCGCACGGGTCTCAGTACGGCCGACGCGGCCCTCGCGCTGGAAGACATGGACGGCGAGTACGTCGATTTGCAGATGACCATGGGTGACCCTGGCTCCTGGTCGGTCCGGGCCGTCACGCCCGCTGCGCGGCGCGCGGTCGGGCAGTGGCCGACCGCGGAGAGCCTTACGGCCGCGCTCGCCGAGGCGTTCGATGACGCTGCGGAGCATGAGCAGGACCCGGAGAAGAAAGGGCGGCTGCGTCTGGTTGCCGGCTTTCTCGCCGATACGGGCCGGGACATGGCGGCTGAGGTGGTAGCCAAGGTCATCCTGCGCCAAGCGGGCATGGGCTAAGCGGAGCAGTCCCGGTACGGAGTGGCTGATGGAACAGCGTTCCGTCAGCGACACTAGAACGCATGGTCGATTCTCGTCCGCAGGCTGACCGTATTCTCGTCGCGCAGCTGACGGGGGAGGCGCGGCACCGCGCTAAGTGGCGTGAGCTCACCGGCGACGAGGAGGCCGCGGCGGTCGCCGCACTGGCCGAGCTCGCGGGCGGCCGCACCGACCTGCTGGCCGAGGTGGCCGGGATCCTCGAGGGCGCGTCGGAGGGCGAGCTGGACGAGCCGTTGGCCCGGTGCGCCGCGCAGCTATGCAGGAAGGCCGGCGCCGACCCGGAGGCGATACCGGCCTGGATCGAGGAGGGTCGGCGACGCCGGGCCCGTGCCGGGCTCCCACCTTTCTCCGGCGGGCTACACGGAGGGGGAAGGCAGCCCGGGTTAAAGCGGTCGAGCGATGGCGGATCTAGCCCGGCGAAGGCCACCGCCCCCTCTGTCAGGGACCCTGCATGGCCCATCCGTATGTCATGGGACGTCCGCGTCCCGGTTGGCGAGCCGGTGCTGTAGTTCGATGTGCCGGAACTGGTAGACCGCACCTGCCTGACGGAGAACGCCCCGCCGGTGGGCATCGGCGAGGAACGTCATTAGAGGCCATGGCAGCCGATGGCGCAGCGCGAGCCACACCCGGGCTATCTCATAAGTTGGCCACGCCTTAAGGGTAATGCTGGCGGCAGCCAAGGCCATGCCCGCGATCGCGATCGCGGCCCAGCCCCCGACCGCGAGCCCGAGTCCAGCACTGGACGCGAGCCCGAAGGCCACCCCGATCACGGCCCCGGTCACGCCCCCGAGGGCAGTTCCAGCTCTGCGATCTCTTTTAAGTACGGCTTGGAGACTAACAACGTACCTGGGGTCAGCGGCTGCCACCACGTCCCGTTCCCCTACGACATCGGACAGCCGCTGCTCACCGGCGGCAAGGGGAACACCGCTTAGATTAAAAGTTCGGCCCGCCCAACCATGGCCGCGACCCCGATCACGGCCCCGGTCACGGCCCCGGTCACGGCACCGGCCGTGTTCCCGGCCGCGAGCCCAATCACGACCCCGGTCAAAGCCCCGTACCCGGCGCTGCCCAGCCTATGCGCTCTCAAGCGGATCCCGGCCACTGGCGATGCGGTTCGCGGCGCTGCCAATGCGAGCCGCAACACGACACCGGTCCCGAACCCGGCCACAAGCACGACCTGGACTGCGGCCCAGGGCGATCCAATCCAGAACAGGTCTCCGGCCAAGATCCCGGTCACGACCCCGACCACGACCACGACCACGATGGCTAGTTTGAAGCTAGGTAGGGCTAGTCGTAGCTGCCACCAGGCCAGGTCCGGGCCGCCGATCGTGCGCTCAAGGTGAAGGGCGAGGAACACCAGCCACCTCTCGGCGTCCTGCGCCTTCCAGCGGCTATCGCGATCTTGTCGGTAGGCGGCAGGGATGAATGCGTCGAGCAGCAGCGCTTCCACTGCTTTCCTGTCAGCCAGCGCCCGGTTTCTCAGCTCAATCGGGTCTGGCCGCGCAATGGACGGCTTGCTTGGGGAAGAGTTATAGATAGCACGCGCCAAACCGACCATCAGTGGCGTACTCAGCACCTCCCTAGCCGGCGCCTTTTTACCAAGTCGATAAAAGACACGATCCCAGCGAGCCCTCAAATCAGGCCCAGGAGCGTCATAACAGAGATAGTCGTGGACCGCAGCAAGGTCCAGAGGGCACAATCTAATAGCCGCTGCTGCCTCCACGGGCTTCAGCTCGTGGCCGCCCTTCGGCCTGATGGCATCCCGGTACTGCTCACTGCGGCAAGTCATCACCAGCCGCTCGCCAGGCCGCAGCGCGTCATTGACCTGGCCGATTGCCGAGGCTCGGACCTCCTCAGGGATCTCATCGAGCCCGTCTAGCACCGGCAGGATCAGCCGAGAACCGAGCAATGCCTCCGCCCGCGTGCGCTCTTTCATGCCATCCGGTGGAGGGTTGGCAAGGCCAGGGTGGTCGATCAGGAGCTGGGCGCCCAGCCAGTCCCGAAGATCCTGTTTCGCAGGGTCCCAGGAGGCAATAGAGGCCAGGATCGGGACCGGCTCGTCACCCCGACGATTCTCGAGCAGGTCCAGCACCAGCCGGACCATCAGCATCGTCTTGCCCGCGCCCGGCTCACCGA
>Ga0210408_10004164_pt1 | contig 13012 bp, 8 predicted proteins | sample IncBWH4MmetaG_FD_155471 | JGI IMG/M metagenome (GOLD analysis project Ga0210408, IMG submission 155471) | Forest soil microbial communities from Barre Woods Harvard Forest LTER site, Petersham, Massachusetts, United States - Inc-BW-H-4-M | ecosystem: Environmental > Terrestrial > Soil >...
CGGCGACGCTCCGCTTGGCCTCGCAAGCGTTGTGTTGAGCGGAGTGCTGAGGGTGGTCACCCATCCCCGGGTATTCGCGCAGCCGACCCCGATCGGGACGGCGCTCGAGTTCGTGGAGTCGCTGCGCGGCAGCCCGAGCTGCGTGGAGGTGGCGCCGGGGGCGCGTCATTGGAAGATCTTCACCGAGTTCTGCCGGACGACCGGCGCCACTGGCAATCGGATTCCCGACGCCTACCTTGCCGCGCTGGCGATCGAGTCGGGAAGCGAATGGATCACCACCGACCGAGGTTTCGCCCGCTTCGACGGTCTTCGCTGGCGCCATCCGCTCGATCACGCGGACGGTGGTCTCAGCGCCGAAGCAGTGCTTCATCTGACCCGCGGGGAGGACACGTAACAGCATTCGACCGCCGCGCCACGGGGTAGCCGAGGGAGCCGGGATGTCTGTCCGTCGGAGACAGCCGCCCGCGACTGCCCCGCCGCGCAGCGGGGCCGCGACGGCCAGGTGTCCCGCGCGAGGCGATCCGCGCTAGACTTCCTGGGACCTCGCGCCAGGCGGGGTTTTTCTTCGCCTGGGCCTGGTGTTCATATACCCACGACTACGCAGGGAACCGAGAACTCATGGCCCGCGGAGACGTTCGCATTGCCGTCACCCTCGCTTGCGAGGAGTGTAAGCATCGCAACTACCAGACCAATAAGAGCAAGCGCAACAACCCTGACCGGATCGCCCTGCGCAAGTACTGCCGCTGGTGTCGCCGGCACACCGGGCACCGGGAGACCCGCTAGCGCGGGAGCGCAGCTGTGGCCCGTGACCGTAAACGCGCAAAGCAGCGCCAGCAGCGACGGACCCAGCGCGGGTTGCACGGCGCTGCGCGCCCCGAGCAGCACTCGGAGCTCGACCGCGCCGACCTCCCCGGCGCGCTGGGGCACGCCTCTGGCGAGGTCGACGAGTTCGACGCCGCCCTCGTGCGCGGCGCCGGCGGCGTTCCCCTCCCCCCCGGGGCGGACGGCGCCCCCGATGGCGCCACTCTCGAGGAGCGCCAGGCACTCGAAGCCGAGGCCAGGGCCGCGGCCAACATCGAGCCCGAGCGCGCCGCCTCCGAGCTGTTCCTCGGTGGCGCCCGCATCGAGCGTGGCCCCCCCGGGGGCGGGGGCGGCAAGGGCCCGGACAACGGCGTCGCCCTCCAGCCCGCCGGCGACGGTGGGGACGCGGAGAGCGCCGCGCGTCCAGCGGTGCGCGAGCCGCGTCGCTCGCTGCCGTCTCGCGCGATCGCCTTCCTACGTGCCAGCTGGGCCGAGCTGCAGCGCGTACAGTGGCCCGACCGCCCCCAGGTCTTCCAGGCCACCGCGGTCGTGCTCGGCTTCGTCGCCCTCGCCGGCGTCTACCTCGGGGCTGCCGACTGGGTGGCACAGAAGATCGTCAACTTCATTCTCTGACGTACGACAGCCCTCCGGCACCCGTTACATGCGTCCTCAGTCGCTCGCCCGTTCAGCACGCCACGCCGGGTGGGTGGGTCTCTTTGGTAATGATCTGCTTGGTCCTCGAACGTCAGAGGGGCGCTACACATATACGTTTCGCTCCTCGATCGCACTCCGTCTTACCCCTATCCACTCCGCACTCAACCCGTAGGAAGCCTATGTTTCGCTGGTACGTCGTCAACACATACTCCGGTCACGAGAACAAGGTCAAGCATAACCTCGAACACCGGATCGTCTCCCTGGGCCAGCAGCGCGCGGTGCGCCAGGTGGTCGTCCCCACCGAGTCGGTCTCGGAGATGAAGGACAACCAGAAGATCACCGTCGAGAAGCGCACCATGCCCGGCTACGTGCTCGTCAACATGGAGCTCAACGAGGACTCCTGGGGCGTCGTCAAGGGCACCCCCGGGGTCACCGGCTTCGTCGGCGCGGCGCAGGAGCCCGTCCCCCTGACCCAGGTCGAGGTCGATCGCCTCCTGCACAAGGAGGTCGCCACCGCGCCCCGGACCCGCGCCCAGTTCTCGATCGGCGAGACCGTCAAGGTGGTCTCCGGGCCGCTCTCGGACTTCTCCGGCGAGATCTCCGAGATCAACGACGACGCCGCCAAGCTCAAGGTCCTGGTATCAATCTTCGGCCGCGAGACCCCGGTGGAGGTAGGCTTCGACCAGGTTAAAAAGTTGTAATGGCAAAGAAGGTACTGACAACCATCAAGCTGCAGGCCAACGCCGGGCAGGCGAGTCCCGCCCCGCCGGTTGGCCCTGCGCTGGGGCAGCACGGGATCAACATCATGGAGTTCTGCAAGGCGTTCAACGCGCAGACCCAGAGCGAAACGGGGACTGTGATCCCCGTTGTGATCACGGTCTACGAGGATCGCTCGTTCACGTTCGTCACGAAGACGCCCCCCGCCGCGGTGCTGATCCGCCAGACCCTGCGCCTGGACAAGGGCTCCGGGGAGCCCCATCGCAAGAAGGTCGGCAAGCTGACCAAGGCCCAGCTGAACGAGATCGCCGAGCGCAAGCTCCCCGACCTGAACGCCCACGACGTCGAGCACGCCGCGCGGATCATCGCGGGCACCGCCCGCTCCATGGGAGTCGAGGTGGAGGCGTGATCGCCCTCGAATCACCGGGCTGCGCGCCGACGCGGGGCAGGAAGCCCCGCGCCCACGCGCCCGGTGTCCCGACCACCTACGTGGACGATCGCAAATGAGCACCCACCACAGTCGCCGCCATATCGAGTCACGGGCGAGGATCGACCGCGAGCGCGAGTACCAGCCCGCCGAGGCGATCGCGCTCGTCAAGGAGCTCGCCGCCGCCAAGTTCGACGAGTCGGTCGAGGTCCACGTCCGCACCGGCCTCAACGTGCGCCATGCCGACGAGCAGCTGCGGGGAACGATCGCGCTGCCCAATGGCCTGGGGCGCGACGTCAAGGTGGCCGTCTTCGCGCAGGGCGCCAAGGTCGCCGAGGCCGAGCAGGCCGGCGCCGACGTCGTCGGCGCGGAGGATCTGGCCAAAAAGATCGAGGAGGGCTTCGACGAGTTCGACGTCGCGATCGCCACCCCCGACCTGATGTCCGTCGTGGGGCGCCTCGGGCGCATCCTCGGGCCCGCGGGCAAGATGCCCAACCCCAAAGTCGGCACCGTCACCATGGACGTCGCCAAAGCCGTCCAGGAGTCCAAGGCCGGCAAGGTCGAGTACCGCACCGACCGCACCGCGATCGTCCACCTCGTGATCGGCAAGGTCAGCTTCGACGCAGCCAATCTGCTCGAGAACTACGCCGCCGTGATCGAGGAGCTGATCCGCGCCAAGCCCTCCGCCGCCAAAGGCCGCTACCTGCACACCGTCACGCTCGCCTCGACCATGGGCCCCGGCGTGAAAGTCGACCCCAGCCGCACCCGCGATATCGTTGAGGAAGCCTCGCCCGCGGCAGTCGCCGCGTGATCTCAACCACGATCGCCGCTACCCCGGCCGCACGGCCACGTCCTTCACATCGCCAACGCAGACTCCAACCAGCACAACCCACCCAAACGGCAACCTAAGACCCCCGGCCGCCCACCCGATCGCACTTTGCGATCGGCGGCAGAAGTCCGGGACAGGAGCCCAAGATGAACCGAGACCAGAAGGCCGTGGCGATCGCCGAGATCGCCGCCGACATAGAGAGCTCCCAGGCCGTCTTCGCGGTCGACTACCGCGGCATCTCCGTACCCCAGGCCGCCGAGCTGCGCGCCAAGCTGCGCGAAGCCGACGCCAGCTTCCGCGTCGTCAAGAACTCCCTCACCGAACGCGCCGCCGATCAGACCGGCGCCACCGACCTCAAGCCGCTGCTGCAGGGCCCCACCGCGCTCACCTTCGTGCGCGGCGACGCCGCCCTCGCCGCGAAGGCGATCGCCGACTACGCCCGCATCACCCAGCTGTTGCCCTTCAAGGGCGGCACCCTCGAAGGCGCCCCCCTCGACGCCGAGCAGATCCGCTCGATCTCTCGTCTGCCCTCCCGCGAAGTGCTCTACGGGCAGCTCGTCGGCGTCGTCGCCTCGCCCGTCACCGGACTCGTCCGCACCCTCGGCGCGCTCATCGGCGGCCTCGCCGTCGCGCTTGGGCAGGTGCGCGAGAAGAAGGAGTCCGGCGAGATCCCCGCCGGCGAAGCGCCTGCCTCCGCGGCCGAAGCTCCCGCTGAAGAGGCGCCTGCCGCTGGGGAGGCGCCCGTCGAAGAGGCGCCCGCGGCTGAGGCGCCCGCTGAGGAGGCTCCCGAGGTTGAGGCGCCTGCTGAGGCTGCTGCGGTTGAGGCGCCTGTTGAGGAGCCCGCCGAGGTTGAGGCGCCTGCTGAAGCTGAGGCTCTCGCAGAGGAGGCGCCCGCGGTTGAGGCGCCCGCTGAGGCTGCTGCGGTTGAGGCTCCCGCAGCTGAGGCGCCCGCCGAGGAGGCTCCCGAAAACAAGACTGAGCCGGCCTCGGAGCCGGCGGCAGATGACAACCAGGCGTCGGCCGAGGCCGAGACCGCCGAGGCAAATCCCAAGGAGGATTGACAGATGGCAACCACAGACACAGCGGCTTGGATCGAGGAGCTCAAGGGCATCTCGGTGCTCGAGCTCGCGGAGCGGATCAAGGCGCTCGAGGAGGAGTTCGGCGTCTCCGCCGCGGCCGTGGCGGCGCCCGTCGCGGCAGCGGGCGCGGGCGGTGGCGGCGAGGCCGCTGCCGAGGAAGAAGGCCCCAGCACGGTGGACGTCGTGCTCACAGGCGCAGGAGACAAGAAGATCCAGGTGATCAAGGTGGTGCGCGCCGCCACAGGCCTCGGCCTGAAGGAGGCAAAGGCGCTCGTCGACGAGGCCCCCAAGCCCGTCAAGGAGGGCATCGAGAAGGACGAGGCCGACAAGCTCAAGCAGGAACTCGAGGAGGCCGGGGCCACCGTCGAGTTGAAGTAGCACGGCGGGGTCGCGGCGCGCGGTTGCCTCGAAGCCCGGTCGCGTGAGGCTGGTTGGTGGCGAGGCCGGGTGCCGCGCGAGGGTTGGCCGGTGTGGGGCAATATGCAAAATAAAAAGTGCGTATAACAATGGTCAGACGCGCTTTGAAAAAACAATATGCAGATGCGTGCCCGATACCCCGGGTACTGCCCGCCCGGCGCTCCGTCCTTCCCCTGGCCTTCTTCCCCCGCGCTGCCCCGGCCCTGACGCCTCTTTCCTCGCGCTGCCCGGGCCCCGACGCCTGACTTCCCCACGCGGCAACGGCGTCTCCTGGGCCTCTTTACCGGGCCCTAACAAATCGGCCAGCTTTCCGGTAGAATCCCGCGCGCTGGCCGATAGCCGCAGCCGTCCCGGAGGGATCGACACCACGCCACATACGGGGTGTTCAGGGGACGGGGTCCGTGAGCGCCGGCTGCCCACTTGAGGGCGGCGGTAGCCTGTGCTATCTTGACGGGTCGCGCGCTTGCGCGTGGTCGATTTTGCACTCGTCGTGTCGTCTCTCTCCTCGAAGGAGTCTTCCTTGGCTGCTGCTGATGCCCTCCGGACGCGCCGGACTTTCGCGCGTCTGAACAAGCCTGTCGACGTACCCAACCTGATCGATATCCAGCGCCGCTCGTTCGAGTGGCTGACCGACCCGCAGAAGGGCGGACTGCGGGAGACGATCGACGACATCTCGCCGATCGAGGACTACACAGGCAACCTTGCCGTCCAGTTCGGCGAGATCTCCTTCGACGAGCCGGTGGCCTCCCTGGAACAGTGCCGCGAGAAGGACCTGACGTTCGCCCGCCCGCTGACGGTCACGGTGGCGTTCATCAACCGCGAGACGGGGGAGATCCGCGAGCAGTCGGTGTTCATGGGCGACTTCCCGTGGATGACGGAGCGGGGGACGTTCGTGATCAACGGCACGGAGCGGGTCGTGGTGACCCAGCTCGTGCGCTCCCCCGGGGCCTATTTGATGGAACCGAAGGACCGCGAGAAGCAGGTGTTCATTGCCAACCTGATGCCGGCGCGCGGCTCGTGGCTGGAGCTCGAGATCGACAAGAAGGGCAAGGTCTACGTCCGCATCGACCGCAAGCGCAAGCTGCCGGTCACGGTGCTGCTGCGCGCGATGGGCTATGCGGCAGACGAGGAGATCATCCGGATCTTCGAGGACTCCCTCTACATCCGCAACACGCTGGAATCCGACACGGAGGTTACCCGCACCGAAGAGGGCGCGCTGATCGAGCTGTTCAAGAAGCAGCGCCCGGGCGAGCCGCCGAGCGTGGAGAACGCGAAGGCGCTGCTCAACCAGCTGTTCTTCGACCCCAAGCGCTACGACCTCACGCGGGTGGGCCGCTACAAGCTCAACTCGCGCCTGGGCCTCGACATCGACATCGACACGCGCACGCTGACCCACGACGACATCCTGGCGCTGGTCAAGGAGCTGGTCTCGCTGCCCAAGCGGCTGGGGCTGCCCGAGCACCCGGAGGTGGAGATCAAGGATTACGCGGCGGAGGCGCTGGCGATGCCGCGCGAGCCGGTGGCGGATCACCTCGACGAGTACGAGCACTTTGGGAACCGCCGTCTGCGCACGGTGGGCGAGCTGATCCAGGAGGCGTTCCGGATCGGGCTGTACCGGATGGAGCGGGTGGTGCGCGAGCGCCTGACGACGGAGGACGCGGACACGATCACGCCGCAGACGATCATCAACATCCGCCCGGTGGTGGCGGCGCTGAAGGAGTTCTTCGGCTCCTCCCAGCTCTCGCAGTTCATGGACCAGACCAACTCGCTGGCGGGGCTGACGCACCGCCGGCGGCTCTCCGCGCTCGGAGCCGGGGGCCTCACGCGCGAGCGCGCGCCGATCGAGGTGCGCGACGTGCACCCTACCCACTACGGGCGGATGTGCCCGATCGAGACCCCGGAGGGACCGAACATCGGCCTGATCGGCTCGCTCTCCTCGTTCGCGGAGGTCTCCGAGTACGGCTTCGTGACGACTCCCTACCGGGTGGTCAAGGACGGGGTCCTCAGCGAGGAGATCGTCCACCTCGACGCCACTCAGGAGGAGGAGCGGCTGATCGCTCAGGCGAACACACCGATCGACGCCAAGACGGGCAAGCTGAAGGGCACGGAGATCCTCTGCCGCACGCAGGCGGGCCAGTACGTGACAGTGGGCCCCAAGGACGTGGACCTCGTGGACGTCTCCCCCCAGCAGATCTGGTCGGTGGCGACGGCGATGATCCCGTTCCTGGAGCACGACGACGCCAACCGGGCGCTGATGGGCTCCAACATGCAGCGCCAGGCGGTGCCGCTGCTGAAGGCGGACGCGCCGCTGGTGGGAACGGGCATGGAGCGCCGGGCGGCGCTCGACACGGGCGACGTGCTGCTGGCCGACAACGCGGGCACGGTGGAGTTCGTGGACGCCAACCAGATCGTCGTGGAGGTGACTGGGAACCCACCCGCCGCCCCCGCCTCCGGGAAGGACGAGTACGAGCTGCAGAAGTTCATGCGCTCAAACCAGGGCACGCTGATCCATCAGAAGCCGCTGGTCGGCGCCGGCCAGAAGGTCAAGGCGGGCGACGTGCTCGCCGACGGCTCCTCGACCGACAAGGGCGAGATGGCGCTGGGCAAGAACCTGATGGTGGCGTTCATGTCCTGGGAGGGGTACAACTTCGAGGACGCGATCATCCTCTCCAAGCGCCTCGTGCAGGACGACGAGCTGACCTCGATCCACATCGAGGAGTACGAGATCGACGCCCGCACCACCAAGCTCGGGGAGGAGGAGATCACGCGCGACATCCCCAACCGCTCGGAGGAGTCGCTGCGCAACCTCGACGACCGCGGGATCGTGCGCGTGGGCGCGGAGGTCCAGTCCGGCGACCTGCTCGTGGGCAAGGTCACGCCCAAGGGCGAGACGGAGCTCACGGCCGAGGAGAAGCTGATCCGGGCGATCTTCAAGGAGAAGGCGCGCGAGGTCCGCGACACCTCGCTGAAGGTCCCCCACGGCGAGGGCGGCGTGGTGATCGACGTGAAGACGTTCTCCCGCGACGCGGGCGACGATCTGCCGCCGGGGGTCAACGACCTGGTGCGGGTGTTCGTGGCCAAGAAGCGCAAGATCTCCGAGGGCGACAAGCTCGCGGGCCGTCACGGCAACAAGGGTGTGATCTCGAAGATCGTGGACGTCCAGGACATGCCGTTCCTGGAGGACGGCACCCCGGTGGACGTGATCCTCAACCCGCTCGGGGTGCCGAGCCGCATGAACGTGGGGCAGATCCTCGAGACCCACCTCGGCTGGGTGGCGGCGCAGGGCTGGTACAACGACGGCACCGAGGCCTACGAGCAGGCGCGCGCGATCCGTCGCAACGGCGACCGCACGCGCGTGTACGTGTCGTCTCCGGTGTTCGACGGGGCCACCGTGGAAGACGTGGACCAGGCCCTGGTGAAGTGGCAGGACGAGCACGAGGGGCGGATCCGCATGGACGTGGACAAGAGCCGTCGCGCGGGCGAGCAGGCGTCGGGCAAGATGACGCTCTTCAACGGTCGCTCCGGGGAGCCGTTCGCGCAGCAGGTGACGGTGGGCTACATGTACATCCTGAAGCTCCTGCACCTCGTGGACGACAAGATCCACGCGCGCTCCACGGGCCCCTACTCGCTGGTCACCCAGCAGCCGCTGGGGGGCAAGGCGCAGTTCGGGGGCCAGCGCTTCGGCGAGATGGAGGTGTGGGCGCTGGAGGCGTTCGGCGCCGCCTACACCCTGCAGGAGATGCTCACGATCAAGTCCGACGACACGGTGGGCCGGGTCAAGGCCTACGAGGCGATCGTCAAGGGCGAGAACATCGCGGAGCCCTCGATCCCGGAGTCCTTCAAGGTGCTGCTCAAGGAGATGCAGTCGCTGGCGCTCGACGTCAACGTGGTCTCCGAAGAGGGTCAGCGCGCGGAGATGCGCGACGAAGACGACGACCTGCTGCGCGCGGCGGAGGAGCTCGGGATCGACCTCTCGGGGGTGCGCGCGCCGGCCCCGGACGCCTCCGTGGAGGGGCTCGAGGACGTCGATTCCGATGAGGAGGGGACGCCGGTCGCCGAGGTGGCAGACGAGGAGGCCGTGGTGGGCGCTGGAGAGGCCGCCGAGGACGATGAGGACGTCACCGCCGAGGGGGACATCACCGCGGAGAACGATGCGGAGGAGGAGCTCGAGGACGCGGAGGAGGACCTCGGCGTGGAGGAGCTGCTCGCCGAGGGGGAGATCGACCTCGACGTGCTGGGCGACGGAGCGCTCGAGCCGGACCTGGCGGAGGGGAGCGAGAGTTGACAAGTGGAGCGAAGTTGACAAGTGGAGCGAGAGAGAGCAGCGCCAGAGAATTGGCGAGAGTCACACGTACACCCGCGAGCGAAAGCGCTAAAGCATGATCGACATAAATAACTTCGACGCAATCGAGATCGGCCTCGCCTCCTCAAAGCAGATCCGCTCGTGGAGCTCGGGCGAGGTGACCAAGCCGGAGACGATCAACTACCGCACGCTGAAGCCCGAGAAGGACGGGCTCTTCTGCGAGCGCATCTTCGGCCCGACGAAGGACTGGGAGTGCTACTGCGGCAAGTACAAGCGGGTGCGCTACAAGGGCATCGTGTGCGAGCGCTGCGGGGTGGAGGTCACGCGCTCGAAGGTGCGCCGCGAGCGCATGGGTCATGTCGACCTGGCGGCGCCGGTCAGCCACATCTGGTTCTTCAAGGGCGTGCCGAGCCGCATCGGCTACCTGCTGGACATGGCCCCGAAGGAGCTCGAGAAGGTCCTGTACTTCGCGGCGTCGATCGTGACGTGGGTCGACGACGAGGCGCGCGCGAAGGACATCGACACCCTGGAGAAGGAGGTCAACAAGGTCCTGGACTCCTACGCGGCGGAGCGCGAGGAGCGGGTGCTGGAGTTGCGGGAGTCGCTGGAGCGCAGGGAGAAGTACCTGCAGAGCGGCAAGCAGACGGGCTTCTCCGACGAAGACCACCTGTGGGCGGACTCGCTGGACGTGAAGCTCAACAAGCTCTCCGACGAGGAGCGGGAGAAGCTGCTCAAGGAGCTGCGCAAGGCGTTCGACGCGGACATCTCGGACACGGAGGCCTACATCGAGGATGCGGCGGAGCGGATGCGCAGCGTGTGGGAGCTGTTCAAGACGATGGAACCGAAGCAGATCGAGCACGACGAGACGACGTTTCGCGAGCTCAAGGAGCGCTTCGGCTCGACGTACGGCTTCGGCGAGTACTTCCGCGGGGGGATGGGCGCGGAGGCGATCCGCGACCTGCTCGAGCAGGTGGACCTGGAGGCGGAAAGGGTGGACTTGGAGGAGCAGGTCAAGCACGGCAAGGGCCAGCGCCAGGCGCGGGCGGTCAAGCGCCTGAAGGTGGTGAGCGCGTTCATTCAGTCGGGCAACAAGCCGGAGCAGATGGTGCTCGACGCGGTCCCGGTGATCCCGCCGGAGCTGCGCCCGATGGTGCAGCTGGACGGGGGGCGCTTTGCGACCTCAGACCTCAACGACCTCTACCGACGGGTGATCAACCGCAATAACCGCCTCAAGCGGCTACTCGACCTGGGGGCGCCGGAGATCATCGTCAACAACGAGAAGCGGATGCTCCAGGAGGCGGTGGACGCACTGTTCGACAATGGCCGCCGCGGGCGCCCGGTGACGGGCCCGGGCAACCGTCCCCTCAAGAGCCTGAGCGACATGCTCAAGGGCAAGCAGGGCCGCTTCCGCCAGAACCTGCTGGGCAAGCGGGTGGACTACTCGGGCCGCTCGGTGATCGTGGCGGGGCCGTACCTGAAGCTGCACCAGTGCGGGCTGCCAAAGATCATGGCGCTGGAGCTGTTCAAGCCGTTCATCATGGCGCGCCTGGTGGAGCGCAAGTCCGCGCAGAACATCAAGGCTGCGAAGAAGATGGTGGACTCGATGATCGCGGAGGTGTGGGACGTGCTCGAGGAGGTCATCCACGAGCACCCGGTGCTGCTCAACCGCGCGCCGACTCTGCACCGCCTGGGGATCCAGGCGTTCGAGCCGCTGCTGGTGGAGGGCAAGGCGATCCAGGTGCACCCGCTGGTGTGCCACGCGTTCAACGCGGACTTCGACGGGGACCAGATGGCGGTGCACCTGCCGCTCTCCGCGGAGGCCCAGGCGGAGGCCCGGATCCTGATGCTGTCCTCCAACAACATCCTCTCGCCCGCCCACGGGGCGCCGCTGGCGACGCCCACCCAGGACATGATTCTGGGGGCGTACTACCTGACGTACGGCCCGGAGGCGGAGGAGCTGGCGGGCAAGCGGGAGCTGCTGACGGGCGATCAGTGGCCCAAGAGTGAACCGCGCCCGCACGTGTTCCGCACGGCGCAGGAGGCGGAGCTCTCGCACGAGGCGGGGGTGGTCAAGCTGCACGACCTCGCGGAGTTCCGACCGTTTGGGCGCGAGGGGGGCCACGTGCTGACGACGGTGGGCCGGATCATCTACAACGATCGCATCGAGCGCGCGCTGGCGGAGGCGGTGGGCGATGAGTTCGACGGGTCGAAGTACGTGTTCGTGAACCAGTCGATGAAGAAGCGCGACACGACGCGGCTGGTGGACGCGCTGGTGCAGACGTACGGGGCGACGACGATCTCGCTGGTGCTGGACGCGTTCAAGGATCTCGGCTTCAAGTACTCCACGCAGGCGGGGATCACGATCTCGAAGAACGACGTGGTGATCCCTCCGGAGAAGCAGTCGATCCTGGACAAGTACGACAAGCTGGTGGGCGACATCACGAGCCAGTACGACGATGGGCTGATCACCCAGGAGGAGCGCCACGAGGCGGTGGTGGAGAAGTGGAACGCGGCGACGGACGAGGTGGCGGACGCGATGATCGCGAACCTCGACACGCTGAACCCGATCTTCATGATGGCCAACTCGGGGGCGCGTGGCTCGTTCAAGCAGATCCGCCAGCTGGCGGGGATGCGGGGCCTGATGGCAAACCCGAAGGGGGAGATCATCGAGCGCCCGATCAAGGCCAACTTCATGGAGGGCCTGTCGGTGCTGGAGTACTTCATCTCCACCCACGGGGCGCGAAAGGGCCTCGCGGACACGGCGCTGCGCACGGCGGACTCGGGCTACCTCACGCGGCGCCTGGTGGACGTGGCCCAGGACGTGATCATCCGCGAGCCGGACTGCGGCACGGAGGAGCACATCGAGCTGCCGGTGTTCAAGGACGGGGGGGACCCCAACGACAACCTGGTGGGGCGGATCGCGGCGCACGAGATCGCGACCAAGCGCGGTCGGATGCTGGTGGAGCAGGGCGTGGAAATCGGTCGCCCGGAGTTCGCGGAGATCGTGAAGGCGATGCAGGACGACCACGATCGCGGCGCCCAGCCGGCGGTGGCGGTGCGCTCGGTGCTGAAGTGCAAGGCACCCAGCGGGGTCTGCCAGGCGTGCTATGGCCGGGCGATGGCGACGGGCCAGCTGGCGCAGATCGGGGACGCGGTGGGGATCATCGCGGCGCAGTCGATCGGCGAGCCGGGCACGCAGCTGACGATGCGCACGTTCCACACCGGGGGAGTCGCCGGCGCGGACATCACGCACGGCCTGCCGCGGGTGGTGGAGCTGTTCGAGGCGCGCAAGCCGAAGGGCCTGGCGCAGATCGCCGAGCAGGATGGGACGGTGTCGATCGAAGAGTCGGAGAAGGCGCTGACGGTGGTGATCATGGACGCGGCGGGGGAGGAGCACCGGCACGCGTTCCCGCGGCGCACGCGGCTGTTCGTGCGCGCGGGCGAGCAGATCGTGGCGGGCAGGCAGCTCAACGAGGGCTCGCTGTACCCGCACGACCTGCTCAAACTGCGGGGCCGGACGGAGACGGAGCGCTACCTGGTCAAGGAGGTGCAGGAGGTCTATGTGTCCCAGGGGGTGGACATCAACGACAAGCACATCGAGCTGATCGTGCGCCAGATGCTCAAGAAGGTGCGGGTGGATCAGAAGGGCGACACGGACTACCTGCCGGGCCAGTTCGTGGACCGCTTCGAATTCGCGCGGGTCAACGACCAGCTCGACGCGGGGGGCAAGGAGACGGCGCAGTTCGAGGACATCATCCTGGGGATCACGAAGGCGTCGCTGAATA